>Ga0310813_10000597_pt1 | contig 22362 bp, 16 predicted proteins | sample YN3metagenome_FD_203086 | JGI IMG/M metagenome (GOLD analysis project Ga0310813, IMG submission 203086) | Soil microbial communities from experimental microcosm in Duke University, North Carolina, United States - YN3 | ecosystem: Engineered > Artificial ecosystem > Soil microcosm > Unclassified...
GCGCCGTTGTTCCAGCTGTAGGTCACCTCGACCGGTGCCGTGGAGGCCGGAACGGTGTAGGTGGCGCTCAGCCTCAGGTACCGGATGCTCGAGGGGAAGCCGCCGTTCGCAGTGGTGTACTTGACGTAGTACGTCGTCCCGCCCAGGGTCGTCGCGTCCGCCGACTTCCCGTACGCCCAGAAGTGGCTGAGCTCGTTGTCGTTCGGGGGCAGGTGTTCCCCGATCTTCGTCCAGGTGCTGTTGTTGGGCGAGATCTCGATCTGGCCGTAATGGCCGGTGGCGTTCGGCGGGATGGCGACGCGGTAGTTCCCCGCCGCGAAGATCTGCTTCCAGGTCGCGCCGGCCGAGACGAGCTCCGGCGGCATCGTGATCTTATAGGTCACCGAGATGGGGTTGCTGTTGGTGCTGTTGAAGGCGTACGTGCCCGTGGCGTAATAATCGCCCGTCACGTTGCCGGAGTCGGCGACCTTCTGGACGTAGCCGGTCGCGGACGTGGCCGACGCCGCCGACCAGAGGTCCGGAGAGAGCTCCAGCGCCCCCGTGTTCGTCGTGGAGTAGGTCACGTTCGCCGTGCCGCTCTTCAGCGTCGGATAGACCGCCTGGCTCATCACGGTAAGGGTCCGCAGCGACAGGCTGTTGAGCCCTTCCCCGTTGTCGAAGCTCAGGCGAAGCAGGTACTGGTTCCGTCCCTTGACCGAATCGGTGAAATCGATCTTCGCGCCGGCTCCCGAGAGGGTGCCGATCGAGGTCCAGGTGGCCCCTGCGTTCACGGAGACTTCCACGGGCACGGAGCCGACCGTGTCCGCCGTGATCAGCGCCCCGTTCGTGGCCCCAGCCAGGGCCGGATCCTTCGGGGTGGCCGCCGCCGGGATCGCCGCAATCGTGTACGGCGTGTTCTGGAAGATCACCAGCGTGGACCCATTCGTCGACTTGAGCGCGGGCGAGCCTCCGGTCGTCAGGCTCCCGGTGATCGCCAGCGTGCCGTCGAGATGCTCGTTCGCCGACAGGCTGGGCTGCCAGAGGAAGCACCCGTTGCCGTTCTGCTGGGGGACCTTGGCTGACTCCTCAGGCCCGGTGAGGGACGTCTGATCGCGCGCCGGGGCGTTGTGCACGAACGAGAACCGGGAGTACGGAGAGTTGTTGCCGCCGCCGAAGTCGCCGCCGTTAAAGCCCCACCAGGCCCGACCCGGCAGGGAAAGGTCCGTCTTCGCGCCGTCCGGCTGGAGCCAGCGCGTGAACGTCTCGCCGCGCCGGAGCCGCACGACGACGGGGGTTGCGGTGTAGCCCTCGCCGTACATCTTCCAGTTCTGGTTCGGCTTCCAGACGTTGTTGTAGTAGTCCCGCCACTGCAGGGAGCGGCACGGCACGGTGCCCGTCACCCCGGTAGTGAAATCCGCGTAGCTGCCGTGAGCGTTGGCCTGGGGCATCTTATAGCCCAGCCCCGGATCGGGGTTCCACTCCGCGTAGTGGTGGTTCGTGTTGATCACATCATCGACCGATGCGAAGTGCGCGGTCGGCGAATTGCTCAGAAAATGCAGGGTGTACTGGTCCGTGTTGCAGTACCTCCAGCCGCCGTCGACGAAGATCTCATAGCCCGTGTCACCGTTGAGTCCGCGGCGCCGGCTCAGCCAGCCTTCCTCGTCGGCGAACACGCGCATCTGTCCGTGGTTGGTTCCGCAGACGCCCCACCCGTAACTGAACATCGTCCTCATCGTGTCGTAGTCGGTCATGAGGCCGTTGTCTGCCATCGGGTCGGGCGTGATGCCCGGCAGGTTGTAGACCGCGGGCGAAATGAGGTGGGTGTAGTGCTCCGCCCGCCATAGGAAGAGCCGGATGAGTTTCTCTCGGTTCGTTCCGGTGCCAACCGTTCCGCGCGGGATCGCGTTGGCGTGCTGGATGACCCTCGCAGGCGTCGACAGCGCGCCTTCGCCCGGGAAGTATGTGTCGTCCGTCTTCAGCTCCGGCCCGCCCGCTTGCGCGAACGCCGGCGCCGCCCACCCGCAAGCCAGCGCGACGCCAAACAGTAGACAGACTCCAAGATGTCTCACTTTTGGACCTCCTTGATTTGGCTCGCCCGCCCGACCCGACCCCGACCCGCTCGTCCTACTTCGGTAGGTATGTCACCGTGAGTTTCGGCCGACGCTCCGGCGTGGCCGACTCTCTCGAATCCAGGTTCCATTCGTTGGCGTCCGGACCCAGGATCACGACGCCGAACGGCAGTTTGCCCGTGTTGACCGTCTCCTGCAGGGCGAGAACGCCCCACTCGTTGAGAGGCATCGTATAGATGGCCACCGGGCCGGGAGGCGCCAGCAGGCCGATGACCTGGGTGCCGCGGTCCGCGTCGCTCTGCGCGCCCTGGATGCGCCAGGGACGGTTTGACAAGGCGAGGCGCCAGGTCGCTTCACTCTCGCTGAAGGGCATCCGCAGCTCGTAGACTTTGCAATTCCCGACAATCTTGCCGGTCACCCAGAACGAGAGCTCCGCCGAGAGGATGCGGCTCCCCGCCGGGATGGACTTCACGTCCCAGCTGATCAGCGTCGTCAGGCTCTGTTCGAGCTTCTCCAGCCGGAGGTACTGGCCCGTCGCGAAATTCTTCGTCGGTTCCTTGGACGAGATCCACGTATCCTGCGTGCCCGCATAGTCCGGCGTCGGGAACAGGCCGTCCTGGAACGCGCGCACGATCGTCGCGGGCTTGGTCACGGGCGGCTGGCCCTTCCCCGCGATCGCGTAGCGGCCCGCCGTCACCTCGACCGTGTGCTTGTCCCACTTCATCTTCACGCGGCCTTCCTGAACGTCCAGCCGCGTGGTGTCGTTGGCCGCGATCTCGAACGAGAGCCGGGTGCCGACGACCGTCATTTCCGCCTGCGGCGTCAGGAACATCACCGGGCTCTTCGGCGACTGCTTCATCACGGAGGACGACGCGCTGCCGCGCGACACCTCGAAGCGCTTGTACTCCTCGGTCAGCAGCATCCGGTCCAGACGGGTGTTCGGCCGCAGCTCGACGCGCGTGCCGTCCGCGAGCTTGAGCAGCGCCATGCCCTTGCGGACCTCCAGGCCCTGGCCGGACGGGAGCGTCTGCGCCGCGGCCACCGGAGCCGCGGACGCCGCGATCCGGACGACCTCGCCCTCGACCTTCTCGATCGTCGCTTCCGCGACGACGGCGGACTCCACCTGGGTCGCCGGCCGATCGTTCGGAGCCGGCTCGCGCTTTTCCTCGGGCTTGGACTCCTGCGTGGCCGAAGGCAAGGGCTTCGGATCATTCGACGGCTTGGGCACGAAGGGCGTCGGAACGAAGTCGTCGACCGGCTTCGGCGACACCGGCCGGGGCGAAGGACCCGGGTTGACGACGGGCGCCTGCTCGGGCGCGCGATTCTCGACGATCACCGAGGGATTCTGGATCGCGACGGACGGCGCGACCGGCTGCTTCGCGGAGTTCAGAAGGATCGCGAGGAACCCGAGCAGCAGCGCCGCCGCGAAGAAGAGCGGCCAGACGGGGCGCGCGACCGGCGCCTGCAGGACCTTGGTCCGGCGCCGCGAGTTCCGCATCGGCGTCGCCACTTCGGGCGGAGCCGCCTCTTCCGCGTGGAGCGACTCGACCAGCGCGCTCTCCAGCTCCGACAATTCGACGAAGCGGTCCGCGACCGTCCGGTCCGTGCGGATCAGCGCCGCGAGCAGCGCCTCCTCCTCGGCCGAGAGGTCCTTCTCGAAATAGCGATGGATCAGACGATCGAGTTCTTCGGGATTCATGAAAGGTCTCCGTCCGCAACCAGGCGGGAACGGACGCAATCGGACAGAAGCTTCTTGATCCGGTAGACGATGGCGTCGACGGCCTGGGCCGTCCGCGAGAACTTCGCCGCGATCTGCCGGCTGCTCATCGACATCGCGTAGCGGCAGCGCATCATCTCGCGCAGGTCGGAGTTCAGGAGGCCCATGCAGCGCTTCAGCGCCTGGCGGTGCGTGGCGCTGTCCACCGTCTGCTCGCGGCGCTGATAGGCCGCCAGGATCTCCTGCGCGCAGGACTCGTCCATGTAGCGGTGGGCCCGCGCCTCGCTGCGCCGCGCCGACAGGATCTCGCGGTACGCGACGGAGCGCGCCCAGGCGCCGAAGTCCGTGCCTTGCTTGAACTCCTGGTACTTGGACCAGAGGACGACGGCGACCTCCTGGAGAATGTCCTCCGTGAGGTGCGGGTCGCGCAGCATGGCGTAGACGAAACTGTGAAGCATCGAACGATGCTCCATCAGCCTCTTCACGAACTCCGATTCCATCCAGTCCTCCATCCATCAACGGGAGTCGTCCAATCATTCTGACGCGAAAAATGAAAAATAAAATAGCCCTCCGTCGACTCGCTGAGATTTCCGCGGGATCCGTCGTGTAGGCTTAGGCATGATGAGAATTTGCCTGATCCTCCTGGTCGCCGCCGCCGGCCTCTTCCCCGCCACGCAGGATCCCGTCCCCACCGTCCCCCCGCCCAAGCACTGGGACCGCTTCGTGATGCTGATGTGGCAGTACAAGACCGACGTGACCCGCGACAAGGAGCTCTACGAATCGCTGAACCTCCGGGGCTTCCACGTCGATCGCCGGAACGAGAAGCTCCAGGCGTTCGGCAAGGAGACGGGCTGGCCGTTCTACGTCGACCACGCCGCCGACAAGGGGTACCTCCACCTCGGCAAGCTCGCCGAAGGGCTCGGCGGCAAGCGCGAGGTCGTCGAGCGGCCCCGCAGCATGGCCGATCCGAAGACCATGGAAACCCTCAAGAAGTTCCTCACCCAGAACGTCAGCGCCTGCAAGGGCTCGACCGCCGTCGCCTACGCGTTCGACGACGAGATCAGCACCGGCAGCTTCTGCAGCGCCATCGAAACCGACGGCAGCCCGCTCTCGGTCGCCGGGTACCGCAAGTTCCTCGAAGCGCTGTACGGCTCCATCGAGGCGCTCAACGCGGAACACGAGACGACCTACAAGTCGTTCGACGCCGTGGAGCCCCGGAGCTATGAGGCGGTCCGCTCGCAGATCCGACCCGAGACGCTCGGGAAGCTCAACCTGAGCCCCTGGTGCGACTGGCGGTCCTACATGGACACCCAGTGGGCCGACGCGCTGGCGGAGCTGACCCGCACGGCGAACAAGATCGACCCGGAGACGCCGGCGGGCTACGTGGGCGGCCAGATGCCCTGCGCCTACGGCGGCCAGGATTACCGCAAGCTCACGCAGGCGGTCCAGTGGGTGGAGGCCTACGACATCGGCGCGTCGAACGAGATCCTGCGGAGCTTCTGGGATCAGAAGCGCCCGCACGTCCAGACCTTCTTCTCGAGCAAGGACCCGAAGCGCGACGCCTGGTTCCTCTGGTACTACCTCTGCCACGGCAATCGCGGCGTCATCTGCTGGCCGGACGGCTGGATCAACGACGGCAAGGCGGCCGACTACATCTCCGCCAACGCGGCGACCTTCAAGGAGATCCAGGGGCCCGTGTCGCAGAAGATCATCGACGGCAGCTTCGTCCACGATCCGATCGCGATCTATTACTCCCACCCGAGCATTCAGGCCACCTGGGCGATGGACGCGGTGCCGCACGGCGGGACCTGGCCGCGGCGCAGCTCCTCGCTGGAGAGCACGCTGTCCACCAGCAACCTCACGAGAATCGGCTGGGTCAAGTCGCTCGAGGACGTCGGCCTGCAGGCGAAATTCATCCACCAGGACCATCTGCTCGGCGGCGCGCTGCAGAAGGAAGGCTACAAGGTCCTCCTGCTCAACCGGGCGCTCAGTCTTTCGGACGCGGAGGTCGCGGCGATCCGGGCCTTCGCGGCGGCCGGAGGCGCGGTCATCGCGGACCACCTCTGCGGCATCTACGACGGGCACGGCAAGGCGCGTCCCAAGGGCGCCCTCGACGACCTGTTCGGCGTGAAGCGCGATCTGTCGAAGGGGATCCTGGGCGGCGCGACGACGACCGAGGTGAACGCGGAGCGCGCGCACGCGTTCAACGAGAAGTCCTGGGCGGTCGAAGGCGCGGAGATGTTCAAAGCGATGCCCGTGTTCGAGCGCGGGCTGGCGCCGAACGCGCGCGCGGGGCGCCACGCCTACCTGAACGTCTCACCGCTGGGTTATCTGCTGAAGCGGACGAAAGGAGATAGCGCCGAGTGGCTCGCCTTCGTGCGCGGACTTTTCAAGGACCTGGGCGTGGAGCCGCGGGTCGTCGTCGATGCGCCCCGCACGGAATCGATCTTCTGGAAGAACGGCGAGCGGACGACGCTCTGCATCGTCCGCAACATCGACCGGCGCGCCTCGATCGACGCTTACGGCGACCTGACCGACGAGGTGAGCCAGAGTTCGGTGAAGCTGAAGTTCTCGTTCTCGAAGCCGGTCAAGGGACTGAAGAACGAGCGCAACGGGAAGCTGCTGGGCGATGGCCGCGCCTTCGAGGACGACTTTACCCCTTGGGAGGCCAACGTTTACACCTACTCGCCCTAGGTGCTAACGTTCCAACGACGTTAGCCGCTCGGAGGCGATGTCGGCGACGTAGGCCTCGGAGGGGTCCGAGCGCGTGGCCTTCAGGTGCTTGTAGATTTTCGCAGCCTCGGGCTTCTTGCCCGCCGCGAGGAGATTCTCCGCGAGAAGCAGCGCGGACGAGGTCGCCTTGATCCGCTCGTAGCCCGCCTCGACGTCCGCCGCCTTGAGGACGGCTTCCACCGACGCGGCGTCGCCGACCCGCGCCAGGCCCCACGCTCCGGCCAGTCGCACGTCGCGATCGGAGTCGGCCAGCGCACCCTTCATGGCCTCGCTGGACGCGGCGTCCGCGAGGACGCCCAGCGCCTGGAGAACCGTCAGCCTCGGGCCGCCCTTGAGCTCCGGCAGCGCGGACCGGAAGACCTCCACCGCACCCGCGCGGATCGCCAGCAGCGCCTGGGCCGCGTATTCGCAGAGCTCGGGATCCGGAAGCAGCTTGCCGAGCGCCGCCGCGCCGTCTTTCGTCCCGATCACCTGCAGTTGACGGGCGACGTAGCCTTGGACGCCTTTGGAGCGCTCGCCGCCCAGCTGCGACGCCAGCGCCTCGACGAAGATGGCCCTCGGCGCCTCCTTCCCCGGACGGCCGAGATACTGCGCCAGCACGTGGAGGATGTAGCGCGCCTTGTAGTCGGCGCCGTCGTCGACGTCCTTCAGCATCGCGACCACGGCGACGACGCCGTCCTTCCCCGCCGCGAGGATGGTGTCCAGCGCTGGAAGCAATTCGTCCCAGCTGGGACCGGTGAACGTGCCGCGCTTGTCCAGCGCCGGGACCTGATCGACGGCCTCGGCGATCTTGTCTTGAGTCTTCATCGCTCCCCCTTTACAGATGCCAGGGCGCCCGCATGGGCGGATTGACGTAGCGGTTGGCGAGCTCGTCCCCCACGAACTCTTCCTTCGCGGGGTCGAAGCGAAGCTTCCTGCCCGTGCGGATCGCGATGTTGGCCAGATGCAGCAGGATCGCGCAGCGATGAGCGGCCTCGGCGTTGCCGCCGGGCTGCTTGCGCGTCTTCACGGCTTCGGCGAAGGTCACGAGCGGCTCCGGATCCGGCAGCGCCTGGAGCTTCTTCCGGGACTCCTCGTCCAGGTCGTCCGGGGTCGGCTTCCGTGCCGGCTTCTGTTCGTACTTGTTCCCCCACTCGCCGCTGTCCAGCACCAGGGTGAAGCCGTCCGCGTACCTCATCTCGATCCAGCCCCACATCGCGCAGACTTCGGGATGGGCAGGCGGCGCGGATGCCTCGATCTCGACGGGGCTCGTGTCGTCCTTGCCGTAGATCCACTGGAAGGGATCGAGCGTGTGCTGCGCCATGTCGGCCAGGCCGCCGCCTTCGTAGTCCCAGTAGCCGCGATGCGTGCCCCCGTGGCGTGGAGGCACGTAGGGCTTCATGGGCGACGCCCCGACGTAGAGATTCCAGTCGAGGTTGGCCGGCGGCGTCTGCGGGGCGAGGTTCACGCGACCGCTCCATTCCTTGACCTTCAGGCCGCCGCTCTTGACGTAGACGCCCGGGTTGTCCTTCAGGAGCCCGCTGCGCATGAGCTTGTGGATCTCGATGTTCTTCTTGTCCTTGCTCGCGCCGAAGCGGCCGAAGGTGCCGATCTGGAAGATGCGCTTGTAGCGCTTGAACGTGTTCGCGACCGCGCGCCCCTCGGCGATGAAGCGCGTCATCGGCTTTTCGCAGAGCACGTCCTTCCCCGCCTCGGCGGCGGCGATCGAAATCAGCGCGTGCCAGTGCGGGGGCGTGCCGATGGCGACGAGGTCGATGTCCTTGCGCTCGAGGACGCGGCGGAAGTCGGTGTAGAACATCTTGTTGTCCGCCTTGTCGCCGAACTTCACGTCGCACTGCGCGCGCATCTCGACCGTCAGGTCCTTGGTCATCTCCTTGTAGGTGCTGGGCCCGCGCCCGCCGCAGCCGATGAGAGCGCCGCCGTAGGTGTCGTTGGGCGACGGCCGCCGCGGGCTCGCCAGCAGCGCCGAGGGAGCGACCGCGAAGAATCCGACGGACGCGGTCGCGTCCTTCAGGAATCTGCGGCGACCGAGCTTCGAGGACGGCATGAGCAGGCCCTCCCAAGTGCTAACGTTGCAACATCGTTAGATTGATAGCAGTTAGGGCTTGAGGTGTTTCAGGAGGAACTCGTTGGGGTCGGGCTTCGGGTCGGGACCGCCCTCGACGAAGAGGACGACCTTCGCGCCGCACTGGTCGGCCTTCTCCTTCAGCTTCTCGCCGAAGGCCGCATGGTGGATCGCCGCGCCCGGATTCGGCGCCGGCAGCGCGGTCGGCTTGTTGTAGGTCAGCAGGGCCGGCGGGTCGCTCTTGTCGACGTGGGTGTAGGCGGAAAACTCGCGGTAGAGATCCCGGAACTGCTCGTAGCGCGCCAGCGCGTCGTCCTTGTCCTTCGCTCCGACGGCCTTGTGGATCATCGCGTGGTTCATCACCTGCTCCCCCACCCAGCCGACGATCAGCTTCGGGTCGATCGCCGTCTGGCCGATGTTCCCCCAGGCCGCGCAGAGGCGGGTGGACTCACGCGCGACGGGGTCCGCGCTCTTGGGGTCCGCCAGGTCGTCGTGGTAGTTGAGCCACAGCGAGCTGCAGGCTCCGGCCGATCCGCCGAACGCGGCGACCCGGGTCTTGTCCAGGTTCCACTCCTTGGCCTTCGAGCGCAGGAGCTGGATCGCGCGGGCGGCGTCGTGGACCGGCGCCGGCAGCGGCGCGATCGTCGAGTAGCGGTAGTTGACGGACGCGACCGAGACCCCGTGCTCCAGCATGAACTTCAGAGTCGTCGCATTGATGCTGCCCTTGTCGCCGTTGATCCAGCCGCCGCCGTGGATGTGGACGAGCAGCGGGGTCGGGGCATCGGACTTGGCCAGCCAGAGATCGAAGACGTTCCGCTCGTGCGGCCCGTAGGAGACGTTCGCGTGCGTCGGCTCGGGCAGCTTTTTGTCCTGAAAGGGGCCGGCCAGCAGGACGGCCGCGAGCGCCAGGCTTCGGAAATCCATGCATGTCTTTAACAGAAAAGGGCGTTCACTTGTTTCTTTCCGGGGAATAGATTCTATGGCCATCAGAATGATTTTCGGGCTCGCCCTGGGACTCCTGCTCGGCGCCTGCTCGACCCCGGAACGGACGTGCGGGAAATGCGCGGGCAGCGGGGTCGCGACCTGCTCCAGCTGTAAGGGCGAAGGCCAGCAGGCCTGCGCGGTGTGCCACGGCATGGGATTCCGCTGCTGCGACCCCTGCCAGAAGAGTCAGCGTCAAGTCCTCTGCAGCATCTGCAAAGGCCAGGGCCGGTCCACGAACTGCGGCTCCTGCCACGGGCAGGCCAAGCTCCGCTGCGTCGCCTGCGTCCAGGGTAAGGCGCGCGACGGAAGCGTCTGCAAGACCTGCTCGGGCACGGGCTCCGTGGACTGCGGCGACTGCATCGATGGGAAGAAGGGCAATTGCGGTTGCTGCTGCGGCGGCAAGCCCATCACCCCTGAAGTGAAGGCGGCTCACACCGAAATCTGCGGCGTCTGCAAGGGCGTGGCGAAGGTGGCCTGCAAGGTCTGCCTGGGCGCCGGCAAGACGAAATGCAGTGCCTGCGGCGGCGACGGCAAGGTCAAATCCTCCTCCGGCAGCAGCCATCACCACCACCACGACTGGGACTAGACCGCGTTACTTGGGTTCGTACACCACCAGGAGCGCCGGACGGTTCCGGATCTCCTTCGACTCCCGACAGTACGCCCGCCCCATGTAGTGAAACGAATCGCCGTGCAGGAAGAACCCGTGGTTCTCGTGCGCGCCGTCGGTCCAGAATCGAACCGCCTCTTTGAAGTCCCAGCTGCTGACCGGCGCGTTTCCGGGACCGTAGGCCAGGTAGACGGGATGGAAGTCCGGGTCCTCGCCGTAGGACATCCCGCCGACCGCCTTCCAGAACTTGTCCTTCGCGTACTCGTAGGCGTTCACCTCGTTTTCGACCCAGGGCCGGTTGCAGGGCTCCGCCACCCAGAGGTTGGCATCGACCCGCGGATCGCGCCCCTTCTCGAACTGCACATCGGCCGCGACCAGGATGAAGCGAGCCGCCAGGATCTCCGAGCCCTTCGGGATCGACGTCAGATCGACTTTCATGATCAGGCTCCGATGCCGCATGAAGGCCTCCTCGGTCTCGCCCTTCCCGGTGTTCTTTGCGCGTTCTTCGGTGTTGGTGTCGGGGCCGTGGCTGTTGATGTGCGCGTCCTGCCAGCCCTTGTAGCCGGCCTCTCCCTCCCGGAACTTCGCGAAGCGCGCCTTGGGATGCTCCCGCTTGATCCTCGCGAACTCCGCTTCAAAGTCCCGCTCGATCTGGTCCACCGTCCGGGGCTCGGGCTTCGTCCACTGGTCTTTCAGGGTCTTGGCGAGCTCCCGGATGTTGGCGGTCTCCATCGACGTGCCGGCGACCTTGAAGCGGACGGACGGCGAAGACGAGGGCGTCTTCTCCCGCAGCAGGCGGAAGCCGCTCACGGTCATCGTCTCGCCCGCGTGCGGCGCGTAGAAGAAGATCTCGAGGGCCGTCACCTTTCCGTACTTCTGCGGATTCAGGCCGTAGCCGTTGCCGCTGGGGTCCTCGAGACTCAGGCGAAGGTCGTTGCGGCCGGCCTTGAGGAAGCTGGTCCGCGCCCAGCGGCTGATGGCCGCGTCCCAGCCGGCGTCGCGACGGCTCTTCTCTTGGACCGCTTGGAATCCGACGAGGCAGTCGCGCCCGACCGTGACCTCGGCCGCGAACGACTTCCAGGGCGTCCAGTCGTCGGGCACCGCGGAGGTCGCGATCGTCGGCCAGCGCCCGCCTGCGAACGTGATTCGCAGCGCGCCTTCGGACGTGCGCTCGACTGTTACCTACGGCTCTTTGGAGCCCTCCACGTAGGCCCACGCGCCCGCTACGAGCGCCTTGTCGAGAAGCCGGTCGCCGTCATCGGGAATCGCGAGAATCAGACACAGAGCGAGTGCGTTCATGGGCCTTCTCCTTCACGGTCCAGGCGGCGGCGCCGAATCCCTTCTTGCCGAACGACGCCTTCTCGGTCGCCATCTTGAACCCCTTGATCCTCGCTCCGTCGATCTCCAGGAACCCGAAGGCCGTCGCCTCCACCGGGACCGCCTGGTGTTCGGGATGGCCCGGATAGAAGGGACGCTTCATCTTCAGTGTCCCCTCGAGCTGGATTTGGGACGACGAAAGCACCCGCGCCTGGATCGTTGCCGTCTCGATCACGTTCCGGTCGACCTGGTCGCTGTGCGTGTCCTCGGTGCCGGGATAGAAGTGGGTCAGCAGTTTCTTCGCGACGGCCGCATCGACCTCGTAGGACTTCGCGCCGCCCGTCGGCAGAAACTTCGACCACTCCGCCTTCGTGAAGGTCAGCCAGTCCTCCGCCGGATACGACTGCCACGATTGCTTCTGGTTGTCCTCGCGCACGGCGACGTGGAGCACGAGCACGTCGGCCTCCGCCTTGGGCGGGACCGACTGCGCGGTCGGCTTCACCAGAGGTTTCCCTTCCTTCACCTTGAGGAGGTCGATGTTCCGCTGGAGCAGGTCGATCGTGTTCTGCGGGGGCGTGTAGAGCTGCGGGACCTTGAGGCCATCAAGGATCTTGCCGTCGGGGCCGGCGATGTAGACGCACACGTCCCCGACCCTCATCTTCGCCTGGTGGGCCTCGCCGACGATCCGCCGGATCTCCGTCTTCTCCTCGGGAGGCAGCTTGCCGGGGCCCGCGAAATCTTCGTCGGCCACGTAGAACGGCACGTAGTAGTTGTTCAGCAGGCGGATGACGTTGTCCTGGGCGAACGGACCCGTTCGCATCGAAGCGGCGCCGCCTCAGCAGCGGCCGGTCTGGATCTGCCCGTCGTACGTGAACATCATGATCGGCCGCGAGTGCTGCTTCGCCAGCCGGAGGGCCTCCATGATGGACGGCACCCACGCAATGGTGTCGAATTTCCGCTCCTCGGCGGTCGGCTGAACCTCGACGATGCGACCGTCCACCCAGGCCGGGCTCCGGGGCGCGGCCGTGTCCTGCGCCAAAGCCAAAAGGATCAGCGCGGCGACCCTGCTCATGGGATTCTCCTCATTTCGATTGAAGCGCGACGGCGAAGGGCGCGGGGCCGTAGTGCGCCCCTTCCGTCGTCATCTTGAGCGACACGATCCGGCCCGAAGGCTCGAAGTCCAGGAAGCCGAGCACCTTCGCCTCCAGGAACTCCGGCCGGTGCGTCGGAGGCGGGGCATCGTAGAAATAGCGGGACAGGCGGACGTCGCCCTCAAGGCGCGCCCGGACGATCCCATCCCGCAGCGACAGCACCCGCGCGCGAAGCGTCGTGCGTTCGACCTTGCTGCGGGCCGCATCGTCGCGCAGGCAGTCGTGGGTGACCGGGTAGAAGTGGGTCAGGAGCTTCGCGGCCAGGTCGGGCGCCGGCGTCCATTCGAGGCCGACGCGGGGCGCTTCCGCCGGAAGCAGCCGCTTCCCTTCCGAACGCGGAAGCACGAGCCAGTTCTCCGCAGGGAATTCGTGGTAGGTCGTCCGATCCTTCTCGAGGCCGCCGCCCGTGTCCACGTATCTCGCCACGAGGTGCAGGACCAGATCGTCGGGACGATGCGCGGGCGCGCGGGACTGCCGGACGGGGTTGACGAGCGGAGCTCCTTCGGGGCCGCGGAACTGCTCCAGCAGCGGCACAACGTTGGACGCGCTGCTGGCCCTCGGCACCGTCACGGACGCCAGCACCTTCCCGTCGGGTGCCACGACGTACATGCAGCCGTCGCCCGCGGAGAACTTCGAGGCAATCGCGCCCTGGTAGATCCGCGTGCGCTCGTCCTTGTCGGCGGGAGTGGCCCGCCCCGTCGGCGCCAGGTCCTCATTCGAGAGGGCGACCGGCACGAAGCCCCGGTTCAGGAGGGCGATGATGCGGTCGTCGTTGAGCGGCCCCGTCCTCATGCCATGCGTGCCGCCGTCGCAGCGGCCCGTGAAGAGGTCGCCGTCGTGCTGGACCAGGAACACGGGCCGTCCGCTCGCCTGCGACAGGCGGCGGGCGCTCATCAGATCGGGCGACCAGCCGATCTCGTCGACGCGACGCTCGGAGGGCAGCGGCTGGAGCTCCGTGAGCCGACGGTCCAGTCGGGCCAGATCGGAGGCGACGGACGGATCCTCGGCTTCCGACGTCAGGGCGCGGTAGGTGACGACCCCGGCGGCGCTGCCGAGGAGCCCCACCGACAGCAGGGCCGCCGCGGCGACTTTCATCTGCGCGGCGACGAGGGACTTGAGCGCCCCCTTCACCAGAAGCGCGACGGAAGCCGACACCGCGGCCTCCCCCGCAGCCGCCAGGACGGCGACCTTCGCGGCCGACGCCGCGAGGGCGGGCGGGACGGCCGCCGCGAACGCGGCCTTCTCGGCCAGGAGCAGGCCGAGCGTGGCGCCGCTGACCGCGACGCCGCGGCCCACGAGCCGGCCACGCAGCAGCTCGCGCGCCTTGTCCAGGCGGCGGGACATCGTGCCGATCGGGCAGCCGATGGACTTCGCCGCCCCTTCGTTCGTCTTCCCCTCGAGATAGCAGAGCACGAGAGGGTCTCGGTACTTGGACGGCAGCTCGTTCAGCTCCTGGTCGAGGATGGGCCGCAGCTGCGGCAGGGTTTCCCGGACCTCGGGCGTCAGGGACGGCGTCATCTCGGCCAACCGCCGTTCATGAGCGCGGCGGTTGCCCGCCATTGATCGGGCCTTGAGGGAGATCCGGACGGCCACGCCGTGGAGCCAGCTCGAGATCGAGTCGAGCCTGCGGATCGACGCGGCTTTCTTGGAGAGGACGATGAAGGTTGCCTGGAACGCGTCCTCCGCGTCCGTGGCGTTCCCCAGCACGCGACGGCAGACGCCCATGACGAGGGGACCGTGCCTCGAGACCAGCTCCGAGAACGCCTTCTCGTCGCGCTCGTCGACAAAGCGATCCAGGAGCGCGCGATCGGTCGCGGGATCGGACAACGGGCACCTCCACTATAGGGTGCCTCCTCCAAGCGGGACAAATGCAAAAATCGAAATGGAACGTTCACGCGTCGGCCTCCGCGGAGTAGTGCCGGGAGAACCGCGGGCGAATGCCGAATTGCGACGCGAATCGGGGGATGGGGGGGGGGACCCCGGGCTTCAGGCTCCGGGCGTCGGACCTACACGTCGCAGACGCGCACGGCGTGACGCAGCGCCTTGACGCGGTCGGGCCAGGTCGGGATGAACTCCTGGGCCATGAAGCCCTGGAAGCCCGTCTCGAGGATGGCGCGCACGATCGCGGGGTAGTTCAGCTCCTGCGTCTCATCGAGCTCGCCGCGGCCGGGCACGCCGGCCGTGTGATAGTGGCCCGTGACGTCCTTGTACTGGCGGATGTGGCGAATGACGTCGCCGTCCATGATCTGGACGTGGTAGATGTCGAAGAGCAGCTTCATGCGGGGCGAGCCCACCGCCTTGATCAGGTCGACGCAGTGCTGCACGTGGTCGCCGAAGTAGCCCGGGTGGCCCTTCATCGGGTGCGAGTTGTCGCGCGAGTTGAGGTGCTCCAGGCAGATGTTGATGCCCTTCTCTTCCGCGTAGCCGGCGACGGCCTTCCAGACCTCGAGGCAGTTGCGGTCCATCTGCTCGTCCGTCAGGTCCTTCACGCGCATCCCGGTGAAGGTGATGACGTTCGGCGCCCCGAACTCGACCGCCTTGTCGATGCCCTCGCGGATCTTGGCGATGCACATCTCCTTGTTGGCGGGGTCGCAGGGGCCCTTCTGGAAGCCGTGGCTCCCGGTCAGGGCGATCTTGAGGCCGAGCTCACGGATCATCGGGTAGTGCTTCGCGTCCACGCCTTCCATGGCGTGCATGCCGAGGTCGCGGCAGTGGCGGGCGAGCTCGTCGGTCGGCATCGGGTTGAAGGTCCAGCCCATGATGGACTGCTTGATGCGGCCGTTCTTGATCTTGAAGCCGGGATCATCGTCGGCCATCGCGCGCGCCGCGACCGGCCCCGCCAGCGCCGCCGCGCCCGCCGCCGCCCCCTGAAGAAGCTGCCGCCGACTCAGGTTCGCCATGATCCCTCCGGGTTGGATTCACTTGCTCGCGCGCACATCGTAGCAGAAGATCAAGTCCTGGTCTCTCAGGAAGAGCCTTCCGTTCGCGACGACCGGCGGCGTCCAAAGCCCTCCCGCCGGCTTCCGACGCTCCGACTTCTTCGGAACAACGAAACGAGCGAGAATATTGCAGGCCTTGCTCGAGGCGTCGACGAGCGTCAGCGACCCGTCCTTCTCTCCATAACAATAAAACCGACCATCGGCGCAGGTAACGGATCCGCTCGGAAGTTTTCCTCGCTCGGCGGCCCAAACGACCTCCCCCGACTCGAAGCCCTGGCAGATCCATCCGCGCTGCTCCGAGGCGCCGTAGAGATGGCCGTCGAGGAGCACGACGTTGCCGTGGTGGTTGGCCATGTTCTTGTTCGAGTAAACCTCGTCGACCGCGAAGCGGTCGCCCTCGCGCCGGACCCGGATCAGCTCGCCTCCGCGGCCGGCCCCGACCGTGGTGAACACCAGAGAGCCGCTGACGATCGGAGAGTTCACGACCTCGGTGCCGAGGCGCCGGTCGGACTTCCAGAGCAGCTTTCCGTTGGCCGCCGCAACGCCCCGGAGCCCCTGGTTGGTGAGCACCAGGATCTGGCGGACCTTGTCGATGTCGGCCGCGACCGGCGACGTGTAGGCGGCCTGCTCGGTCAGCTCCGCGCTGCGCCACACGACTTTCCCGCTCCGCTTGTCGAGCGCCGCGACCGTGCCCTTCGGGCCCCCGGGCAGGCAGATGAGGAGGTTGCCCTCGACGATCGGGGACCAGGTGAAACCCCACCCGAGCTTCGCGGGGCCGCCGCCGATCGGGTTGACCTCGGCCCCCAGCTCGGCCGGCAGGTTGACGCGCCAGCGCTCGCGTCCGCCGGCGACGGCGCAGCAGACGAGGTCGCCGTTCCCGCCGAGGGCGAAGATCGCGTCGCCGTCGACGGTGGGGGTCGAGCTGGGGCCGCTGCTCCAGTTGTTGGTCTTGAAGTCGAAGAACGGCCCGACCTTCGCGGCCCAGGCCTCGGCGGGCGCGCCGTCCCGGACCTTGTCGACGTCGAGCGCGATGAGGAACTCCGCGTCGCCGCGGCCGCCGAGGGTGTAGTAGCGCGAGCCCACGACGGCCGGCCCGCTGTAGCCGACGCCGGCGTTCTCGTAGGTCCAGAGCAGCGGCGGACCCTTCTCGGGCCATTGGGGGAGGAGGCCCTTCTCGGCGGAGACGTCGTCGCGGCGAGGGCCGCGGTACTGGGGCCAGTCGTCCGCCAGGGCCGCGGAGGCCAGGAGGGGGAGGAGCGCCGCGATCAAGCGTGTGTCTAGCATGTAATATACTACATCTGCGGCCCCCGCCGGGTTGCATCGCCCCCCTTCCCTCCGGGAGTGTGGTATAGTTTTCTCGGGCGCGGGAAGTTTGAAGTAGGGGATGCGCCATGAGACGTACCGCCTTTTTCCTCGGCGCGATCATCGCCCTCCAGGCCTGCACGACGGCCCCCCGAAGCCGGGACGCCGGGCCTCCGACCGAACGCGCGCCGGCGCCGGCCGCGACGCCCGAGGCCGCGCTCGAACGAACCTACCGCTCGTCGGTCCCGCTCTGTTTCGATGCGGCCCTCCGAGTCTGCCGCGATCGCGACATCCAGGTCCTCCGCCAGGACCGCCGCGGCGAGCAGGCCGCCTCGCTGAGCGCACAAGGCCGCTCGATCGAGTTCACCCTGGAGTTCGCGCGGACGCCCGCCCCGCGCACCCGCGCCACGCTCCGGCTGCAGGGACGCGCCCTGCCGGAGACCCGCGAGGAGGCCACGCGCCTGCTCGACCGGCTCAACGAAGCGCTTCTCGAACCTCGAGAGTAGCCGTTTGTTTTCGGGAAAGGAGGAGCCATGGACCAGGGATTCTGGCTGTTCTTCATCTTCCAGGTGCTCGCCCTGGGGGCGATGGCCGATCGGATGAACCTGGTGGGTCTGCGGAAGTCGGCGCTGGTGGCGGGGCTCGCCGCCTCGATGGGCGCGGCCCTCTTCACCCTGCTCCTCAACTACGGCGGCATCAGCGGCGATCTCGCCCGCATGATGCTGAAGTGGGGCATGCTCGCCGCCGTCATGGGATCGCTGCTGGCGACTGCCGCCAGCGTCGCGCTCCCCGCCGAGCTTTCCCGCAGGAAGGCCTAGCGCGGACTACTTCTCGACCGTGAGGGTGAAGCGCTGCGTCGCCGTGCCGACCCGCTCCACCCCGGTCGAGAGGACCTTCTCGTTGCCCCAGGAGAGCGTGGGCTCGTCGAGCGCGCGGACCTCGCGATCCAGCGTCGCCGTCACCTCGACCTCGAACGTGCCCGCCGCGGGCGGCGTGCCACCCAGCAGGCCCGTCGCGGCGTCGATCTTGAGCCAGTCCGGCCCCTTCGCCAGGGCGAACTGGAGCTTCTCGACGTCCCAGAAGTTGGCCGCCAGGTTGCCGCCCACCTGGCGGATCGTGAGGTGCCCGAGCGAGCGGTTGGCCAGCACCTGGTACTGGTAGGCGGCCCCGGCCTTCGCGGCCACGATCGGCTTGCTGCTGATCGTCGGGCGCGGCGCGACGACGTAATCCGAGGGACCGCTCCGCTTGCCGGTCTCGTCGACCGCCACCACCCGATAGTAGGTCCGGCCCGACACCGGCAGTTCGGTCGCCTTGGTCTCGGCGACGAAGTTCGCCGGGAACGGATTCTTGAGCTCGGTATTGCTGCCGATCGAGACAGTGTACGGCTGGTCGCTCACCGAGAAGCCCTTCTCGTCGCTGCCGTAGACCCGGTAGAGCGCGGGCTTCTTGCCCGTGGAGTTGGGCTTCCAGCGCAGCACGCCGGACTCCAGCGTGACGTCGACCGGATAGTTGGGCGCCTTCATGGTGAAGCTCCACGTCGCGCTCCAGGGGCCCCAGACGCCCTTCGCGTCCTTCGCGCGGACGTGCCAGTAGTACTTCTTGTCGCCCGTGAGCAGCCCCGCCTCGGGCAGCGTGTACTGCGCCTTGCCGGCGTCGGCCGTCCTCGAGATCAGCTTGACGAACGACATCGACAGCGGCCATTTCAGGTCCGCGCGGTTCGAGAGCTCGAAGTGGTAGTCCGTGATCTTGTCGCCGTCCGGATCCGAGGGCGGCGTCCATTTGAACACCACGTCCGAGCCGACCGCGTCGCCCTTGTCGGGGGGATAGACGGCCGCCGGGACCGCGGGCGGCTTCGACGCCGAGCGCTCCACCCACTCGTGCGTGATCCGCACTTTGCGCGACGCGGACTCGTCCGTGTAGGTGAATGCGTTCTTGCCCACGCCCATCTCGGGCAGGAGCAGCGGCGCCATCTGGAGGTCGTTGGCGATCGACAGGCTCTTGAGCGTCGCGGCCCCGGAAAGCTGGCAGCGCAGCTGGTAGGAGTACTTCCCTTTGCCGTTGCTGAACGCGAACTTCTTGTCGAACGCCGAGGCGTCGACGGCCTCCCAGGTCTTCCCGTCGAACGACACCGAGAACTCGGCGCCCTGCCCCTCGGCCACGAGGCGCCCGCCGACCATCACGTAGGGCGACTGCATCGTCCAGGTGATCGTGCCCTCCGACAGCCCGGCGGGCGACGACTTCACGCCCTCGACGACCGCCCCCTTCCTCCAGGCCTCCTTCGAGAAGTCCGGACGGTATTCCCAGAGCCCGTTGCAGACCGTGTCGGGGTAGAGCGGCCCCCAACTCGGCCCGTTGTACTTCACCGGGGTCAGATGGCCCCAGCGCCAGACCAGGGCCTCGCCCGGCCGCAGCGTCATCTTCATGGTGTGGCCCCGGTAGGCGCCGCGCTGACCCTTGACCTCTCCCTCGTAGCCGTAGATCGCCGCGCCCCACTCGTCTGAGCCCCGGTTGTCGGCCAGCAGAATGCCCTGGCCGTGGGTCCTCTTGATGAGGTCGTGGTCGCGCACGATGTCCTGCTCGCCCGCGACATTCTCGTTGTCGCGACTGAGGTAGAGCGACTTCATGTCGCCGTCGTAGAGGTGCCACTTGCCGTCGTAGAAGACCTGCGAGATGCAGTGGCCGACGCCGCGGGCCGGCGATGCCTTGAGGCCGACCATCTTCCACAGCTCGGCCATCATCATGGAGTCGTGGCCGCAGCTGTTGTACCCGTAGATGTAGATGTTCCGGACCACGTCGCCTTCCTCGCTCGCGTCGGCGACGCCGAAGTGATAGCGGTACTTGATGCGCTGCTGCCAGAGCGCCTGCGCCTTGTCGGCGTCCGTCATGCCCGGCGTGATCGCCGAGGCGACGAACTCCTCGAGGGAGCGGTAGTTCCCCTGGCCGTTGGAGAGCCAGGGGTTGACCACGTCGGTGTCGCCGACGTTCTCCATCCGAACCGCCCGATTGGATTCCCAGGTCTGTTCGATCGCGCCCTCGCGGGACATCCCCACGCCCAGCGGCGTGCGGCACATGCGGCCGTCCATGGTTCCGCCCTGGACCACGCTATATTCCTGCTTGCCGCTGCTGATGTCCTGCTGGTGTTTCTTGGGGGTGTCCGAGGCATGCTGATTGGCCCCCCAGGGCGCGAGTTTCTCGTCGCCGAGGCCGGGCAGAAGAGCCAGAAGCGCCAGTACGATTCTCATGACTCATTATTACGCGGCCGCGAAAAAGCAGACCGAGGATTCCGCAATTTCGGGATCCCTGAACGGAATTCTCGCGCGCGCGGAATAGCTCCCGGGGACGCCCGGAGTTTCCAGCCACAGTCCGTCCCGCGAGGCCTTTATGGATGAAGGCTTTTCTAGATTTTGGGCCCCGGGCGAAGGACAATCGTCAATCCTTGGGAAACGGAACCCTTATGAATCGAATCGTCGATCGGAGCATCGCGCTGGCGGCCCTGCTGATGGGCGCCGGGGCCTGCCAGGCCCCGCCGCCGAGCGCCAAGGCTCCCGCGCGCCCCACGATCTTCGAATGCCGCTGGGCCGAGACGGCGCCCGCCCTCGACGGTCGCGGCGACGACCCCGCGTGGAAGGACGCCGAGGCGATCGACAATTTCCACCTCCCCTGGCTGGGCGCGGACGACCGGCCCGCGAAGACCCGCACGCGCGCGAAGCTCCTCTGGGACCGCGAGTACCTTTACTTCCTGGCCGAGATGGAGGACAGCGACCTCTACGCCACGATCAAAGAACACAACGGGAAACTCTGGGAGAACGACGTCTTCGAGCTGTTCTTCAAGCCGGCGGCCGCGAAGCCCGGCTACTATGAGTTCCAGGTCAACGCCGCCGGCGCCACCCTCGAGCTCTTCTTCCCCCGCCGCGGCAGCGGGGGCTTCGACCGCTTCCGGAACGATGCCGACTTCCACCTCCAGGCCTCGGTGAAGCTCGATGGCTCGCTGAACCACTGGCAGGATAAGGACAAGGGCTGGACCGTCGAGGGCCGCCTCCCCTGGCGCGATTTCATCCGCAGCGGCGGACGGCCCCAGGTCGACGAGGAATGGTCCTTCGCGCTCTGCCGCTACGACTACTCGGCCGACTTCGAAGGCCCCGAACTCTCCACCTGCGCGCCGCTCTCGCAGATCAACTTTCATCAGTATGAGGACTACGCGACGCTGCGCTTCAAGGGGCCGGCGCTGGACCGGCGCCCGGCCCTGACGACCTCGCGGGTCGTCGGTTCGCCCGACCCGCCGCTCCCCTACCGCGTCCGCCCCGCCTTCCCCGACCTCAAGGTTCCCTGCCCGATCGCCGTGGCGCGCGAACCCGGGACCGACTCGCTGATCTTGGCCCACCAGGCCTTCGCCTGGGGCGGCGCCGGCCGGATCCTCCGCATCCAGGACACGCCCGGGGTCAAGGAGGCTCAGGAGCTTCTCCAGGTCGACGGCATCGCCTACGGCGTGGCGTTCCACCCGGACTACGAGAAGAACGGGTTCCTCTACGTCGGAAGCAACGGTCCGCTCTCATCGAGGCCGAAGAAGACGCGCGTGACGCGCTACACGGTGGGCCGCGACGGAAGCCGCACGATCGACCCGAAGTCCGCGCTGCTCATCATCGAGTGGGAGTCCGACGGCCACAACGGCGGCGACGTCGCGTTCGGGAACGACGGCATGCTCTACGTCACGTCGGGCGACGGCTCGTCGGATTCGGACACGCACCTGTCGGGGCAGGACCTCACGCGACTGCTCGCGAAGGTGCTGCGCATCGACGTCGATCATCCGGCGGCCGGCGCCGCCTACGCCGTCCCGGCCGACAACCCCTTCCTCAACGTGACGGGCGCGCGGCCGGAGACCTGGGCGTACGGCTTCCGCAACCCCTGGCGCATCACCTGCGACCGCGCCACCGGAGACCTCTGGGTGGGCCAGAACGGGCAGGACCTCTGGGAGCAGGCCTACCTGGTGCGCCGCGGCGAGAACTACGGATGGAGCGTGACGGAAGGGGGCCACCCGTTCTATCCCACGAGGACCGCGGGCCCGACGCCGATCACCAAGCCCACCGTCGAGCATCCGCATTCGGAGTTCCGCTCGCTCACGGGCGGCATCGTCTACCGGGGCGACGCGTTCCCCGAGCTTCGGGGCGCGTACATCTACGGCGACTGGTCGACCGGGCGCATCTGGGGCGCGAAACAGCAGCAGGGCAAGCTCACGTGGCAGCAGGAGCTGGCGACCTCGACCCTCCAGATCACCGGGTTCGGCGCGGACACGAAGGGCGAGATCCTGATCTGCGACCACGGCGGCGGCGCGATCTACCGGCTGGAGCGGACGCCGCCGCAAAAGGATGCGCCGCTCTTCCCCACGAAGCTCAGCGAGACGGGTCTCTTCGCGTCGGTCTCCGGCCACCAGGTCGATCCCGCTCTGGTCCCCTACTCGGTCAATTCGCCGCTCTGGTCCGACGGCGCCTATAAGGAGCGCTT
>Ga0310813_10000600_pt1 | contig 22318 bp, 13 predicted proteins | sample YN3metagenome_FD_203086 | JGI IMG/M metagenome (GOLD analysis project Ga0310813, IMG submission 203086) | Soil microbial communities from experimental microcosm in Duke University, North Carolina, United States - YN3 | ecosystem: Engineered > Artificial ecosystem > Soil microcosm > Unclassified...
GTCCATGAAGCCCTCGAGCAGCCGCGTCCGCACCGGGTGCTGGAGCTTCCGCAGCGTCTTCTCTTCGATCTGGCGGATGCGCTCCCGCGTCACCTTGAAGATCTTGCCGACCTCCTCGAGCGTGTACGGGAAGCCGCCGGCCAGGCCGTAGCGGAGGCGGATGACCTCGCGCTCGCGGAATGACAGCGAATGCAGGCACGCGTCGATGCGGTCCCGCAGCATCTGGCGGGTCGCGGACGCGACCGGGTCCTCGACCGAGAGGTCCGGGCAGAGGTCGGCGAGCTCGGAGCCGCCCTCCTCCCCCACCGGGCGGTCGAGCGAGACCGGCGTGCGCGAGACCTTGAGGACGCGCTCGGTCTCCTCGCGCGAGATCCCGGACGCCTCGGCGAGCTCCTCGAGCGACGGCTCGCGGCCGAGCTGCTGGGCGAGCGTCCGCGACGCGCTGCGCAGCTTCGTCATCGCCTCGATGACGTGGACCGGGATGCGGATCGTGCGGGCCTGGTCGGCGATCGCGCGCGAGATCGACTGCCGGATCCACCAGGTGGCGTAGGTGGAGAACTTGTAGCCGCGGCGGTGCTCGTACTTCTCCGCCGCCTTCATGAGGCCCGTGTTGCCTTCCTGGATGACGTCGAGGAACGTGAGCCCGCGGTTGCGGTAGCGCTTCCCGATCGCGACGACGAGGCGGAGGTTGCCGCTCGACAGCTTGCGCATCGTCTTCTGGTAGGCCTCGAAGCGGTCGCGGATCTCGCGGACGCGCTGGCGGAGCTCTTCGCGTCCCTCGAGGGTGCGGGCGCCCATCCCCTGGGCCTCGGTTTCGAGGGCGGCGAGGCGCTCGGGATCGCTGGAGCCGCTCTTCAGGGACTCGGACTCGGTCGTGATCTCGTCGAGGCGCCGGGAGAGGCTCTCGAGCTCTTCCATCATGGGCTTGATGCGCCGGGTCTGGAAGTTCGTCTCCTCGAGGAGCCCGACGCCGCGGCGGAAGTTCTCGCGCAGGAGGCGCCGCGCGCGGAGGCGTTCGCGCGGAGCGAGGCGCCGGTCGTGCTGGCGGGCGTAGCACTCGTTCGAGCTGGCGAGGATCTGGCGCAGGCGGACGATGACCTCCGGGAGGCGCTCGAGGATTTCCGGCTTCGGCGTTTCGAAGGAGCGGTCGTCGCGGAGCACGCGGTCGAAGGCCGCGTCGCCGTTCTTGACCTCCTCGAGGATACGGATCGCCTGCTCGACCGCGACCGGCGACTCCAGCACTTTCGCGTGGAAGCGTTTGCGTTCGATGTCGATGCGGCTGGCGAGGCGCAGTTCTTCCTCGCGGCTGAGGAGCGGGATCTCGCCCATCTGGGTGAGGTAGAGGCGGACGGGGTCGTCGATCTTCTCCCGTTCGCCGACGACCTTGGGGCTGCGTTCCTCGCGCTCCTCGCCGGGATCGGAGCCGTCGTCTTCTTCCGCGGAAGCTTCGACGATCTCGATTCCGAGGTCTTCCGCTTTCTGGAGGACCCGGTCGAGCTTGTCGGGGGACACGGTGTCGTCGGGGAGGACGGCGTTCAGCTCGTCGTAGGTGACGAAGCCGCGCTCCTTCCCGATCTCGAAGAGCGCCTGCAGCGCCGGGTCCGTGCCGGTCCCGGCGGCGTCCTCGGTCGTCTCTTTGGCCGCGTGAATGGGAGGGTCCCCCTAAGTTGCCGTCCGATCACCGTCAGACAGTCGGAAATGCCGCTCGCCGATCCAGAAGTCCACGTCCTCGAACGCCGCCTTTTTGCCTTCCTCGCGTGCCTGTTCGACCACGTCCTGGGCGTCGGGGACCAGGAGGTCCATCAGGACGTCCTTCAGGGCTCCTCCCGGAGGGACGTCGACGCGCCCGCTCATTCCCTCCTCGTCCCCGTCCGTGGTCTGGGCGAAGGACGCCTCGCGGGCCCCCGGTTCCCACGTCAGGGCAAACCGAGTGCTCGGGTCGCCCGCGACGGGCGTATATCCGCCGTGGATCCGGAGGTGCGGCGGGAAGCGGTCCATGCGTTCGCGGAGCGCGGCCTCCTCGCACCCCAGGCCGCGGATCTGGATCGCCTCCGCCGGGGACTTGAATTCCCCGGCGGCGGGATCATACACCAAACGGCCGGCGGCGTCATCTTCCAGCCATCGGAGGCCGAAGGCATTCTCCAACGGGTCGCGCTCGGTCATGGGATCCTCCGATCACGAGAGGCCGGGACTAGGGGACGCAGACGGGTTGTCTATCGACGGCCGCCGAAGCAGTCGCTGCAATAGACGGGCTTGTCGCCGCGGGGCTGGAACGGGACCTGGGCCTGCTTGCCGCACTGGGCGCAGACGGCGCTGAACATCTCGCGGGGGCCGCCGCTGGAGGGCCGGCGCCGGGGAGCGCCGCCGCCGTCGTCGCCGCGCGAGGCCTTCTTGGCCTGCCGGCAGGGGCTGCAGCGCTTGGGCTCGTTGGTGAAGCCGAGCTGGGCGTAGCGTTCCTGTTCGCCGCTCGAGAAGGTGAATTCGGTGCCGCAATCGACGCACGCCAGCTGCTTGTCCGTGTAAACCATGTGGAGGTGTCTTTCTACGGTTGAAATGTTGGGGGGCGCCCGAAGTGGGCGCCCCCCGAATTGCCTAGGTCGTTGTTACCAGCTGCGGCCCCGGCGATCGCCGTAGCTGCTGCCGCGCCCGCCGCCGCCGCCGCTGCGGCTGTCGGTCTTGGGCTTGGCCTCGTTCACGGTCATGGCGCGCCCGCGGACCTCCTGAAGGTTCAGGGCGCTGATGGCGGCCTGAGCCGAGCCCGAATCGGGCATTTCCACGAATCCGAATCCCCTCGACCGGCCGGTCATCTTGTCCATGATGATGGCCACGGACGACACCTCTCCGTGGGCCTCGAAGGCCTGGCGGAGGTCATCCTGGGTCGCCTCGTACGACAGATTGCCAACGTAGATGTTCACCATCTACATCCTTAAAAGGAACTAAACCGAAACGTCAACCGGGAAGGGGGGTCGGAAGGATCGATGAGGTGAGTCAGCGAGCGGTCGAACCGGACTTCCCAACGCGTGCGACTTTAACATATCGGGGACAGCGCAACAAGGGGCGAAGCGGATCGCCCCCGAATTTAGTTCCTCCGCATCCTCGGAGTGCAGCGTGCAACCGACGCCACGACCCGCTGATTAATAAAGGGACCAAGCGGGTCGTCGTAAACTCCTCACAATCAGACAACTTCCCGGGACTCAAGGAGTTAACTCAATTCTGGGGGTTGTGAGGTTTACGAGAAAAGTGCCCAATTTAGGCTCTGCATGGACACATTTTGGTCACCCGAGCGAATGCGGTATGGGTTCACAAAATGAAGCGGTTTGGAACTCAGAAACTCTAGTCTTCCTCCTTCTTAGGAGGCGGCGCGCCCGGGACCAGAAATCTGAGCATCATGGACGAGCGCGGCGATCTCCGACCCATGCCGCAGCCCGGACACGGATCATAGTGGTGCGGACCCGTACAGCCGAGCGGGAGTTTGGAACCCGCCGCGTCCGCCTGCAGCGACGCGAAGTAGCCAATCCACGACAAGGCTCAAGTGGGCTCTATGGGATCAGAACCGGGCTTTAGACGCGTTTTACGCGAAGTTGATTTTGGGCCCGATGAGGCCAAAAAAAGGTCGGTTTTGGCCTGGAGTTGGCACAAGTACGGCACAAAAGTCGCGGCGATTTTGAGCCCGATTTAGCCTTGCACCTCCTGTATCAACCTTGTGCCTAGCCATTTGCGTCGCGATTAATGAGGGCGCTTGGTCGGCGCTACTTCGGGCCGAGCAGCTCTGCCAGACGCACGCTGGGGTCGGGAGCGTAGCCGAATTCCCGAAGGCGCCGACGCTCAACGTCGGTGAGGTCGCCGCCGATCTGCCACTGGGTGACCAGGAACAGGTCGTAGTCCTTTCGACCGGTCGCGTTGGAGACGTCGTCCGCGGCCTGGAAATCCTGATCAAAGGACCCTGTCGGTTGCTGTTGCGCCCACCAACGGTGCGCGCGCTCCCCGGCCGCGTCCAGCTCCGACCGCAGCAACGTGCGCAGCTGGTCCGGCGACCGGCGCCGGAGACACCCGAGTGCCCAGTCGACCGGGTCGTCGAGCTTTGAGCGTTCGCCCTGCACGATCCGGCCCAGGCGCTCCTTCCAGTCAGACCGGCCGAGCAGCTCTATCTTCCTCAGGACGTCCTGAGCGTCCTCGCTGTGGACCGTCGACACGAGGGCGTTCATCTCGGAAACGGTGCCGGAATCCGGCCAGAGAGCCACGAAGGCGAAGGCCGTGGCGGAACCCGCACGACATTGCTCCCAGTACAGCGCCTTTTCGGCACCGTTGACGTCGGCCATCCCAACGCCGGCCAGAGCGCAGGAACGGATATGCTCGTCCGGTTCGGCGGCCATCGCTCGCAGCTGCGGACGCACGGAGGCGCGGCCGGCGGCCGCCAGGAACCCTAGGATGTCGACCGCGTACAAGCGTTCGCGCCAGTCGAGCGAGGGATCGCGCGCGGATTCGGCGGCGAAGGACTCCGCGAGGTCGGGATAAGCGGCGGCGAAGAGCCGGGCTTCGCGTCGGAACAGAAGTCGGTCCGCTTGGAAGAGACCGCCGGTCAGCCCGTGCTGGAGAATCGCCTCCCGGTGGGCCTTCCGAAGAGCCTGAAAACCGTTCCGCAGGCGCGCCTCGTCGCGGGCGATGGGAGCCAGCGCACGGGACTGTGCCGGTGCCGGAGAAGCAACGACCTGCGACGTGCTCGGCGGCGTCGGTTTGGGAGGCACGCGTCCGCCGAGCGGCGCCGCGGGGGGCGGCGAGGGTCGGGGCCCCGCCTCCGTCGGTTCCCGCCGTAGCCAGACTCCAAGCACGATAAGCGCTGCGAGCCCGAGACCCAGGACGGCGTGCACCCTCTTCATGGCGACGTTCTAGGGCTCTTGAATGGACTGCAAGTTCCAACCCGAGTTTCCGAAGGTACTGCGCCGCAGCAACTCCGCGCGAGCGGCGTCGACTTGGTTGCTCGGCAGCCAAGCGCCGGGGGGGTCCCCCCGATACATTAGCATGTTAGTATACCCTGCGGCCGCGGGTCTCGGGATCAAGGGGACCAAGTTGTTCACCCCGGGAGCGACCGGATCCAGCTCGATGCCGTCGTTGAGGTCATTCGGGCGTGTCTCGCCGACGTGTCTGATCATGAGCACGTGGCCCAGCTCGTGGGCGAAGTTGACGGTCGTGGCATCCCGTGAGTCGGCAAGGACGATGGTATTCCTCCGTCGATTGTCGCCATCCGCAGGATACGTTTCCCCATGCACCGTCGCATTTCTTGCAGCCGCCTCGTTACTGTAGATCGCATGGAAGAAGTAGACGCTGATGCCGGGCGCATAAAAGCCCTGACTGTCGTGGTTGTTCTGGTCGGCCAGGATGGTGAACTGTACGCTGGGTCGATACGACCGCCCGCCGCCGGCGCCCGTGCGGAAACTGTCGGTAATGAAGCCGTTGTTGGAGGCATGGAACCACGTCCTCGTGTCCCCCTGCGGGGGAAGCACGTGGTCATCGGGGAGGTAGATCGAGCCGTAGAACCTGATCGCCGCCTGGCGCCAGATTTGATTAGCGCGGTCGATATAGGGGGGATAGAAGCGACTGCGGGCGCGCCCCTGCTCGGTCTGGGTTCCCCAGAGATGTTGATTCGAAGCGGGCGTCTGATCGGGGTCGCCGGGAGCCGGCGGCGGCGGGTCCTGCTGCGTGCGGGCCGCCTGCGGAGTGCAATCCGGGAACTTGAAAGAAACCGTCACGAAGTTGTAACGAGTATCGACAGTCACCGAGAAGTTTCCGTAGAGGAAGATATTCTGTTCGCCGGATTTCTTGACGCCGCAGCGAAGATAGATCGTGCCGCGGTTCGTGGTCGCGTTGAGCTGGAGCGGATTCAGGAAGTTGGGGAACCCCTGTTCCACCACATTCAGCTGGTTTCGGGCGACCCCCGGATCCACCTCATACGTGACGATTCCCGAGAGTTCATTGTTCGCGTTCACGGAGGTCTCGTCGATGACGTTCCCCTGCCCATCAAACGTCGTCGTGATCTTGTGGACGAGCGGGGTATAGATACCGGTGTCGTAGTGGTCCGGAAACCTTGTCCCGTCCGGCCGCTTCACCTGAAGGGTCCGAGGCCCCTCGATATTCATGCGGTAGGTGATCGTCTGCCGGCGGCCTTGTTGGACGAAGAACGCCGCGCCCGGGCCGAAATCGTTCAGGGCAACGACCCGGTAGTAATACGTAATGTTCTCGACGACGTTGAAATCGACGAACGTGGTGCCGGACAACTCCCCGCCGACCGAGGTCCATGGGCCGTCGGCCGACAGGGCGCGGTAGACGCGATAGCTCAACGCCCCCGAACTCTTCTCCCAGTTCAGCGTGATATGGTCTCCTCCGGGTACGAGGTCGACGGTTACCGGCTCCATCGGTGCCCCGACGGTCCACGCGACGGCCGTGTCGAAAAGCCGCTTACCTTCGGGGGTCAGTGCCATCGCGCTCGTCGGACCGACGAAGAAACCGGTGCGGCGCGCCGGGGCAGTCCCTGAGACCATCCCCGCCCCGGAGTCGTAGGTGAAAATCGCCGACTTGGACGCATCCCCGGCTAATGTGGCAATCGACAGGCCGTTGCTGTTCGGCTTTCCGTAGGTGATCGAATCGCCGGGAGCGGCGAGGACGTCTACAGTCCCGCTAAAGGCCGCAGACAGAGGATGATCGAATTGGGAGGCCACCATGTCGATGGAAGTCTGTGCCGACGAACTGCCGAAATCGGTCGTCGCCATGTTCCCAGTCATTCCGAGCGGATTCATGAGATCGGCATTCAGGTTGAGCAGCGGGACGTTCGTGCCAGCGAAGGCCGCACCCACCGTAGCCGGATTGCAAGTGGCGGATAGCACGACCAACTTCTTGCCGGCAGCCCCCGCGCTAGTCGCGCTGTTGATTTCCACCGTCGGGGTGTACCCCAAATCCACGAGTCTCTGCTGGATACCGGCATCGGCCGTGCTAAGCGAGCCGTTGCCGACTACAAACAGGACATCGAAGGACCCCGGAGGATTCGGAGTCGCCGTCGCCTCCGTCGAGGGGCGGCTTTCCCCGGCGCTGGTGACGCAGGTCACGATGAAATAGTAAAGGACCCCGTTGGTAAGCCCCGTGCTGACCATCGACGTAGACGCCGTATTGCCAACCGTGACGTACGGCCCGCCACTTACCGTCGCCCGCATCAAATTGTAGGAGAACGCGCCCGAGACCGAGGTCCAGTTCAGTGAAACCCGGCCGTTTAGCCCGGTCGCCGTCAGACCCGAGGGAGGATCGATCGCGGTAACCACGGCGGACGCCACGTTGGAATTGACGCTCTCGTGATTTGTCAGATCGATAGACCGCACGACATAGTAGTACGTCCCGTTCGGCCGGTCGAAGTCTTCGAAGTGGGCCAGTGATTCGACGGGGCCATTGATCCTGAGCGTAAAGGGGCCGGACGCACTGGTCGCGCGGTAAATGTTGTACCCGGCAATCCCCCCGGCCTGTACCGGATTCCAGTTCAGCTCGACTATTGCCTCATGTGCTTGCGCGGTCAGTCCGGTCGGCGCCGCGGGCAGATCCGCGGGGGTCGCAGCGGCTTCGTTAGAATTACCGCTTTCTCCCAATCCGTTGATCGCCGTGACCACGTAGAAGTAGCTCGTGTTGTTGGACACAGTCGTGTCGAGGAACGACGTCGTCGTGCTGTTTCCCACGAAGAGATAGCCGCTTCCCTGGGTATTCGAGCGCTTCACCGTATAGCTCGTGGGATTCCCCGTCGACGAGGCGGTCCAGGTCAGGGACACTTGAAGGTTGCCCCCGACGGCCTGCAGATTAGTCGGCGCCGAAGGAACTCCCGAACCGGGCGGCGCGGCCGATACCTGAGTGGAGGCGGCACTTTCGCCACCGGCATTCACGGCCGTGACCACGTAATAGTAGGTCGTTCCGTTCACGGCGCTGTTGTCGACGTAAGGCGACGCCACGATCCCGCTGAAGGTCATCGGGTAGGGTCCGCCCGAGGTCGTACCGCGCTTCACCGTGTAGGATGTCGCGCCGGAAACGGCCGACCAGGAAACCGTCACTTGATTGTTGGCCACGGTCGCGCTCACACCTCCGGGGACGCCGGGAGGCGCGGTGGGAGTAGCAGAGGCTTCATTGGAATTGCCGCTCGTTCCGCCTGCATTCGTCGCGGCGACGACATAGTAATACGTCGTCCCGTTCGCGGCGCTCGTGTCGGTGTAGGCCGCTGGCGTCACGCCGGTGAACGTCGTCGGATAGGGGCCGCCGGGAGCGGTGCCGCGCCTGACCGTGTAGAAGGTGGCTCCGGCTGACGCGGTCCAGGTCAGGGCGACCTGCGCATTCCCCGGCGTTGCCGCGAGGCCGGTCGGAGCTGCCGGTGGAGCAATGGGCGTGGCGGAGACTTCGTTGGAATTGCCGCTGTCCCCGCCCGAATTCGACGCCCTCACCACATAGAAGTAGGTCGTGCCGTTGGAGAGGCCCGAATCCGTGAACGGCGATTCGGCGACTCCCGTCGCGATCGGCGAGCCATAGCTGCCGGAAGTGGTCGAGCGGAAGACCTTGTAGCTCGTGGCCCCCGCGGACGCGGACCACGTCAGAACGACCTGGGCGTTGCCCGCGCTCGCGGCCAGGCCCGTCGGCGCCGCCGGCGGCAAGGGCAGCGTCGTGCCGGACTTGACGGACGAATACGCCGTCACGATCCCATCGCCGTTCCGGTAGTGGAAGCGGTAAAAGTAGGTGGTGTTCGAGGCCAGGCCGGTGTCGTTGAATGTGTAGACCGCGCTGAACGCCCGGACCGTCACCCAGCCCGTCGAGCCGTCAGGGGAGCGGTCGATTTCGCACCCCGTGGACCCCAAGGCCGAGTTGGGCGGGGCCGTCACGACCACGTTGATCTGACTCGAGGACGCTGCCGAGACGCTGAAATCCCCGGCCAGGGGATCGTGGACCTTTGTGTACTTGGCCGCGACGTTCGAATCCGCGCTCGGCCCGAAACCGCTCGTCGCATTGACGTGCCGGGAGTAGGAGGCGTTTTCCGTCAATCCGACGGTTTCGGTGAAGGCCAGGACGTCGACGCCCGCCGTTCCTTTCACGGCCTGGGAGGCGTCGCGCACCTCAAAGCCCGTCTCGCCGGCGACGTTGTCCCACTCCCAGAGCAGGGAGCCGGTCGTCTGCGCCGTCCCCCGGAAGTTGGCCGGGGCCGGAGGCGGGGAGCCCCCGGAGGTCATGGAGTAGCGCTGGGCTTTCACGGCGAAGCTGGGGCTGCCGCTGCCGAAGTTGTAGACCAGAAGCATCTCGTTCGTCGCGCTGTTCCAGGCCAGTTCGGGACGCCATTCCCAGGAGGCGTCGGAGGAGATCTGCTCCACCGGCGAGACGACGCCCGCCGAGCTGACCCGAGCGCCGTAGATGTCGGTCCCGTTCGTGGCCGCGTCGGCCCAGAGGGAGAACCAGGCGTCGGAGGTGGCGGAGTAGGCGGCTCGCGGCGTACTCCGCGCGGAGGCGCTCGAGGTCTGGATCGGGAAGGTCGACGTCGGGAAGGTGATCGTACTCCCCGTCCCGGCATCCGCCGTCCGTCCGCTGATCGATTGATTTGAGTTGTTGCGCCATACGATCAGGAACTTCGTTCCGCCGCCCGACACGTCCGCCTCGCGCGGGCCGTTCGTGCTTGGTTCGACCGTGGTGATGGCCGTCGGGAAGCTCCCCGAGGGCAGCATCGTCCGGGCGGAGATCGTGCCGCTCGAGGTCGTCCCCTTGTTCCAGACGATCATGTAGGCGCCGTTGGCATAGCTCACCGAGCTCATGTAGGCGGAATCCCCCGTCGTGGTATCGGGGCTGGCCGACGTTCCCGGAGTCCCCGCCGTCGAGACGAAGCGGCCCCGGACGTCGTAGTTGGAGGAACTGACCTTGTTGGTGTACGAGACGTACCAGTTGGTCCCGTCGAACGCCGACGTCGGCGCCATGTCCTGGCCGGCCGGGTCCTCGATCGTGAAGGGGTTCAGCGTCACGAAGACGCCGTCGCCGCCGTGGATCTTCCCCTGGATCCGCTGGTCGGTGTCGGAGAGGTTGTTCGAGGGGTCGAAGCGGTAGGCGATCAGGTACCGGTCGAACGACGAACCGGAGGAGTAGGAGATGGACGGCTCGTAGGCGCCGCCCGTCGAGGTGTCGATGCCGACCACGCCGCCGACCAGCGTTCCCGTGGCGGAAACCCGCTGGGCCCGGACGTCGTAGTCGAAGCCGTTCGAGCCGCCGGTCCCCCAGCGCTGTGTCCAGACGACGAACCATGTGGCGTTCGTGGGGCTGTAGGCCGCGTCGACCATGCGGACGGGCCAGGCGTTGCCCACGGTGTAGTTGGTGTTGGGGTCGGTCGTGCTGAAGACGCTGAAGGGGCTGCCGACGAGGGGGTCGATCTTGATGGGGAGCGTCGCGGAGGCGACCCAGTCGGCGGGGACGGTCATCGCGAGCCGCCCGCCAGACCATTCCAGCTCCAGCGGGAGCTTCCTTCCGGCGGCGTCGATCGCGACGGCTTCCGACAGGGTGATGAGCTCCCTGCCCTTGTACGTAAATCCGAGCTTCTCGCCTTTCGCACCATCTGCGGGCGCGGTCAGGTTGGTCGAGACGACACCCGTCACCGTTATCGCCCCCCGCGAAGCGGGGAGTTCGTTCACGACGAACGTCTGCTCCATCGCTTCGGACCGCAGGGTGTATTCCTCGTCAACCGGACCGCGGGCATAGCGCACTGTTCTCTGCTCCGGCCGGGCGAGCGGCTCTACCGGACCTCCCCTGGCGACAACCTGATCGCCGACCTTGATGGTTTCGAGCGCATAGGAAAGGGTCGGGGCCCCGATCCGGAGCTGATGGTTTGTGGCGAGTTCGACCCACCCCGCTTCCAGGGTCGCGCCGTAGTGGCGGGAGTTGTAGCCGTATCGTCCGCCCTTCTCCTGAAGCTCGTTTTCGAGCTCGGCGATGATGTGCTCGATCGCCCCGGCGGGAAGCTTTTGCGCGGGGGGGTTCACCTCGCGCTGCTGTAGGCGCGAGGCTTCCTCTTCTTCCGAGATCAATCCGAAGGGAGCCCAACGCGCCTCCGCCGTGTCGGCAGGACCGGGCACGACGGCACGAAGCAGGTCCAACGGATGCGGGCGATCCGTCCGCGCGTCATCCAGATGATTCGTGTGAAGGGGTACGACGGCGACGGCGGCCCTCTCCGCCTGCCGCGTCCTCTTCAAGGCCTTCTCGGGATCGGGAGCGGATTGGGGGTCACGAAGGCATAGGAGAGCCGCCCCGAAGGCGATAACGATGGCCGCGGCCGACAGGTGACGGCGAAGCCGGGGAGAACGGGCAGGGAGCATGTTCTTTCTCTCCTATTCTTGAACCGGAAGATGCTTGACGAAAAAGAAGCGGGGTAGAGCGAGGCGAGATGGGTGGACCAATGCTTCGGGGCCGGGGGTGTGGCGAGACGGCCAAAGGGCAACCGAGAGCGACAACTCCCCTCCTTTACCCTGCCGCCCCGATTCAGGCAGCAGGCACCTCCCCGGTCGCGTTCAAAAGTCTAAGAAGTCTACTTCGTTGGATCAACAGAAATGACAACACATTCTTGAACTTCTTACGAGAGCTTCACATTCGCCGGCAATCAGATCACGAGAGCCTGCCATCTCGAACCTGAAATCAAAATATTGTTCCAACCCAGATTGAAAAATCAGGGTCGTCGGAATCCTACATAAGGATCTGCGGCACGGTGGGTTGCGGCTCTCCCAAAGCCATGCCTACTGATTTAAGAATCAGCTGCACCGCATCGCCCTGGGATCCAACTTGAATGCCGTTAACCCCGAATGGTTCAGGCATAACAAAACTGAACCTTTCTGGCTCAACCCTTTCAAGGCCTTGAGGCGTTCAGGGCCAAAACGCGTCACGCGCGGCAGTCTGGCGCGTAAACAGGGCGGGAGGCTACCGGGACCTTGCCGACAACCCAGTTCTTCTCTCCACCCAGCCGAGCGTCTCGCCACCCGGCGTGGCTGCGCTACGGCGTTGCCATCGCGTGCGTCGCCGTCGGCCTCCTCGCCCGCATGGCCCTGACGTCCGCCATCGGGCCTACCCGCCTCCCCTTCATCTTCTTCTTTCCCCTCATCGCCGTCGCCGCATGGTTCGCCGGCAGCGGACCCGCCATCCTCGCCACCGTCCTCGCCGCCCTCGCCGCCAACTGGTACTTCTTCGAACCCCTCAACGCCTTCGCGGTCGGCGCCCCGGATCTCTGGGCGATTCTGGCCTTCGCCCTGGCGGCCTTCCTGATCATCGGCGCCATCGACCGCATGCACCGCGCCCAGAGAGGTCTCGCCGCCTCGCGCGATCTCTTCTCCACCACCCTTCGCAGCATCGGCGACGGCGTCATCGTCACCGACGCGCAGGGCCGCGTCACCTTCCTCAACGGTGAAGCCGAACGCCTTACCCGCTGGACCCTCAGCGACGCCATCGGCCGCCCTCTCCCCGAGATCTTCCACATCGTCAACGAGCAAACCAACCGGCCCACGGAAAACCCCGTCGACAAGGTCCTCCGCCTCGGCACCACCGTCGGACTCGCCAACCATACCGTCCTCATCGCCAAGGACGGCACCCGCGTCCCCATCGACGACAGCGGCGCCCCCGTCCGCCAGACGGGCGAGCCCCTCCAGGGCGTCGTCCTCGTCTTCCGCGATTCGAGCGAGCAGCGCAAAGCCGAGGCCGACCACGCCCGCCTCGCCACCATCGTCGAATCGTCGGGAGACGCCATCCTCTCCAAGAACCTGGAAGGGATCATCCTGACTTGGAACACGGCCGCCGAACGGCTTTTCGGATTCCGCGCCGAGGAGATCGTCGGCAAATCCGTCCTGACCCTGATCCCCCCCGAGCTCCACCACGAAGAACAGGATATCCTCGCGCGCCTGCGCCAGGGCCTGACCTTCGAGCGGCACGAAACCGAGCGCATGACCAAAGACGGCCGACGCATCCCCGTCTCCCTGCGCGTCTCCCCCATCAAAGACCGCGAAGGCACCGTAATAGGCGCCTCGAAAATCCTCCACGACGTCTCCGACCTCGTGACGACCCGCGACGCGCTCGCCCGGGAGAAGGAACTGCTCCGCACCACCCTCACCAGCATCGGCGACGGCGTCATCGTCACCGACACCCAGGGCCGCGTCACGATGCTCAACAGCGAAGCCGAACGCCTCACCGGCTGGAAGACCGCCGACGCGCAGGGCAAGGAGTTGCCGGCCATCTTCCGCATCATCAACGAGGACACCCGTGCCCCGGTCGAAAACCCCGTCGACAAAGTCCTCCGGATCGGCACGATCGTCGGCCTGGCCAACCACACCGTGCTCATCGCCAAGGACGGAACAGAGACGCCCATCGACGACAGCGCCGCGCCCATCCAAGGACCCGGCACCCCTCTCTTCGGCGTCGTCCTCGTGTTCCGCGACTTCAGCGAACAGAAGAAGGCCCAGCAGGCCCTCTCCCGCCTCAACGTCGACCTCGAGGCGCGCGTCGCCCGTCGGACCGGCCAGCTCCAGGAAACCGTCCAGGAGCTCGAGACCTTCAGCTACACGGTCGCCCACGACCTGCGCGGCCCGCTCCGCGCGATGCACCGCTCCGCGGAGGTCCTCCTCCAGGAACAGTCCGCCGGATTGACCGACGAAGGCCGCGACTTCCTGCGGCGCATCGCCGAGGGCGCGAACCGCATGGACACCCTGATCCAGGACCTCCTCGCCTACAGCCGCGTCACCCGCTCGGACCTGCAGCCCCTGCCCATCGACCCCGGGACCATCCTGGCGGATCTCCTGGTCCACTTCGCGCCGGAGATCCGCGAGCGCCAGGCCGATGTCCAGGTCGAGCCGTCCCTGCCGCGCCTCCTCGCCGATCCGGTCCTCCTCACCCAGGTCTTCACCAACCTGCTCTCCAACGCCCTCAAATTTGTCCCCCGAGGCTCGGCTCCCCGGGTAAAAATCCGGGCGGAAGCCATGAACGGCATGGAACGGATCTGGATCGAGGACAACGGCATCGGCATCGACACGCGCTTCAAGGAGCGCCTCTTCCGGGTCTTCGAGCGCCTCGACTCGGACTATCCGGGCACCGGGGTGGGGCTCGCCATCGTGAAGCGGGCCGTCGAGCGCATGGGCGGCCGCGTGGGCTTCGAGTCCGGGAAGGATCGCGGGAGCCGCTTCTGGATCGAGCTGCCCCCGGCCGGGAATGGACATGAACGACTCGCCTCGGGCTAAGGTCCTCCTCGTCGAGGACGACGAGAACGACGTCCTCTTCTTCACGCGGGCGATGCGCGCCGCCGGCGCCGACATCGAGCTCGAGGTCGCGCGGGACGGCGAAGCGGCCATCCAGCTCCTCTCGAAAAAGACCCCCCAATCCCTTCCCGACCGGATCGTCCTCGACCTCAAGCTGCCCCGACGGAGCGGGGTCGAGGTCCTCTCCTGGATCCGCGCGACCCCCGCGCTGCGGCACCTCTCGGTGACCATCATGACGTCCTCAGGCGAGCCGTCCGATCTCGGGCGCATCCAGAACCTGGGCATCGACGAGTACATCGTCAAGCCCGTGTCCTACCAGAGCCTGACCGAGATCGTGGCGCAGCTCTGCTCGAAGTGGGGCGTCGCGGCAAAGACTTAGCCCAACCCCCGAAGACGTTCACCACCAAGGCACCAAGGACCCCAAGCCGTCCCCTCTTTCCGCCGTTGTGGACTTGCCCCTTCCCCAGGAGCTATGATCGCCTAGCTCCATGTCCGACCCCACGACCCGCCGCGGCCCGGCCGGCCCGCCCAAGAGCTGGATCCCGGAGTTCCTCTTCATCACCCGGAAGCGGCAGAGGCGTCAGATCCGCCTGATGCTGCTGTCGCTGCTGGTCGGCGCGGCCACGGGCCTGGGGGCGGTCGCGTTCTACGTCGCGACCGTGGTCGCGGTCCGCGTGGCCCTGGGCGGCGGCGCCGGGTACTGGCCCGAGCCGGGCCCGGGAGGCGAGCCGCACGTGCCCTGGCCCGCCCTTCCCCGTCATGACTTTCATCCGTGGCTGCTGCTCGTCATCCCGACCGTGGGCGGGATCCTGAGCGGCCTGCTGGTTTTTCTCTTCGCCCCGGAGGCGGAGGGGCACGGGACGGACGCCGCGATCAAGGCCTACCACGAGAAGGACGGCCTGATCCGCCCCCGGGTGCCGCTCATCAAGACGATCGCCAGCGCGCTCACGATCGGCAGCGGCGGCTCGGGCGGGCGCGAAGGCCCGATCGCGCAGATCGGCGCCGGGATCGGGTCGACGCTGGCCAACCTGCTCCGGGTCGCTCCCGCGGAGCGCCGGGTCCTCATGGCGGCCGGCGTCGGCGCGGGCGTCGCGGCGATCTTCCGGGCGCCGCTGGCCGGCGCGCTCTTCGCCGCGGAGGTCCTCTACTGGTCTCCGGAGTTCGAGTCCGAGGTGATCATCCCCGCCGGGATCGCGAGCGTCATCTCCTACTGCACGTTCGGGATGTTCTTCGGCTGGGCGCCGCTCTTCTCGACGCCCGATCTCCGCTTCACCAATCCCCTCGAGCTCGGCCCCTACCTGCTGCTGGCCCTGGCGATGGCGGCACTCGCGGGGGTCTACACGCGCACCTTCTACGGCATGACGGACGTCTTCCGGAGGATGCGCTGGCCCCAGGCGTTGCGGCCGGCGCTCGGGGCCTTCCTGACCGGCGCGATCGGGCTGGGTCTGTACTACCTTACCGGGAAGCGCCAAGAGGCCCTCTCTGTCCTCTCGTTCGGCTACGACTCGCTGCAGCGGAGCTTGAACGGCCAGGCGGAAGCGACCGCGGGGATCCTGGCCATCATTGCCCTCGGGAAGATCCTGACCACGAGCCTGACCATCGGCAGCGGCGGCTCCGGCGGCGTCTTCGGCCCGTCGATGGTGATCGGCGGCTGCGGCGGCGGCGCGCTGGGGCTCGTCTTTCACCGGTGGTGGCCGACGCTGGTCCCGGAGCCGGCGAGTTATGTCATTCTAGGCATGGGGGGCTTTTTCGCGGCGGCCGCCAAGACCCCGTTTTCCACGCTGGTGATCGTCAGCGAGATGACGGGGAGCTACCACCTCCTGCTGCCGGCCATCTGGGTCTGCGTCATTTCGTTCATGCTGTCCGACGAGCATTCGCTGTTCCGCTCGCAGGTGGAGAACCGGGCGGCGTCTCCCGCTCACCGCCGGAGCGCCTGAGCCGCGGCCGCCCTTCGGGCGCCATCGTCCGGACTCGCCCCACCCCTTACGGACGACGGCGCCACGTCGGGAGGCCGCGGCACAGGCTGGTGATATGTCTAGGAAGCCCAGAAGGTCGCCGGCAGCTTGCCGCCCAGGCGAAGCGCCGCGACGAGCAGGAGCCCGATCGTGCCTTCGGCGATCAGGAGCAGCGTCCCCCACTGCCCGAGGAGGCGCCCGATGACGACGCGGCGTTCCGGGCGCAGACGCTGTTCGCGGCGGCGCTGCTCGGCGCCCAGGCCGACGATCCAGGCGATCGGGGAGAACGGCAGGAAGAAGCCGCTCAGGCAGAAGCCCAGGACGCCGAAGACGCGGCTGCTCTCAAACGCGGCCGCAAGCGGCAGCAGGACCACGGTCACGAGCGCGAGCGATCCCAGGATGATCGGCCCGTTGAGCGGATGCACCGGATCCGGCAAATCCGCGTCGTGAGGGGCCGAGCCCAGGAGGATCACCGAGGCGTCCTCGACGTTCGAGGGAGCCTCGGGGGCCTTCTTGGGGACGTCGAGCGTCGGAACCGACTTGAGCATGATCGTCTCGACGGCGAAATCGAGCTTCTCGGGCCCGGGATCCGGATCGGCGGCCCGCAGGACGACGGTCTCGGTCGGGGCTTCCAGGACGGCCGTGATCGCCGACGGAGGATCCGCCGCCCGCCCGTTCTTGCGCTCCAGCGCTTTCATGATTCCCGAGGGGCTGAGGGACTCGTCGACCTTCGTGCCGCAGATGGGGCAGATCGGCATCCCCAGGGACGTCCACGAGGTACAGCAGTTCTTGCACTTCGACATCATGGTGCGTTCTCCTCCGGTCCATCCGGGCCGTTCTTGACGCGTTAGCACCGAAGATCCACATCGGAGCCTTGCGTGACCGAAATTTTTTTACCTTCTTCCCTCCGCGCACTATTGGTGAAGGCCCGGTGACATAGCGGTAGGGCTGACGTTGGAGGACGGGATGAAGCTGATCCGCGCATGCCTGAGGCTGATGGTGGCGGCGACCCTTCCCGCGTGCACGGGAGGAGCCGGCGACGGCAACGATCCGCTCGCCGCCGGCGAGGAGCCGCCCTATGAAGCGGACGTTTTCCTGGATTTCGAGACGGGGAACGCCGGCGACTACTACACCCCCGCCATGATGAGCGCCATGCAGAAGGGCCCGCCGATCCGATGGGGCACGTCGCGGGCCTTGAGCCACACCAAAGTGCGCACCGAGAACAAGCCTCTGATGCATCCCGTGAAGGCCGGCGGCATCACCTATACCGGCACGGGCACGCGGAGCCTGGAGTTCGATCTCGATGAGGCCATCGCCAAGAACCTGAGTCCGCTCTACGAACACCTCTATGGCTATCCACCCGCGGGCACGGGGGACGTCGTCATCTCGGGCATGGAATACATCGGCGCGACCACGTCCGCGGCCCGTCCCTCGCTGGGGATGGACATCGTCGCGATCAACAGCGGCACGTTCCTGGTGCAGCAGGTCGGGGTCGGCGAGGTGCACATCGAGACCCAGGTGCCGGCCGGCGTGACGTACAAGTCGACGCCCATGCCGCGCCAGCAGGCCGGAAAATGGTACTACTTCGCCCTTCGCTATTCGCGCGCGACCGGGCGGGCGGAGCTGATGCTCGTGGATCCGGACACGGGCGAACTCGTGGGGACGTCGGGCAAGAAGACGGCCTCCGTGACGGGCGGCGGCGAGGTCAGCAGCTTCGCCTTCCAGTCATATCTGATCTTCGGAGGCGGCCGGAACGTCTTCGACAACATCGCCATCAGCTTCAGCAACCCCGCCTATCCGCCGTTCCGGATTCCCGTCCTGCCGGCGCCGTCGTCTGTCAGCGTGACCCAGACGGCGGCGAATCAGGTGAGGCTCACCTGGCCGAGCACCCGGGCGGCGGGGTACAAGATCGAGCGATCTCAGAACGGCGGCGCCTGGACGACGATCGGCGAGCCCTACCAGGAGGACGGCGGCCGATTCTTCTTCGACGGCGCGGTGACGGACGGCGATTCGTACCGGTACCGGGTTTCGTCGTTCGTGGGGTCACAGGTCTCGTCGCCGACCCTGTCCTCCCCCCTGACGGTAAATAATTCCCCGGGCGGGACGGAGTCCGTCTGGATCGCCCAGACGAGCGGCGGCTCCTCGAGAGCCGTCTACTTCGACGGCGCCGCAAACTACATCTCGCAGAAGATCAAGAACTCGCAGCTGCGTCACATCTCAGAGGTGCAGCTCTCGTTCGAGTTCACCGACCGGGTCAGCGATCTCTGGATCGAGCTCTGGTCCCATCCCGACGGCACGGGGACGCTCTACGGCGCGTCGGGGACGACCCCGCTCGCGAATGGGACGATCAGCTATAAGTTCTTCGCGCCGGCCGCCGTGCCCGCCTCCGACTTCTGGATCGTGCTCCGGGATCCGTACAACTGGGGACGCACCCAGGTGGTGACGACGGGAGGGGCTGATCTTTACGAAGCGGGAGGGGGCTACGACGCCTACCAAGGCGGCGGCACTCTCGTCGGGCCGAGCGACCTGAAATTCACGATCAAGACGAAGGAGTGAACTTGTCATTTCACGAATTGCCCACCATAACTTTGCGGCGGCATGGCTCATCCATAGCGATGGCTGTTCATTAGGTTTGGTTTGGAGCCCGTGCTGATGAATTCCGAAAGCGCGCTTCGGTCCCGCAAGGGATGCTCGCCGTTCAACGAATCCGCACTCGAATCGTTCCGGGCCCTCCTGATCGCCCGGCAGGAAGAGGTCTCCAAGAGCCTGGCCGGGTTGACGGAGGCGGGCTTGCGCGCGCCGACGGACGGCTCCAGCGTGCCCGTCCACACGGCGGATCTCGCCGCGGATGTGTTCGAGCAGGAGATGTCCCTCGGCGGGATGGAACGGGCGCAGGTGGAACTCACGCAGCTCCACGACGCGATCGAACGCATCGACCATCGGAGCTACGGTCTCTGCAACGACTGCGGCCAGGCCATCAAGACCGCGAGGCTCGAGGCGCTGCCGACGGCCGAGTTCTGCATCGACTGCAAGTCCAGGCTCGAAGCGGCCTAGGAAGAATCGCGAATAGCGAATCGCGGCAGAATCATCACCCTTCCCCCCGGGCCCTTCTTCCCGCCATTCGCAATTCGCTCTTCGCGATTCGAGTTCAGGCGGTCCGCCGGACCTTTCCAGGCTCCGAGTCCTTCGCCAGCGCGGTCAGGCCCGCAATGCCCCCCAGCTGCATGGTCTCGATCGCGCTGCTGGGCACGATGACGATCGTCGCGTTCTGCTTGAGCCCTTCGTAGAGCATGTTCATCGCCCGAAGGTGGAACGCGACCGGGTTGTCCCGGTAGGTCCGCGAGGCCTCCTCGAACTTCTCCGCGACCTGGCGTTCCGAGTCGCCGAGGATCACCCGCGCCTGCCGCTCGCGCTCCGCCTGCGCCTGCATGGACATGGCGCCTTCCAGGGTCTGGGGAATGAGGACGTCCTTGAGCTCGACGGAGATCACCTTGACGCCCCAGGGCTCGGTGCGCTCGTCGATGATCCGCTGCAGGTGGGCGCCGATCTTTTCCCGGCCCTCGAGGAGGTCCGACAGGACCGTCCTGCCGATGACGTCGCGCAGCGCCGTCTGCGAGGCCCACTGGATGGAGATCTCGTAGTTGGCCACGTCGAGCGACGCGCGCTTCACGTCGATCACCTGCCAGAAGAGCACGGCGTCGACGTCCACCGGAACGGTGTCCCGGCTCAGGGTCTTTTCGGCCTTGAAGGCGGTCGCCTGCACCCGGGTATCGATCCAGAAGGGCACCTGGTCGACGACGGGGATGACGAAGAAAAGCCCGGGCCCGCGGAGCGCCCGGAAGCGGCCCAGGCGGAGCACCACGGCCCTCTCCCACGGGGTAGCGATGCGCAGGGAAGAACTCAGAAGGCCCGCGAGAGTCATGGCCCCGACCCCGAGCGCCACGCTGAGAGGGCTCCCCGTGCTGCGGTAGAGGGCGGCCGCGCCGGCCGCGCCCCCTCCGGCGATCACGAAGAACACGAGAACCGCAAGCGGGTTCGCTCTACTCATGACCGTCTCTCCCCGCAGGTCCCGCTATAAAGGTGACCTCGGACCTCGCGGCGCGTGACGCGCCTGTGGGACAGAGACACAACCCCTCTTCCTTTGTGGAGGTTGTGCCTTGGTGTTGGAAATCCGCTCCGGGAGGACGTCGCGGCAGGGATCAGCCGCTGCCGGCAGGCTGGAAGAGCTCGATCGGGTTGCCCGAGGGATCGTCGAGCACGATCTGCCGGCCGCCGGGTCCGCTCACGATGTCGCTGCGGAATCTCACGCCCGCCGCCCGCAGGCGCGCGACCTCCGACTGAATGTCGGGGACGATGAAGTGGATGCGATTCCAGCCGCCGGGAGCGGGCTTTCGGCCGTCGGGCAAGGGCCGCCCGGCCGAGCTCGTCGGCGCGCTCAGGAGCAGGCGCAGGCTCCCGCGCTTCACGTCGGCGAAGGCCGGCGCAACCTTGGTCAACACGGTGAACCCGAAGTGCGTCGTGTAGAAGTCGATCGACTTCTCAAGGTCGTCGACCAGGTACCTGACGTTCACGGTTTCGTTCGCGTCGGCCATGGCATCCTCCGGACAATCGTCGAAGAGACCCGCGACACGAGTCAATTAGAGTGTCACAACGACGGAACATCCTGTCAATCCGCTTAGCCCCCTCTTCAGTGGTGAAACCGTCTAGCTCCCGCATCCCCCGCAACCGCCGCCGCAGCCGCCCCCACATCCCCCTCCCCCGCAGCCGCCACCGCAGCCTCCGCCACAGCCGCCTGAAGAGACGGCAGGCGGGTTGAGCGTTTCCTTGAGGGAGTCGAACGAGCTGCCGGAGAGCGCCGCCAGCCCGAAGAGGCCCGCCGCCATCGGGACCTCCAGGGTCGTGAGGCCGGCCTCGGCCCTGGCCGCCTTCGCCTCAAGGTCGCGGTACTCGTGCCGCAGCAGCTCCAGCGCCCGATCGCCGCGCCTGCTCCGACCGAGCCGCCGACCGAGCGCCACCATGCCCGCGATCGCCGAGGCGATGACGAGGAAGATCAGGAAGCCCACGGGTCGGTGCCGATCGACCCCGACGGAGACCTTGGCGAGGCCGAAGATGCACGTCGCGAGAACCATCAGAATCGCCACGAAGCGGGCACCGAGATCGCGGCCTTCCGTGATCAGGAGCCCCAGCGTCTCCAGTCTCGACCGAGTCTGCTCGAGGATGGGCTTCGCGGCCGCGTGCAGGGCGGAGACTTCCGACCCCGCCTTCTCCCGCGCCGCCGCCAGGATCGCGCGCTCCAGGAGAGGCGCGTCCTTCCCGAGCGTGCCGTCCCGCCGGAGCCGGTGTTCCGCCGGGATCGAGCCCAGCAGCTTCCGCTCGACGAGGCTCGCGATCGCCGCGTTGGCCGCCCGCTTCTCGCCTCCGGCCAGGTAGGCCACCTCATAAGGCCCGAGGTCCAGTTCCGACGCCGTCGGTTCATCCGACGGCTTCCGCTGGCTCCGGCGGAAGACGAATCCCCCGACCAGGACCCCGCCGAAGACCAGGAGATAAAATCCCAGGAACTCGGGTCCCTGCAGGTTCATGGCGCTCCGGAAGACGGACGCGAGACTCTCTCCGAAGAACAGAAGGGACAGCGCTCCGGCGCTCACGCCAAGAACGGCGATCGTCCCCCGGATCGCGCCTCTGGAGAGAACAACGCTCCTCTTCACGTTGACGCGCTCGAAGCGCGTGTCCTCGCCGAAGCGCCGCCGAGCCTCGGGCCAGATGTCGGCGGGCGGCTCCTGCCCGAAGAAGCTGCGGTAGCTCCCGAGGGTCTTCTCATACCAGGCGGCGAACTTCCTTCCCTCGTCGTGGCCCCCGCGCGTGGGCTCGTGGTGCATCGGCTTCCGGAGGATCTCCCGGCAGAAGCGCTCCCAGTACGACCGGGTGTAGGTCATGTGGAGATGCCAGGCCTGGTCGACCTGGTCGGACGGGCTGACCGGGTGCCCGGCCGCGACCGCGAGGAGCATGAACTTCTTGTACTCCTCGACGACGCGCTGGGCGTAGGACTCCGTCCACCCGTTTTCGCGCGCCAGGCGCTGCGTGAACGTCAGGTCG
>Ga0310813_10000601_pt1 | contig 22317 bp, 21 predicted proteins | sample YN3metagenome_FD_203086 | JGI IMG/M metagenome (GOLD analysis project Ga0310813, IMG submission 203086) | Soil microbial communities from experimental microcosm in Duke University, North Carolina, United States - YN3 | ecosystem: Engineered > Artificial ecosystem > Soil microcosm > Unclassified...
GTTCTTGTGCACGGCTTTCGCGGCTTTCACCGCCATCTCGTGATCGCGATCCAGGATCGCGATTTCTGCCCCCTCGGCGGCAAACGCGCGCGCCGTCGCCGCGCCGATGCCCGAGCCGCCGCCGGTGACGAGGCAGACTTGCCTGGCGAGAATCTTCTCCGCCGCTTTGCCGAGCTTCGCTTGTTCCAGCGACCAGTATTCGACGTCGAACATGTCGGCTTCGGAGATGGGGCGATATTCGCCGATCGCCTCGGCATCGCCGATCACCTCGACGGTGTTCTCGGCAATGTCGGCGGCGATGGCCGCGTCCTTCGCGCTGGCGCCGACGCCGAAAAGGCCGACACCCGGCACGAGGATGACGCGCGGAAGGGGATCGAGCTCTTTCTTCTTCGGCTCCGCGCGCTTGTTGTTGCGCGCGAAATAGTCGTGATAGCGCGCAACGAACGCTTCGACCGCGCCCGCGACGTCCTTCTTCCACGCCTCGAGCATGTGCGCATCGGGCGGTGGCACGATCAGCGGCCAGTTCTTTGTGCGGATGGTGTGATCGGGCGTCACCACGCCCTGCTGCGCATAGCGGGAAAGCTCCGCGCCGCCGACATAGTCGAGGATGGCGGGGCTGGTGCGGAAACAGAGGATCTGGCGCTTGACGGTGCCTGCCATCTCGTTACGTTCGAGCGCAACGGCACCGCGCAGGATCGGAGCGATCTCGGACAGGCGCGCGATGTTCGCGGGCAGCTTGGCGCGGGCACGCGGTTTTCGTTGCCGCGCCAGACGCTCTTCCGCCAGCGTGACGAATTCGATCATGCGCTCATAGGCCTGGCGCGCATCGCCGCCGACCGTAAAAATCCCGTGCTGAAGAAGGACGAGGCCCTCTACCTTCGGATTCTTGTCGAAGACATCGGCCACCGACTTGGCCAGTGCGAAACCCGGGATGGTGTAGGGCACATAGGCGACGCGCTCGCCGAAGACGGAGCGTGCAACGGCTTCGCCGTCCGGCTGGTCGGTCAGCGCGAGTACGGCGGTCGAATGCGTGTGGTCGACGAATTTGTGCGGCAGGAAGGCATGCAGCAACGTCTCGACCGACGGATTGGGCGCCGATGAATCCAGCAGATTGACGCGCTGGAAATTCACCATGTCTTCGTCGGAGAGTTTGGGGAGAGCGCGCAAACGGCGCAGTTCGGCAAGACGCACGGCCGGAAGACCCGCTGGCTCGATATTGCCCATGTCCCAGCCGGAGCCCTTGACGCAGATCACCTCGACTTCGTCACCCAGAAGATCGCGCGCCTTGGTCTTGACGCTGGTGTTGCCGCCGCCATGCAGCACGAGTTTCGGATCCGAGCCGAGCAGGCGTGTCGTGTAAGTACGAAGCGCCAGGTCGCGATTGACGCTTTGCGCCGCATAGCGCGCAACCAACGCCTCGGCTTCGGAATCGGACCAGCGCGATTTCATTCGTTTCGACTTTCCATCTTCGTCATCGCCTGCTTCATGCGGGCGACCCATCTTGTTTCGCAAGCGAAAAATTGGGTCACCCGGACGCTGCGCGCCGGGTGATGACGGTTAAATCATTTCTGATGTTCGGGGAACAGGCTGCGCAAGCCCTCCGCGCCGGCCGCGCACACGCCGCGTTCGGTGATGAAGCCTGTGACAAGGCGGGCCGGCGTGATGTCGAAACCCGGATTGGCGGCGGTGCTGCCCGGCGCGGCGATCTCGACTGTCGCGAGTTCTCCGCCCGCCGTGCGGCCGGTCAGCTTCAGGACCTCGTCCGGCGAACGCTCCTCGATCGCGACGTCGCGGCCTGAGTGCAGCGACCAGTCGATGGTCGAAGACGGCAGCGCCACATAGAACGGCACACCATTGTCCTTCGCGGCGAGCGCCTTCAGATACGTGCCGATCTTGTTGGCGACATCGCCATTGGCGATGACGCGATCGGTGCCGACGAGGCACAGATCCACCTCGCCCGCTTGCATATAATGGCCGCCGGCATTGTCGGCGATGATGGTGTGAGGAATGCCGTGGCCGCCGAGTTCGAAGGCGGTGAGAGCCGCACCTTGATTGCGCGGCCTTGTTTCGTCCACCCACACATGAAGTGCGATGCCTGCGTCATGCGCGAGATAGATCGGCGCCAGTGCGGTTCCGTAGTCGACGGTCGCGAGCCAGCCGGCGTTGCAATGGGTGAGGATATTGAGCTTGCGCTTCTTCCGGATCGCCATCTCGCGAATGAGCTCAAGACCGTGCCGGCCGATGGCCTCGCACATCGCGACGTCTTCGTTCGCAATTGCGGCCGCTTCCTTCCAGGCCAGCGCGGCGCGCTCGGCGCGCGGGTGGTTGCGCACCGCATCGGCGACGCGCTGCAGGGCCCAGGCGAGATTGACGGCCGTCGGCCGCGTGGCGCAGAGCTTGTCGGACGTTGACGTCAGAGTCTCGTCCGACGGATCGGCGCGCAAGGCAAGCGCCAGGCCGTACGCAGCAACCGCGCCGATCAGGGGCGCGCCGCGCGTCTGCATCGCGCGGATCGCGTGCGCCGCCTCTTCGGCCGAACGCAACGTCAGCGTGACGAATTCGTGCGGCAACTTCGTCTGATCGATGATGCCGAACGCATCCTCGCTGATGGGCCAGACCGAGCGGTAATGCCTGCCGTTGATCTTCATGCCCGCGCTTCTAGCATACTCAGGGCGAAGGTGGGGTCGTCGCCAGCATCGAGGGATATTGCGCGAATTTTTCGTACCAGGCTTCGAGCTTGGGATGGGTCTTGCGCCAACCGAGATCGCCATAGCGGAAATCGAGATAGCCGAGCGCGCAGCCAACCGTGATCTCACCGATTGTCGGCGGCTCGTTGAAGCTCACGCGTTCGAGCGCGTCGAGACCAGCGTTGATCGTCGCCATGTAGCGCGCGATGTGGTCCGGATTGCGCCGCTCCTCCGACTGAATGACCTCGTAGCGGCAGGCGACCGCAGCGTCCATGATGCCGTCGCCCAGCGCCTGCAGGCCGAGCGCCTTCCAGCGCCCGCTGACCGGCTTCCAGAGCGACGCCGGCGCGAAAAATTTTCCGCCGCCGACCTCATTCAGATATTCGCAGATCACCGGCGAATCGAAGAGCGTCGAACCGTCGTCGAGCACCAGCGCGGGGATCTTTTTCAGCGGATTGATGGCGCGCAGGCTTTCATCATCGCGTGCATTGACGACGATCTCTTCCAGCTTGACTCCGAGTTCGTGCGCCACGACGCGGCACTTGCGCGCGAAGGGCGACGCCGGATTGGTGTAGAGCTTCATGCCTTAATGTCCCTCATAGGCCACCAAGGTTGTCACCTGCTTGCCGAGCTTGCGGATTTTCTCCGCGCCGCCCAGGTCGGGCAGATCGATCGCGAAGGAACAGCCGACGACGTTGGCGCCGGCACGTTCGAGGAGCTTGACGGCGGCGAGGCAGGTACCGCCGGTGGCGATCAGATCGTCGACCACGATGACATTCTCGCCTTTCCTGACCGCATCGGTGTGGATCTCGACGCGGTCGGTGCCGTATTCGAGCGCATAATCCTCGCCCAGGACCTCGAAGGGGAGCTTCCCCTTTTTGCGCACCGGCACGAAGCCGGTGGAGAGCTGATGCGCCACTGCGCCGCCCAGGATGAAGCCGCGCGCTTCGATCCCCGCGACCTTGTCGATGCGGACGCCGGCATAGGGCTGGACAAGTTCGTCGACGGCACGGCGGAAGGCGCGCGGATTTCCGAACAGCGTGGTGACATCGCGGAACATGATGCCCTTCTTGGGATAGTCGGGGATCGTGCGGATGACGCTCTTGAAATCCATTCCTAATACCTCGTCATGGCCGGGCAGCGAGGCCGACTTGTACCGGCCGAAGCGCGACCCGGCCACCCATATCACTTGCATTGCCTCGCGTATCGAGCCTCGCAGGCGTGTGGACACACGCCGGTTGGTTGGGCGGGTCAAGTCCGCCCATGACGTTTTGCTTTCTTTTTCTGTTTCAGGATTCGTCCCGCCACGGCGTCGAGCTTTCGCATCAGCTTCGGATCGCGTTTATCTGGCGCGGTGATGATCGCGGTATCGAGCACGCGCTCGATCCCGGGCGACGCGGTGTGATAAGGCCCAAGCTTGCCCGAGACATTCATGATGAGCCGCCGCGCATGTTCGGCATTGGCGTGCAGCACCTTCACCACTTGATCGACCGTGACATGGTCATGCTCGGGATGCCAGCAATCATAGTCGGTGACCATCGCGACGATGGCGTAAGGCAGTTCCGCCTCGCGCGCGAGCTTGGCCTCCGGCATTGCCGTCATGCCGATCACGCTCGCACCCCAGGAGCGGTAGAGATTGCTCTCGGCGAGCGTGGAGAATTGCGGACCCTCCATGCAGACATAGGTGCCGCTCCTGGCATATTCGATGTTTTCCTCGGCGCAGGCTCTTTGCAGCGCATCGGCGATGCGGCGGTCGACCGGATGCGCCATGGAAACATGCGCGACGAAGCCCGGACCGAAGAAACTTTTCTCGCGCGCGAAGGTACGATCGATAAACTGATCGGCGATGACGAATTTTCCCGGCGGCAGTTCCTCTTTCAGGGAGCCGCACGCCGAGACGGAAATCAGGTCGGTGACGCCGACGCGCTTCAAGACGTCGATGTTGGCGCGATAGTTGATCGAACTCGGGGTGTGGACGTGGCCCCTGCCGTGGCGCGGCAGGAAAACGAGATCGGTGCCCTTGTAGGTCCCGAACAGGAGCGCATCGGAGGGCTGTCCCCAGGGCGACTTGATCTTCTTCCAGCGCGCCTTCTCGAGGCCGGGAATGTCATAGACGCCGCTGCCGCCGATGATGCCGAGAATGCTTCGCATTCGGAATCCGGAAATCAGAAATCGGAAATCAGATAATCACACTGGACTTCGAATTCCGAGTTCTGATTTCCGACTTCTGACTTCTGGTTAGTGCGCGTCTCTCCAGACGCGGCGATAGGAGAGATACAGCAGGCCTGAGAGCACGACGAGAAACACCATCACGCCCAAGCCCATGCGGTGGCGGTCTTCGAGGTGCGGTTCGCTTGCCCAGGAGAGGAAGGTGACGACGGCTTTCGCTTCGTCATCGATCTTGGCCGGGGCGCCGTCGACGAAGGTGACCTGGTTGTCGGTCAACGGCGGCGGCATGGCGATGTTCCAGCCGATGAAATAGGGATTGTAATACTTGCCGTCCGTCACCTTGAAACCCGGCGGCGGCTTTTGTCCGAAGCCCGAGATGATGGAATAGACGTAGTCGGGTCCGCCCGGCCGCGCCTTGACGATCACCGAAAGATCCGGCGGCAAGGCTCCGCCATTGGCAGCGCGTGCGGCGTCGTCATTGGCGAAGGGAGCCGGGAAATGATCGGCGGGCGTGCCGGGACGCATCAGCGGCTGACCCTTGTCGTCGACCGTCTCGCCCTTGTCGTTGGGTCCGGCCGGAATCTTGTAGCCGGCGGCGATCGCCTTCATCTGCGGATCGGAGAAGCCTGGTCCGCCCTCTTCCGCCAGCGTGTGGAAGGCAACGCGATTGAGGCTGTGACAGGCGGAGCAGACTTCCTTGTAGACCTGGAAGCCGTGCTGCAGGTCGGCGCGATTGAAGGTGCCGAACGGTCCTTCGAACGACCATTCGAGATGCTTCAGCGGCATCTGATCGCCCGTGGCCGCGAGACCGGGAGCGGACGCGACGACAGCAAGGGCCAGGCCGAGCGGGAGTGCGAAGCGCATGGAGGTCGTCCTCACTCGGCCGGCGCGGCGCTAGTGCCGAGCACGGATTTGGCGATGCTGTCGGGAAGGGGCTTCGGCGTTTCGATCAGGCCGACAATCGGCATGATCAACCAGAAGAATGCGAAATAATAAGCGGTGGCGACGCGTGCGACGACCACCATGGGCATGCCGAAGCGGACCGCGTCCACCGACTGCGAACCGCAATAGCCGAGCACGATGCAATCGACCACGAAAACCCAGAAGAGCTGCTTCATCAGCGGACGGAAGCGGTTCGACCGCACCGGGCTCCAATCGAGCCAGGGAATGAAGGCGAGCGTCAGAAGCGAGCCGACGAGCACCAAGACGCCGATCAGCTTTTGCGGGACCGAGCGCAGCATCGCGTAGAAGGGCAGGAGGTACCATTCGGGCACGATGTCGGTCGGCGTCACCAGCGGGTTGGCCGGGATGTTGTTGTCGGGATTGCCGACGAATTCGGGTGCATAGAACACCAGGACCGCGAACAGGATGGCAAAGAGCCCGACATAGAACGCGTCCTTGGCCGTGTAATAGGGATGGAAGGGGAGCGAATCCTGCGGTCCCTTGACGTCGATCCCGAGCGGATTGTTGTTGCCAGGCACATGCAGCGCCCAGATATGCAGGCCGACGACGGCGGCAATCACGAAGGGCAAGAGATAGTGCAGCGAGAAAAAGCGATTGAGCGTGGCATCGCCGACCGCGAAATCGCCCCAGAGCCACGTCGCGATGACCGAGCCGAGATGTGGGATCACCTGGTCGAGGGAGGTGAACAGGTTGGTGATGACGGTGGCGGCCCAGAACGACATCTGGCCCCAGGGCAGCACGTACCCCATGAAGGCGGTCACGACCATCAGGAGATAGATGATCACGCCCAGGATCCACAGCACTTCGCGCGGCGCCTTGTACGAGCCGTAATAGAGTCCGCGGAACATATGCACATAGACGGCAAGGAAGAACATCGAAGCGCCGTTCGAATGGACATAGCGCAACAGCCAGCCGTAATTCACGTCGCGCATGATGTTCTCGACGCTGTCGAACGCCAAGCCGGCATTCGGCACATAGTGCATTGCCAGAACGATGCCGGTGACAATCTGCACGCCGAGGCAAAAGGTCAGGATGGCGCCGAACGCGTTCAGGTTGCGCGGCGTCGGAAAAGTCCACACCGTGTCGTGCGCCAGCCGCAAGATCGGCAGACGCGAGTCGAGCCAGCGCGTGAGGTCGGTTTGCGGAACATACGTCGATGGACCGGACATGAAGGCGCTCCTCAACCGACTTTGATGCGAGAATCGGACAGGAAGGAATAGGCGGGGATCGCCAGGTTCTGCGGCGCGGGACCTTTGCGAATGCGTCCAGCGGTATCGTACATCGAGCCGTGGCAGTGGCAGAGCCAGCCGCCATAGTCGCCCTCGAACGCGGTTGGCGTGCAGCCAAGGTGGGTGCAGACGCCCGAGACGATCAGCCACTCGGCCTTGATCTCGCGGTTGGCGGCGGTTGCCGGCGCGTCATCGGGAAGATTGTCGTTGCGCGCGAGCTGATCGGGCAGATCCGACAGCGGCACGGCCGCCGCAGCCGCGATCTCCTTTGGCGTGCGCCGGCGCACGAACAAAGGATGGCCGCGGAACTTCACGGTCACCGACTGGCCGACCTGGATGGGCGTGAGGTCGACCTCGATCGATGCGAGCGCCAACACTGCCGAACTGGGATTCATCTGATCAATCAGCGGCCATGCGGCAGCGGCCGCGCCGACGACAGCGACGGAGCCGGTTGCGATGTAGAGGAAGTCGCGCCGCGTTGGTTCAGCGGTCGTGGTGGTGGCCAAGGGTTCACCTATGCTTCAGGCGCTCCGGGCGGCAGGAAGTTTCGCGAGCCTCGCCTGCCCCGGGAATCTCACGGCGCGCCCCATTGCTGGCGATAAAATAGAGAGATGAATTTGGAGGGTCTTGCGGCACGATGACGCATAAAATGCCGGAGATTCACGGGCTTGGCGAAAATGGCGAGTCAGCCAGCCATAACCGCGAGATAGCCTTTGCCAGGAAACGCACCGTCAAGCGCCGCGGGCGAGACTTATGATCTGCTCACAACTTTCCCAAATGTTGGACTTCGATGCGCCTAGCGCTCTTTGAACCCGATATTCCGCAGAATGCGGGGGCCTTACTGAGACTGGGCGCCTGCCTCGGCATTGCGGTCGACATCATCGAGCCCTGCGGCTTTCTGTTCAGCGACGCGCAACTCAGACGGGCCGGCATGGATTATCTCGAATTGGCGGAGATGGTGCGTCATGCCTCGTGGGAGCAATACCTTGTTGCGGGCCTGTTCGAACGGATTGTTCTTGTGAGTTCCAAGGCGTCGCAAAGCTACACCGACTTCGCCTTTTCACCGGATGACACGATTTTGCTCGGCCGCGAAAGTGCCGGGGTTCCGCCCTTCGTCCATGATCGCGCCGACGCGCGCTTGCGTATTCCCATGAAATCGGGCTTGCGTTCGCTCAATGTGGCGCAGGCAGGAGCGATCGTCCTCAGTGAGGCGCTGCGTCAGACAGGGACGTTTCCGCCATGACGGCAAGGGAGATCGACACGGATCGCAAGCGCCGCACCCGCGAATGCTTCGAAACGCTGCGCGACAGGCTGTGCGCCACGTTCGAGGAGATCGAACGTGAGTATAAGGGCCAGTTGTCTGAGCGGCCGGCCGGCCAATTCGTCCGTACACCGACCAAGAGGTTCGACGAAGACGGTCGCGAAGCCGGCGGCGGCGTCATGAGCGTGATGAAGGGCCGCGTCTTCGAGAAGGTCGGCATCAATGTTTCGACCGTCGACGGCAAGCTTGCCCAGGATTTCGCCAAGACGGTTCCGGGCGCCGAGCAGGATCCCCGCTTCTGGGCCACCAGCATCTCCGTCATTGCGCACATGCAGAACCCGCACGTCCCGGCCGTGCATCTCAATACGCGCTACATGATCACGACCGAGAGCTGGTTCGGCGGCGGCGCCGACCTGACACCAATGGTCCCCAACGCCGAGGATTCGGCAGACTTTCATGCTGCGATGCAGCGAGCCTGCGCTGTGCTAGGCGGGGACACCTATGCCCGTTACAAGAAGTGGTGCGACGAATACTTCTACCTTCCGCATCGCAAAGAGCCGCGCGGAGTAGGGGGAATCTTCTTCGACCGCCACAATAGTGGCGACTTTGAGCGGGATTTCGCCTTCGTGCGCGAGGTGGGGCTGGCATTTGCCGACGTCTATCCCCAAATCGTAAGGAGGCGGATGGGGCAGCCGTGGACGGAAACCGAGCGTGATCACCAGCTTGTGCGTCGCGGGCGCTATGTCGAGTTCAACCTCTTGTGGGACCGCGGCACCCTTTTCGGCCTCAAAACCGGGCACAATATCGACGCAATCCTCGTGTCGATGCCTCCCGAAGTTCGCTGGCCGTAACCTGGTCTCACAGAGGTAACGCCGTTGGATTTCACGTTCGATCACGGCGGCTTCTTCGCGCTCATCCAGGTCGTGCTCATCGACATCGTGCTGGCCGGCGACAATGTGGTCGTCATCGGCATGGCGGCCGCGCGGGTTCCCAAGATCGTACGGCGGAAGGTGATTTTCTGGGGTCTGGTCGCGGCCGTGATTTTGCGCGTCGTGCTCGCGACGCTCACCGCCGAGCTTCTCGCCATCATCGGACTGATGTTCGCCGGCGGCATCCTGCTTTTGTGGGTGTGCTGGAAACTCTATCGCGACATCCGCGAAGCCGCCGAAGAGAAGAAGTCGGTCGATGCGATGGAGGAGGAATCCGAAAAGCTCGGCGGGCCTTATGCCGTCGAAGCCAGCGCGGCGATGGTGCGCAGGGCGGTGGTGCAGATTGCGGCCGCCGACCTCTCGATGTCCTTGGACAATGTGCTCGCCGTCGCCGGCGCGGCGCGCAACCATGTCGTGGTACTTGCCATTGGGCTCGTCCTGTCGATCGGACTGATGGGCGTGGCGGCCAACGTCATTGCTCGCGTTCTGAGCAAACACGCCTGGATCAGCTATGCCGGGCTCTTCATCGTGCTCTATGTCGCGCTCAGCATGATCTGGCGCGGCGGTTACATGATCTGGAGCGCTGTGCCGGGCTAGACCAGACGCAGCAACACCGCGGTCGCATCGTCGCTTTTCTTGAAGCGTGGAAATTTCCGCCCTTCCGGATCCTTGTCCTCGATGGCGCGCAATTCTTCGCCGAGTGCACCAAGGCCCGTGTTCAGCGCGACCGCGAACAGGCGCTCTGCCTGGTAGGCGCCATAGTCGCTGACGAGTGCGAGAAAGCCGTCCGAGGCAAGCAGGAGATGCGCGTCGCGCTCGGAGCGAACACGCACTTTGTGGACATGTTCGGCCGCTTTGGGATCGGGCGAAAAGGCCCAACGCTTGCCGCTGTTCATACGGTTGCGCTCGCGGCGCAGCAACGGCAGGTAGGGCGAGAGCGAACCGTCAGCGACCGGGGGGCGCTTTAATTCGCTCGCCGCCGTGGCTGCACCCTTGGCCTCGCGCGCTTTGGAGACGAAGGAATGGCCGAGCATGTCGAGCTTGCCGTCGCCGTGGCGCAGCAGTCCCGCGCAGTCGCCGAACCAGAGAAAGTCGAAACCGTCCTCGGCTTCGACCGCCAGCGCCATCGAGGCGAAGGGCAATTCCCACACCTCCTCAGGTTCGCGTCGACGCAGGGCGTCAAATGATTTCTTCGCGTCGCCAAGTGCAAAGCGCAGCGCGGCGACCGGCGTCTCGCCATCGCCGATATGCGCCATCAGCCGGCGCGCGCCGAAGTGCGCGAGCCAGGCGGCATCGCTTTCACCCGGCATCAAGGGATCGCCAAGGCTGGTTGCGCCATCAAGTACCACCGCCGCATTGTCCAGATGTGCGAAGGCATCGTCGTTGGGCTTCAACGGATCGCCCGGGAGGGACAGCGTGTCGACAATCTCGAAAGGCATAATGAACAACTCTGTCATGGCCCGCGACTGCGGGCCACCCAGGTGATGCCGCACTCAATGTCCAACCGTCAGCCTGTCCCCCACTGGGTGGCCCACACTCGGTGGGCCATGACAGTGGAGCTAAAACGCCGTCGCCTGTACGACCGCTTTCAGGCGCTCGGCGAGAGAGAACTCGTCTTCGGTGAAATCGGCGTCGACCCACCAATCTTCGACTTCGGCGAGGATTTTTCCGACGAGCGGTCCTTCCGGCACGCCGGCGAGCATGACTTCGCGTCCACTCAGAGGAAAACGCGGCCGCTCCCAGGCGTCGGCGACGGCGAGCAGCATGCGCCACTGAACGGCGTTGGAATTTTTTGCGTCATCGGCCCATTTGAGAAAGACGCGATCTTTGAACGGACCGGTATCGATGCGATAGAGGAGCTTGCGCACCTCCTTCACCGAGAGATAGGAGACGATCTTCTCCTTGGCGCCGGCAATGTCCGCAACACGCAGCGCCTGCGTATTCGACAGTTTCAGCTTTGCTGCGACGGCGTCGGCGACGGAGACGTCGTTGGGCAGGAGCGCTGCCAGACGCAGCAGGGGATCGGGCGTGAAGAACGCTTCCGCGTCGATCGCGGCCAGGTGTTCGAGCCGCGTGATCGAGAGCGCACCGGGCAGCAATACGCTCAAGATGCCCGCGGCCGCCATGGTGCGCAGCACGGGCGCAGGATTTTCTGCTTCCAGCAGGCGGAGCAATTCTTTCTGCACGCGTTCGCCGGAGAGCTGTGCGAGCCCGGCCTTCTCCGCCGCCGCCGCGCGCAGAGCTTCGGCATCGATCTCGCCCTTGCCGTACCAGGCGTGAAAACGAAAGAGACGCAGGATGCGCAGATAATCCTCGCGGATGCGCGTCGTCGCATCGCCGACGAAGTGCACGCGCCCGGCGTTCAAATCCGCAACGCCGCCGACGAGGTCGATCACCTCGCCGTCCGCAGTCGCGTAGAGCGCATTCATCGTGAAATCGCGGCGCGCTGCGTCTTCCTTCCAGTCCGTGGTGTAAGCGACGACCGCGCGGCGCCCATCGGTCGCGACATCGCGGCGAAGCGTCGTCACTTCGAACGGCGTGCCGGATGCGATCGCGGTGATGGTGCCGTGCTCGACGCCGGTCGGCACCGCGCCGAGCCCGGCAGCCGTCAGGCGTTTCGCGACGACATCGGGCAGAAGCGGCGTTGCGATGTCGATGTCGGATACTTCGCATCCGAGAAGCGCGTTGCGTACCGCGCCGCCGACGAAGCGCGAGTCCGGTCCGAGCGCGTCCAGCACGGCGCGCGTCTTCGCGTCCGTCAACCAGGTGTGCCGCTTGGGATCGAGCTTCATCGGGGCTTCTCCGCCGGCTGAACATAACCGGGAACCACCTCGCCATTCACCACGTGCGGGGCGACATAGCGGCCTGTCGTCGGTTCGCCTTCGGTGATGCCCCAGACGATGAAGCTGAGGGCAAAGAGCGACAGACCGGCGATGAAGAGCAGCGTCCAGGGCGTCGAGCGCGCGGGCGTGGGCGGCGGGCGCATCTGCATCAGCGCGAGATAGATGCCGTAGAGGGCGAAGGGGACGGCGAAAAGCAAAAGCCGTTCGAGGATGATGCGGGTCATGGGGTTGAAATCCGCTCAGCGAAATTCAGCAGCATCGCTGCGGTTGCGCCCCAGATGTAATGACCTTCATAGGTGAAGGAGTAGAAGCTGCGCATCCGGCCCTGGAAGGCGCGCGATTGCTGCTGCCTGTTGGCGGGATCGAGCAGGAAGGCGAGCGGCACCTCGAAGATCTCGGCAACCTCCACCGCATGCGGCGACAGCGCAAAGCCGTCACTCAGGATCCCGACCACAGGCAGGATGGCGTAGCCGGTGCCGGTTTCGTAGGCGTCGAGAAATCCGGCCACCGTGACGAACGCCGGATCGATGCCGGTTTCCTCCTGCGTCTCGCGCAGAGCCGTCTCGACGAGCGAGATGTCGTTCGCGTCTGCCCGGCCGCCGGGAAACGCCACCTGTCCGGCATGACGCGTCAGGTGATGCGTGCGTTGGGTCAGGAGCACATGCGGCTCTTGGCGCAAAACCAGCGGCAGAAGAACCGCAGCCGGCTTCAGGTCCATCTTTTCGGCCGGACGATTTTGCGGGTTGAGATCGTAGTCGCCTCGCTTCGGAATGAGCGGCAGCGCCGGCGGCTCGGAGAGGAGGCGGCTGCGCAAAAGTTCGACGCCGCCCGTCACGATGCGCTGGCCGATCAATGCCGGAGTTTCGTCGTTCATGCCGCGGGACCCAGACGAAAGAAGACGCGGTCGCTCCACACGCCGAGAAAGCCCACCTGCTCGCCTTCGCCGGGAACGGCGAGATCGGCAAGCTGATAGAACACGGCGCGTGCGATGCGGGCTTCCAGTCCTTTGCGCACATGAACATAAGGCGCAGGTTCGCCCGTCGCACGATCGGTTACGACGCGGATGGGATTGGCGCTACCCGCCAAAGTCTGATCGCCGACGTTGGTGGTGAAGGTGAGCCTCTGCTCGCGGCCCGCGCCTTCGACATCCAGAAGCACGGCGAGGAACGGTGCATCGTCGACGACGATGCGCATCTTCTCGGCCGGCGTCACCAGAACATAGCCGTCCGGGTCCTTGCGCAATATGGTGGAAAAAAGGCGGACGAGTTCCTTGCGCCCAATCGGCGTCCCTTGATGGAACCATTGGCCGTCGCGCGCGATACGGATATCGATGTCACCGCAATGGACAGGATGCCACTTGTCGACCGGCGGAAGGCCGCGCCCGGCCGATGCTTCGCGCTGCAGGCTGGCCAATCCTATTTGGAGAGGGGAAAAACCGCTGTTCATCGTTACCGTTGCATGCTCGAACTTCACGACACCGTGCGCGTGGGGCTTTTCCTTGTTGCGACTTGACTGCCGGGGTACATAACCCCGTCCCGGTGCTCGCAAAGGATAAAGTGCGCCCAGAGGACCGGCAACCAAGCATCCGGACGATTTCATGCCCGACACAGTACTCACCGCGAATCCCACGGCCCAGACTGCGACCGCCCAGGTCGAACGAACCGTCGCGACGCTCAGGAAGGTTCGCGAGGCCGTCGGTCAGGCGATCTTCGGCCAGGATACCGTGATCGAACAAACGCTCGTCACATTGTTGGCGGGCGGCCATGGCCTTCTGATCGGCGTGCCGGGGCTTGCCAAGACCAAGCTCGTCGAGACTCTCGGCATCGTTCTTGGCCTCGATTGGAAACGCATCCAGTTCACGCCCGATCTGATGCCGACCGACATCATCGGCTCCGAAGTGTTGGAGGAAGACGGCGGCAGGCGCGCCTTCCGCTTTCTCAACGGCCCGGTGTTCACCCAGCTTCTCATGGCGGACGAGATCAACCGCGCCAGTCCGCGCACGCAATCGGCCTTGCTGCAGGCGATGCAGGAGCGTCACGTCACCGTCGCCGGTGCGCGCTACGACCTGCCGAGTCCGTTCCATGTTCTGGCCACGCAAAATCCGCTGGAGCAGGAAGGCACCTACCCTCTCCCCGAGGCGCAACTTGACCGTTTCCTCTTGCAGATCGACATCGATTATCCCGACAAGGCGGCGGAGCGGCGCATGCTGCTCTCCACCACGTTCGGCGAGGAGTCGAAGCCGGCGCCGGTGTGCACGCCCGACGATCTGATGGCCGCGCAACATATCGTGCGCCACATTCCCGTCGGCGAAGCGGTCGTCGATTCCATTCTGCGCTTGGTGCGCGGCGCGCGGCCCGGCGAAGAAGGTCTGAAAGAGGTTCGCGATGCCATCGCCTGGGGTCCGGGCCCGCGCGCCAGCCAGGCGTTCATGCTTGCCGTGCGGGCGCGCGCCTTGCTCGAAGGCCGCCTCGCGCCATCGACAGACGACGTCGTCGCGCTGGCGCATCCCGTGCTTCGCCACCGCATGGCGTTGACCTTTCCCGCGCGCGCCGAAGGCTTGACGATCGCGTCCGTCATCGAACGGCTCAGCCGGAGCCTTCTTTGAGCCGAAGCGGCAATCTGCAATATGAAGCCGAGGCGCTTGGCGCCAGCCTGCCGCCGCTCCTGGTCGATGCGGAGCGCCTGGCCAGCGCGGTCAGTCTGGGCGTGCATGGCCGGCGCAAGGCCGGCATGGGCGAGAGCTTCTGGCAATTCCGCCGCTATCGCCAGGAGGATTCGTCAACCGTCATCGACTGGCGCCAATCGGCAAAGTCGCAACATCTCTTCGTGCGCGAGCGTGAATGGGAAGCCGCGCAGTCGGTCTGGTTCTGGTGCGATACGTCTGCCGGCATGCGCTTCGCCTCCGGACCCGTCACCAAGTCGGAGCGCGCCAAGTTGATCGCTCTCGCCTTGGCCTCGCTTCTGGTGCGTGGCGGCGAACGCGTCGCGCTTTATGGCGATGCGCATGCGCCTGCGAGTTCGCGCGCCGCGCTCCGCCGTATCGGCCACACCTTATTGGCTCTTGCACCGGACGAACGCGCGCTGCCGCCGGATGCGGCGATCACCAAGAACGCGCAATTCGTCTGGCTGAGCGATTTTCTCTCGCCGCTGAGCGATATCGAGATCACTTTGCGGCGCTTGTCGCGCTCAGCGGTCGCCGGCGTGCTCGTCCACATCATCGATCCCGCCGAAGAGGATTTTCCCTTCACCGGACGAACGCGCTTCGAAGATGCGCTGGCCCAGCAGAGCGAAATCGTCGGGCGCGCCGAAACCATTGCGGGTGCCTATCGCGCACGCTTCAAGGCGCATTCCGAGGCGCTCGGCGCCTTGGCACGACGGTTGGGCTGGAGCACCATCTCGCACCGCACCGATCGCTCGCCGCAGACCGCATTGACCGCGCTCTATGCCGATATGAGCGGCGCGTAGAAGAATGGAACTGCTTTCCGGCTTGAGTTTCGGCGCGCCTTGGATTCTGGCGGCGCTTCTCGTGCTGCCGGCGATCTGGTGGCTCCTTAGGGTGACCCCGCCCTTGCCGCGCCGCGTCGTGTTCCCGCCGCTTCGCCTTCTCCTGGGTCTGACGGGTGAGGAGGAAACGCCGGCACAAACGCCGTGGTGGCTGTTGCTTCTGCGACTGGTCGCGGCCGGCTTGGTGATCGTCGCCCTGGCCGATCCGCTGCTCGGAAAACCGCCGCCCATTCCCGGCACCGGCCCGATGGTGCTCTTCATCGACAATGGCTGGACGGCGGCGGCGAACTGGGACGCGCGCGAAGCGGTGATCGCCGAAGTTCTGCGCAGCGCGATGCAGCAGAACCGCGCGGTCGCCATCGTCCCGACCGCCGATGTGCCCGACGTCAGTCTGATGGATGCCGGCAAGGCGGCGCGCATCGCGCAAGCGCTGACGCCGGAACCCTGGCTTCCCGATCGCAGCCGCGCCGCGAAAGCCATTGCCGGGGCGAAGTTTAAGGTGCGGCCCGAGATCATCTGGCTGAGCGATGGCATCGAGGACGGCATGGCTCACGCCACCGCCTCGACGCTGGCATCGGCGGGCGCGCTCAAGATCTACGCCGATGCGGTCGGCAAAGGCCCGCTCGCATTGCTGCCGCCGGCGAGCAGTCCGCGCGGGTTCGATGTCGCGCTTCTGCGCGCCAACGCCGAAGGCGAGCGCAATGGAGACGTCGCTGCCTTGGGAAGCCATGACGAAGTGCTCGCCAGCGCGCATTTTCGCTTCGCGACCGGTGCGAACCGCGCAACGGCGCACATCGTGCTGCCTCTCGAAGTGCGCAACGAAACCGCGCGCATCGTCATCGTCGGCATGGACGCGGCGGGAGCCGTGCAGCTCTTGGGCGGCAGCGGCGCGCATCGTTCCGTCGGCATCGTTTCGGCGCGCGGCAACGAGAACGAGCAGCCGCTTCTCTCCGACCTCTATTATCTCGAGCGCGCGCTGGCGCCCTATGCCGATGTGCGGGAAGGCACGATCAGCGATTTGCTGGCGCGCAATGTCTCCGTGCTCGTCCTGGCCGACATCGGCAGGATCGCGGGCGCCGACTATGACCGGATCGCCAAATTCGTCGCCGGCGGCGGACTGCTCGTCCGCTTTGCCGGCGAACGCATGACGGCCGGCACCGACGATCTCATTCCGGTCAAGCTGCGCGTCGGCGGACGCTATCTCGGCGGGGCGCTCGCCTGGGCGGAGCCGCAGAAGCTCGCACCCTTCTCGGACGCAAGCCCGTTCGCAGGCCTGACCGTGCCCGGCGATGTGTCCGTCACGCGCCAAGTCCTGGCCGAACCCTCGGTCGAGCTTGCCGATCGGACCTGGGCGCGGCTGGCGGACGGCACGCCGCTCGTGACGGCGCGCGCGCAGGGCAAAGGCTGGATCGTCCTCTTCCACATCACGGCGGGGCCGAGCTGGTCGTCGCTGCCGCTCTCGGGACTCTATGTCGACATGATGCGGCGCCTGATGGCGCTGTCGAGCGGATCGCGCCCAAGCGACATGAAGAGCGCCCAGACTTTGCCGCCGGTCCTGACGCTCGACGGATTTGGCCGCGCGCGGAAACCTCCGGCCGAAGTCTTTCCCATCCGCGCCGCCGACATCGGACGAACCGTGCCCTCGCGCGCCCATCCGCCCGGGCTCTACGGCGTGGCGGGAACCGAGGACGCGCTGAATGCCGTCGGCGCCAAGGACGCGTTGCTCGCGTTTGGCGATCTCAGCCGGCCGATCCTGCAATATGCCCAAACCACGGTCATCGCGCTCGCGCCATTTCTGCTTGCGTTGGCCATTGCTCTTCTCTTCGCGGATGCGGTGATATCCCTTTGGATGCGCGGCTATCTTGCGCGCCTGCGATTGGCACGGGCCGCAGCCGTCGTGCTTGCACTGTCTCTCGCGTTTCCTGGGCGTGACGCGCGCGCCGATGATGCCTTCGACCTGAAAGCGGCGACCGACACACGCCTGGCCTACGTCATCACCGGACTGAGCGACGTCGACGATATGAGCAAAGCGGGCCTTGTCGGTCTCGGCAACCAGCTCAAGCAACGCACCTCGTATGAGCCGCAGGAGCCGATGGGCGTCGACATCACCAAGGACGATCTCAGTTTCTTTCCGCTCCTCTATTGGCCGATGGATCCGCGCGAGAAGGATTTGACGCCCGAGGCGCTGTCGAAGATCTCGGACTATATGCGCAACGGCGGAACCATCCTGTTCGACACGCGCGATCTGACGCTCGGCGCAACGCAAGGCCCGTCCTCGCCCGGCCAGCAGACGCTGCGCCGGCTGCTCGCCAAGCTCGATCTGCCGCCCTTGGAGCCTGTCCCCTCTGATCACGTTCTGACCAAGGCGTTCTATATTCTGCAGGATTTTCCCGGACGCTGGGATGGCGGCAAGGTCTGGGTGGAGGCGCTGCCGCCCGCCGATCCGAATGCAGGACCAACGCCGGCGCGCGGCGGCGACGGAGTCTCGCCCGTGATCATCGGCGGCAACGACTGGGCTGCGGCCTGGGCCGTTCGCGTTGACGGCTCGCCGATCGCCGATGTCGTCCCGGGCGGTGAACGCCAGCGCGAGCTCGCCTATCGCTTCGGCGTCAATCTCGTCATGTACGCCTTCACCGGCAATTACAAAGCCGACCAGATCCACGTGCCCGCACTGCTGCAAAGGCTCGGCAAATGAGCACGAGCCTCGACTTTGCACCGCAGATCCCGCTCCTCCTGCTGTGGGGCGCGATCGCCGTCGCAGCGCTGCTGACGATCTTTTCCTTCGCGGTGCGCGCACGCGGCGCCTGGGCGCGTGCGCTGGTTTTCGCGGCGTTGATCTTCGTGCTCGCCAATCCGTTGATCGTGCACGAGACGCGTTCGCCGCTGCCCGACGTCGCAGCCATCGTCATCGACCGTTCGCAGAGCATGGGGATCGAGAATCGGCGCGCGATGGAGGAAGCAGCGCTCGCCACGCTGCGCAAGCGCTTGGCGGCCGAGAAGACTCTCGAGGTGCGTGAGAGCGTCGTCACGACCACCACGACCGGCGAGGACAATGGCACCCAGCTGTTCGCGGGATTGAACGCGGCATTGTCGGACGTTCCGCCCGAGCGCATTGCCGGTGCGATCCTGATTACGGACGGCGAAGTCCATGACGCGCCACCGGCCGACAAATTCGCCATCCATGCGCCGATCCACGCGCTCATCGCCGGCCGCCGCGACGAACGCGACCGCAAGCTCACCATCGTCAATGCAGCGCGCTTCGCCATTGTCGGACAGACGGCGGGGCTCGTCGTACGAGTCGATGATTTCGGCGCCGGCGAAGGCGGCAAGGCCGACGTCGATGTTCGCATCGACGGCAACCCGGTCGCCACCAAGACGGTGCCTGTGGGCAAGGACACAACGATCGACATTCCGGTCGGCCATGGCGGCGAGAATGTCGTCGAAGTGGAGGCCAGGCCCGGGCCGGCGGAACTGACGCTGCAGAACAATCGCGCCGTCGTCACCGTGTCGGGCGTGCGCGATCGCCTGCGCGTGCTCCTGGTGTCGGGCGAGCCGCACGCGGGCGAGCGGGTGTGGCGTAATCTTTTGAAGGCCGATCCGTCGGTCGATCTCGTCCACTTCACGATTTTGCGCCCGCCGGCAAAGCAGGATGCGACGCCGATCGACGAATTGTCGCTGATTGCGTTTCCGACGCGCGAACTCTTCCAGGAAAAACTCACCAGCTTCGATCTGGTGATCTTCGACCGCTACAGCGAACGCGGGATCCTTCCCCTGCTCTACTATGAGAACCTCGCGGCCTATGTGGAGAATGGTGGCGCCCTCCTCGTCGCATCCGGACCGGAGTTCGCCCATGTGGGTCCGGACTTCACGCCCGACATCAGCATTTCGCGCACGCCGCTCGCCGCGGTGCTTCCGGCCCAACCCACGGGTGAAATCCTGACGCAAGGATTCAAGCCGATTGTCACGCCTGAAGGTTTCGCGCATCCGGTGACGCGCGAGCTGCCGGGCGCCAACACGGCGACGTCGCCGCCGACTTGGGGTCGCTGGTTTCGCGTCATCGGCGCGACGAAGATCGCCGGCGAGACGGTGATGAGCGGTCCGAACGACAGGCCGCTTCTGGTTCTCGACAAGGTGAAGCAAGGCCGCGTCGCCGAGCTTCTCTCCGACCACGCCTGGCTTTGGGCGCGCGGCTTCGAGGGCGGTGGACCGCAGGCGGAACTGCTGCGCCGCCTGGCGCACTGGCTGATGAAGGAACCCGAACTCGAGGAAGAACGCCTCGCCGCAACCATCGCCGAAGGCACGATCCGCGTCGAGCGGCGCACCATGGCCGACAGCGCCAAGCCGGTGACGCTCACTTATCCCTCCGGCAAGAAACTCACTTTGAACATGAGCAAGGTCGAACCCGGTGTGTGGCGCGCAACCGCCAAGGCCGACGAACTTGGGCTCTATCGTTTGACCGATGGCACGCTGACGGCGGTCGCTGCGGCTGGACCGCTCAATCCGAAGGAAGTCGCCGACATGCGCGCCACCGATCGCATTCTCGCGCCGATCGCAGACGCGAGCGGTGGTTCGGTGCATTGGCTCGTCGACGGCGTTCCCGAGGTGCGCCGCGTCGGGGCGAGCGGCACTGCGGCAGGAAGCAACTGGATCGGCTTGCGCGCCAACGGCGCCTATCGCGTGACGAGCGTCGAACAGCAGCCGCTGTTGCCGGCCTGGGCGGCGCTTTTGTTTCTCCTCGGCACGCTCCTCCTCGCCTGGCGGGTGGAGGGACGGTAATGCGCAATGAGCAGACGGGATCCGCACTTGCGTGCCAATATCGGCGCCGCCGAGGACGCGCGATCCGCTGCCATGTCGCCGTTAAATCAAGCTTGCCGCTTGAAATGAAAAAATGATTCCTGTCTACAGTGGCTTTGGCTGCCTGGTTTTTGTCGGCACACTGGTGATGGGGCATGTGGTATGCGAGACTCGCATCTTCTAATTTTATTGTCATCGATATTGTTGTCCGCGTGCACAACTCCGCTGATCCACCAGCCGTTGACCGTAGCCGCTCGTGATCACCTCACTTCGACCGATGTGGTAACGCCAATTGGGCAGAGCGAAATCTATGTCTTCGTGCCGACGGCAACGGCCGGTGCCAGTCAAGGCCTGATCGGGGCACTGATCGATGCCGGCGTCGACAGTGTGCGCACGTCCAAAGCAGAGACAGCAGTAACGCCGCTGCGAAACGCAATGGTCGACTTCAGCTTCGACGCCGCATTACAAGCGGAAATGAAGAATTCGCTCGCGAAGATTGAATGGCTTCATCCAGGCAATTTCCTAATAGAGCGCGATGTCAGCGATCACGGAATCGAAGAGACCCTCACAGATTCGAAGGCGGCATCCGTTCTCTTCGTTATCGCGGACTATCACCTGTCAAATGACGGCGATTTTCTCCTTGCGAGCTTCGACGCCGCGCTCATGCCCAACAATGATCAATTGAGAGCGTTGATACCTGGTAAGCGTGACACTAAGCGACCAATAGCGCGCGCGAATGCACTCTATCAGAACCGGTTTGCGTTCGAGGCGCACGTAGCCGGGACGGGCGATCGCGACCGCAACATTGCCGAATGGAGCGCTAATAATGCGGCCGCTGCCCGGGCAGCCTTGGAAATGGCGGCGGGGAAATTCGCAGCCATGTTGACGGAGGACATTCAGAGACCTGAAAATGATGTGGCTCGGTCTTCCAATGCACCTGGCGCCAGAGTCGACGTGCCGGCGGAATCGGCGCAATGCACATACCTACCGGTAGGAGCACAGTGCGGAACAGCTGGCGTCGTTCAAGGCCAAGATCAGGATGGAGATACCTTCCGCTTTGAGGATGGGTCCTACAAATATGTGAAGCGCGGAGCCTTCTAAGCGAAATGCGAATGCGCGCTGTGCCTCTTGCAGGCGTTGCGGCCGTACTACTTGCCGCTTGCTCGACCGATCCGATCACGATCTCCCCAACTTCCACGACGCTGTTGCCTGCGCCCACGGGCCAGGTGGTGGTCGGGCCCCAGTCCACTCCGCGAGGTTCTCCATCGGCAAAGCCGGTTAATGACGGTACGCGATGCGCGGTTCACGTCGCGGACGTGCGCGACGTGCGTTTAGATCCCAACGATCTTGGCATGGCGGGACAGCGCTACGTGCAGACGATAGATAGCGTCGCGTGGCTAAGCGGCGCACTTTCGTCGATGAAAAACGATCCTCGGCTGCGCTTTGTCGACAACGACGACGATGCCGAATTCACCCTGCGAATCGAGCTGGTGAAGGCCTACATTATGACCATTACCACACAGAAGAGTGCGAATGTTGTGCTGCGCGCCAACTACAGCCGCAACGGCACGGCAATCGACACACAAATCGCTCGTGGTCGAGACACAGGCGCCAATTGGGCAAACGGCTCGGAGGAAGTCCAAGGTGCGCTCAACAGGGCTCTCTCTGCCGCTGTGTCCGAGCTTGATAATGCCATTGTAACTCACTGCAGAGCTTCGCGCATCGCGAACCGCTAAAGGCTCGTCCAAGTCATCCCAAGCCTGCGCCATCGGCGCAGACGGCATCGTCTATTCGCGCGCGACGCACATCACCCGAGGGGTCAAAGGGCGCTCCCGCCTTGAGCGAAAGGCCGAGGATGCGCGACGGATCGACCGGGCCCGGAAAGCGAATACGCCCCGCTGGCAGCTTCGAGAATCCGACGCGCGCATAGTAAGGCTC
>Ga0310813_10000602_pt1 | contig 22289 bp, 20 predicted proteins | sample YN3metagenome_FD_203086 | JGI IMG/M metagenome (GOLD analysis project Ga0310813, IMG submission 203086) | Soil microbial communities from experimental microcosm in Duke University, North Carolina, United States - YN3 | ecosystem: Engineered > Artificial ecosystem > Soil microcosm > Unclassified...
ACCGCAAGAGCAGCAAATGGCCGAACAGCTCGTCGGCAACCTTTCGACCAGCTTCGACCCAGCCAAATACACCGACGACTATCGCGCGAATCTCATGAAGATCATTCGCGCCAAGATGAAAGGGAAAAAGATCGAGGTCGAGGAACCCGAAGAGCGGGAGAGCACGCAGGTCGTCGACCTCATTACTCGACTTCAGGAAAGCCTCGAGATGGGTAAGAAGCGCGGGACGACGCATCGTCGCTCACCGCGCAAGGCCGCGAAACGAAAGAGCGCATGACCGACCTCACCCCGATGCTCGCCAGCATCGGAAGCGGGTTACCTGCGGGCGGGTCCTGGGTATTTGAGCCCAAGTACGACGGCATCCGGATTCTCGCGTTTGCCGCCGAGAATCGAGTACGCCTGGTCAGCCGGAACGGACTCGATAAGACCCGGCAGTTTCCGGAAGTCGCCGAGGCCATCCTCGCGCTGTCCAAACGAAAAAAGCGACAGTTCATCGTCGACGGCGAGATCGTCGTCATGCGCGGCGAGACGCCGGCTCGCTTTCAAGAGCTCCAGTCGCGCATGCACGTCACCGATAGCTCGGCGATCGAGTCCCATCGACTCGACACCCCGGCGGCGTTGATGGTCTTCGACATCCTGCTCGACGGCAAGACATCGCTCGTCACTGAGCCGTGGCGCGTGCGGCGGAAGCATCTCGCCGCGCTCCTCCAACCCCCGGGTCGTTCCAACGCGCTGCGGCTCAGTGACGTCGATGAAGACGGAGAAGCGATGCTCCGCCAGGCGCGACGGCACGGATGGGAGGGAGTGATCGCGAAACGCGCCGATTCGCTCTACGAGCCCGGGCGACGCTCACGGTCGTGGATCAAGCTCAAGATCGAGAAGCGGCAGGAGTTCGTCGTCGGCGGGTGGACGGAACCGCGCAACTCGCGAGAGCACATCGGCGCCATCCTACTCGGCTATTACGACGGCGACAAACTGGTTTACGCCGGTCACACCGGGACCGGCTTCAGCGGCGCATCCTTGCGCGACATGTTCGCGCGCCTTCGGCGGCTCGAGCGCCGCGAGTCGCCCTTTACGACGTCGCCGCGCACGAATGAGCGGCCGCACTGGACTCGGCCGAAGGTCGTCGTCGAAATCAAGTTCAATGAGTGGACCTCCGACGGAAAGCTGCGCCAACCCGTATTTGTCGGCGTGCGCGACGACAAGCCACCGCGCGAGGTCGTTCGCGAGCCGGCGTCCCTGGCGCAGTCTCCGACCCCGTCGAGCGGCCGGGTGCGCGTTCGCGCCGAGCGACATGTCGCCTCGTCGACACGCACTTCGAAGCGCCGGCGGTCCCGCGCCGAGTACGCGCCACCGCGCACCGGCATCACGACGCGAGACGCCGCGCGTGTAGCGACCCAGCTCGAGGCGTTGGAGAACGCGGACGAGGACGGCGTGTTGGAGCTGCCGGCAGACGCGGGGGGGGGCGAGCTCGAGGTATCCAACCTCGCAAAGGTGTTCTTTCCTTCGACGAAACACACAAAGGGCGACGTGATGCGCTTTTATGCGCGCGTTGCGCCCGCGCTGCTACCCGCCATCGCCGATCGGCCGCTCGTCATGAAGCGCTTTCCCAACGGCGTTCGCGGAAAGGCGTTCTACCAGCAGCGCGCCCCGGCGAATCCACCGCCGTCCGTTCGCGTAGAGTCGGTGGCGGATGAAGGACTTACCACGCAGCCACGACTGATTGGCGGTGGGCTGGCGACGCTGCTGTACGTCGTGCAGTTGGGCGCGATCTCCATCGACCCATGGCATTCGCGCGTTCAGTCGGTTCAATTCGCGGATTACACGATCATCGACCTCGATCCCGGCCCGCGCGCGCCGTTCGAGCGCGTCGTCGAGGTGGCGCACGAGGTCAAACGGGTGCTCGATGAGCTCGGGCTGCGCGCTCTTCCCAAGACGTCGGGGGCGAGTGGTCTCCACATCGTCCTGCCGCTGCCGCCGGGCGTACCGAATGCCGGCGCCCGAACGATCGCGGAACTCGTCGCGACGAAAGTCGCCGCGCGTAAGCCGCGCATTGCCACGACCGAGCGGTGGGTGAAGGCAAGACCGAAGGGCACGATCTACGTCGACTTCCTGCAGAACATTCGCGGAAAGACCGTGGCCGGCGTTTATTCCGTACGCGCACAACCGCAGCCGACCGTTTCGACTCCGCTGCTGTGGAGCGAACTGACGGAAGAACTTTCTCCACTCGCCTTTACCATCGATACCGTGCTCCCGCGCTTGCGCGAACGCGGCGATCTGTGGGCCAAAGCCATGCGACGCCCAAACTCTCTCGAAGGTCTTGTCCGCCGTGACTGAGCCGGCTGCACGGAACCGTCGCGGAGTCAACGCGCTCCGAAGTTTCCTCGGCTACCTCGAAGAGATCGAGGAAGCGTTGTTGCGTCGGGACGCCATGCGGGTGACGGCGCTGATGCGCAAGCGCACGGCCACCCACCTGCCACGCGATGTGCGGGAGGAGTTGCTCCTCCTCTCCCGCACGTCGCGCGACAGTCTACGCGCGCCGATTCGGTTCTTGCGGTTCCAGCACCGGATGCGCGAGCTGGCCCGCGGTGGCGAAGCTTTGCCTACCGCGCAAACAGAGTTGCAGCTCGAGCCACCAGCGGTTTACGGAGTGATTCGACGCCGCCCAGATGAATCGGAGCGACCGGCGGCCTGCGACCCGGCGGACGAGCCGCTCGATTCGCGGCGATGAAGCTGCCGATTCCGCTGAGTTATGCACCGATGGAGGCTCGTGTCGTCGCGGAGCTGCCCGTCGGTCCTCAGTGGCAGTACGAACCAAAGTGGGACGGCTTTCGATGTCTGGCCTTTCGCGACGGTTCGCTCATCGAGCTGCGATCGAAATCCGGCCAGCCGCTGACGCGCTATTTCCCGGAAGTGGTTCGCGCTCTACTCGCCTTGCGTTCCAGACGCTTTGTGCTCGATGGCGAGCTCGTGATTCCAACCGATCGAGGTCTCTCGTTCGACGCACTGCTTCTCAGGCTTCACCCGGCGGCAAGTCGCGTCGTGAAGCTCGCCGCTGAATCGCCGGCAGCGTACATCGTGTTCGACCTATTGGCGGACGCGCGGGGCCGCGATCTCACGCCTTTGCCGCTCTCGCAGCGGCGCGATCTACTGGAGGCTTTCGCCGATGGACAGTTCCCCACCGGCGCACTCGTCGTTTTGAGCCCGGCGTCGCGGCGACTCGCCGAGGCGCGCGCGTGGCTTGCCGGTCGCGCCGGGACCGACGGAGTCATGGCAAAGCGCCTCGACCTCGGTTACGCCTCGGGCGAACGCACGGCAATGGTGAAAATCAAACGCAAACGGACCGCAGATTGCGTCGTCGGTGGCTTTCGCTACGCGACCAAGGAACGGATCGTCGGATCGCTCCTACTAGGCTTGTACGACGAGGCCGGCATTCTCCATCACGTCGGATTCACATCGAGTTTGGCGCGACGCGAACGCGATCGGATCACGCCGCTATTGGAGAAACTCGCCGGCGGGAGCGGCTTCACGGGGCGAGCTCCCGGCGGTCCGAGCCGATGGTCGACGGAGCGATCGGGTGAATGGGAACCGCTCGAGCCGAAGCTCGTCGTTGAGATCGAATACGATCACTTCACCAACGGACGGTTTCGGCACGGAACGAAGTTCCTTCGCTGGCGGCCTGAAAAATCGCCCGCGCAATGCCGGTTGTCTCAAGTCGCCGAAGCGCGGGCCGAGGCGACCGCCAATCTCGGAGGAGGTGAGGGTGCTCAGCAAACGCGACCAACACGACTCCGCTCCGGAAAGGCGGCCGGTGCCCGAAAAAAATTCCCGATCACGAAAGCAACGCGCGCCGGCGCCCGCGGGCGTCGCCGCCAGGCCCGACGATCACCCTGACGCGCTTCGACTCGCCGTCGAAACGCTCAGCGCGGAAATCTGTTGGTTTTTGGCCGGCCACCACACCGCGACAGGCCGCGCTACGGATTCGCCGCCGCGTCCACAGACGCCTTGAGGCTTTCGTTGAGACTCGCGTCGCCGCTGATGATCGATCGCCATGAAATCTCGGGACCGTTGCGCCGGCCTTTCTCGGTGACCTTCACGCCATCGGGTCCGATCGCGATCGTATAGGTCTTTCCGTCGACTTCCAGCTCACGCTTGATCGTTTTGTCCAGCTTTGCCGTCATGCTTCCTCCGAGGCACGGTGTGTTTGTCGCGGCGAGGAGCGGTCACATTCGACGCAGTTCAAGGTAGCACCTAAGAATCTTCGCCGCCCCTCGTCAGTAACCACCCACGGTCTCACCTGCCAAGGCGGATCGTGACGCATATGCTGCGTGTGGCCACAGTCGAGCTCGGCAACCCAGTCTCCAGCGTCGTCCTGGTGGAAGCCGGTGATGCGACGGTTCATCCACGCTCCGGACGCCGCTCCATATAAATGGATGTGGAGGTGCTTCCTTCCGCGAAACCGTAACGCTCGTAGAGCTCGCGCGCGTCCCGCGTGAAGAGCGCGATCCGTCGCAGATGCTGAAGATCGGGATGGCCGAGGATTGCCTCAATCATCCATGAGCCGAGCCCGCGACCACGTGCGTCCTCGTGCACGATGACGTCGCTGAGGTAGGCATACGTTGCCAAGTCCGTAATCGCGCGCGCGAAAGCAAGTTGCCGCGTGCCATCGTAAACGCCGATGCATACCGAGTTCGGGACGGCGCGTACGAGGACCTCGCGCGTGATCGCGCCTCCCCAGTGCGAGCGATGCAGCATCGCCAACACGGCGTCGACGTCGATTCGCGAACGATCAGTGGACAGCAGGAGCTCGTCGCGACGTTGCTCAACGATTCGATCGTGCACGACCGGAAATATACGAGCGACTTCGGATGCGCTCTCAGCGCGTCGCGTCTTGCTCTGGTCGTGACAAGTGGGCGATCAACCGACGCTCTCCAAAACCCGCGATGGAGCTCGTGATCGAGTAGACGGCGACGCCGGCCGGCATGTTGAAGAGAACGGCGAGCGCGAAACCCGCTGCGAACAGCACGGAGATGCCAAGAGCCAAGCTGCGAGCGCCGCTTCCCGCGGGCGCCGCATTGAGCGCCTGCGCGGATCCAGCCAGCCACGACAGGCCGGCGGCGACGAGCGCGCCGATAATCGCAAGGGCGCGATCGGGACGGGCCAGCGTTTTCACCCAGAGGAAGCCACCGGCCCGGTCGCCGATGCCACGAATCGCTGAGTACAGCGCGAGACCGAGCGGCAATTGCGTCAGGCTTCCCGCGTCGACAACGGGCGGCTTCGCCTTTTGGGCGGCGGAACGACGCGCGGCGCGTATGGCGAACGGCAGCATCAGCGCGCGAAAGCCGAGCGAAGCGAGGACGATCGCCAAGCCCATGCTGCCGCCGCAAAAATGCGCGAGCGAGAAGAGCCCGCCGCGCACCAAGTCCAGAACCATCGACCAGTTCATCGCAGGATTGGTGGAGTCGACCGACCTACGTCGTTACACCGAAAAAAGTTACGAGCGAAGTCGCTGCGAAAGGATGTCATCCGACGGCGCGAACCCGTGACGTGCGTACAGCGGGCGGCTTCGGGCACTCGGCCAAAGGAAGACCGTGTCGACATCGAGATCGCGACACGCCGTCAACGCGCTTTGGATGAAGCGTGACCCAACCCCCGCGTTGCGTAGCTCGGGCTGGACGTAAACGCTCGTGATGTACGCATGTAGCTCCGCCTCGTTTCCGGGGTTTGGAAGCTTCTCGACGAGTTGAAGCCAGAGCGTCCCGACCAGCCGTGCCGTGACTCGATCGGCGGCGACCCAGGCCCGCCACCCGGTGTTCGTCGCCAGTCGATCGCGCATCCAAGGCTCACAGCGCACGACAAAGTCTGTTTCGGACTCGACGGCCGCGTGATGGCGAGAGCGAAAGGCGAAGCGAAGGCGGGCAAGTTCCGGGGCGTCCGCCGCAGTGGCTGCGCGAATTTCGATTTCCGCGTCGTTCACGACGCGCTATCTATCCCGCCCGCGGCGATCGTGCAATGTCTCATCCGCTGCCCGGCTGCTTTGGACCGTGGATCATTTCGCGCCTATCATTGGGGCGCTCAATTCTCGGAGATCCAGAACATGCATTGCCTTCGGTCCGGATCAGTGCTTCGCCTTCTCGCGGCGATGACCACCGTCGCCGGTATTCATGAACGCGTTCAAGCCCAGACAACCGATACGAACGTCGTCGTTCCTATCACGCCGCCGCGGACTCCGATTCCGCCGGAGGACGCGACGCGCAACATCTCGAAATTCTCCTTCATTGCGTACGGCGATACACGCGGCGCGTTCGACGGCACGCTCGTGCAGTACGAACACTCGCTCGTCGTCCAAACGATGCTTCGGACGATTCGCACGCGAGCCACGACGACCGACCCGATCAAATTCGTGGTACAGAGTGGCGACGCCGTCTCGGACGGCCGCTCGGCGAACCAACTCAACGTCAGTTATGTGCCGGTGGTCAACCAGTTGACGGCCGCCGACGTCCCGTACTTCCTCGCCGTCGGCAATCACGACGTCCGGACGAGCACGTCGCTGACGGACACCGATCGCGTGAAAGGACTCAAGAACTATTTCGCGGCGAACTCGAAGCTGATTCCCGCCGAAGGCTCGCCACGGCGACTCAATGGCTATCCGACGTACGCGTTCGGCTACGGCAACACCTTCGTGCTTCTCTTTGATTCAATCATCGCCAACGACACCACGCAGCTGAACTGGATTCGCGGTCAGCTCGAGGGGCTCGATCGGCGACGGTACGTGAATGTCGTCGCGGTGTGCCATCACCCGGCGTTCTCGTCAGGCCCGCACGGCGGCTCCACGGTCGAGCTGCAGGCGACGGCGATGCGGACGCTCTACATGCCGTTGTTCCGCAAACATCACGTTCGGCTGTTGCTCACCGGACATGAACACCTGTACGAGCATTGGGTCGAACGCTACACCGACGCCACGGGTCAGCACCGCATCGACGAAATCGTGAGCGGAGGAGGCGGGGCGCCGCTGTACGGCTACACCGGCGAGCCGGATCTACGCCAGTACGTGAGCGCCAATGCGGCGTCGCAGCTCCGGCTGGAGCACCTCGCGAAACCGGAAGTCAATCCGGGCGCCAATCCCCATCACTTCGTCGTTGTGCACGTCGACGGGCCGAAAATCACGGTCGAGGTCGTTGGCGTCTACTGGGGAGTCGGATTCCAACCCTATCGCAGCGCAACGGTCCAGATCGAACCGTAAGAACTTCTTAACCATCGGACTGAGGCCAAGGCCCAATTTCGTGTCCGAGGTTTGCAATACTGTAAGCCCGCATGTCGCGATAACGAGCGCGACGGTGCGCGCTTCAGGATCGGCCGACGAGCGCGCATCCAGGCCGGGGCCGATAAGAGAGACGTGTAACGATGAGAATCGGGATGGTTTTGGCGACGGCGGTCGTGGTGGGCGCGATCGCGGCGCCACTCAGGGCACAGGATACCACGACGAAGCCTGGCGGGCTCAACAAGGTAGCGCATAACGTCAGCAAGACGATGAAGAAAGCGGGCCGGGATACCAAAGCCGAGGTGCACCGCGACGCCAGCAAAACGCATCAAGTGCTGACCAAAGCGGGCAACGATACCAAAGGGCAGCTCAAACGGACGACCGGTGTCACGACGCACTCGCCCGACGCGAATCACAAGCCTGGCGGCGTGAACAAGCTGGCGCGTGACGTGAGTCACACGAGCAAGACCGTGGGGGCGAAAGCGAAGCACACCGTGAAAGGCGCAGCTGCGGACGCCCATCAGGATCTAACCAAGGCCGGCAAACACACGAAAGAAGTAGTGAAGGATTCGGTGAAAAAGCCGTAGCGACAACCGCGGCGCCCGTTGCGGCGCGACTGTCTAGCTCGTCCCAAAAGCGTCACATGCTCCGGGCTAAGACAGTGGCGCCGCATTCTCCCTCCCCCTCCTCCGCGTCTCCCTCTATCGAAACTTGTCCGCACGAGCAGCGCCCCGGCACGAAGATCTGCCTGCACTGCCGTCATGAAGCGCGGATGATCACCAAGCAACGCCGCCGCCGCTTGTGGCTTCGCGGTAGCGCGTTCTCGGCCATTCTGCTCGTCCTCGGGTCGGTCGGGACGATCGGAGCGGTAGCGTTCCGGCGCTACAGCGCGCCCCGTCGAGTGGAATCGCAGCAGCACAGTCAGCGAGCGGTGGTCGAGGCGGCGCCGATTAGGGACTCCGTCGTGCCGCCGGCGCCGGTCCAGCCGACCGTCAATGTCCCGGTCTCGACCGTTGCTCCCGTGCCGGCCGCTGCGCCCGCGCCAAAGACGATCGCGCTCAAACCGGTCGTTCCGGAAGGAACGACGACGCTCGCCAGCGGAATGACGGCGACGCGCCATGACACAGTGGTTGTCCTTTCATTCGACTTCGCGGGGGCACGCACGCGTATCCCCGAACGTTTCGAACGGCTGGTTCGCACAACGCTTCCGTCGGTCTATGGCCTTCGCGCCGACTCGGCCGTTCGCGCGATTCCCGAAGGCGGCATCGCCCGTCAGGGGGATCTGTTCACCGATCTCACGGAGCGCGGCGTCCGAATCCCGCTCAGCACGGGCGGCGCGATTGCGCTCTACCCCATTTCGCGCGCGGGTCGCGATGGTCCCCTCGTGACGCAGTACCGAGTGACGGTCACCAAAGGCTGACGCTACTATCTACATAGTTGACAAATCGACCTGAGGGCCGCATAGTACTATCACCCTAGTACTAAAGGCGGCCCGATGGACGATTTTGTGCTTGGCGATCGTGAGCTCGACGTCATGGGCGTGCTGTGGGATCTCGGCTCAGGCACGGTCGCCGAGGTGCGCGACAAGCTCCCCGCCGACCTCGCGTACACGACGGTGTTGACGATCCTCCGCAATCTCGAGGCGAAGGACCTCGTCCACCACACGACCGAAGGAAAAGCACACCGGTATCACCCGCGCGTCGCCCGCAAGGCGGCGCGGCGCAGCGCGCTCGCTCGCGTCGTCGACAAGCTCTTTCACGGATCGCCTGGCCAGTTGATCACGCAGCTCGTCGAAGACGAGCAGCTCTCAACGGAAGACCTTGGGCGGCTCCGCGCGTTGCTCTCCACGCAAGAAAAAAAGGGGAGGACCGAGCGATGATCGGTTCGTGGATGCTCTACGCCATCGCGGTGAGTGCATTGTTCACGCTCGCGGCCCACGCGCTCGAGCGCGTCGTCGCGGCGCGCGGCCGGCCACGGCGAATGTTGTGGGTTGTGGCAATGACACTCTCGGTCGCTTGGCCGGTCGCGAACGGACTGCGGAGAGTTGCGATCGACGAAGCGTTGCCGGTGACGGTGGCGCCTTTCACGATCACCGTTCCTGGTCCCGAGGCGATCGTACCCGTCGCGAGAACGCCGCAGCGCGGCGCGCAGATCGATCGCGCACTCGTCACGCTTTGGATTGCATTGAGCGCGTTGCTTCTCGTGCGGCTCGGGGCGGGAGTCGCGACGCTTCGCCGCGCCAAGCGAGCCTGGCGCAGTCAACAACTCGACGGCATGACCGTGTGCGTGTCGGCGAACGTCGGTCCGGCCGTCGTTGGGCTGCGGTCAATGAATGTCGTGCTGCCCGAGTGGATCCTCGATCTCGACGCCCCGCTCCGCGCGCTCGTGCTCTGCCACGAGCAGGAGCACCAGAGCGCCCGCGACCCGCACGTTTTGTTCGGGGCCGCGGCGGCCATGTGTCTCATGCCGTGGAACCCCGCGCTTTGGTTCCAAGCACGACGTCTGCGACTCGCCATCGAGCTGGATTGCGACGCACGTGTGCTGCGCGCGCATCCGACGCCCGAACGCTACGGACTATTGATGCTCACGATCGCGCAACGTCGGAGCGTCGTTCCGACGATCTTTGCGCCGATGCTCGCCGAACCCGCAACCCAACTCGAACGGAGGATCGTCGAGATGCGAAGAACTCGCCGTATCGCGCGATGGACGATAATCGGTGGAACGGTGCTGGCCGCCGGCGCCGTCACGCTCGCGGGATCCCTGCGGTCGGCAGGCGCAACCATGCGCGCGGTGCGAACGGTCAGCTCGGAGATCGCATCATCGGCGCTTTCCGCGACGACCGCGCTGCACCAGCAAGGCAATCCCGCGCCACGATATCCCGATGCCTTACGGACGGCCGGCGTCGAGGGATCGGTGGTCGTCCAGGTCACAACCGACGAGAACGGCGTGCCCGACACCGCTTCTTTGCGCGTGCTGGCGACGACGCACGAACTCTTCGCCGCGTCGGTCCGGCAGGCGCTCGCCAAATGGCATCTCAGCCCACGCGCGAGCGTCCGCCTTCCTTTCCTGTTCGTCATGAGCGACAAATCGGGATCGGACATAGCGTCGGTTCCGGCGGGCACGATCGTAGTCACTGGTGTTCCGACGAACGCGCCAGGTGTGCATGTAGCGCCAACGGTCGTGAGCTCGGTACGACGCGGCGACACCATGCGCACCGTGCTACGGGAAGTTCCCGTCGGCAACGCGCCGGACACCGCCCGGACCATTGCGAGTCGCCCATCAAACTCCGTGCATGCGGTCCAGCCAGTCGTGGTGACCAGCGTACCAATACAGGGCGTCCGCGCCGGCGGCGATCCGGATCCGATCTACGTCATCGATGGCGTCGTGCAGCCGCGACGAGCGGTCGTCCGCCCCACCGGCTCACCCACGAATAACGCGCCCGATACGATCAGGACGGTCTACTCGGCCCGCCCGACCGTCGCCGAGGTGCCTCGGTCTTCGGCTGGCGATCCAGCGTACTTCGAGTTCCAGGTGGAACGAGCAGCCTCGCCACAGCCCGGCAACGTCGCTCCGCGCTATCCGGATTCGTTGCGGGTCGCGCGGGTCGAGGGAGAGGTGCTCGCTCAGTTCGTCGTCGACACTCTCGGGCGGCCCGACATGGCGACGTTCAAGGTGATCAAGTCGACGCATGACCTCTTTACCAACACCGTGAAAGCGTCGCTGCCCAACATGGTGTTCTATCCAGCGGAGGTCGGCGGCCGGAAGGTCAAGCAGCTGATCCAGATGCCGTTCGAGTTCAACCTCACGAAGGATCCAAATTAGGTTGCCTTCCGCGGGAGAAGTCGATCGATAGACTTCTCCCGCATGTCTTCTCTGATCGCGATCACGAATGTCCCGTCGCCACTTCTCCATCTTGGGGTGCGGACGTTCGCGGAAGATGCGGCGCTCGATCATGAGATCGCCCTTCGCGAGCACGAAGGCTACCGCGCCGCGTTGGAGCGTTGCGGCTGCCGCGTGATTGTACTCGAGGTCAATCGCGAGTACCCCGATTCGGTGTTCGTCGAGGACACTGCCCTCGTGCTCGACGAGACCGCCATCATGATGTCGCCCGGCGCGCCGTCCAGGCGCGACGAACCTCGCGCAATCGAGCCGGCGCTGCGCGACTTTCGGCCTATCGAGCGAATCGCGCCGCCGGCAACGATCGACGGCGGCGATATCGTGCGCTCGGGCCGTCGATTGTACGTCGGCCAGTCGCAACGGACGAATGAAGCAGGAATCGCCGAACTCGGCGCGCTGGCCGCGCCACACGGTTACGACGTGGTCGGCATCCCGGTATTTGGCTGCCTCCATCTCAAATCGGGGTGCAGCGCTCTGCCCGACGGCCGATTTCTCGTGAATCCGAATTGGATCGACGTGTCGCCGCTGCCGGGCGATCGGCTTCTCGAGGTGCCGAGGGACGAGGAATGGGCGGGAGATGTGCTCGTGATCGGCGAACGCATCATTGTCTCGGACGCATTTCCCGACACGATCGAGCTCCTCGAGCGACAAGGCTGGGAAATGATTCCTGTCGGCGTTTCCGAGTTCGCGAAAGTCGAGGGCGGCGTGACCTGCTTGAGCCTCGTGTTCGAAGAGCAGACGCGCGCCTGACGCTATTTCGGCTTGTTCTTCGGGCGCGTGAGGCGCTCGCCGAGCAGGCCGAGCATGATGCCGAACGGCACGTTGAGCGCCGCCATCAGCACCGCGAGGATGAGGCTGATGGCCGAATACGGGCGAGGCGCGCGGATGAGGTTGATCGTCACCGCGGCGACCGCGGCGACGCAGCCGAGCGTAAATCCAAAACGACCCGCGGCGTCGATTCGCGCTTTGATCCGCGGGTCGTCTTCCGGTTTGCGGCGAGGCAGGTCCACGCCACAAAACTACACGAGGTCAGTCCTTGGGCGACGTTCCCTTGACGACCGGGAGGTTTCGGCGGGACCAGTCCTGGTATGAGCCGTCATAGAGCCTGGTCGGATAGCCGAGCGCCCGCGCGGCCAGGTACGTCATGCTCGCTCGATATCCGACCCAGCAGTAGGTGACCACCGTATCGCCGGGCTGCACGCGCGCCGCGTAGAGCTTGGCGAGCGCGGCGCGATCGAGAAACTCTCCCTCATTAGGGTTCTTGAACAGGTGCTCCCATTCGAGTTGTCGTCCGCCCAGCAGATGACCGTTGCTCGGCATGCCGTGACGCTCCCCGTCGCCGACGTACTCCCCGTCGGTGCGAGTGTCGATCAACGCGGTGCCCGGCTTTCCGAGCCGCGGCTGAATCCACGCCGCATCGACGACGAGCTCGGGGCGCGGCTTCGGCGCGTACGTGCCTTTGGCAACCGTCGCGACCAAGGCCGCTACGGGGCGGCCTTCGCGCTTCCACTTTGCCAAGCCGCCGTCGAGCACGGATGCTCGAACGTTGCCGAGATAATCGAGCGTAAAGAAGGCGCGCGAGGCCATCGGCGCCATGAGACCGTAGATGACGACGTGAGATCCCGACGAGACGCCGACACTCTCGAACAGGTCCTTCAGCTTGTCGACCGGAGGAAGCTCCGTCCCAAGCCCGTCGTGCTGCGTCGTGATATCCATGTACGACACAAGCCGAGAGCCGGGGATCTTGTCTCCCTTTGCGTCGGCGGTGTCGTGCCCGACGTAAAGCACGACGAGCTTCGGATCGGACAAGTGGCGCGCCAGCCACGCCGTGGACACGATGACGGAATCATCGTCGGCTTTCTGCGCGGCGGCGACACGCGGCGAAGCCGCAAGGGTGGCGGCGACAGTTCCGAGTAGAATCAAGCGCGGTTGGGTCATGTATCGTCCTGGTGGAATGTGAGAGTCGCTCACGCTTCGCCGGCCGCCAGTGCCAGCGTGACCGCGTCGGCGTACTCTTTCCAGCGAGCTGCCTCGGCGCGCAGTCGACGACGACCTGCCGCCGTGATCTTGTAATACTTCGCCTCGCGACCCGTTTCGCTTACGCCCCAATCTTCCTCGAGCAATCCCTTTCGCTCGAGGCGGTGCAGCGCCGGGTAGAGCGCGCCCTCCTGAACGTTGAGCGCGTCCTTTGTGGTCTGGCGAATCCAGCGGCCGATCGCGTAGCCGTGCATTCGTCCCTGGCTCACCGCCTTGAGAATCAACACGTCGAGCGTTCCAACGAACAGATCACTTCCACCCATTTGATTTCGTCTCCGGAATTGGGTCAGCTGGCGCGAATCGTCGCGGCTGGATCGATCGCCGTTGCTCGACGCGCGGGGACGACGCATGCGATGAGAGCGACCACGATGAACACCGCGGCGACACCGAGATACGTTATGGCGTCCGTCGGTTGCACACCGTAGAGCAGCCCGGTGAGCGAGTGCGCCGTGCTGCGCGCGACCAACGCGCCGAGTAACACTCCGATCGCGGCCAGACCCACACCCTGGCGAACGACGAGCGCGAGGATCGCTTGTCGCTCGGCGCCAAGGGCCATTCGAATACCGAATTCTTGCGTGCGCTGGCCGACGGAGTATGCGATCACGCCACCCAATCCCGCCGCGGCAATCACGAGCGCCAAGATGGCAAAGGCCGTGAGAAGCGCGGTCGTCAATCGCGGCGACGCAATCGCGTCGCGACGGGCGTCCTCGAGCGTCACAACGTCGGTAACCGGTTGGTTAGGATCGACGGCGTGAACGATCTGCCGAATGAGTGTCGACGTCGCGGCGGCTCCCGCACCGCTGCGCACGAGAACGCGAAGGTCGCGCGTCGTTGCGAGCGTCAAAGGCAAGTAGATCTGTTCGGGAACGTCCGAGGCCGGGCCGAATTGGCGGACGTCACCAGCGACGCCGATGACCGTGGCCCATTGGTGGCCGTCCAACGAGATTTGTCTTCCGACTGCGTCGCCGCCAGCGAAGTATTTCCGCGCCGCCGCGAGGCTGATCATCGCGACGGGAACGGCCGTATCGCGGTCGGCCGGGCCGAACGCCCTCCCACCGACGATCGGCACGCCGAGCGCGCCGAAATAGCCCTGCGAGACGATGCTGATTTCCGCCTTCGGCAGACGCGAGCTGTCGGCCACCTCACGACCGCGAACCACGAAGGTCGACAGATTCTGCGCGTTCGAGCTGCTCGCGGGGAATTCCGTCGCGATGGCGACGGCTTTTACCGATCCGTTGGAGGACAGGCGCTCGATAACGTCGTCCGTGAAGCGTCGTATCGGTTCGGCCTTTGAGTACTTCGTGAAATTGAGATCGACCCTCGCGGTGACGACGTTTTGCAAGTCGTAGCCCGGGCTGGTCGTGACGAGACGCGCGAAGCTCCGAATCATCAGGCCCGCGCCGATGAGAATGACGAATGCGAGCGCGACTTCGCCGATCACCAGCAGGCCGCGCAGCCGGACCCGCGCGTTGCCGCTGGTCGTCGCGCCACCGTCGCGTAGACGGGACACGACGTCCCGGCCCTGCGCAAAGACTGGAATGACTCCAAACGCCACGCCGGCGATCGCGGCGATCGCGAACGTGAACGCGGCCACCCGCCAGTCGAGAACGATCTCCTCGGCGCGCGGAGTGAAACGGGCCGTGTAGCGAGCCAACGCGCCCACCACCCCCGCCGCGCCGACGAGGCCGATGGCACCGCCGGCAAGCGAGAGGAGCACGCTTTCGGTGAGCAGCTGTCGAAGGAGTCGTCGTCTCCCCGCGCCGAGCGCCGTGCGGATTGCCAGCTCGCGCTGCCGGCCGAGATGCCGCGCCAAGGTGAGGTGTGCGACGTTGATGCAGGCGACAAGTAGCACGAGTCCGGCGACGGCGAGCAACACCAGAAAGGCCGGCGCCGCACTCTGCGTCATCGACGCGCGAAGGGGCGTGACTTTGACGGCGGCGTCTTTGATCGCGGGCGAATACGCGTCGGGATACGCCGTGTGCCACCGTGTCTCGAGCGCCGCCGCCTCACGCTGCGCGTCCGTCGGCCCTCGTCCCTGCGCCACGCGGCCGATGATCGCCACCATCCGCGCCGCGCGATCGCTTTTCACACGCGGTCTCGACCGGAATGGACACGACGACACCGGCATCCACACATCGTTGCGGTCGGGATAGGCCGGCAGCGGCGGGAGCACACCGATGACGAGGTGCTGGCGATCATTCATCGTGAACGTCTGACCGACGATCGCCGAATCACCGCCGAGCGCGGTCATCCAGAAGCGATAGCTGAGGACGAGGACCGGGGGAGCGCCGTCATGATCCTCGCCGCGGATGAACGTCCGACCGAGCAGCGGACGGACGCCGATCAGGTCGAAGAAGTCGGCGGAAACGACGCCGGTCTGCACCCGGCGCGGCTCGCCGTGGCCGAGCAAGTCGAACGACATCGAGTGATACTCGGCGAGGCCGTCGAGCGAAGAGAGCGACGCGCGGAGATCCGCGGCTTCCGTCGGCGAAAACCCAATATCGTTGATTGCCAGCGATCGGACGGGGTGCTCCAACGTGACCAGGCGATCGCCGTGCGCGTAGGGCAGGCGTCGGAGGAGAACACCGTTCACCATGCTGAAGATCGCGGTGTTGACACCAATGCCGAGGGCGAGCGTGACGAGCACGGCGGCCGTGAACCCGGGGGCGCGATGCAGTGTGCGTACGGCGTACTTGATGTCTTGGCCAATCGAGTTGATGCGGTCGCGCCAATCCCGGCGACGGACGACGCGGCGCCGCTCGCTCCGCACCGCGGCTTCGATCAGTGCTGGGTCGCCAAAGACGGCGATCGCCTCGGCGCGGGCGCGCTCGAGACTCATGCCCGAGGCGACAAGTTCTCGCGTTCGCATCTCGATATGGAACGCAATCTCACTCGCGACGTCGCGGCGCACCCCGCGCTCGCCAAAGCTGACCCGGAACACTCGCATCACGCGGCCTCCTGGCACCTTGGCGTGAATCTGCGAGCGGATACCTAAGTGGTCAAGGTATAAGGCATAAGTCGGCTAGGTGTGTGATCGGCAGGCCGGCATTCACCGCCAACCGGCGCAATTTCCCCCCGTAGGGGTCAGACACCGAACCGCGGATGGGGTCAGACTCCATCGCAAATTCGAGCTTGAGCCGCGAAAAAAGGCCAGAACGGCGCCGAACAGGCGTGAAGGGGGTCAGACTCCGTTTTTGGAATGGGGTCAGACTCCGTTCTTGCGAGGGAAAATGAAACCGGCGTGGTGCGTATTCGCGCACCACGCCGGTTTTGAAGTCAGCTGAAGCGAATCAGCGAGCGCGGAAGCCTTTGTCCTCGAGGACTTCGATCGGCTTGGTGTACGTCTGGCCGTTCACAACCACCTTCGCCGTGTAGATGCCCGGAACAATGGCGTTCCCGCCACCGCCACCACCGCCGCCACCACCGCGACCGACGGCCCCGCCGGTGCAGCTCATGTCCGGCGGTCCGCCTTGTCCGCCGAATCCGCCGCCCCCGCCGCCCCCGCCGCCACCACCGCCACCACCGCCACCGCCGAGCGCGGGTGCGACGAGTGTCCACTGCACCTTATGAATGCCGGTCGTCTTCGGGCCATCAGACGTGCAAAGCGTGCGACCCATCGCGTCGACGATCGAGACCTTCACGTCGGTCGCCGCGTTCTTCAAGTAATAGCTGACGGCCGTTCCGCGCGGCGCGTTCTGGCCGACGAACACCTTTTGTCCACCGATGTGCGGATTGTTCGTCAAGTCAGTGATGTAGTTGACGGCCGGCCGCGGATTGAACACGGCGACGTCCTGCGCCTGCACCGTCGGCGTGAATTGCTCGAGCGCCGAGATGTCGTCTCCGATCATGATGCTGCGGCCATGCGTCGCGACGATGACGTCCGCTTCGCGCGGGTGAATGAAGATGTCGTCGGTGCGCACGGTCGGGTAATCGTTCATGAACTTCTCCCAGTGCTTGCCGCCATTCAGGGAGACGTACAACCCGAACTCGGTGCCGACGAATAGCAGGTCCTTGTTCTTCGGATCTTCGCGAATCACCTGCACGTTGCCGTACGACGGAAGATCGTTCGTGATGCTCTGGAACGTCTTGCCGTAGTCGCGCGTGACGAAGACGTACGGATGGAGATCGTCGCTGCGGTGCCCGTCCACGGACACGTACGCCGTGCCGGCGTCGAAGTGCGACGCGTCGACGCGGGAGATCCAGAACAGATTGGCGTTGTTCGCTCCGGTCAGCGCGCCCTGCGGCAGTCCAGGAAGATTCTTGCCGACTTCGGTGAACGTGAGACCACCATCTCGGCTGACTTGTAGGTTGCCGTCGTCCGTCCCGGCCCAGACGATCCCGGGCATGACCGGCGACTCGGACACGGAAATGATCGTGCCGTATTGCGACAGACCGTCGTTTTTGGAGAGCTGCGCCTTGTCGCCGCCGACGCCCATCACCGACACGTTGCAACGATCGATCTGCTTGCTCAGATCGGCGCTCTGCACCCAACTCGAGCCACGATCGTACGACTTGAAGAGCCGGTTGCCGCCGAGGTAGACGATATCCGGATTGTGTGGCGAGAGAATGAACGGCGTGTTCCAGTTGAAGCGGTATGCCTCGCCGCCGTCCGCGTTGATGACCGTTTTGCGAGCGGCGCCGCCGCGACCACCGCCGCCACCGCCACCTCCGCGTCCGCCGCCTGGAGCACGACCGTCGACGCACGCCGCGCCGTTCCGTCCACCCGCGGGTCCGCCGGCGAGCTGCGTTCCCGGCCCGGAGCTCGGGCGGATGCTCATCGTCTGGCCGGTGTTCAGATCATACCGCTGCGTATTTCCGTCCTGCGACTCGCAGTAAATGATGTTCGGGTGGTCGACGTTCACACCGGTGTAGAACCCGTCGCCGCCACAGATGCCGAACCAGTCCATGTTGGTGATGCCGCCGCGCCCACGCTTCGAGCTCGGACCGCCCCAACTGTTGTTGTCCTGGAGCCCGGTGTAGACGTTGTACGGCCGCTCGTTATCGGCCGTAACGACGTAGGCGAGACCGGTCGCCATGGTCGCGACGAAGTCCCAGGTCTTGCCCTGATCCCAGCTGATGTCCAAGCCGCCGTCGTTGCCGATCATCAGGTGCTTGCTGTTCCGCGGATCGACCCAAATCGCGTGCTGGTCGACGTGCGCCGGCGAGTTGTTGCCGCCGGCGTCATCGAGCGTGGCGAAGGTCTTTCCAGCGTCGAGCGACTTCGCGACCGGAAGGCCCGCGACGTAGATCGTGTTGGGATTCTGCGGATCGACGCGCAGCTGGCTGAAGTACATCGGCCGCGCATTGCAGTTGCTCTGGAGGGTGAACGAGCCGCCGCGGTTGTCCGAGCGGAACACACCGCCGCGGGCCGCATCGAGCTTTGGCGGCGCGGGTGGCGTCGTCACCGTCGTCTCGGCCGGCACCGCACCGCGACCACCGCGTCCACGCCCACCGGCACCGCCGCCAGCGTTCACGGGGACAGGTGCGCCGTTGTTGCACCAGTCGAAACCACCGCGACCGCCACCGCCACCACCGCCACCGCCGCCCCCACCGCCAGCTACGGTTTCAGTCGCCGTCGGATTGGCCTCGCCGCGGCCACGGAGATCCGTGCCGCTCTCGCCGGCTTCGATCTGCACGTAGACGACGCTCGGGCTCGACGCCGCGACGGCGAGCGCGATGCGACCATACGTGCCGGGCGGCAAACCGTTCGTGAGCTTCTTCCACGTCTTACCCGCATCTTCCGTCTTCCAGACCGCGCTGCCCGGACCGCCGCCGTTGAAGCAGCAGCTCGTGCGACGACGCTGATAGCTCGCCGCGTAGAGCACGTTCGAGTTCGACGGATCGATCGCGATGTCCGTGAAGCCCGTGTTCTCGTCGATGTACTTGATCTTGTTCCACGTTTTTCCGCCATCGGTCGTCTTGAAGACGCCGCGCTCTTCGTTCGCTCCAAAGAGGTGACCGGGCGACGCGACGTACACCACCTCGGGATTCTTCGGATCGATCACAATGCGCGCGATCGTCTGCGTTTCCTTGAGACCGATATTCGTGAACGTTTTTCCGCCGTCGGTCGACTTGTAGATGCCGTCGCCGAATGACGCCGTCTGGCGGTTGTTCGGTTCGCCCGTACCGACGTAGACGATGTCGGGATTGCTGGGATGGATGGCGATGTCGCCGATCGACGCGGTAGTGTACGACTGGAAGACGGGGCGGAAGGAAACGCCGTTGTCCTCCGACTTGAACACGCCGCCGACAGCGTATCCGATGTAAATGACGTTCGGGTCGCTCAGCGACACTTCGATGTCGTCGAGGCGGCCTCCCATGCTCGCTGGTCCGATGGATCGGAACCGGAAACTCGAGAGCAATGGATTGGCCGACAGATTGAAGCTTGCCTCGCTCCGCTGGCCGCGTCCCTGCGCCGCCAGTGGGATGGAGGCGGCGACGAGTGGGAGCGCGGCGATCGGCGCGATGTGCCGAAACGCGAATCGCATGAGAGCATCATCCTATTTGAAGGGCGCCCCAATTATGTCGGATGAATCGCGAGTTAGCGAGTCAACCGGGCGGGCAAGAAACGTCCAACGTTGCACACAGTGCCCGCGTAAAGCGCGTGCGGTTGCGGCCCGTGGAGCGGGACGATGAGCCCGGTGTCGAGAAACGTGGTCGAAGGCAAGAGGGCGAAGTTGTTCGCCACCGACCCGCCAAGAGAAAGCTGCGCTGGCGGCGCATCCCGAACTTGAAGAGCGTTGGTGTAGAAAAAACCGGCGCGGAGTGATCGGAATGATCGCGCTCGACGCCGGTCTCTAACTCGAACCAGCCGGGTGCGACTGTCCCGGCGTGAGTGGCGACGGTCGGCCGCTCAGGCTGGACCGCGTGCCCTCATTTGGCCGCGGTTGGTGGCCGGAGCCAAGGGTTCTCGGCGCCCTTCTCGAAGGCGTCGACGTCCTCGAAATACCGACGGGCCATCTCCGCTGATGCCGGATTCGTGTAGACCTCGGCGACCGGATGTTCGATTACGCGAGCAAAAATGTCGGCGACGTCTTCGACGGTCTGCACGTGGGGGCCGGAATACATCGGGGTGTCGGGCGGCGAGCCAATCGCGTTCCGTCCGAACCAGGTTCCAACCACGCCGGGCATGACCAGCGTGACGTGAATGTCCGGGTGACTGACGCGCAGCTCCATTCGCAGATTCGCGGTCAGTGCGTTCACGGCGGCCTTGGCGGCGTTGTAAGCCGATCGAAAGGTCGCGAGGGGTACGCGGCCGAGAAACGATGAGACGTTGATGATCTGCCCGCTGCCACGCTGCTTGAAATGCTCGACGGCGACCTGCATTCCATAGACGACCGATTTGACGTTCACGGCGAAGATCGCGTCGAGGTCTTCGTCAGTCAGCTGCTGGACGGACCTCGTGATTCCCCGCCCTGCGTTGTTGATCCAGACGTCGTAACTGCCGAAGGCGTCGATTGCGGCGCGCGACAATTGCTCGATGTCGGTTCGCCGCGTGACGTCGGTCTCGACGACGAGCGTCCCTGCGGCGCCGAGGCGGGTCGCCTCGGCCGCGACCGCATCGAGACGTCCGCGCTGCCGGGCCGCCAACACCAGCCGATGCCCGTCGCGCGCCAGCCGATGCGCAACGCCCTCGCCGATGCCGGCGCTCGCCCCGGTGATCACGATCGTCTTGTTCGCCATTCAGTCTGCCCTCGCGTTGTTGAGGCAAGATAGTGGTATCGACTTTCGACGGCTCAGCTTAGAGCTTTCAGTCCTGAAGGCTTCAGACACGACCTATACCGAGCGGTACATGTGGACTCCACAAGAGAACAAAGAAGGCTACGACAAGGGCTCGGCGATGTCGTACGTCGGTGACCTGCGAGGGCGGCTGATGCCCTACTTCGGAACGGCGGACAACAACGTGCATCCGTCGAACGCCATGCAGCTCATCCAGGCGCTGCGGCGCGCCGGAAAGAGCTTCGATCTTCAAGTCGGGCCTGATCACGGCCACTCGGCACTCAATGGGCAACGCATGATGGAATTCTTCATCGAGCATCTCGTCGTGCACGCCGGCTCTTCAAAGGCGAACTGAGCGTGTTCTCGGGAGAACAGATCGCGGAGCTTCTCGAATCGCTCGGCGTGACGCACGTCGTGACGGTGCCGGACAGCACGATCGGGCAATGGCAGGGCGCGATCGAGCGGCGCGGGGCCACACGTGTCGTGCGCGTCTGTCGAGAGGGTGAGGCGTGGCAGATCGCCGCCGGACTGTACATGGGCGGGGCGAGCCCGCTGGTGATGATTCAGTGCACCGGCCTGTTCGAGTCGGGCGACGCAATTCGCAACGCGGTGCACGATTGGAAGCTGCCGTTGTTCGCGATCATCGGATACCGGAGCTACTTGAATCAGGACACGCTCCCCGGTGACAGCTGCCTCGTCTTCACCGAGCCGACGCTCGACGCGTGGAAGATCGATTACCGGCTGATAACGGCGCCCAATCAGTTTCCGCAGATCGCGGAGCACTTCAAGACGTCGCGTGATCGCTGCGCCGCGGGCGCGATCGTCATCGCCGAAGGCAAGGCCTGATATGATGTCGGCCAAGGAGGCGCTCGCTGTCGTACACGCGCTGCGCGGCAATGACGATGTCGTGATCACGACGATGACGCCGGCGCGCGACTGGATGACGATGGCGCAAAGCCCACTCGATCTCGTCCTCGTCCCGTCGGCGATGAGTCACGCGACGTCGATGGGGCTTGGTCTCGCGCTCGCGCAACCTGAGCGTCGCATCATCGTGTGCAACGGCGACGGGTCGATGCTGATGAACCTCGGTTCACTCGTCTCGATCGCCGAGGCGCAAGCGGCGAACCTGACCATACTCGTGTTCGACAACGGGACGTACGAGGTCACCGGCTCGCAGCGAGTCCCCGGTGCGGGAAACGTCAACTTCCTTCAGATCGCCGACGGCGCCGGCTTTCGCGCGACATTCCAATTCTCTGATATGGACACCTGGAGACGGGGTGCGCGAAACGCGCTGTTCGCGCCCGGGCCGACGTTCATCTGGCTGCGCGTCGAGCCGGTCGTCGGCTTGCCCGGTCCGAAGTCGCCCGGACCGGCG
>Ga0310813_10000604_pt1 | contig 22245 bp, 17 predicted proteins | sample YN3metagenome_FD_203086 | JGI IMG/M metagenome (GOLD analysis project Ga0310813, IMG submission 203086) | Soil microbial communities from experimental microcosm in Duke University, North Carolina, United States - YN3 | ecosystem: Engineered > Artificial ecosystem > Soil microcosm > Unclassified...
TCTACGAAGGCCTCGTAGTCGGCGCCGATCTTGTCGAAGACCTTCTCGTCGAAGCCCACGATGTCCATCTTGTTGATGGCGACGACCACGTGCTTGATGCCCAGCAGGGAGACGATGAAGGAATGGCGCCGCGTCTGGGTCTGGACGCCGTTGCGGGCGTCGATCAGGATGATCGCCAGGTCGCAGGTCGACGCCCCCGTCGCCATGTTCCGGGTGTACTGCTCGTGGCCGGGCGTGTCGGCGATGATGAACTTCCGCTTCGACGTCGAGAAGTAGCGGTATGCGACGTCGATCGTGATGCCCTGCTCCCGCTCGGCCTGAAGGCCGTCGACGAGCAGCGCGAGATCGACGTCGCCCGTGGTGCCGTACTTCTTGGAGTCCTTCTGGACGGCGGCGAGCTGGTCTTCGTAGACCAGCTTTGAATCGTGGAGGAGACGGCCGATCAGCGTGCTCTTCCCGTCGTCGACGTTCCCGCAGGTCAGGAAGCGCAGCAGGTCCTTGCGCTCGTGCTGCGCGAGGTACGCGAGGATGTCCTTCGCGATCAGGGCGTCTTCGTGGGCCACTAGAAGTACCCTTCTCTCTTCTTCTGCTCCATCGACGCGGCCTGATCGAAGTCGATGATGCGGCCCTGGCGCTCGGAAAGCCGCGTGAGCAGCATTTCCTGGATGATCTCGGGAAGGGTCGTGGCCTTGGATTCCACGGCGCCCGACAGGGGGTAGCAGCCCAGGGTCCGGAAGCGGACCGTCTTCATCATGGGCTTCTCGCCCGGCCGCAGCGGCAGGCGCTCGTCGTCCACCATGATCAGGGTGCCGTCGCGGTCGACGACCGGGCGCGGCTTGGCGAAGTAGAGCGGGACGACGGGGATGTTTTCCAGGTAGATGTACTGCCAGACGTCCAGCTCGGTCCAGTTCGAGAGCGGGAAGACGCGGATCGACTCTCCCTTGAGGACCTTGCTGTTGTAGAGGTTCCACAGCTCGGGCCGCTGGTTCTTGGGGTCCCACTGGTGGTTCCGGTCGCGGAACGAGTAGACGCGCTCTTTCGCGCGCGACTTCTCCTCGTCGCGCCGCGCCCCGCCGAACGCCGCGTCGAATCCGTACTTCGTGAGCGCCTGGAGCAGGCCCTTCGTCTTCATCACGTCCGTGTGGATCTTGGACCCGGACGTAATCGGGCTGATGCCCTGCTTCAGCCCCTCCTCGTTGATGTGGACGATGAGGTCGAGCCCCAGGGTCTTCTTCACGTAGGTGTCCCGGAACTCATACATGTCCTTGAACTTCCAGGTCGTGTCGACGTGCATGAGCGGGAACGGCGGCTTGCCGGGGTGGAAGGCCTTCTGGGCCAGGCGGAGCATGACCGCGGAGTCCGTCCCGATCGAATAGAGCATGACCGGCTTCTCGAACTCGGCGGCCACCTCGCGGATGATGTGGATGGACTCGGCTTCGAGCTGCCGGAGATGCGTCAGATGCTGCGCGGTCACCCTGGAATACCTTTCCCCGAATTTCCGGGTCCCCATCTTAGCGACCGGCTCCCCCCAAGTCCACCCCAGCCGCAGAAACCTCAAAATTGCCGCTTTTTCGCGGTTTGCCCGCAGTAACAGTCCCGCGTTTCGAGCATCAACGGGGTAGAGAGCGGGGGCTTGCTGCCCGTTTGCGCGGAGGCTGCCATGGGTGAACTGGAACATGTACGGGTCGCCGTTCTGGCGACCGACGGATTTGAAGAAAGCGAACTGACGGAGCCGGTAAAGGCGCTCAAGGACGCGGGAGCGAAGGTCGACGTCATCGCCCCCCACCGGGGCGACATCCAGGGGTTTCGCCACTTCGACAAGACCCTGACCGTGTCGGTCGATCGCACCCTGAAGGAGGCCCGGGCGGAGTCCTACGACGCGCTCATGCTCCCCGGGGGCGCGCTCAACGCTGACGCCCTGCGGACCATCCCCGAGGCGCGGATCTTCATCCAGCGGATGGACGCCGCCGGAAAGCCGATCGCGGCGATCTGCCACGCGCCCTGGGAGTTGATCTCCGCGGGCGTGGTCCGGGACCGCCTGCTTACCAGCTACCCCACGATCCAGGACGACGTGCGCAACGCGGGAGGCTTCTGGGTCGATCGAGAGGTGGCCGTCGACCAGGACCTCGTCACCAGCCGGCAGCCGTCCGACCTGCCGGCCTTCAACCAGCAGATGATCCGCACCTTCGCGCGCGCGCACGCGGCGCAGCGTTGACCGCAGCCGGCACCCGGTTCCGAAGGGTCCCCCCCGCCCCCGAGGGGGGACGACCGAACATGCTTGTGCTGGAGACCCTCTTTCCTTCCAATACCCGAAGCCCGGACGTTAGGTAATCAGGGAACAATCCGGGCGAAGGGAGACCGATCATGCTGCGCAGCGCCCTCTTGCTCTCCGCCCTCCTCCTGAACGGCGCGCCTCAGGGGGACGACGCCGCGGAGCTGCTGAAAAAGATCGGCCTGAAGCGCGGCATCGTCGCCGTGATCCAGCCCGCCCGCGCGGAGCTGCCCGTCGACCTCGCCCGGGCGAGCGAACTGCTCGTCTACGCGCAGTCGACCGACGCCGCCGCCGTCGCGTCCCAGCGGAGCTCGGCCGAAAACGCCGGTCTTCTCGGGAGCCGTCTCTTCGCCGAGGAAGGCAAGCCCGCGGGCATCCACCTGGCCGACAATCTGGCGGACGCCGTGGTCGCGCCCGCCGACGTGCCCCGCGCCGAAGTGCTGCGCGTCCTGCGCCCGGGCGGCAAGGCGATCCATGGCGGCGCCGAGCTCGGCAAGGCCTTCCCCGAAGGCGCCGACGAGTGGACGCACCCCTACCACGGGCCCGACAACAACCCGCAGTCGAAGGATCAGGTCGCCCGCGGGCCCTTCCTGACGCAGTTCCAAACCACGCCCTGGTACGGCGCCATGCCTCAGATGAGCGTCATGTCCGGCGGCCGCATCTTCAAGGTCTGGGGCAACCGCAGCTCGGCCCAGCCGCAGTGGGGCGTGATGGACACCCTGCTCTGCACGAACGCCTGGAACGGCAGCGAACTCTGGCGCCGCCCGCTCTCGAGCGGCTTCATGATCCAGCGCAACACGATGGTCGCCACCCCCGAGCTCCTCTACTTGGCCGACGACGTCTCCTGCAAGCGGATCGACGCCGCTACGGGCGAGGTCCGCGACGAAATCGTCGTCCCGGAAGGCCTTTCGGACGGGCCGGTGTGGAAGTGGATGGCCCTCGAAAAGGGCATCCTCTACGCGCTGGTGGGCGAGAAGGAAAAGCCCGTCGAGCCCGTGAGGACCGGCGCCTTCCGCGGCGCGGGCTGGCCGTGGTGGAAGACCCCCGATTACGCGTTCGGCTTCGGCCGGACGATCCTCGCCATCGACGTCGCCACCAAGAAGGTCGTCTGGAGCTACCGCGACGAGCTGCCGCTCGACTCGCGCGCGACGTGCATGGCCGGCGGACGCATCTTCATCTACAGCCACCCGAAGTTCATCGGGGCCGTCGACGCCGCCAATGGCAAGCTCCTGTGGAAGAGCAGCGACGAGAAGGCGCTGGCGGCGATCGGCGAGCACGACTCCGCCCAGCACTGGATGAAGGGCTACTCCGCGAGCTCCTACGTCAAAGCCAGCGACAAGGCCGTCTACTACGCCGGGCCGCAGCGGACGAAGATCGCCGCCGTGTCCGCGAGCGACGGCAAGCTGCTCTGGGAGATGCCCGGCGGCAACAGCCAGCTGGTCCTCCGCGAGGACGGCGTCTACGCGCTCGGCGAGGGCAGCGTCAACAACGTCGTGTCCAGCGCCAAGGTCCACCCGCTGACGGGCGAGATCCTCGCAAAGTTCCCCAGCCGCGACCGCTGCACCCGCGCCACGGGCTCGGCGCAGTTCATCTTCACGCGGGGCGGCAAGGGCGGCAGCACGGCGGCCTTCGACGTCAGCAGCGCGGAGCCACGCATGGGCCTGGTATCTCCGATGCGGCCCGCCTGCCACGACGGCGTCGTCGTGGCCAACGGCCTCTTCTACTGGGGTCCCTGGATGTGCCGCTGCGACGGCACGCAGATCGGCGTCATCTCCCTGGGTTCGGGCGGGACCTTCGACTACGCCGCGGAGGCCAAGGAGGACCGGCGCGAAGGATCCGGGACGAAGGCGGCGGCTCTGGAGATCGCGGCGGAGGACTGGCCGACCTTCCGGAAGGACAACGCGCGCAGCACGCGGTCGGCCGCGACGCTGCCCGCCCGCGTGGCGCTGAAGTGGGAGTCCGCGCCCAAGGCCCCGGCGGTCGCGACGGCACCCGTCGCGGCGAGCGGACTTGTCTGGGTCGCCGGATCGGACGGGACTGTCCGGGCGATCGACGCCGCGAGCGGCAAAGAAAAGTGGAAGGCCTACACGGGCGGGGACGTGAAGTATTCGCCGTCGATCGCGGACGGCCGCGCGTTCGTGGGTTCCGGAGACGGCTGGATCTACTGCTACGAGGCCGCGAGCGGCACCCTGCTCTGGAGGTTCCGCGCCGCGCCGGCCGAGCGCAAGGTCCCGCTTTACGGGACGCTGTCGTCGACCTGGCCCGTCGGAAGCGGCGTGCTCGTCCACGACGGGGTCGCCTACGCGGCGGCCGGAAACGCCAATCTCGACGGCACCCACGTCGTCGCGCTCGACGCCGCGACCGGCGCGATCCGCTGGCAGAACAACACGTCGGGCCACCTGGAGGGAGAGAAGAGCGGCGCCGGCGTGCAGGGCCACCTCCTGCTCCACGAGGGCGCGATCTGGATGGCGGCGGGCAACCTGGTGCCGCTGGCGCGCTACGACCTGAAGGACGGAACGTTCTCGCGCGCGGCCGGTCAGCGCGGCAAGGACCTCTGCGTCATGGACGGCAGGGTCCAGCAGAGCGGCGTCGGCCTCTACTGGCGCCCCGAGGATTGGCACTACATCGCCTACGCTGCCTTCCCGCTCGAGAAGGGCTTCGTCGCGGTCACCGAGCAGCAGCTGGGCGTGGCCGAGTCGCGCGACGACAAGGGCAAGCCGAGGTTCGTCTGGTCGGCGAAGCCCACGCTGGAGACCAACGCCATTCTCGTGATGAAGGACGGCCTGATCGTCGCGGGCGTCGACCGCACGGGCACGGGCCCCGACGTGAAGACGACGGCGTCGCTGGCGGCTCTTTCGCTGGCCGACGGCAAGGTCCTCTGGAAGCACGCGCTGCCGGCGGCGCCGTCAGGATGGGGCCTGGCGCGCGACAAGGAAGGCCGGATTTACGTCAGCCTCCAGGATGGCAGAGTCCTCTGTTTCGCGGAGTAGTCGGCCGTGAAATACCTCCTGCGCGGCGTCCTTCTGTTCCTGATCGCCGGAAGCGTCTTCCTGATTGCCGCCTCCTATTGGCCGGCGGGAACGCCCCCGCAGACGGCGCCCGTCGCCCCCCTCATCGAAGGCGGAAGGATTCTGCCCGGCGAACTTGTTGCCACGCCGGCTAATCCGAAGCCGACCAGGCTCGAGGTGATCGGGAGCGGCCCCGCGGGTCCGCTTCGGATCGGCGAACGATTCTACGGCCAGTTCCGGCTGAAGAACGCCGGGACGGAGGAGGTGTGGGTCGTCGGATCCCTCGACGGGTCCCCCTTCGGACGCGCTCCGGAGTGCCTCCTCGAGATCCGGGACGAGGCCGGCGAGATCCAGAAGGTCACGCTGCCGGGGATATGCGGAGAGTGGGGTCCCCTGGGGGAACTCGCCTTCGAGAAATTGAAACCCGGAGGAGTCCTCGAGCGACCACTCGCGAGCATCCTGCCGTGGTGGCGGCCGACGCGGCCGGGCACCTACACGATCACCCTGACCTACGACAGCACCACGACCTCTCTTCAACGCTGGGCCGGAGCAACGAGACACCTCAATGCTCGGTGTCGGGAGCTTCTTCCGCTCGTTCCGAAAGGGAAGTTCGTCTCGAACCCCGTCCGCATCACGGTCATCCCATAGGGGGCGGCAGCGGGACGGGCTCCCGGTCCGTCTTCTCCCAGTCGAGCGTCTCGCGATTCAGGAAGTAGTGCGTCCCGACGAGGCGCATCATGACGGCGAGCGCGTAGAACAGGGCGAGCGCGTCCGCCAGGGAGCGGATCCAGCCATAAGGAAGCCGCGCCGTGAGGAAGCCGAGCCCCCACAGACCGAACAGGGTCGCCGCGATCGCCGCGACCATGAACAGATAGGACAATCCCGTCTGCCGGATGCTTCGGAACACCGCGAGGGGCTTGAGAATCGCCGACCCGCCGTAGAAGGACCAGACCAGCAGGGCCATCGGAAGATAGAGGAGCCCCAGGACCGCCAGCGCCCAGGACAAGGGCTCGAACCACGGCGGGACCTCCGGGAGCTGGTAAGGGAGGGGGCCGCTCAGGATAAGACCGGCGTAGCCCCAGGCCCGCTCTCCCACGGTTCCGAAATTGACGTAAGCGCATCGAAGAGCGATCAGCGGGAGAAACGAGACCACGTAGGGTCCGGCCAGGGCGAAGATCTCTTCCGCGAGATCCTGGACGCCGGCCTGCTCCGGCCAGGCGGGAAACTCGTCGCGTCCCCCCATGCTGGCGCCGAGGATCGAGTGGAGGAAGACCGCATAGTAGGCCACGAGGAAGACTTGGATGAGCAGGACCAGGACGCCGGCGAGCGGAATCAGCGACCAGATGGCGGGGACTCCCACGAAGACGACCGCGCCCAGGGCCATTAAAGGAAGATTGTCCTTGCGGAACGGGTAGCCGAAGCAGCGGAGGTAGGCCGTCATGGTCGTTGGACGCCTCCCGGAACCGGCCGTTACGGGCCGCTTTCACCCCAGAGACGCGGAGAACACCGAGAAAGAAGCTCTGCGACCGTGGTGACTATTCTGCGCTGAACTGCGTCTCGTAGAGGCCGCTGTAGATGCCGGGCTTGCCGACGAGCTCGCCGTGCTTGCCGTCCTGCACGATGTGGCCGCCGTCGAGCACCAGGATGCGGTCGGCGTTCCGGATCGTCGAAAGCCGGTGCGCGATGACGAACGTGATGCGCTTGGACGAGTGCATCAGCGTGTTGAGGGCCGCCTGCACCGCCTTCTCGCTCTCGGCGTCGAGCGCGCTCGTGGCCTCGTCGAGGATCAGGATCGACGGGTCCCGCAGGATCGCGCGCGCGATCGTGACCCGCTGGCGCTGGCCGCCCGAGAGCTTCGCGCCGCGCTCGCCCGCGGGCGTCGCGTACTTCTGCGGCAGCGTCTCGATGAAGTCGTGGATGTGCGCCGCCGTGGCGGCCGCCACGACCTGCTCGTCCGTGGCGTCCCGCTTCGCGTAGCGGATGTTCTCGCCGATCGTCGTGTTGAACAGGAAGGGGTCCTGCGTCACCACCGCGATGCGCGAGAGCAGCGACGAGCGCTTCACGTTCTTCAGGTCCACCCCGTTGACGACGATCGTGCCCTGCTGGGGGTCGTAGAAGCGGCAGAGCAGGTCGAGCAGCGTGGTCTTCCCCGAGCCGGTCTTGCCCACGACCGCGACGATCTCGCCCGGGCGCGCCTGGAACGAGATATTCCGGAGCACCGGCGAGTCGCCGTACCCGAAGCTCACGTTCCGGTACTCCACGCCGTCGCCCGTCGCGGGCAGCTCCTGCCCGGTTTCGTGCTCCGTCTCCCGCGGCTGGTCGAGCATCTCGAAGACGCGCTCCGCGCCCGCGGAGGCTTCGAGCAGGCGGTTGTACGACTTGGCCACCTCGCGGACCGCGCCGTTGATGATGGCCACGGCCATGCCCAGCGTCGCCATCTGACCCGCCGTCAGGGCGCCCTTCTTGAGCATGTCGAAGCCGCCCACCAGGAGGCCGGTCACCAGGATGCCGACCACGATCTGGGAGGTGTTCTCGCTCATGGCCTTCCGCACGATCGCGCGCATGAAGCGTTTGAAATAGTTCTCGTTGTGGGCCGTGAACTCGTCGGCCTGCGCGCTCTCCATGTTGAAGGCATTCACGACCTTGATGCCGCTGAAGGTCTGGATCATGGTCCCGGTCATGTCGCCCAGGTGTTCGAGGCTCTTCTTGCGCGCCTTCCGGAGCTGCCTCCCCAGGCGTCCCAGGATGGCCGTGTAGATGATGAAGAAGAGGCCCGCGAACGCCGCGAGCTTCCAGTTCACGACGATGATGAGCACCAGCGCGCAGAGGATCGTGATCGGCTGCACGATCATGTCGTCGTAGTAGAAGTTCGCCGCCGACTCGCAGACCGCCACGTCGTTGGTGATGCGGGAGAGCAGATCGCCGGACTTGCGGTCGTAGTGGTAGCGCAGCGGCAGGTAGGGCAGGTGCCGGGCGATCTTGTTCCGGAGGTCCGCCAGCACGCGACCCGTCAGGTAGTTGGTCAGGTAGTCCTTCAGCCAGCCGAAGATGCACATCAGCAGCGCGGTCGCCAGCGCGAATGTGGCAATGAAGGTCGAGTCCCAGGTCGTGGGCGCCAGGAACTGGTCCATCCAGGTCGGGGGCTTGGGCAGCTCTGCACTGGCGGCGTCGCCGTCCTTGATCTTCCGGGCGTTGTCGATGAGCGGCTTGAGGATGAACGACTGGCTCGCCTTGGCGCCGGAGGCGATCAGGCAGACCAGGATCGTCAGGACGATGCGGCCCGCGTACGGCTTGCCGAGGGAGAGGAAGCGGACGGAGAGGCCCCAGACGTTGGCCTTTCGCGCGGAAGCGTCGCTCATGAAGAGGCCGATTATACGCCCCGGAGGGGAGCAGGGTCAAACCCGAGTCTGGCGCGAGCGTACCAGACTCTGTATCCTTTCACGGATCCCGAACCCGGAGGACCCTTGTCCCAGAAGAAGGCCTTCATCGGCGCCCTGGTGGTGCTGCTCCTCGTGGTCGCCGTGCTGCCCTTCCGGGTGCCGATCCGGAAGGCGTGGCGCCGCGCCCACCCGCGTCACCACCAGTCCAGCGGCATGCTCAAGAACCCCGAGGCGATGTGCTTCGGCAAGGACGGGACCATCTACGTCGCCAATCAGGACTCCGGGGACATCGTCATCCTGAACCCCGACGGCAGCTTGCGCTCGAAGTTCGAGAAGGTCGAGGGCTACCTCAGCGGCGACGGGACGCCCACGAACGTGTCCCGCGGTCTCTACATGCACTCCTATGCCCCCGGCCGCCTCCTCTTCACCGCCGTCCACAACGTCGTAGAGCTCGACGTCAGCGGCGCCACGCCCAAGCTGATCCGCATCATCGGCAAGAAGGGCTCGGGCCCGGGCGAGATGGACGGGCCGGAGGGACTGACGAAGGACGCGAACGGCGACATCTACGTCACGGACGAGCACAACCTGCGGATCAACGTGTTCAAGGAGGACGGCAGCTACCTCCGCTCGCTGCCCCTCACGCAAGACCCCCAGTACGTGCTCGTGCTCGGCGACCGGCTCTACTACTCGCTCAACAAGCGCAACTACGTCGTGTGCTCCACGAAGGACGGCAAGGAGGTCCTGCGGCTGGGCCACGAGGCGCTCTTCCCGCTCTTCTGCTACATCGGCGTGCCGGCCTCGGTCGCGGCCTTCGTGATCCTGACGGCGCTGAAGAAGCCCGGTCGCGGCCTGCTCGCGGCGCTCGCTCTCGGGGCCTTCACGGCCCTCGCGTGCGGCTGGGACTACTGGCGCCACTCGCAACCCGGGGAGAACCGCCGCCCGGACTGCATCACCGCGTCTCCGGACGGAAAGAGGCTCTACGTCTCCGACCGGGACAACGGACGCATTCAGGTCTACGACCTCGAGGGGAAATTCCTCTTCGGGTTCGGCGAGGAGGGCGACAAGCCGGGCCAGCTCGAAGACCCGATCCAGACGGCTTTCGACCAGGAAGGCCGCTTGTGGGTCTGCGACAGCGACAACCACCGGCTGTCCGTCTTCAGCGCGGACGGAAAGTTCCTGAAGATCGTGCAGTAACCTCAGCGACCGCCGAGCCCCTGGATGTAGGAATTCATCAGGCTCTCGAACGCCGCGTCCGCCACTTTGGGATAGTGCAGCTCGGGAGAGTAGCCGCCGGCGGGCTTCATGTCCCGGCGGGAGTAGATCGACGGGTCGGCCTGGCCGCGGCCCTTCACCACGATCACCGGTTCCTTTTCCCCCGGCCGATACGAGCGGAACTCCGCCTCCACGCGGAACCCGATCAGCCCGGCGCTGCCGCCCGAGGCCGGGCTCTCCGGACCTCCGGGGAGAATGCGGTAGGAGATCTGGAGGAATGGCTGGCCCTCCGCCACCGCGCCTCTCACGCAGGGCACGAGGTGCGCTCCCATCGCGTCCCCGATCCGACGATCGAGGTCCTGGAGGGCCCGATTCTCGATCGACGCCAGGGAGCCGCCGCTGAAGACCGTTCCGAGCGCCGGGTCCGGGAGCTCGCAGCGGCCGCTGCATTCCACCCGGAGCTCCGCGCGCTCGTCCTGCAAGGCGCGGGAAGCCAGGCTCCGCACGAACAGGCCCCCTTCCCGGTTCTCGCCGCCGATGGCGTCCGCTTTTCGGACCGCCTCCTCGGCATGCCACTTCCAGCGCGCCCGCGCCTGGGTGGCCCAGGGGCCGCTGGGCCAGTTCGCCAGGTAGGCCCGGAACTGGTCGGGCGTGCGGGGCTCGATGTTGGGGGGATCGAAGCTCCTCTTCGGTTCGCGGGTCCCCCCCGACAGAAGAATCAGCGTGGTCAGCGCGAGCACCGGAATCCCGAGGATCGTGGAGGCCCCGACCAGCGCTTGCGGCAGGCCGACCTGGCGATGCGAGCGGAGCAGGGTCACGACGTTGGCGATCAGGATGATCGGCGTCGCGATGAACGACACGAATCCCCACCAGCCGAAGAACAGAGTGGTGAGGGTGCAGCGCCAGAACGTCGATCGGATGCAGCGGCCGCAGAACACCCCCTGAACCTGCTTGCTCAAACGAACAACCACGAGGCCGATGTTCTGGAGGAAGGTGACGGAGCGGACCGACTTCGGGCTCCGGCAGAGATCGCAGCGGCCGTCGTTGTACGGCGCGGGACGTGATCCACTGAGAGGGATGCCGAGCATGGTTATCGGTTCAATGAACGCTGAAGTATAGCCCATCCCAGGGCGGTGAGGGCTAGTGCTTCGGTCCGACGCAGTACAGCGCCCGGCTCGTCCGCAGGAAGATCTCGCCGTCCGACAGCGCGGGCGTCGAGTTGCTGGGCTCGCCGAGCTTGTTGACCGCCAGCGGCTCGAACTTCTTCGGGTCCGGCGCGAACACCACCGTCTCCCCCGACCGCGAGGTCACGTAGAGCCGCTTCCCCGCCGCGACGATCGAGCTCCACGCCGCCCCGCCGGGGAGACGATCCTTCAGGACCTCCTTCCCGGTCGCTGCCTCGGTGCAGCGCACGAAGCCGCCGTTGTCGACGGTCCACAGGTGGCCCTCTACAATCATGCCGGTGCCGACCTCGAGCGGGCGCGGCCGGGACCACAGCTTCTCGCCGCCGATCTTGAAGCCGATGCAGTTGCCCGCTTCGTCCTCGCCGGTCGCCACGCCGATGCCGTCGGCGACGGCGACGTCCGCGTAGACCAGCTTGCCGAGCCCCTCGCAGGTCCAGAGGACCTTCCCCGACGTGGGATCATAAGCCTTCACGTGAGCCGGATAGGCGACGAGGAGCTGATCCTTCACGACAAGCGGAGTGCTCCACGATCCGATCCACTTCGAGTCGCTGCCCCCGGCCTCATCCGCCTGCCACAGCGTCTTCCCGGTCTTCTTGTCCAGCGCGATGAGAAACGTCCGGCTGCCGGGCCCGCAGCTCAGGAGGACGCGGTCGCCGAGCAGGATGGGAGAGGACCCGTAGCCCCACATGTGCGCGAACTTGCCCAGATCGCGCGACCAGAGCAGCTTCCCGTCGAAATCGTAGCAGTGAAGGCCGGCCGAGGAGTGCCAGACGATGACGCGCTCGCCGTCGGCGCAGGGCGTCGAGCCGCAATACGGGTTGTCCTCCTGCGTGGGCTCCGCGTCCGCGTGATTCACCGTCTGCGTCCACAGGAGCGCGCCGCTCTTGCGGTCGAGGCAGAGCAGGCTGCGCTTCTTGCCCTTGTCTTCGGCCGAGGTGATGAAGACTCGCCCCTTGGAAACGATGGGGCTGCTGTTGCCGACGCCCGTCAGCGGCGTCCTCCAGCGGACGTTCTTCTGGGGCCCCCATTCGAGCGGGAACGCCGCCTCCGCGCTGGCCCCGGTCCCGAGAGGACCGCGAAACTGCGGCCAGTCGTCCGCAAAGGCGAGCGCCGGGAGAAGAAGCGCGAATGCCGCCGTCTTCATGGAACCAGTGTATCGGGTGACAAACGAAACGGTACATTTTGTCACCTGATCCCGCATCTGGCGGTATCATGTCGCCCGTGACGGCGCGATGGCTCCTCCTGCTCCTCGGCCCGCTCCTCCTTCGCCCCGCGGCCGCCACGACCGCGTGGGTGGCCGACCCGCTCACGCGCGTGCGGCCCAAGGACGCTCCCCGTTCCACGAGCGAGGCCGTCGTGAAGGCGGCGCGCAACGAGACGGAGGCGTTCCAGATCGTCGTCCGCGCCGGAAGCAAGGGCGTCAAGGGAGGCCGCCTCGAGGCCTCCGACCTCAAGGGCGACGGCGGTCGCGTGATCGAGCGGCGCCACGTCGAGCTCTTCCGCGAGCAGTACCTGGAGGTCCGGACGCCCTCCCCCCGATCGAAGGAAGGGCCCGGGATCTATCCGGACGCCCTCCTCCCGCTGCAGGCCGAGCCCGGCGCCAAGCCTCCCGAGAAAGCCCCGCGCTTCATCGGCAGCCCCTTCCTGATCCCTCCCGAGTTCAACCAGCCCTTCTGGGTCGAAATCCGCGTCCCCAAGGACGCCGCCCCGGGCGACTACGCCGGCAGCGTGACGCTGTCGACGGAGGAGGAAAAACCGCTCGTGGTCCCGGTGACGCTGACGGTCTGGGACTTCACGCTGCCCGACACCCCGAGCCTGCGCACGAACTTCGGCGGCCTCGGCCGGCGCCTGCTCACGGGGCATCCCGGGTACAAGCCCGACACGCCCCCCTACCGCGCGCTGGAGCGCAAATACGCGGAGGCCATGGCGGCTCATCGGCTCTGCCCGCCCGTGCCTCCTTACCTCCGTCCCAAGGAGGGACCCGACGGGACGATCGACGCGAAAGAATCGCACGCGGGCCTCAAGGAGTGGATCGAGTCGTTCCACCTGAGCGGCTACGAGATCAAGTTGATCGGCGAGGATCCCGCCGGGAAGGACCGCGACCGCAACATCAAGATGATCCGCTCGACCTGGGCGTATCTCAAGGAAAACGGGTGGGAGAAACTCGCGTACGTCTACGTGCTCGACGAGCCGAATGACGCGAAGATGTACGAGGAGGTCCGGCGCCGCGCGGCGCTGATCCACGAGGCCCAGCCGGGACTCAAGGTGCTCTGCACGGAACAGCCGGCGCCGACGGACGCGGGCTGGGGGACGCTGGTCGGCAGCGTCGACATCTGGGTTCCGCTCTGGACGCTCTTCGACGAGAAGACCGTCGCCGAGCGCCAGAAGGCGGGCGAAGAGGTCTGGTCCTATACCGCGCTCTGCCAGGGCAAGCCCGGCGGAGACGCGCCCTATTGGGAGATCGACTTCCCGCTGCTGAACTACCGGATCCCGGCCTGGACCAGCCGGCGCTACGGACTGACGGGGCTGCTGTACTGGACGGTGGTCTACTGGACCGCCGGCGACGTCTGGGCGAACCCCCTCACCTACAACCGGCAGTACAACGGGGAGGGCTCGCTGTTCTACCCGGGCGGCGACGCCGGCATCGAGGGCCCCGTCGCGTCGATGCGGCTCAAGGCGCTGCGCGACGGCCTCGAGGACTACGAGTACCTGCTTCTCGCGGGCGACGCGGGCCTCGCCAAGGCGGCGTCCATGGCCGCGAGCTGGGGAATGTGGGAGCGGGAGCCCTGGAAGCTCGCCGGGGCGCGCGAGGAACTCGCCCAGATCATCCTGGCGAAGAAGAAGTAGATCGAGGGCCCGCCGATGCGGTGTCGGATCACCCTGCTTTTCCTGCTCCCGTTCTGTTCCCGACAGGACCCCCACGGATACAAGGTCGACCCCTCGTGGCCGAAGAAGCCCGCCGACGTGACGTGGGGCGACGTCTCCGGCGTCGCGGTCGACGCGCAGGACAACGTCTGGATGTTCACCCGCCACGCGCCGAACCTCCAGGTCTATTCGCCGGACGGCGAGCTGATCAAGACCTGGCCCGACCTGGAGCACAAGTCGGCCCATCACCTCAAGTTCGACGGCGCGGGCAATGTCTGGCTCGCCGACGTGGGGCTCCACACCGTGCGGAAGTATTCTCCCGACGGAAAGCTGCTCCTCACGCTCGGCACGCCCGGGGTTGACGGAGTCGACGAGACGCACTTCAACAAGCCGACCGACATGGCGATCGCCCCGTCCGGCGACATCTTCGTGTCCGACGGCTACGGCAACAACCGCATCGTCCACTTCGACAAGGCCGGCAAGTTCGTGAAGGCGTGGGGGAAGCTGGGCGCCGGCCCCGGCGAGTTCAACCTGCCGCACGCGATCTGCATGGACAGCAAGGGGCGCCTTTACGTGGCGGACCGCTCCAACGCGCGCATCCAGGTCTTCGAGCAGAGCGGGGCCTTCGTCGAGCAGTGGCGCAGCCTGCTTGTGCCGTGGGGGCTTTCGATCACGCCCAAGGACGAGATCTGGGCCTGCGGTTCCTCGCCCACGCTGCAGCACAACGGGCAAGGCATGACGGGGATCCCGCCGCACGACCAGGTGTTCATGCGCCTCTCGACGGCGGGCAAGCTCCTCGAGCTCTGGTGCCCCAAGCTGGGCCTCGAAGGCCAGGAAAAGCCCGGCGAGACCGACTGGGTCCACGCGGTGGCGGCGGACTCGAAGGGCAACCTCTACGCCGGCGACATCAAGGGCAAGCGGCTGCAGAAGTTCGTGCGGATGAACTGATCGGCTTCCATTTTGTCGAACCCCGGACCCCCGCTTCGCGTCCATAATGGGATCAGGGACACAGAACTGGAGGGCTGATGCCGATTCGGGTGCTTGCTCTGGCCTGCCTGATCCTTCCCGGCGACCTGCTCACTTCCGAAGAACGCCGGAGCGTCGAGACGCTGATCTCCGCGGTCGTCGCCGCCGGGTTCCCCGACGGCGCCAAGGCAGCCGTTCACTCCGGAAAACTTGCCGTGACCGCCACCTTCGATCCCCAAAAGGAGGCGGCGCCGTTGCCGACCGAGGCCTCGACCACGCAGATGACCAATGCCGGAACGTCGAACGTGACCTATGGTTTTTCCTTCCCGGGGCTTCACCTCAAGCTCGCGGACGGCTCCTGGGTCATCGCGCTGTCCCACCGCTTCAAGCCCCGTCCCGGAGACACGGTGACTCCGGAGAGCCCCGCGCTGGATCTTGCCCAGCTGACGGAGGCGGCGGCCAAAGCCCATCCGTTCCATGCCGAGAAAGATGCGGCGAAGTGGCTCGAGGGCATTGATCCGGCGCAGCGCGCCCGCGCGACGCAAGCCATGGACCTTCTCGTTCCGATCACCCGCTACCTGAAGCTCAATGCGGACGCCCTGGTGCCGGCGATCGTGCTCCTCCACCGGGCCGGCTGGTCCGACGCCGCGACGGCCAGCCTCTCGATCGCCGATCAGCGAGCGCGGCAGTACTGGCAACTCCGTCCCTGGACGGATCCCGACCCGGCCTTCGATCCGACCGGCGCCTATCCCAAGGCGAAGGATGAAGAGCAGGCCTGGAGAACGGCGCATCCCCTGGCGGTTCCGGAGGATCCGGCGACCGCGCTTCGACGCGCGCTGTTCCGCTGGTGCCGCGCCCAAATCATGGCCGAGGAAGCGCTCCTCCCCCCGGACGCCGCGGCGGCCGTCTGCAAGGCCGCGATCGACCCGAAGGATCCCCAGAAAAACGGGGCGCGCTGCGACGCGCTGCTCAGCGGCTCCAAGCTGCCGGTGACTCCGGCCGCCAACGCCGATCTGGCGGCGCGTCTTCAGAGCTGGGAGGCGGCGCCGCGGAGACCCAAGATGTCCGTCAGCGGCGGAACCAATGGCGCCTCGATCGCCACCAGTTTTTCCGCCCCGCCGCCCGCCTACGTCCCGAAGAAGGACGACCTCGACGCGTTGGTCGCGCTGCTCGCCGACGAACGACCCAGCCGCTTCTGGGATTTCAGCGGTCCGAGAACCACCGGGGACAACGCCTGGAGAGCGTTGGCCACGCTCCTCGACGCCGATCCCCGCAAACTCGCCGGACATCCGACGGAGAAGTCATGGACCCCGGCGGAGCGCAAGGCGGCGGCGACGGCCGTCCAACGCTGGTGGAAAGAGCACCGGAAGGAATTCGTCGACAGGAAGTAACGGCTTTAAAAAGGAAACGGCCGACCGGATTGCCCGGTCGGCCGTTCGAGTTCTAACGAAGTCGTGAGGACAACTACTTCACGACGATCTTGGTAGCGACGCCGTCCTTGACCCAGACCTGCACTTCCTTGCCGACGGCCACTTCGCCCTCGATCTTGGTCTCCTCGTTGATCTTGTACGACTTGGAGTCGTCGCCGACCTGCACCGAGAGGCTCTTGCCGGCCTCGAAGGCCGTGACCTTGCCCGTCGCGGTGGGGTCGTCCTTCGCCATCGCCATCAGGGGCGCGCCCGCCACGAGCAGGAGCGCGAACGCCATCACCGCCAGAACCGCTCCAAAACGAACGTCCTTCATGGAATCCTCCAGGGCCCTTTCGTCTTCCTCCTTGGAGCAGACGCCACGGCGGAAAGGGAACGCCGGACGCCTGTGGCCGCCGAACGGGCGGCCCGGGTACCCGTCGCGGCCCGGGGAGCCGCGATGGACACCCTCCCTACGGAGAGCACGTGACCCATAAATGGGTGAGCGTTACACCTGAAATGATTTTTTCGAAGAGGGGAAATTCGGAGGCTCAGGTGGGCGGCGCGGACGGCCGCCGCAGCAGCCGCAGCAGGAGCACCACGAGGAATGCCGCGACGGCAGCGATAATCGGCCAGCGGGACCGCGAGGCCGGGGGCGCCGGCGTCGACGACGCGCCATCGGGGGCCTTCGGGGCGTCCTTCCGGGCGGCGGGAGAGCCCGGCGACGGGCCGTCGTTCGCCCTCGTGATGGGGCGAGGCACCCGGGACGGCGGATCCAGCAGCGCCCGCAACTTGTCCGCTTCGATCTTCTGCTCGATGGCCCTGCTGCGAATCGCCTCCGAAGTAGTCACCTGCCATTCCCGGAGCCGCTCCTGGGTCGCCAGGACCTCTTTCAACGCGGCCGGATCGGCCCAGCTGGCCCGATAAATGGGAGCGAGGATTTTCTGCACGACGACGCCAAAGATCAGATCCTCGACCCCTAGTTCCCTCAATTTCTGGCTATCGGCGTCCCGCTCACCCTTGAGGTCCGTGACGGAGTACTTCTTTTCCTTCGGGAAGGCTTTCTCGACGTCGTCGATCATCTCCCGAAGCGCGGCAGGCGGGAGCGGGGAATTCAGGAACGGGCGAATCGGATCTCCGATGGCATCGTCATAGTCCCGGAACCTCTCGGCAACGCGCGCCGCAATGATGCCGCGCGCGCGATCGTCGCCCACGATGCGTTCGTCCAGGATCCGCAACGCCTCCCGCTCGAACGTTTTCAGGTCCGCTCGACGAGCCGCCTTCTCCTCCTCGCTCAGGGGCGCATAAAGGACGGCATTCTTGAGGATCGCTTCGACCTCGGTCGAGCAGAGCCGGATCCCTTCAAGAATCGTTTCCTCGGGCGGGGCCGCCGCCGGAAAGGCCCTCAGGCTGGTCTTAACCGTCAGAAGCGGAATGGCCTTCGTGTCGATCAGCCCCTCGCACTCCTTGAGGATCCTGGCGCGCGTCGCCGCGGCCACCCGCGGGTCGTCCACGCGGGCCGCCAGTCGGTGGGAGTACTCCTGGCGCCACGATTCGGGCATGATGGCGAAATGCTCGTCGACCGCGGCCCGGATCACGGTTTCCGTCTCCGGAGGGGTCTGCGCCGAAAGAAGGATCGCGGCCCAGGTTCCGATCAGGGCGCTCAATTTTTGCATTCGTTCAACGTGCCGTCGTCCGCAACACTGTACTTGCTGGACGGCTTGAAGGCATAGGTCAGGGCTTCCGCCACCTGGTTGTTCCCTTTTTCGGCCTGCACCTTGACGATCGTCGCGATCCCCCGATAGTCCATCTGCGTCTTCTTCTGGAAGAACCAGGGCTCGAAGCCCTTCAACGTGACGTCCAGAGTAGCATAGCCGGCGCTGTCGAGGGGCGGGTTGGGCATTCCCGGATTCTCGCTATCCGTCGCTTTAACGGTATCGGTCAACTTACCGTTCGCGTCCACCGTGCGGGTGACGGTCAGCGAGAGGGTTCGGGTGATGGTCTTTTTCAATGGCCGGTCTTCCGCGCAATTGTCCGCAAACTCATCCATGGAGACGCTCACCCACATGGAAGAGGTGTTCGTCCCCCCCGGCCCCGGGACACTCACATGGGCCTGGACGGAAAGGTTGATCTGGGTATCCAGGGTGGCGGGATGGCAGCACTGGCTCGCCTTGGCTCCCTTGACCAGTTCCCAACCCCGCATCGTGGTATTCGACTTGTGGTGGTGGTCGCCCCCGCCCTTCGCTCCATTCTTGGCTCCCCCGAAGAAGCGGACGTCGCCGCTCGGCTTTCGAAGGAACCATTCGATGTCGCTCGCGTAGCCGAATTCACCGGCTCTCCCCTGCGCTTCCGTGGTGATCTTCGCTCCATCCACGGTGCCGCCGGCGTCGTTCTCGCCGTCCTTCTTGGTCGGGGCGTGGCACGGATCGGAGCCGGTCGGATCCGCAGGCAGCCGCGCCGCCGCAAGTCGTCCCGGACCGGAGAGAAGGGACAGGAGCACGGCGATGACGAAGGATCCCGCGGGAACCAACCAGGTGTTTCGCGACGTGGCACTCATTCCTGTCCCCCTCATAGGTTCTAAGACTTAAGAAGATGACGTCCTGCGGAAAGGTAAGGGAGCACGGCGCACCCGTCAACGACATTCCGCGCGGCCCGTGCAGTATTGACTACGGGGCCGCGGGCCCGGCCCGCTTCCGGAACACCACGACCAGGACGACGGCGAGCGCCGCCGCGACGACCAGGACCGACCAACGAGGGCGACGAAGAGGCGCCGTCCCGCTGTCCGGAGCACGTGGGGAGGATCGCGGTGCTTGAGGAGGGGAATCGGCAGCGGCCTTCGACGGCGCCTCGGCATTCTTCGAGGGAGGCCGAGGAACCCGGGACGGGGGGTCCAGGATCGCTCGGAGCTTGTCCGCCGCGATCTTCTGTTGCGCGGCCTTCGCCCGAATCGATTCCACGACCGCATCCTCCCACTCCCGGAGCTTGTGGGAGGTCTCGATGGATTCCTTCAACGCAGCCTGGTCCGCCCAGCTCGCCCTAAGGAGCGGGATGTAGGTCTTCCTCACGACGACATCGTAGATCAGGTCGTCCACTCCCGACTCCTGAAGCTTCTTTGCGTCCGCCTCCCGGTCCCCCGTCAGCCCGGTCACCAGGAGCTTCTTTTCGCGAGGGAAGGATTTCTCCAGGTCGTCGGCGACCTCCCGGAGCGTGCCGGCCGGCAGCGGGCGATTGAGAAATATCCCGGTCGGATTGCCGATCCCGTCGGCATACTGCTGGAACAACTCGGAAACGCGGGCCGCAACCATGCCGCGAATGCGGTCGTCGCCCACGATGCGGTCGTCCAGGACCTGCGTCGCCTGCCGCTCGAAGGCCTTCAGATCGGAGCGACGGGCCGCCTTCTCCTCGTCGCTGAGAGGCGCATAAAGGACGAGGTTCTTGAACTCCGCTTCGATCGACGCGGCGCAGAGCCGGCTCCCCTCCTGGACCACCTCCTCCGGCGGGGCCGCCGTCGGGAAGAACTCCGCCACGCGCTGGATCAGGATCAGCGCCGTGGTCCCGCCGTCGATGAGCCGTTCGCATTCCTTCAGGATCGCCGCGCGCGTCGGCGCCGCCACCCGGGGGTCGTCGACCCGGCCCGCGAGGCGGTGCGAGAACTCCGCACGCCAGGATTCGGGCATCAGGGCAAAATGCTGATCGACCGCGGTCCGGATCACGGTTTCCGTCTCGGATCCCGCCTGCGGTGACGGAACGAGCCCCGCAAGCAGCAGCGCGGCCCAGGTCGCGCCACGTCCGATCAGTTGCTGCACGAGTTCAGATTACCATTGTCCGCGACGCCATAGGTGCTGATCGACGCGAACACGTCGGCCATGCCCTCCGCGCGCTGGCCCGCGCCTGGGCCCGAGACCACTTTTTCGAGGGTCGCGGTCCCCTCGTACTTCATGTCGGTCTTCTCCCGGAAGAACCAGTTGTCCGTGCCCGTCAGCGTCGCCCGGTGAAAGACCAGGCCGTCCGCATTGAACTGCAGATTGACGAAGGTGGTACTGTCGCTGTCGAAGCCCCGGGCCTGGTCGGTCAGAATCCCGTTGCTGCTCAACTGGCGGGTTGCGGTCAGGCGGATCGAGCGCGTGGGCTTCTTCTTCAAGGGACGATTTGCTGCGCAGTTGTCCGCAAACTGGTCCATGGTGACTTCCGCCTCGGCGACCACTTCGCTCTTCCCCGCAACCGTCGGCTTCGGGATCGTCGCGAACGTCTGCAGGCGGATGTTGGTCTCCTGGGTGGCGGTATGGCAGCAGTCCGAGGTCAGCATGCCGTGGATGAGCTTCCAGCCGCGCATGGTGTCGTTCTTCTTCTTCTCCAGACCGGGCACCGAGGCGCCGTTCTTCGCCCCGGCGCTATACCGGACGTAGCCGTTCGCCTTCCGGAAGAAGAACTCGAAGTCGATCGTGTAGTTGGCCGACGCTTCAACTCCCTCGTCAGCCGTCTTGAAATGCTTCCCGTCCGACTTGCCTCCGGCGTCGTCCTTGCCGTCCTTCTTCGTAGGTTCGTGGCAGACGTCGGTTTCGCTCTGCTGTTGCGGCATCCGGGCCGCCGCCCGGATCGCGGGGCCCGAGAGGAGAGCCAGCAGCACCGCGATCACGAAGGATCCGACGGGAATCAACCAGGCGTTCCGGGACGTGGCGCTCATAGGTTTCCCCCCTCGCAGGTTCTAAGAGTTTCGAAGATCAGGACTCTCGGGAGGGTAAGGGAGTTCCGCGCGACGATCAACGGAATTCCGCGCGGCCGGATGCAGTTTTGACCCATAACGCCGCATTCCTCCCTCCGGGACGCCGGGGAAATATCTCAATAAATCTGCGCGTGATCTCATGGAGTCCTAAGAGCAGCTCCGCAAAAATAGCGGAACGGACGCGGGAGCGGGAGGACGTCGGAGGTCCCCATGATTCAACGCATTTTCGCCCTTCTATGCATCAGCGCCCTGGGCAGCGCCTCCGCCCAGCAGGACCCCGCCCTCCCCCCTGCGGTGACGATGCTGGTCCCGGGCTTCCTCGTCCGCGAACTCCCCGTCCGCCTGACGAACATCAACAACGTGCGCTACGGACCCGACGGCCGCCTGTACTGCTGCGGCTACGACGGCCGCGTCCACATCCTCGTGGATACCGACGGCGACGGCCTCGAAGACAAGGTCCTGCCGTTCTGGGACAAGAAGGGCGAGCTCCTCACGCCCATCGGCATGGAAGTGACCCGCGACGGCGTCTATGTCGCCTCCCGCGGCAAGGTGTCGCTGCTCAAGGACACGGACGGCGACGGCAGCGCCGACGTCCGGGAAACCGTCGCCGACGGCTGGGTGCAGGAGCGCCACAACGGGAACAGCCGGAACGACGCCTCGGGCATCGCGCTCGACGCGCAGGGGAATCTCTACTTCTGCCTCGGATGCTCGGACTACACCAACCCCTTCCTTGTCGACAAGGAAGGCAAGGCCCACTACGACCTGAAGAGCGAGCGTGGGACGATCCTGCGCGTCTCCCCCGACCGAAAGAAACGCGAGATCGTCTGCACCGGGATCCGCTTCGCGGTCGGCCTCGCCTTCAACAAGCACGGGGACCTTTTCGCGACCGACCAGGAGGGCGACACCTGGTTCCCCGGAGGGAACACGCTCGACGAGCTGCTCCACATCGAACAGGGCCGCCACTACGGCTTCCCCTTCCGCCACCCGAAGCACCTGCCCGCCGTGTTCGACGAGCCCGCCGTCGCGGAGTTCGGTCCTCAGCATCAATCGAGCTGCGGCCTCGTCTTCAACGAAGCGCGCCCCGGACGTGCGCGCTTCGGCCCGCCCGAATGGGAGGGAGACGCCATCGTCCCCGGGTTTTCGCGCGGGAAGCTCTGGCGGGTCGCCCTCGTCAAGACCCGCGCGGGCTACGTCGGCCGTCCGCTGCTGATCGCGTCGTTCAACTCGCT
>Ga0310813_10000607_pt1 | contig 22204 bp, 20 predicted proteins | sample YN3metagenome_FD_203086 | JGI IMG/M metagenome (GOLD analysis project Ga0310813, IMG submission 203086) | Soil microbial communities from experimental microcosm in Duke University, North Carolina, United States - YN3 | ecosystem: Engineered > Artificial ecosystem > Soil microcosm > Unclassified...
CGTCGCCGGATTGTATGCCCTTGTTCCGAAGGGGGGCACGCCCATCAAGTTGATCGAACTGTCGGTCGCGGCCGCCGACGATCTCCCGGTGACGGATCTGAGCTCCTTCGCGCCCCGCTCGCCGAAGAGTGGTTACTGGTTCCGCGCAATCCGGCACGTCGATGAAGATCCCAAGGCACCGGCTCTCAACCGTTTCGCCTTCTGCGCTTTCCCGGACACTCCGAAGGCCGGTAAGTACATCTTCATCGTTGATGAAGACAACACGATCTATCGAGCGGAGACGAAGGGCCGCCGCGGCGTCGACCTCTTCCCCAGCGAGGAGGAACTGAGAACGCAATGGTCCAAGATCGACGGATGAGGAGCTGAACCGATGGTCCGAATGATGCGAATCGCGTTCCTCCTGGGCTTCGCCCTGTCCCTGGGGATGGCGACGCCGCAGGAGCCCCCGCCGGCGCCCACGCTGCAGTTGCTCGCGACCCAGGAGGCCGATTTCCGCGCCTGCGACCGCGACTGGAATCACGTGGACGACTTCTGGTCCACGAACGTGGGCGATCTCTACAACAAGCTGTCCGAAACCACTGCTGTCGAGGGATCGGAGGACTAGATGCTCAAGAAAACCATGATCGCGCTCGCGTGCGTGGCCGTCGTCGCGCTCGTCACGGCCATCCTCGTCCCCGGGCTCGCGGTCGGCTGAAGCGCGTCCAACCAGCGGAGCGCTTCAACGTCGTTGAAGACCATCGCTACCGCCCAGGCGGACTTCCGCGCGAACGACCGCGACTGGAATCACGTCAACGACTTCTGGCGGCCGGATGTCGCCGGCCTCTATGCCTTCGAACGGGAAGGGATCGCGATCAAACTGATCGAGCTCTCGGTCGCGTCGGCGGACCAGCGGCCCTCGCTTTCCATGGAGCGCTACGCGGTCAAAAGCCCCAAGGCGGGATTCTGGTACCGAGCCCTCCCGCACGCCGATGAAGTCGAGCGCGGCCCCGACCGCTTCGCCGCCTGCTGCTTCCCGGACGAGCTCCGCGAAGGCCAGCTCGGCACCTATGTCATCAGCGAGGACAACGTCATCCGCCGGAAGCTGCTCGGGCATGCCCGGGGGATCGATGCGCACCCCACGAACGATCAGCTGAAAGCCCAGAACTGGGAGGTTCTGGACTAGGGAGTCGGGTGCAGCCCGCACTCCTTGGACTCGGGATTCTCCCACCACCAGCGGCCCGCACGCTCGTCCTCGCCGGGCTTCACCGCTCTCGTGCAGGGGGCGCAGCCGATCGACGGATAGCCCATCGCGTGCAGCTTGTTCGTAGGCACGCCGTTCGCCTTCAGGTATTCGAAGACCTGCGCCGTCGTCCAGTCGGCGAGCGGGTTCACCTTCGCGATCTTGTCGTGCTGGTAGTCGATCTCCACTTTCGCGAGCTTCCCCCGCGTCACGGCCTGCGTCCGGCGCAGCCCCGTGATCCAGCCGTCGAGCGTCTTGAGGACGCGATTGAGCGGCTCGACCTTGCGGACGTTGCAGCACTCCTTGCGGTTGTCGAGGGAGCGGTAAAAGAGGTTGATCCCCTTCTCGCCCACCATCTTCTGGACCGCCGCCGCGTCGGGGAACTGGATCTCGATCGGGATCTTATAGCGGGCCTGGACCTCGTCGATCAGCTCGTAGGTCTCGGGGTTCAGGCGGCCGGTGTCCAGCACGAAGACCCGCGTCGCCTTCGGGTCGATGCGCTGCATCATGTCGAGGACCGCGACGTCCTCGGCGCCGCTCCAGGCCAGCGCGATCCCGCGGCCGAAGGTCGACAGCGCCCAGCGGAGGACCTCCTGCGGGGAGGCCTTCTCCAGGGTCGCATTCGCCGAGGCGACTTCGTCCTTCGATAACCGTTTGCCGGGGACGTTCGTCATGGGCTTTCGTATAGCACGGCGGGGTTCCCCCGTCCAGCGCGAATCGCTCCTCTAGGACGCGCGATTTGTCGATCTAATTCCAGAGGACTGGAGTGTAACCGATGATGGAAACGACGATCCTGCGCCGCCTGCCGCCGGTGTCCGCCCGGAGCGCGCTGCTCCTGTCGGGCTTCGGCCTGCTGTCGATCCTGGTGAGCCTCTTCGCCGGCGTCTACCTGCTCATCCCCGCCGGCCTCGCGTTCGCCTTCGGCCTGGTCGTCGGTTTCAGCGCCTGGCTCCGCGTCCGCCAGGGACATGCCTATCCCCGCGAGGGCAAGATCACGCTCGTCGCCGCCACGTTCTTCAACGGCAGCCTCGCCGTCTACGTCAGCATCGCCGGCTACATCCTCCTGCGTTTCGGACTCTGACCTAGCTTCCCCAGCAGGGTCTTCGCGTCAAACGGCGCCTTCACCTTCGCGTCATTGTCGAAGTAGCAGTACACGTCCCGCGGCTTCCGGCGCGGCGCCGGACGCTCCGTCACGCGCCGCGCGTCCTTCGGCTCCCCTCCCGCGCGCCAGGCCCGGATGCGCTCCGCCCAGCGGTCGAGCGCCGCGTCCGTGTATCCGCTCGCGTAAAGCTCCACGTCGCCGTGCAGGCGCAGGTACATGAAGTCCGCCGTCGGCTCCTCGAGGTAAGGCCACTTCCCCGCCGTATCGGCCACCACCAGGGCGATGCCGTTCTCGCGCAACATCCGGATGAACTCGCGATTCCGGAAGCTCTCGTGTCGGATCTCGACCGCGTAGCGCAGGCGCCGGGACGTGCCGCCCGCGAGCGGGCCGGCGCCCTTCTGGAGGGCGTGGTGGCGTTCCGCCAGCGCCGCGGCCTCGGACGCGTCCTTCGGAAGCATCCGGAGGAAGTTTTCGAAGCGCTCGGCGTCGAACTTGAAGTTGGGCGGAAACTGCCAGAGGATCGGGCCGAGCTTCGCGCCCAGGTTCAGGAGGCCGGACCCGAAGAAGCGCGCCAGCGCGGGCTCGACCTCCTTGAGGCGCAGCAGGTGGGTGATGTAGCGGGAGCCTTTCACGCTGAAGACGAACTCGTCCGGCGTCTCGCGGCCCCAGCGCTCGTAGGAGCTCGGCCGCTGGAGGCTGTAGAACGAGCCGTTGAGCTCGATCGACGGCAGCGTGCGAGAGGCGTACGCGAGCTCCTGCTTCTGGGGCAGCCCCTTGGGATAGAAGACCCCGCGCCACGGCGCGTAGCGCCACCCGGAGATGCCGATCAGGATGCGCGCTCGAGGCATTCAGACAGGCTACCGCGGTCCGGCGCCCGGCGCTCGGGCCGTCGAAAGAACGGATTGGCCTCCGAGCCCTCAGAGCGGTATTTCTCTGGGGGCTCCGCGGGCTCCGTGGCCAATCAGTGAAGATCCAACGGTTTCCAAAGGACCGCTCAGCGGGCCGCGTCCTGGACGACCTCCAGCATGAAGCGGAGGCCGCGCTCGATGCTGTCGAGGCGGACGCGCTCGTTGTGGTGGTGCGGCGTCGCCTCCTCGACCTCGCCGACCGGGCAGGGGCTGACGCCGTAGGCCTGGACGCCCTTCATGCGGAAAAACCGCAGGTCCGTCGCGCCGGTGCTCATCCGGGGGATGACGATGGCGCGGGGCGAGAGCTTCTTCGCAGTCCGCATCAGGACGCGGTACATCTCGGTGTCGAGCGACGACGGCGGCGCGTCCACGCCCCGGTCCACCAGGAACACGCCGACGTCCGCGTCCTTGCGCTCGCGCTTCCACTTCGCCACGGCCGCCTCGTCGCCCTCGACGAGCTCGTACTTGGGGATGCCCGCGTGGGCCATGAGGACCCGGATGAGGTCCTCGATGCGGTCGCCGGGCAGGAGTCGCGCGTTGAAGTTGATCTCCACATCGGGCGGGAGCACGTTCTCGCGGATCCCGCCCCGCACGACCGTCGGCACGAAGGTCGAGCGCAGCTGCGCGTTGAAGCGCGGGTTCTGCGCGAGATAGCCGGCCGCCTCGAGGTCCCCCGCGGCCGCCTTCCTCATGTGCGTCTGGCCCCAGACGCTGCCTTCGGGTGCGTCGCTCAGCCCCAGGAAGGACGCCTTCGTGGTCTCGAGGAGGCGGATCGGCGCCTGGAAGGACTCGATCCGGGACAGGATCCGGGCGGCGTCGTAGATCGCGTTGCGCTGGAGCGGCACGGAGCTGTGGCCGCTCTCGCCCGGGATGAAGAGCCGGAAGTCGTTGTAGATCTTCTCGGCGGTCTCGAAGCCGTACTGGAGGACGTCGGCCTCTCCCATCAGGGCGCTGCCGCCCTCGGAGAGGACGGCCTCGCACGCGATCTTGTCCCAATGGGCCTCGACCATCCACTGCGCGCCGAAGCGGCCGCTGGACTCCTCGTCGGCGTTGAGCATGAGGATGACGTCGCGCGAGAGCCGCGCCTTCGCCCGGGTGAGCACCCGGAGGACCTGGACGAAGATCGCCGCGTCGTCCTTGTCGTCGAGCGCGCCGCGCCCCCACAGGAAGCCGTCGCGGATCTCGCCCGCGAGGGGGTCGACGTCCCACTGCGAGCGGTCGACGTTGACGACGTCGACGTGGGCCATGAGGAGGATCGGCCGTTTCTCGCCGCTCCCCTTCACGCGGGCCACGAGGTTCCCGCGGCCGGGCTCCCGCTCGTAGATCATGGCGTCGATGCCGTCGGCCGCGAGGATCCCCTTCACGTGGCGGAGGAGCGCGGTCTCGTCGGCGTTCTTCTTCCCGGAGCCGGGCTGCGGGGGGTTGATGGTGTCGAAGCGGATGAGCTCGCGGAGCAGGTCGACGGCCTCCCGGGCGTCGCGGGCGGGGTCGGGCTGCAGGGCGACGCCGCGCGGCAGGGGCGCGCAGGCCCCGATTCCCGCCAGCAGGAGCATCGCCCCGACCCTCGCGCGAAACGCCATATCTCCAATATATTGAGACGGAGGGCATTCTCGACTAAACTTCAAGCATGCACACGAGCGGAATAATCGAAGACCGCGTGTTCGGACTGTCGAACCGGCTGCCGCCGCTTCCCCTGGTCACGCGCGAGTCGAAGGAGTACGACCTCCTGAGCGTCTCGGTGGAGGGGGCGGAGGTCGCCTACGCGCAGCAGGGCCGCCTGGCGCTGCCGCCGCTCGTGATGGTGCACGGCTGGGCGGCCTCCCACAAGTTCTGGAAGTACTGCCTCTCGGCGTTCTCGCCGCGCTGGCGGGTGATCGCGCCCGACCTCGTCGGCTTCGGGATCTCGGAGAAGCCCGACCGCGACTACAGCATCGAGGGCTATTCCCGCTGGCTGGGCGCGTTCCTGGACGCGCTGAAGCTGAGCCGGGTGACGCTGGTGGGCCATTCGATGGGCGGCACGATCGCCCTGAACTACGCGGTGGAGCACCCGGAGCGGGTCGAAAAGCTCGTGGTCTCCAACCCGCTGATCGTGGGGTCGACGGCCTTCTCGGCGCGCAACCGCTTCTTCATGCTGCCGGGGGTCCGCCGCCTGCTCTACTGGGGGAGCCGGATCGGCCCGGTGCGCCGCTATGTCGAGAAGGACTTCACGGCCGTCGGCGCCCTGGATCCGGAGCTCGGCAAGGACGTGACGCGCGGGACCTACCAGTCGACGTTCGCGTCGCTGAAGGCGGCTGCGGCGGTCGACCTGCGGTCCAAGCTGGCGTCGCTCTCGGTGCCCACGCTGTCGATCGGGAGCGACTGCGACGGCCTGGTGGCGCCGGAGCAGTACGAGCTGGTGCCGGCGCAGCAGAAGGTGTGCATCCGGAGCGCGGGCCACATCCCGATGATCGAGCGCCCCGAGGAATTCAACCGGGTCCTCAACGACTTCATCACGCCGGCGAATCACGGGTAGGCGTCCGGCCGCGATCGCAGAGGGCGACCGCGACGTCATCCTGCAGACTGCCGGATCTCAACCTCACCAGATCGATCAAGGAACCCGGGGCGAGCTCCCGCTCGGTCCGACAAATCACCTCGCAGATCTTCTCGGGCGACGTGTACTTGAGAAGTCCGTCCGTCGCCGCGAGGACTACTCCACCCTCCTCCCGGTATTCGAAGAGCACGGGAACGGCGACTCCGCTTCCGAGCAGCGGCTTTCTCTGTTGCCGGCCGGTCAGGTTCTCATGCCGGGAAGGATAGACGATCCACGCTCCCGAATCCCCGACGCTTGCTCCCACGACGCAATCCGGGGAGATGAAAACCGCTACGGCGGTGGTCTCCCCGCCGCCGGCTTCGTAAAGTCGCCGATCGACTTCCGCCAGGCACATGACCCAAGCCGCCGGATCGGGTCCTGCATCCGATTCGAGGATGGTCCGGACGGCCAGTTCCGCCGCTTCTGCTCCGCCGGCGCTGCCGCCGGCGCCGTCCGCCAGTGCGATGAGGACGCTTCCGTCGCGCCGCAGAATCTCCACTCGGTCTTCCGAATTCGGGCGTGAACTGTCTCGACCGACGAAGGTGTGGAGTTTCATTCCGGCCGTGATTCGTAATTCGTAATTCGTGATTCGTGATTCGGCTTCGGTCACAGCTTCTGAAGCTCATCCCCCGCGTAGACCGACCAGAGGGTGCCGGGCGCGAGGGCCATGCATTCCTGGTAGCGCTGCTTGGCGGTTTCGCCGCCGCCGGTGCGCATCGAGACGAGGCCGAGGGCCAGGAGCGCGCGGCCGTCGACGGGGGAGAGGCGCAGCGCCGACTGCAGGTGCTGCGTGGCCTGGATGGGCTTGTGCTCGTGGTACTCCGTGATGGCGAGGCGGAAGTAGTCGTCGAACTGCGCCTCGCCGCTGCCGACCTTCGTGCGGGCGGACTTGATGATCTCCTCCTGCTCCTTCGGGGTGCGGCCGACCCAGCCGCGGGGAGCGTAGAGGTCGGCCGGCTGGGGACCGATGCGGTCGCGGAAGAAGGCGAAGCGGGGCGGTTCGAGCGCGCCCTTGAAGCCCTTCCCCACGCCGTTCACCCAGGCGCGGTAGTCGCGGACGAAGCTGGTGCCGAAGTCATCCCCTCCCTCCAGGGCCGCCTCGTACTCCTTCTTGAACTTGCCGCCTTCCTGGAACTTGTCGAGCAGGATCCGGTAGTTCGCGAGGCCCTGCAGGATGGCCTGCTCGGGCTCGCGCGTGGGGACGAGCGGGACGAAGAGGGTGTCGCGGTCCCACTCGTAGAAGCCGCCGCCCGAATAGGGGGCGATGAGGAGCGACGCGGCCTCGGGCAGCATGGGGTCGCACTGCTCGGCGAGCGCGAGGGTCGCGTCGAGGTCGCTCTTGACGATGCGGGGCTGCGAGGAGAGGAGCACCGAGTAGGTGCGGGCGAGGCCCGAGCCGGTGACGCCCAGCCAGAGGACCTGCTTGGCGATCTTGAGCTCGTCCTGGACCCAGCGCTCGCGCTCCTCGGGCGAGACGGTGCGGGTGCTGGCCGCGTCGTTGGCAAGGCGCTGGGAGACGCGCTTCTCGATGGCCTCGCGGTCGATCTGGCGGAGCGAGTCGAAGAGGGCGAGCTCCTCCGGCGAGCGGGCGCGCTCGCGGGCGCGGGCGATCATGCGGTTGCGGACCTCGGCGATCTGGCGGCGCTGCTCGGCGAGGCGATCGTCGGGCGAGTTCCGGAGCCGGTACTGCATGGAGTCGAGGGTCTCGTCGATGCGCCCGCTGAGGAAGAGGTCGATCGACTGCTGGTTGAAGCCGGGAAGATTTTTGAAGAGCGTGGTGAGGCGCACGTAGAGGCGGTTGCGGAGGTCGCGGATGAGGGCGGTGGTGCTGATGCCCTCGCCGTCGACGGCGGTCATGCCGCCGTAGAGGAGAAAGAGACGGTAGCGCTGGAGGATCCACTCGGAGAAGTAGTACTGGTTGGGGCGGCCGGGGGTGTAGAGCTCCTTGAGCTGGACGGGGCGGTTCTTGTCGCCGTTGGGGACGAGGCGCCAGTCGAGGACGCCGTGGTCGAGGAGGATGCGCTCCTCGGGGGCGAAGCTGGCGCGGTCGGGGGTTTCGCGGGTGACGCGGAGGAGGATCTTCTCGGCCTCGCGCCACCAGAGGGCGTTGAGGTCGCCCGCGAGCGGGGCGAGCTCGGGGCGCGAGGCGACGTTGACTTCGCCGGGTCCGCGCTCGGCGAGGAACGTTTCGACGGATCGGTCGATTTCTGTGGTCACCAGACAATCCGAAGTATACCATCGCCCCTCGACCGGGATGGGTTAACCTTCGGTGGAACCAATTCCATACTTTATGGGTTCATAGAATAAAATATAGGCTATAATATCGCCGTGAGATGAAGCCCCGGGCCGTTCAAGTCCTCCTGAAGCGCTGCCTGGGCCACCAGCCCGGTGAATCCGCCCTGGTGGTCGCCGATCCCCCCATGGAAGCGTATGCCCGCGAGCTCCTCCGCCACGCCCAGGCCCTGGGCGTCGAGGCCTCCCTCCTCACGATCCCCCTGCGCCAGTCCGCCGCCGAGGAGCCCCCCCGCGCCGTCGCCGAGGCCCTCAAGGCCTCCTCCGTCGCCGTCCTGCTCACCACCCGCTCCCTCGCCCACACGGCCGCCCGCCGAGAGGCCGGCGAGAAACACGGCGCCCGCATCGCCTCCCTCAGCGGCGCCGACCTCGACCGACTCGACGCCCTCCTCGACATCGATTACGAGGACCTCCGCGCCCGCAGCGAGGAGCTCGGCCGCCTGCTCGACGGCGCCCGCCGCGTGCGCCTGACGTCCCCGGCCGGCACCGACATCTCCTTCGAGATCCACGGCCGCAGCGTCGTCCGCGACGTCGGCGATCTGACGAAGCCCGGCGCCTTCGGCACCCTCCCCGCCGGCGAGATCTGCCTCGCCCCCATCGAGGGCAGCGCCGAAGGCGTCGTCTGCATCGACGGCTCCGTCGCCGGCCTGGGCCGCCTGAAGACCCCCATCACCGTCAAATTCACCGAGGGCCGTGCTGTCGAGATGTCCGACCCGCGGCTCCGCGACCTCCTCACGCCCCACGGGCCCGACGCGCTCCAGCTCGCGCGCTTCGGCATCGGCACCAACTCGCGCGCCTCGATCGTCGGCAATGCCCTCGAGGACGGGAAGGCCGCCGGCACGGTCCACGTGGCGTTCGGCTCCAACCGCGCGCTGGGCGGCCGCGTCGACCTCCCCCTCCAGATCGATGCCGTCCTCCAGGGCGCCCGTGTCGAGGTGGACGGCCGCGTCCTCGACGAGAAATTCCTTACCCCCGTCCCGCTGCCCGCCGCCCCGGACCCGGTCGCGCCGAACGTCGCGCCGGTCGAGACCTTCCAGATCCTCTTCCAGAACTCCAACGACCCGCAGTACATCCTGGACCTGGACTCGCAGCGCTTCCTCGAGGTCAACGCCGCCTTCGAGCGCCTGACGGGCTACACCCGCGACGAGCTTCTCGGCGGCGCCGTCACGGCCCCGAAGCTGGTGGCGCGCGAGTCGCTCCCGACCTTCCAGCAGAAGCGCGAGACGCGGCGCATCACGCCCGCGGAACGCTACGACCTCAAGGTCCTCTCCAAGACCGGCGAGAAGCGGCCCGTCGAGCTCTCGGTCCGACGCATCGTCCTGGGCAGCCGCGACGTCGTCGTCGGCACCATCCGCGACCTCTCCCACCGCAAGAAGCTGGAGCAGGACATGTGGGAGAAGATCGAGGAGCTCGGCTACGCCAACAGCCGCATCTACGCCCTGACCGAGAAGATCCGCCGCGTGCCCGAGCTGACGCCCCAGCTGCTCCACATCACCGACGAGGAGGAACTCCTGGAGCGGACCGCCCAGCTCCTCTGCGCCCGCGAGGGCCTGGGCTACGCGGACGTGAACTTCTACCTGCTGCGCGACGACGGCCTGGAGCTCGGCTACTCGACCATCAAGACCAAGAAGCGGAAGATGAAGCTCTCCGGCGATCACCGCCTCCTCAAGGTGCTGACCAACGAGGCGCCGGGCGGCATGACGAATCGCGAGGCCGTGCTCCCCCTCAAGGGCCGCGAGCGCAACGCCGGCGTCATGGAGGTCTTCTTCCATCCCAAGGAGATCGAAGTCCTGCAGGGCAACGAGCGCGCCCTCAAGGGCTACCGCGACCTGCTGGAAACGCTCTCGAACGTCATCGGCCTGCTCGTCGAGAACCTCCACCTCTACGATCGCGTGAAGCGGCAGTCGATCGTCGACCACCTGACGGGCGTCTTCAACCGCCGCTACTTCGACGCCAAGCTCGCCGAGGAGCTCAACCGCGCCGCGCGCTACGGCCGCGAGCTCAGCCTCGTGCTCCTCGACGTCGACCACTTCAAGCAGATCAACGACCGGATGAGCTACAAGCAGGGCGACCAGGTGCTGATCGAGACCGCGCGGATGTTCCGGAGCTACACCCGCGAGGTCGACATGGTCTGCCGCTACGGCGGCGACGAATTCGCGATCCTGATGCCCGAAACGAGCTACGAGCACGCGCTGGGCAAGGCGGAGAACCTGCGCCAGGTGATCCGCTCCGCGGACTTCACCAACACGATGGAGTCCGACCGCCCCCTCAAGGTGACGCTGTCGATCGGCGTGACGGCCTGGCACTCCGAGATCAAGAACGGCGACGAGCTGCTGCGCGCCGTCGACGAGGCGCTCCACACGGTGAAGCGCTCCGGCCGCGACGCCGTCTGCGGCAACTACAAGGGCCCCAAGCCCAACGACAAATCCCAACCGGCGACGAAGTAAGCCCCCGCCCAGGAAACAGGAATCCGGAAACAGGAAACAGAAGAGCCGCGCCCCTTCCCGGAGCTTGCCCGCCGTAGCCCCTCCAGGGGCGAAGGCGGGAGGGAGGGATAGGGGGTGGGTGACGCTTCTTCTGTTTCCTGTTTCCCGCTTCCTGTTTCCGGTCAGTTCTGCGGGATGAGCTCCAGGCACACGAGCCGGTCCTTCCCGCGCACATAGAGCAGACCGTGCGACAGGATCGGCGCCGCCCAGGCAGGGTATTTGAGCAGCGGCTCGCCCTCGGGGGATTTCAGGACGAGCTTCCAGACCTCCTCGTACTGCTTCGACGTCGCCTTGATCAGGCGCAGCGCGCCGTCCTCGCCCAGGCACACGAAGTGGCCGTCCACGTAGAGCAGCGAGGAGCGCGTCAGGCGGGGCTGGCTCCACTGCACCGTTCCCGTCGCCAGCTCGACGCAGCGCAGCTCCGCCTCCTGCGTGTGGCGCCCGCTGGAGCCATACACGAACCCGTCCAGATGGATCGGCGTATTCCAGTGCGTCATCAGCGCGCGGTCGCGCTTGCGGCCGTCGGACCAGACCACCTCGTAGCCGCCCGGCTTCACCTTGAGGACCGAGCTGCCCACGCCGTAGCACTCCGAGATCAGCACCAGGTCGCCCGCCACGACGGGATTGCTGGCGTTCACGCTCTCCAGGATCCGCGCCCGCCACGGGTACTGGAAGTCGACCTTGCCCGTCGCCGGCTCGAAGCCGACCAGCCCGCCGCGCGCGAACAGGAAGCCCCAGCGGCGGCCGTCGATCGTCGTCGTCACGGGGCTCGCGTAGCTCGCCAGCTCGTCGGTGATCTTGTACTTCAGCGCACCCGTCCGCTTGTCGAACGCGACGATGCCGCTGCCGTTGCCCTTCACTTCGCCCGACTGGATCCCCGGGCTGTTCGCCGGGCTCCCGCCGATCTGGCAGATCAGCAGCTCGCCCTCCACGATCGGCGTGCTGCCGACGCCGAAGAAGTTCTGGACCACGCCGAACTCCTGTGTGGTGTCCTTCTTCCACAGCAGCTTGCCGTCGGCGACCTGGAGGCAGTGCAGCAGCCCCTCGACGCCGAGGATGTAGACCCGGTCGCCGTCCACCACGGGACAGCAGCGCGGCCCGGGATCGTAGCCGTACATGTCGTCATACTCGCTGGGGTACTCGAACTTCCACAGCTCCTCGCCGGTCTCGCTCTTGAGGCAGTACAGGACGGCGCTCTTCCCGGAGCGGTCGAACTGGAAGGCCCGCCCCCGGTAGATGGAGCAGATGCCGTAACTGATGCCGAGCTTGCGCTCCCAGACCTTGCGGGGCCCTTCGGCCGGCCAGCGGATCCCCTTCTCGGGCGACTTGCTGTCGTGGTCGGGGCCCAGGAACCCGGGCCAGTCGACGCCGCCCTTGCGGGTGCCGAGCTCCGGGACCTCGCCGGTCTGGGCCTGGACGGCGGCCGCGAGAATTAAGGAAATGAAAAGCATCCGTTCTCCTTCCACTACTTATACCGTTCTCATCCGCTTCAGGTCAGGATTTCCGGGCCGCTCGTGCGTATTAGCAATGGGGTGTTTTCGGAGCGGGACCCCGGGACCTGGGGATTGACGGGTATACTTCTCATCACATGAAGATCGCGATCATCCTCGCGGGCATCACCCTGGCGGGCGGCGCCGGGTGGTATTTCTGGCAGCCGAAGCCCGCCAACGGCGACAAGAAGCTCGAGATCAAACGCGTCAAGGTCGAGCGGGGCGACGTGCTCCTCAACGTCACCGCGACCGGCGAGATCAAGCCGCTCAAGGAGATCGAGCTGAAGTCCAAGGCGAGCGGCCTCATGGTCCACTTCCAGAAGCTGCCCAGCGAGCCCGTGAAGGAAGGCGAGCTCCTGGCGGAGCTGGACAAGAAGGTCGAGCAGCGAAACCTCTCCCTCGCGGAGGCGAACCTGCGCACCGCCGAGGCGAACCTCGAGCTCACGAAGTTCAAGTATGCCGCGGACCTGAAGACCGGCGAAAGCGAAACCGCCGCGTCCCTCGAGGACCAGAAGCAGAAGGGCGCCGAGCTGCGCCGCATGGAGAAGCTGAGCGGCGAGCTCATCACCGAGAGCGAGCTCGGGACCGTGCGGCTCGCCGCCCGCCTCGCCGAGGAGAGGGCCAAGCAGACCGAGGCGGCCCTCACGCTCACGAAGAACCGGAAGGATGCCGACGAGAAGCTCGCGGCCGCCGACGTGCAGAAGGCGCGCGTCTCCGTCGAGGACGCCCGCGAGCGGCTCGCCGACACCGAGTTGCGGGCGCCCGTCACCGGCATCCTGCTCAAGAAGCTCGTCGAGGAGGGCCAGATCGTCGCGAGCGGCATCTCCGCCACGACGGGCGGGACCTCGATCGCGATCGTCGCCGACGTCTCGCACCTGATGGTCGAGGCCAACATCGACGAGACCGACATCACCAAGGTGAAGGTCGGGCAGCCCGTCGAGATCTCGCTCGCGAGCGGCTCGAAGGACCGTTTCAAGGGGAAGGTCGACCTGATCCTCCCGCGCGGCGAGATCGACTCGAACGTGATCGTCTTCAAGGCGCGGATCGGCATCGAGGGCGACATCTTCGGCCGCGTCTACGCGGGCATGACCGCGTCGGTCGAGGTCCGCGTCGGGGAGCGGAAAAAGGTGCTCTTCGTCCCGAGCGCCGCCGTGAAGATCGAGAACGGCGCGACGGTCGTGCACGTCCCGACCGGGGTCGGCGACGCGCATACGGCCGTGCCGGTGAAGATCGGGCTCGACAACGGCGAGCGGGCGGAGGTCCTCGAGGGACTCGAGGAAGGCGCCGAAGTCCTGGTGACCCGGCCCATCGAGGATCCCAAGAACGGCGGCCGTCCGCGGGTCCGCTTCTAATCCCGACGTATGAGCGTCATCCTCGCGCGCAAGATCGTGAAGAACTACCACCTCGGCGAGGTGGATGTTCCGGTCTTGAAAGGCATCGACCTCGACGTCGAGAAGGGCGAGTACGTCGCCCTCATGGGCCCCTCGGGCTCGGGCAAGTCGACGCTCATGAACATCCTGGGCTGCCTCGACGTCCCGACCTCGGGCCTCTACTCGATCGAAGGTCGCCCCGTGTCCGACCTGACCGAGGACGAGCTCGCGGAGGTCCGCGGGCGCCGGATCGGCTTCGTCTTCCAGACCTTCAACCTGCTCGCGCGGACCAGCGCCCTCGAGAACGTCGAGCTCCCGCTCCACTACCAGGGCCGCGAGGCCCGGCAGGCCGCCATGAAGGCTCTCGAGTCGGTGAACCTGGCGCACCGCTACGACCATCACCCGAACCAGCTCTCGGGCGGCGAGCGGCAGCGCGTCGCCATCGCACGGGCCATCGTCACGGACCCCGCCATCATCCTGGCGGACGAGCCGACCGGGAACCTCGACTCCAAGACGGGCAAGGAGATCCTCGAGATCTTCGAGAACCTTTCCCTGAAGGGCGTGACGATCGTGCTGGTGACGCACGACCCCTCCGTCGCGAAGCACGCCCACCGGGTCGTCCATCTCAAGGACGGCTGGATCGAGCGGGTCGAGGAAGTGCGGGCCCGGACCGCGCCGCGGGCGAACTCCGTCGTGGAGACGCCCTAATGTTCTTCGTCCGCGCGTTCAAGGTGGCCCTCACGGCGCTGTCGGCGAACAAGCTCCGCTCCACCCTCGCGGTGCTCGGCATCGTCATCGGCGTCGGGGCCGTCATCGCGATGGTCGCCATGGGCAAGGGGGCCCAGGTGAAGATCGAAGAGGGGATCACGAAGATGGGCGTGAACATGATCTTCGTGTATCCCGGCGCGGTGTCCAAGGGCGCCAGCGGCGCGAAGACGAGCTCGGCGGAAACGCTCTGCCTCGAGGACTGCGACGCGATCGCGAAGATCGAGCACGTCGCCGCGGTGGCCCCGGAGGTCCGGCGCACGTACCAGATCAAGTACATGAACCGCAACGAGGCCGCGCAGGTGATCGGGACGACGCCCTCACACCTGCAGATCCGCAACTTCAGCGTCGAGCACGGAGCCTACTTCGACAAGTCGGCGATCCTGGGGCGCCTCCGGGTCTGCGTCATGGGGGCCAGCATCGCCCGGAAGCTCTTCGGGGGCATCGACCCCATCGGGCGCATGATCCAGATCGACCGAAAGAACTTCCAGGTGCTCGGCGTCCTGGAGGACAAGGGCGGCGACTCGTGGGTCGGGCTGGACGACTCCGTCTACGTCCCCGTCACGACGGCGCTTCACCGGCTCTTCAACCGCCGCCACCTCAGCCAGATCACGATCTCGGTGGACACGCAGGAGAACATCGACAGCACCATGAATCTCGTCGACGACGAGATGATGAAGCAGCACAAGATCAAGGGCAAGGCGGAGCCGGATTTCCTCGTCCGGTCCATGAACGAGTGGCGCCAGCGGGCCGCGGAGTCGACGGGGGCCCTCACGGTGCTCCTGATGGGAATCGCGCTGGTCTCCCTGCTCGTCGGCGGCATCGGAATCATGAACATCATGCTGGTGTCGGTGACGGAGCGGACGCGCGAGATCGGCATCCGCAAGGCGATCGGCGCCAAGCGGCGCGACATCCTCAAGCAGTTCCTGATCGAATCGATGACGATCAGCCTGCTGGGCGGCACCCTCGGGATCGCGTTCGGCGTGGCGCTGGCGCAGATCATCCCGATGCTGCCGGTCTGGAAGCAGATGTCGAACGGCGGCGAGTGGCAGAGCGTGATCTCGCCCTGGTCGATCGTCGTGTCGTTCGGGTTCTCCTGCTTCGTGGGCATCTTCTTCGGCCTCTACCCGGCCGTGAAGGCCTCCCGTCTCAATCCCGTGGAAGCGCTGCGGTATGAGTAGAGGCGCGCTCCTCTGCTGTCTCTTCCTGGCCGGGTGCAGCTCCGGTCCCGACACCTCCCCTCCTCCGGCGCCGCGGCAAGCATCGCGGGCGAAGGCGGCCGACGGGCCGGGCGATGCCGAGCGGCGGGAGAAGTTCCTCGCGGGCAGCTCGGCGGCGGACGCGGCGGCGCTCGTCGCGACGAACAATCCCGCGCACATCGACGCGGTGGCGGCGTTCTTCTCGAGCGCGCAGAAGCCCTACCCGGAGCGCCTCGCCGCGCTCGCGGCGCTGCGGACGCTGCGGGCCCAGGACAGCGGCGAGTACGCGCGGGTCTTCCCCCGGGTGCGGCCGAAGCTCTGGCAGGAGGTCTCGCACAGCGCGGGCCTCGCGATGACGCCCGAGAACGAGAAGGCCTTCGTCGAGGCGATCGGCTGGCTGGCCGACCAGAAGGACGCGCAGGCGCGGCTGATGATGGAGCTGCACCTGGATCGCGAGACGGTGAAGCGCAAGCGGCTGCCGGACGCGGCGCTCTGCGCGGCCGCGCTGGGCCTGGCGTCCTACCCCGACGACGAGACCGCCCGCGAAACGCTGTGGGCCGGCCTCAAGGATCCGAAGGAGACGATTCCGGTCCGCGCGTGCTGCCTCAAGGCGCTGAAAGCCTTCCACCCGAAGGACCTGGAGGCCCAGGTCGTCAAGCTCCCTGCCGCCCCCGGCGACGACTGGTTCCTCGATCTCCAGCGACGGCTGCGCTAGCTACTGGTGCCAGTCGCCGATGAAGGGCTTGTACGACGACTTCCACTCGCGGTCGAACCACACCGGAGAGGACGGGAACCCCTCCTGGCCCAGCGCGTCCACCGCCACCACGTAGTAGCGGCGACTCTTCTTGCCGGCGTCGGGATCCGAGAACGTCAGCGCCGAGATGGGATCGGGCGTCAACCGCGTCACCGGCTCCTTGTCGAAACGTCCGTCCATGCGATAGACCCGGTAGCCCTTGATCCCCTTTTCCGGGTTCGCCGACCATTTGAGGTGACAGGTCGTTCCCTCTTCCTTGGAGAAGAGTCCCTGCGGCGATGACGGGATCGACAACACCGCCGCCGAGGGGCCGCTCTCGACGCCGAGCGCGTTCAGCGCGCGCACCCGGTAGGCCCGGACGTCCCGGCCGTACGCTTTGCCGCCGGCATCGTGCTCCTCCTTGTTGAAGGTCCGCTCGAACACCAGCGGCGGGCCTCCCGCCTCGGACGTGAAGGCCAGTCCGAACGGAGGGCCGCCGACCGGCTCGGGCGTCGCGACGCGGAACGACGAAACCGTTCGGATCGCGCCCACGCTCGGAGCCTCCAGCGGCGCGGTCCGCGACTTCAGGCGATTCAACTGATCGTCGCTCAAAACGGCAACCCCGGCCTCTTCGATCCGATATCCGGTGACGTCCCCTTCCGGCGACGGCTTCCAGCTCAGCTCCACCTTCTCCGCCGACAGGACGGAAACGACGACATCTTCCGGCGGCCGCGGCTGCGTGCGCACCCGAAGCGACGGGACGCTCAACCTATAGTGATAGACCGTCCCCGGCCGCAGCTTCGCGTCGCGGTACGTCCCCTCCCCGGCCGGAACTCGCGCGATCTCCTCGAACTCCGCCTCCCAGGGACGCCGCCCCGAACCCCGCAGGACGGCGACCGGCTCGGAGAGCGCCGTCCAGGTCAGCGTCGCCGCGTCGGCCTCGGTCTTGACGCTCAGGGCGACGGGCCGCGCCGGCGGCTTTCCTTCGGCGTAGCGGTAGCTCCAGATCTGCTGCTCCCGCGGCTTGCTCGGGCAGTCCTCCAGGAAGATCAGGTTCAGGTCGGGCGCCGCCATGAGGACGCGCGCCCGACTGCCGCTCGCGTCGGGCTCGCGCTCCGGGCTCATCCGCCTCCAGGTGTTTGCCGCCGGGTCGTAGACCCAGGTCTGCAGCTCGTGCTTCGCCTGCTCGTCCTTCCCCTCCGTCTTCTTCACGATCGCCAGCACGACCTTGTTGACGGCGTCGTAGGCGAGCACGGCGTCGTTCTCCTTCGACGGCGGGGAGGTCTCGGGCTTGAGATCGCGCCACTCGTTCTTCTTCAGGTCGTAGGCCCACGTGATCGGGTCGTCGCCGAACTGCTTGCCGAAGAGGACGTGGACCTTGCGGGCCGCGTCGTAGGCCATGTTGCCGCCGCTGCGGAACTCCGGCTGCCGCGCCGGCTTCATCTGGGCCCACGAGTTCGTGTAGGGGTCGTAGACCAGGGTCCCCTGGCTCGATCCTTCCCCGCCGAAGAGGACCACGACCTCGGCGTCCGAGTCCCAGCTCGCGCAGCGGAGCGGCGCCAGCGGAAACGCCGGCAGCGGCCGCAGGTTGCGCCAGGTGTTCATCTCGAGATCGTAGGACCAGACGGCGCTCTGGTTCAGGTAGACCTCGCGGTGCCACTGCCAGCCGTGGCTCGCGCTGAAGGCGGGAAAGCGCAGGTAGCGCGCCTGAAGCGGATCGAAGACATTCTGCTGCGCGCAGCAGACGCCGGGCGGCGAGATGTTGGGCTCCTTCAAGGTCCACTTCCCGCTGAAGGGCTCGCAGATCCAGACCTCGGAGCCCTGCTCCCCGCCCCCGCCCTGGTTGTGCCCGCCGTAGCGGAGCAGCACCCGGTGCTTCGGGTCCCAGACGCAGTCCCCTTCGTAGCCGAGCCGCGGCGACGGCGGCGTCGTGGCCGTGGGCGTATGCTTCACCCAGGTGTTCAGCGGATGTTCCTCCTGCGCGAGGAGGAGCAGGAGCGCGGCGAGGATCTGCATTCCGACTACGATACACCCGTTCGGGGTGTCAGATCCATGATGCTGAAGCTGCTTCCCCTGCTCTTCCTGCTCCTCCAGGACCCCGCGGCGCCCAACCTGAAGGCCCCCGCGGACACCCCCAAGGAGGCCGTGGACGCGGTCGACACGGGCGCGAAGCTCATGGACGAGGCGCGGAAGATGAAGTCGGACCCCCTCGAGACGGTCGAGAAGGCGATCGTCGAGTTCAAGAAAGCGGACCGCCTCGCCGCGAAGAGCTATCCCGCGGTCCACTATCACCTGGGCATCTGCTACCAATGGACCAAGGAGTATCAGGAAGCCCGGCGCCGCCTCGAACGGGCGCTCGAGATGAATCCCAACTTCCACGAGGCCATGGTCGAACTGGGCGACGTCTGCGTCTGGCTCAAGGACTACGCCGCCGCGATCAAGACCTACGACCGCGCGCTCGTCATGAAGCCGGACTACGCGCTCGCGCACCGGAACAAGGCGATCTCGCTCATCCGCAACGACGACTACAAGGCCGCCAAGGAGGCCCTCGACAAGTCCCTCGCGCTCGACGCCAAGGACGAGATGAGCAAGGGGCTGCTCAAGATCGTGGAGAAGGAGCTCGAAGGCCCGAACTTCGGCGCGAGCCGCTTCACCAAGGAGAGCACGCACTTCGTCGTGGAGTGCGACGCCGACCAGGCCTTCACGGACTGGATCTCCAAGAACCTCGAGCTGATTTTCGCCAAGTACTCGAGCATCTTCCCCCAGCAGACGAAGCCGAAGGCCAAGTTCCGCTGCATCGTCTTCAAGGACCTGAAGGAGTACATGGCCTACGGCGCGCCGCCCAACACGGGCGGCTACTACCAGGACCTCACGAAGAAGCTCGTGTTCTACCGACAGGCGAAGGACTCCGACACGCTGCTGGTCCTCTACCACGAGGCCTTCCACCAGTTCCTCGCCTACTATCTATATGGGGCCCCGCAGTGGTTCAACGAGGGCCACGGCGACTACTTCGGACCCTCCGCCTACAACGAGAAGTCCCGGCAGATGGAGATCCGGACCAATCCCTGGCGTCTTCCGCTGATCAAGCAGGCGATCGCGGCCGGCCGGATCCAGCCCTTCGAGAAGCTCCTGCTGATGACCCAAGCGGAGCTCTACGACCCGACGATGATCTCGATCAACTACGCGCAGTCGTGGAGCGTCGTCTACTTCCTCTGGCACTACGACAACGGCAAGTACGCCCGCTGCCTCCAGCTCTACTTCAAGTCGCTCAACAAGGGCGCCGGCCTCCGCGAGGCCTACAGCGACGGGTTCGGCAAGGTCAGCGTCGCGCAGCTCGAGAAGGAGTGGAAGGACTTCACCCTCGGGCTCAAATAGCCGCCTTTTTGGAACCCGCCCCGCTGGCCGCGCGTCCAAGCGTGCGTTAGACTTCGGTATCGTCTGAGGAGAATTCCATGAGATCCGCCTTTGCCTTCAGCGCCGTCGCCCTGTTCTCGATGACCTGCCTGGCGCAGGACCAGGCCGGGCAGCCCCTCAAGGTCCGCAAGATCGTCGTCTACAAGCACGGCGTCGGCTACTTCGAGCGCGAGGGCAAGGTGACGGGCGACAAGCAGGTCGCGCTCACGTTCAAGACGGCGCAGATGAAGGACCTGTTGAAGTCCCTCTTCGCGGTCGACCTAGACGGCGGAAAGATCTCGACGATCCAGTACGACACCAAGGACCCGCTCTCGAAGCAGCTCGAGGACATCCTGATCCACGTGCCCGAGGAAAACACGCTGACGCAGTTCCTCACGCAGCTCAAGGGAGCGAAAGTCGAGGCGATGGTCGGCGGCGAGAAGATCACGGGCAGCGTGCTGGGGATCGAGCCGGTCGTGAAGCAGACGAAGGACGGCACCGTCACGTCGTACAAGCTGGTCCTCTATGCCGACGGAAAGATTCAACCCATCGACCTGTTCGAGGCGCAGAGCGTCAAGCTCCTCGATGAAGGGCTCCAGAAGGACCTCGCGCGCGTGCTGGACATCCATCTCAAGGCGAAGTACGCGGACCGCAAGTCGGTGGTGCTGAACGCCACGGGCAACGGCGAGCGCAACATCCGCGTGGGCTACATCATCGAGACGCCGATCTGGAAGACGTCCTACCGACTGCTCTTCGCCGACAACGAGAAGCCGCTGCTGCAAGGCTGGGCGATCCTGGAGAACACGACGGACGAGGACTGGGACCAGGTGGAGGTGTCGTTCGTCGCGGGGAGCCCGATGAGCTTCGTGATGGACCTTTACACGGCGTACTACCCGCAGCGCTCGGAGATCCCGGTGGGCGTCACGGCGGCGCCGAAGCCCGATCCGATGGCGCTGCGCGAGAAGGCCGCCGCGCCGCCCGCGCCCAGCGCGGCGTCCGGCGGCCGCATGCGCGCGGAGGCCAAGAAGGCGGCGGAGTCCATGGACAAGGACCGCGAGGAGGGCCTGGCCCGGAGGGAGATGAGGAAGAACCTCGCCGAGGAGCTGGAGAGCGCGGTGGCTCCGGCGGTCGCGGGCGTCGAGGTCGGCGACCTCTTCGCGTACCAGGCGAAGGAGAAGGTCAGCGTGAAGCGCGGCCAGGCCGCACTGGTGCCCATCCTCTCGGAGCGGGTGGACGGCGGCGAGCGGATCCTCTTCTACCGGGGATCCGCGTCCTCCAAGCCGATGAACGCCTACTACTTCAAGAACTCGACGGCGCTCACCCTCGAGGCGGGTCCGGTGACGGTCTTCGACGGCTCGACCTGCGTGGGCGAGGGCCTGATGCGCAAGGTGCTGAAGAAGGACATGAAAGACATGATCCCCTACGCGATCGAGGCGGGCGTCTCGATCGACCGCAAGGTGAACCAGCGCTCCGACCCGGTCACGAAGGGGACGATCGCGAACGGCGTGCTGACGCTGACTTACACGCAGAACTACGAGTCGCTGTACTCCGTCAAGAGCCAGATCGCGAAGGACAGCGTGCTCTACCTGGACCACCCGAAGACGGCGAACTTCAAGCTCGCGGAGCCCGCGAAGGCGGAGGAGGAGGTCGACGGCCACTACCGCTTCCGGCTGGAGCTGAAGGCGGGCCAGACGTCCGAGCTCAAGGTGCGCGAGTCGATGCCCGCGGTCTCGTCGATTTCGCTGCTGGGCACGCCGGCGGAGACGATCCGGTTCTACCTGCAGCAGCGCTACCTGTCGGAAGGCGCGAAGGCGCTGCTGAAGGAGCTGATCGCGTCGCAGGGCGAGATCAACCGGCTGCGGGCGCGCGAGAGCGAGCTCGCGCAGGAACGGGCGCGGATCACCGAGGACGAGACGCGGGTGCGTCAGAACCTGCAGGTGCTGCGCGATACGCCCGCGGAGCTCGAGATGCGGAAGAAGTACCTCGCGCAGATCGAGAAGGCGGAGGCGCGGCTTGACGGAATCCGAGAAGAAGGGAGACAGGCGGCGACAACCCGAACCCAGTTGGAAGCAGAACTCTCCAAGAAAGTGCAAGAGTTCAGAGACGAGTAGAAAACCAGATTAGAGAATAAAGAATAGAGAATCGAAACAACCCGCGAGACAACGACCCCAACGAAAAGCTCAACGGCCACGGTGAGCGCGGTACCAGCCGCGAAAGGACCTCAGCGGGGCAATTCGTCACCTACACTCTGGTTATGGAGTTCCGCTGGCTCGGCAACACGCTGGGACGTCTTTGCGTGTTCTGGGTGGCGTGGTGGTTCGCGACAATAGCCGTCATCATTACCGCATTCGCCACCGGTCAGAAGGACCTGACGCCAACGACGTGGCGGGGGTTGAGCATCGTCGCCCTTCTGTTCTTCTCGGGTGCTTACGGCACTCTGAAGCTGGTACAGATCTCGGTGAAGGAGTTGGATCGTCTCCCCTCGGACGAATAGCGAATCGCGCGCAGACCGCCTACGCTTCGGCGAGATCCTTGAACGACGGGTCGTTCCAGTAGTCGCGGAAGGCGGGGTCGTTGAGGGCCTCGTCCTTGAACTCGCCGTCGTTCTTGATGGCGAGGTTGAGGGTCTCGAGCATCTTGTCGCGCTTGCGCATGCGCGCGTAGGTGGCGGCCAAGAT
>Ga0310813_10000613_pt1 | contig 22113 bp, 30 predicted proteins | sample YN3metagenome_FD_203086 | JGI IMG/M metagenome (GOLD analysis project Ga0310813, IMG submission 203086) | Soil microbial communities from experimental microcosm in Duke University, North Carolina, United States - YN3 | ecosystem: Engineered > Artificial ecosystem > Soil microcosm > Unclassified...
TATCGCTGTGCGGTTGGCTACAACGATTGTCCGGCGGGGACACACCGCCTGACGTACACCAAGGGCTTCTGCACGCTGTGCGGCCAGTCCGAGGCGGTATTCGACCCGGAGGACGTCTCCGTTTACTGCATTGATTGCACCTTCAAGGAGAGAATGAAACATGCTACCTAACGATTTCGCCGTGTTCGCGATCGACGATCTGCCGCCCGAGGCGATCGCCATGCTGCAGGCGCTATACTCCCGCGATCCTCGTAGCGTCATGGTGCACCTGGAGCAGGTGAAGAAACTCGGCCCCGAGAAGTTCATGTCCACGTTCTACGTGGGCTACGGACACAGGTCGATTGGCGACTGCGGGACGACGTCGTTCTTTATCGAGAACGTCAGCATGCTGGCCGCCAAGGCGATCCAGGACTGGCCGCTCTACAACGGACAGGAGGCTTCGACACGTTATCTCGACATGTCCAAGCAGCCATTCCTCAATCCGCTTGGCACAGCGGGAGGAGCAAAGATTCAGGACGAGTGGCGCGCGTTCTACTCGTACGTCCTCGAAATGCTTGTGCCGCATCTCAAAGTGCGGTTTCCGCTCCAGGAGGGGCAAGAGGAGAAGGTATACGAGAAGGCTATCAAGGCCCGGGCGTTCGACATCGCTCGCGGGTTCTTGCCGGCCGGCGCTACTACGTTCGTTAGCTGGCACACCAACCTGCGGCAGGCGGCCGATCATCTTAAAGGCATGCGGCATCATCCGCTGGGCGAGGTCCGCAACATTGCGGAGGTGGTGCTGGGAGCGGCGCAGCAGAAATACGCCGCCAGCTTCCTGCACAAAAAATACGATGCTGAAGAAGACTACGTGTCGCAGTCGGAGGCGGCGTTTGCATATTTGCAAGACGTCGGGCCGGCCGGCGCTTTCTTGTACAAAAGCCATCTCGACGTGCAGGCGCTTTGCGACTACCCCATCAACAAGTTGCTCAACGATCGACCGCCGAAGGCCGAGCTGCACCATCGCTTCCGGCAGTACGGTACGATCGACTTTAGCTTCCCGATCGATTTCGGTTCTTATCGCGATCTCCAACGGCAACGCTCCTGCGTGCAGGAGATGCCGCTACTGACGACGAAATGGGGCTTCCACGAGTGGTACCTGGAGCAGCTAACGCCCGCATTGCGAGAGGTATCGACGGAATTCATCAAGCAGCAAGCGATTAGAATTGCTGGCTTGGACGCCACCGATGTCGTCAAGCAGTACTACGTCGGCATGGGCTACGTCGTGCCGGCGAAAATCTCCTGCACGCTGCCCTCGGCCGTCTACATCGCTGAGCTGCGGTCCACCGACGCCGTGCATCCGACCCTGCGTGTGCAGGCACAGCGGATGGGCGACGCCCTGGAGGAGGCCGTTCCCGGTTTGAAGATGCACCACGACCGGTCGCCCGGCACGTGGAACATCCGCCGCGGTACCCACGACATCGTGAAAGTCTGAGATGAGTCGGCCTGAATCGATTTGGATGATCTGCACGCCGGTCAACGAAGCTCCGGCGATGCAGGATGGCAACTACGCGGCGGTCAGATTTGACCACCGTTACCTAAAGTTCGTGCTGGAGCGCATACAGCACGCGGCCGACACCGAGAAAAAGTGGTCTACTTTCTACCGCTCCGAATACACCGACAGCCAACTGTTCTGGTTGTCGAACGTCGCCAACGAGGGTGATGTGGCTGCGGAGGATGTGGCCGATCAGGCTGTGGATTTAGCAGGGCTCGGCAGTGCGTGGTTTGAGATGCCGCAGGGCTGGGAGCCCGAAGAGGCCTGGAAATGCCGGCAAGAGCTGACCTTTATCGGTGTCGGCTCCAAGGACATCATGTATCAGTTCGGCGAGGTGCATCTCGATTTCACTTTTGAGACGCCTACGTTGTCGAGAGAAGTGCTGGGGGCTATGCTGGCTCGCGTCTCAGTTAAGTCACGGAGGGCGAAATGAGCCTGCTGCCACCACCCAGACCACCCGCGACGGACGTGCCGGACAGTAATCTTGGAGATGCCGTGTGTCATGGCGGTGCCCATGCGGTAGCTGCCGCGGTCAAGAAGGCCAAGCCGCCGGAGATTCATTACTCGGTCGCGGGCACCGGCAAGGATCGTCACATCGTGCACGAGATTGTCGGCACGCTCCGGGGCTCCACGCGAGCCGCCGGCCGCAATGATCCCTGCCCTTGTGGGTCGGGGAAGAAATACAAGAAGTGCCACGGCTCTTCGAAGCCCAAACCGCACCAGCCACCGCGGCGGAAGCAAGACATTCTCGTCCCGAACATCTCGGGGGCGAGGGTCATACCAATCAGGACTACGTTCGAGGTGATCGACGATGCCGATAACGGCGTTCCCGCTGCACCTGAAGGTGAAGGACATCCGGGAGGCAATTGAAGGCTACCCTGATGAAGCCACGTTTTACTTGGCCTACGGCGAGGTGGAGACCGAAAACATTTTTGCTCGGGTTGACGGACTGACCCGATATACCCCAGAAGACGGCAATGACACGCCGGGGCCGCTGATCACTATCTCGTTGATGGATGAGAGTGCCCCGCACGCTGGCGAACACTGTCCGGACGACAACTGCCCGGGTGTGATTGACGAAGACGGTGACTGCTCTCACTGCGGCATCGATTACCAAGACCTTGAAGAGGATGACAATGAAGACGATGACAGATAAACAAATGCAAACGATGCATGGTGGCGTCGCTCCGCACGAACGTCGCGTTATGGCGATGATGATCGGTTTTGGGCAGAACGTGCCCGACGGTCCGACTGTCGCGAGTGAGAAAGACCGTATCACGCGGGCCAGGCTCATTCTGGAAGAGGCCTTGGAATACGTTGCCGCCGCCGGTCTGAAAGTCGTCGTCGATAATTGCGACGACAACATTGCGATCGATCTGGACAATCCCTTTGGAAAGGGTCCGGGCACGCTTACCATCTCTGCCGACGGTGAGGCGACACCTGACCTGACCAAAATCGTTGATTCGCTCAGCGATATCTCCGTCGTCAACACGGGCGGGTTTGTGACGCACGGCGTGCGGATGACGCCCATGCTGGAGCTGACCGATCAGAACAATCTGATGAAGATTGCGAATGGTAAGCTCGATGAGCACGGCAAGTTTCAGAAGCATCCTAGTCATCCTGTGCCGAACTATACGTTTGAGTTGCGGCTCCAGGGCTACGACTCGCAATACGACGAGCATTTGGAGGGGAGTGCTCACAACGATGTGGTGAATCCGATCGACGAGCCAGTCGCACCGTACGTTCCGGTTCGCACTGGCAATCCGGTACCGGCGGAGTTGCTGCCGGTGTTCCCACCAAAACCGACGGAGCGGACCAGCTCGGCTGAGCCAAATGAGGCGGCCGTGTCGAAGCCGACGCCGTTTGCAAGCGGCAGCTCGTTCGAGTATTGGCCGGAGCTGGAGAAGGGCAACGTACTGCACTGCCCAGCGCAGAATACAATCCGCCCATCGAAGCATGATCAGTACTCGCTGGTCTACAGCGGGATGCTGGTTGACGTTATCCTGGCCGCGGCGCGGCAGTTTCATCCCGGCTTGCTCACGGCCTTGCTGGGGCTGGGCTTGAAAGCCGCCGGCTACGAGAAGAAGATTTCGGTCGATCTCAACAGCGCACGCGTTACGCAGGCCGGCGAGCCTGGACCGCGCGGCGTGGTTTTCAGTTATCGTCGTCTCGAATAAGGAAATTCGTTATGGCCGGCCGTAATGTCATGCAGCTTCGTCCCCGTGGCGACACCGGGGCGATGCCGTATAGTCCCCAGCGGGACTTGGCCACGCTGTACGTGCCGGCCATGCGCGAGGCCTTGATGGGCCTCGACCAGGTCAACTGGCGCCCGTTCTTCCAGGAGTGGATGGCGGGCTGCAATATCACCCAGGACGACCTGGCAGAGGGCATTAAACGGTTCGTGGAGGCCCACCGCCTGTTCACAGGCGTGCCCTCGATCACGGAGCCCGTACAGGCTTTCGAGCGGAGCGGATTCAACGCGCTCAGCCCGGCCATCCAGGCGGCGATCTACTTCCGCATTGGCGAGGTTATCGCAGCCGGCTTCTTCATCGCAATTCGTGACGTCACGATTCAGGGGCAGCTTCCTCCCAATGAGGATGAGATCGCCCGCACGGTCGCCGCGGCCCGTAAGATGGCGGAGCGGCTGACTGGCGTGTTGAAGACTCCTACGACTTCTCAGGAAGAGCTTGAAACGACAATCGAGGCTCTTAAAGTGGAGTGCGAAGATCGGAAGGCGGCAATGTGTCGCCTGCACGATATGGTCCACGATCGCGACCGACAGCTCGCTATTAAGGCTGGCGAGCTGCATGCCGCTGTCAGCGAGAAGGAGGGCGCGCAGTGGCGGATGCAACGACGCAAACTATGGCAAACTCTCAAGGATTGGTGGTCCTGGCGGGTCCACCGTCGGCGTACGAAGGTGACCTCGTCGCCGAGCTGAAATTCATCGGCAACTTAATGGACCACACCTTCTTCCCGGAGGCGGGTCTGTTTGGCGGGCAGCGGCGACGCTTCTGCCTACCCCACAACTACATCGTCTTCGACATTGAGACCAGCGGTTTCAGTCCCCAAGAAGACGTCATCGTCGAGTTCGGCTGGGCGATCGTGCAAGATCACCAGGCGACTGACTACGGCGGCGTCATGCTGGACTGGAGCCAGTTCGACCCCGACAACGCCAACTTCCACGAGTGGCTGCGCTGGCGACTGGCTAAGACGGCCGCGGACTGCGCCAAGCAAGGTCGGCATTACCACTTCACCTACGACCGGTTGAAGGCCGAGGGAGTGCATCCGCTCGCAGCGGTACGCGACTTCTCGGAACTCCTCAAAGCGTTTCTAAGTACCAACGCCTACCTGGTTGGGCACGGGGCTTGGAAGTTCGACCGCGTGCGGATCGACAATATCACAGAGCAGTTCCTGGGCTACAAGCTGCCCTGGGATAACTCGCCACTGTTCGACACCGGCCTGGTGGAGAAAGCGTGCCAGCTCAACAAGGTGCCTTGCGACAGCGAGACGCTCAACGAGTGGTACCAGCGCGTGAATGGCCAGTGGTCGAAGAAGAAGTGGAACCTAGACGGCCACTGTGCCAGCAAGTACAACTTGGCCGAGCGGTTCAATCTCGATCTGCGATATTCGCACACAGCGGGCTTCGATTGCCTGCTTACCCACTCGCTTGCGGAGACGTATCGCCAGATCGGCGAGGCGTGTCGCGGCCTTGAGTACGATTCATGACCAAAAAGAAAAAGCAAACGCCCAAGACGCCGCCGGCAGACGATAAGCCGGTCTCACCATTGGTGGATGGGCATCCCACGCAGTGCGTCGCCGGCGGAGAGCATGAGCCAGTCGAAGACGAGGTCGACGGCAAGCGGGAGCGATATTGCAAGAAGTGCAAAGATCCAATGCCGCTGGAGGAGTCCAAGCCAGAGGCTGGCAAAGCTAAGAAAAAGAAGGACAAGAGCGACGAGGCAAAGTCCAAGCCGCAAAAGCGCGACCAGGCACTCATCGTTGGCAAGTTAGCCAGCTCGCGAGACCCTCGCATCTACCGGACGATTATTTCGCGAGCGGAGCCGCCGTTCAAACGCTTCGTCGGCATCGATCTAGGGACCAACTGCGGTATCACCTATGCCGATATTGTCCCGGGGCAGCCGGTTACCAATGCGCGATTATTGATGGGTCAGTGGGACTTGTCCATCAATCAGTACGATAGCGGCATCTTGCGGCACGTGCGGTTGCAGCAGTTCCTGTCGATCCTGTCGCCCGATCTGATTTTCTTCGAGGATGTCAAGTACGACGCCCCTACTGATTCGTTCAAGGGTCTGCCCCTCGGCGCTATTGTGGCCCGTGTATCGCCCACGGCCGAGTTCTTCGGTGGTTTGAAGACCACGCTTGGATTCTGGGCGACGAGCCACAATATCCCGTGTCAGGGGATCGCTATTACGGAGGTCAAACGCTGGATCACCGGGAAAGGTAACAGCAGCAAGGTTGACGTGATCAAAGCAGTCAACGCGCGCTTCTCCGTCAACCTGGACCCAGAAGGCTACGAGTCCAGCGGCGCTGACAACATCGCCGATAGTGCCGCATTATGCGGGATGGCGATCGAGACTTACTCGGATGGACTGACTGGCCATCTGGCAACCCACGACGAAGCAGGGGGCGCGGATGAATCTGTTGCTGAGTGACGTCGCGACTGTCATCAGTTACCGGCCTATACCGGGCTATCCGCATTATGAGGCGGGCAGCAATGGGGCGATCCGTACGTACTACGTGTGGCATAGTAAAACCAGGCGCGTTGCGGCGACACCCCGCGTGGTGCGGCCTCATTTCAACAAGAGACTTGGTTACTACATGGTCCCCGTTATTCGGGGAGATGGTAAGTATACAAACCAGTATGTGCATGTTCTGGTTGCGCTAGCGTTTCACGGGTTGCCGCCGAAAGGGCAAGAGGTGCGGCACGACAACGGCGTTAAAACAAATAATCGATCAGACAATTTGATCTACGGTACGCGGCTAGACAACAATCGCGACAAGCTGCGGCACGGAAAGCAACCGCGAGGTAGCCGCCATCACTGGGCCAAACTTTCCCATCGACAACTTATGTCGATTTTCCAGATGCGCGGTCGTGGAAGACTACAGCAAGAGATTGCTGATCGACTCGGAGTGAGTCAAGGTTATGTGTCGCACGTCTTGAAAAACGGACAGGAGTACTATGTCGTATAAATGGAATATGGTAGTGCAGGGGGACTGCGCGGTCGAAATCGCCAAGTTGCCGACCAGTGTCTGCGACTTAGTGGTTTGTGATCCCCCATATAACATCGGATTCGACTACGGCGACGGTGAATACGAAGATAGCAAAGAGGCCCATGAATACATCGATTGGTGCAAGCTCTGGCTGACCCAGGTCAAGCGCTTGCTCAAGCCTGATGGATCACTCTGGCTGATGATTGGCGACGCCTTCGTGTCGGAGCTGGATATCCTCTGCAAGAAGATGGGCTTCCACAAACGCTCGCAGGTCGTGTGGCACTTCACCTTCGGGGTGAACTCCGTCAAAAAGTTCACGCCCTCGCATACACAGCTTCTCTACTACGTCTGCAACCCGAAGAAATTCACGTTCAATGCCGAGTCGGTGCGGGTGCCGTCGGCCCGGGCTCTGCAGTATGCCGACAAGCGGGCTCACCCGGACGGCCGGCTGCCTGACGACACGTGGATTATCCGGCCCCAAAAGGCTCTGGATTACTTCCCGGCCGAGGCGGATACCTGGCTGTTCTCCCGCATTGCTGGCACGTTCAAACAGCGTGCTGGCACTCCCAATCAAATCCCCGAGCAGCTCCTGGGGCGGATTATCCGCACCTGCTCCAACCCTGGCGATCTGGTCTGCGACCCCATGATGGGCAGCGGATCGACGCTGGCAGTGGCAAAGAAGCTCGGCAGACGCTACCTTGGTTTCGATATCTCCCCCGCTTTCGTCCGCTGCGCAGAGCGGCGGGTTGATGAGGCCAAAGAGGGTGAAGCACTCGACGGCCCGCTGCCACACGGAGGGTAGAGCGGGTAATGACAGGGAGGTCACATGGGCAACAAGAAGTTGGTGGTGCCAGGCAATCAGCAAGCGGCACCGAGCCCATACACCGAGGATGATCTCAACAATGCCGCCAAAGACGCGGCCCTTCTGCTCAAAGACAGCCCCGCGATTGCGGTGTGCATGAACGTCGATATCACGGCCCGGCGATTGTTCATCGTCGCCCGTGGGCAGATGGATGCCATACTCGAAGAGGGCTGGGAAATCGAAAACCCGGCCCTCGTCGTACAAACCCTGGTTGTTAGTGCCCAGGAGAGAGCAGCCCGTACCCAATTCAAGGTGGCGGAGCTAAAACGGACGCTTGTAGAAGACGTCCTACCTTTTCTGAACCTGCTCGTGGAGCGGGAACAGCAACTAGACGCAGAAGAAGCAAAAACCAATGACAGCAAGCAAGACACAGCCGTCGCCGACTGAGCGTTACTTCATCGGTATGACGACAGTCGCCCGCGAGCACTGGCTCTCCTTTGTGCGGGAGCCCGAAGCCACGCGGTCGAGCAAGCCGGAGTCCGTACAGAAGGAGCGCGACGCCAAACGGGCGAAGCAAGAGGAGAAATCCGCCAGTACGCCGATCATGGCCACGGCGTTACACATCGTGATCATCAACCAGACGGGCGAGATCGTTTTTGAAATCCACCAGCCCGAGAAAGAGATCGAGGGCAATGCCAGCTACAGCGCGATGCGGTTCCTGGCGAATGCACTGGCCGAGACCGGTCTGGAGGTCGGGCACAACAAGCTCGTCGATACCAACGTGCGACTGTTCGGTTTCGATATCCGCGAGCGACTCCGCCTGATGTCGCTCGACGCGATGCGGTTCGCCGTTATCAAGAAAGTTCCGTTGCGGATTCCGATCGGACTGTGGTATCACCGCACGTTCGAGGCGGGAGCCTACCTCGATCCGTACGAGGCTTTTATACCGAGCGAGTTGCGGGGCGACATCGACTTCTCCTGCCTCTGCGACTTCCTCAATATCCCATCGACGGCGGTCAATCTCGACGCCGCTCCCCATGTCCAAGCCGAACTCGCGCGACAGCTCGCGATCATCGGTCAAATGTTCATTGCGGAATAGCCATGAATCATCCCACTGCCGAGCAGCGGCCTATCGACGTCAAAGAAACGCGACAGCCCTTTGACCACGAGACGGCACAGCAAAAGCCAGCCGAGAGAACCTTGCTCGACTGGAGCCGGGAGTTGGAGTTTTTCACTCCGGCCCTGCTCGTGCAGTTCGGGAAGTTCGACCGCGACCCGGTGATCGAAGTCATCAAGCACACCGGGATCGCGGCTTCCGCAGTCAACTGTGAGTCGCCGCTCTTCTCCGGTCTGGGGAAGGGCATGCTGCTGGGCCAAGAGGTCAATTGGGACCATCGCCTGTACTGCGTGCCCACGGAGCACTGGACACCATTCCGCGACACGCTTAACGGCATCGCCTGGCGCGATGTCGAACGCGGCACCTATAATCGAGCCATGTTCCACGAGCTGGACGTGTTCGATCCGACAACCTTCGCCAAGCGGGGCGGATTGCTCGCCGAGCTGCCGTTTCTTACGATCACGGTCTTTGGAGTCTCTAACAACAAGGGACAGGTCTATCTCGAACCGGCCTCCAGCCCGCCACAAAACCGACCGTCCCCCAAAACGATCGGTCCGCGGCCGGAGATGGTTCAGGAAGCCGCCAAGATGCTTGGCCCTATCACGGTCGAGACGTTGTCCCGCCACCGAAAGGATTCGCAGTGAAAATCAATGTTAGTCTGCCCGGCCCGATGGAGGCCGAGGTGACGATCGACGACAAGCGGAATGTGGTCGATCTGACACCATTTTTTTACTCGGGCGTGACGGCCGTCCCGGCGATGCGAATCAACGTCGAGAACGGCAAGGGCGTTAAGCGGCAGTTCGCGATCATGCTCAATAGCAAGACCGGCGGCGTGACCGTACAGAGCCTCGATCGCAAGGTCGCGGCGGCGTTTGATACGCTGACGCCGGAAGAATTCAAGGCCAAGCAGGCCAAGGTCAAGACGAAGAAGCCCAAGGCAAAAGCAACCGAGCCGCCAGCACCCGATGCCAAGGTACCTCACTAAAACTTTCACCGAATCTCGCTATTGGGAGCGCAGTGAATTCGACCCGTTGTATAAATGGGTGGAAATCCCGCGCGTCACGACCGGCGAGATTCCGCTTGACGCGCAGATACGAGAATGGGTAGAGCGTACACAGGCTGTGATCGTGCATCCCGGGCAACTGGGCCTTTACAGCCAGATGATGGATGATCGGAATCGCTTGCGTTGTACGACGTTTGGTCAAACCGTGTTGTATGTAGAAGCTGATACCAATGCCCAACCAGAATCGCCCCCGCCCAGTTACGGAAACGACCACGGCCCAGAACGCAGCCGAGCAGAGCCAGCGGGAGTCACTATCACGCCTACCCAACCTCCCCCAACCAACCCCGGCGCCCCCTTCGGCACATAGCGTGTTCGCAACGGGTCCTCGGCGAAGTGCCGTTATGCCAGCCCTATCTGACGACCCGAATGCACCTGTCCCCGAGCCCCCGCCGCCCAAAGGCCACGTGGGCGGTGCCTTGCCCAAAACCGAAGAGGAAGTCACAGCGCTGGCTACGGTCGCCGCGCTGGAGCCCGTACAGCCGCCTGGTCCGCCACCAGCGCCGCCACCGCCGCCGGAGCCAGCACCTTCGTTGGAGGGTTTACCGCCCTCCACGATCCCAGCTCCGGCGGCGGAGTCGCCGGCCGTAGTCGCCCAGCCCGTGGTGCAAGCGCCGAAGCCGCCGCAGCTTGTCGCTCTGCAGCCGGCCCCGATGAATCTAGGCGTGCCAGCGATGCTCGAAGTGGCCAAGCAGTTCTTGAACCATACGGCGATGGAGCAGTCCGATCGGTTCTACCTGGTGGCCATCCCCGACGACGGCGAGCCCGACGTCCATGAGTTCGAGAAGATCGACACGCTCATCGACCAAGTCATCGCGTCTCAAGGTCAGAATACAACCTTATTCTGTTTCGTGGGCAAGTGGATGTATATCGCCGAGGCAGCGAATAGTCCCGGCCTGCAGTATTTGAATACGCCGGCCGGCAATGTGCCTCTCTTCAAGATGCCCAAGCCTGGCGAGCTGAAGGTCAATCGCACCGGCTGGATGGGCAAGGGTCCGCGAGAGCTGACGATCCCCAAAGAGGCTCCCAAGCCTGCGGATAAGCCGGCGGAGGCAGCAGTACCTGCCAAGGAGGAAGAGATTCCTCTCTTCAGCGGTGGTCACGGCCCTTAAAACTCGGCCGATTTGCGCCAGGTAATATGAGCCTCACAGCTTAGCCATCGGATTCCCCGATGGCTTTTTTCGTTTGTGCGGAGCAAGCAACGACCAATGCTCGTGAAGCGTTATCGTGGTCGTGTCGTCCAAAGAATGCGGCGGGCTACGCCCGGCCACATCGAGCTGATCTATCCCTCCGAACGTGAGAACGACCCGCGCGAGCGGGAGGTAATCACGCAAGCAGAATGGGATCAGCACGGTTCTGAGAAGTACGAAGACGGGAAGTCCATAGCCGACTTCCGTCCTACGGCGGTTCAAGGCCACGCCGCCTGATTTTTTAAGTTGGCCACAGCTTCTGTTTAGGAGTTAGTCATGTCGCGAAAGCACTCTTCGCAACCCAAGCACCCGCTGTCTGAGCGTCACTTTCGGCAGATTGTCTGTCGAGAACGCCACACCACCCACCGCATGCGTTCGGTGTGGGGCGTGGGCTGGCGTCCTGGCGATCAGACCAGCAATTTCATCGGTAAGTTGTTTCGGCCGCTGGGCTCGGCCGTGATGATGGTGCAGGTGCCCTACGAGCGTCCCGACGCCGATCGCCCGGGCCTCGGTCTGTTCGGTGTCGCCGCCGAGGTCGATCCGGCTACGGCTACTGTGTACTACACGGACCTGCGGTTGCATCACGAGTTCCATTTCGTGCCGCGGCCTGGTGCGCGTGGCACGGTGCTCGATCCGACCGAAGGCGAAGGCGGCAACGCCACATGGGTCCTGCTGGGGCTCGAAGTCGATCATGTGCGGCAGCGGAATACGGAGCGCAACTACCGGTTGCCGGCCGTGCCGCAAATGCCTGTGATCTATTTCGGCTACGCCAGCCAGGATCATATCAACAACGCGTTCTCCGAAACGCCCACCCTGCGGCAACTGGCCGTCGGCGGCACCGAGATCAATTGGTCCGGCGATTCGCTGGGAGGCCTCGCGGCTTTCCGCTCGGAAGCGACGCACGCCAAGGAGAAGGTGTTCAATAGCTGGTCGGCTGACGTGCAGCAGGCCAAGATGCGGGAAGCCTGGGACAGTCAGGTGCTGGCTCCCACGCATGAGATGAACACCACCGGCCTGTACCTGATCCCGCACGAGCTGGTTACCTCGGCGTTCCGCACCACGCGGATCTTCGAGTACTTCGGTGGCCTGGTCGGTGCTCACGTCTACAACCCGGCCCGCAAGCTGGAAGGCAAGAGCATCCCCAACCCGGCGATCGAGGCGGCTCAGGAAGCCGGTGTCGACCTCGTCGCGGAGCTGACGAAGATTAAGGACAGCACGGAGAGCGGCACGCCCGAGTATGCTGAAATCGAACAGAAGCTCATAGCGCTATTGCCCGCTTATCGGGCGAAATGCAAAGCCTCTGAAGATATCAGCGACCAGAGCCTGCTCAGCGATCTGTGCTCGCCGGCTCAGGACGTCCAGATCGAGCTGCCGATCGCCAAGCTGCCCGAAGAGGCCCAGATTGTGGAGATGCGGCAGCGGCTGCGTCCCCATATCAGCGAGGCCTGCACGGACCAGGACATTCTCGACGCGGTCCGCAATCCGTCGCAGCCGCTTGTGGCGAGTGGTCTGGCCACCATCCAGACCATGCGTCGCGACGTGCATATTCCGCTGGCCGACTCGATGTCGTTCACGGCGGAGGTGCTCGGCCGCGAGCGGATGGCCGCGCGGTTCTGGTACGATTTGCCTGCCCCCAAACCTCGTCAGCCGCAGCAAAAGCGGATTGAGGAGCCAGCCGAGGAAACCGATGCCAGCCAAACCCCTGCTGTTGCCGCTGCAGCCGCCTGAAGACAGCACGCCTGAAGCGTGGCTAGCGCGGATGGATGAATCGCCGACGATTCTGCCGAACTGGCCGGAGTCCAAGCGACTGGCGATCGTGATGGTGGAGAAGCAAGCCAAGACCGGTTACACCGAGGCTTGGGTCGTATTGAGCGAGGCTGGTTTGGAGCTGACGTTCACCCGCAATTTCGGGAATCGTCTGTACTTCAAAGTACCCCGCCAATCGTTGCTTAAATCCCCTGACGTTTGTCCGGAGCTGGCGGCTGAGTCGTGGCATTAAATGAAACCTCCTCGGGTTGACGGCCCGGGCAGAGCTGGTTGCGGCCTTCGGGCCGCAGCCGGCTCTTTTTTAGTAATTGGTGGTCGTGGTTGCTCCGCTTTGGCGATCTGGCTAAGCTGATGGCAACTCCAGGGAGGGAAGCGTATGGCAGTTGCCACCCAGTCAGCGGTTGTGATATTCGACATGACTGTGGACGAAGCGAGGCAGCGCTGTATGTTTCGCTATTACGTGGATGGAGTCTATCAAGAGACTCGTTCGCTCGACCCCAATGAGCGCACGATCTCCGGATTGCACGCCCCCGCCGGCGCGCTGGTCCGCATTGAGCTAATCGACGACGCTGATCGCGTAGCTCAACAGTGCTCCTTCACTGCCCTCCGTGAGCGACGTACGATCGAACACGACGGACTCACAATTCAAATTCGTGGCGACCTGTTCGAGGCCGCCAGCCAGGCTTCTTAGGACTTATCATGACCGCCGCAGCCCCCGCCCAGCGTTTTGCTCTCGACCCGTTCTTTGATGGTGATGGCGGCAACGTCCGCACGCCTCTCGGCGCCCCTGTGCCCGGCACGGAGAACTACCGCGACATTTCCACCGAGCGACTGGCCAACGATCGTACGATCGCCGATCGGATTCCCCACCGTAACGATGGTATTCGCGGAGTGGTCATTCCGCACGCTACACCGGGCGGCACGGTACGCGGTATTCGCCCCAATGATCTCAACGGCGTGCAGATCGTCGTGGACCCGCATATCGAAGGGCAGAGCGCTGTGCTCGACTTGGGCCAGATGACGCCCGCGTTGATGGACCAGGCCACCAACATGGCGGCCCAGATGACGCCCGAGCCCGACTCGATTCAGACTCAGCGGCTCCGCGGCTCGGCGGCGATGCACGGCGTCGCGGCGCTCAACGGCGGCAGCCGGCGAACGATCTCGCAAGGCCCGGCCACGATTCCCTCGCCCAACCTGGGGCGGATGGGTCAGCCAGTGCCCCGCAACGTGCGGCCGCTACAGGCCTTCGCACAGCAGCCGCAGCCAGTGTATGAAAACGGCAGTCGCGAGCTGCGGGCGATCGACATCGGCGCGCCAACCCGGCAGATTCCTACGATCGCGGCGCCGACGATGCAGGTCTTGTTCGAGATCGAGCACTTCGGCACGCACGAGGCGGTCTACCACGATGTGCTGGTGGGCGAGGCGTTCATCGTGCTGATCTATCGCACGGATTATCAGGGCAGCAAGTATTTTCCCGAGAATCGGGATGTCAAAGCACCACCCCTGGCGCTTATGATCCAGGGCCAGAGCAAGGCTTATCTGGTGCATACCACCGGAGTTCGCTATGTTTACGAGGGCAATGAGCACTGTGTGCTCCTCGTCGAGCGTGTAACAGACATGCCACCGGAGGGCTAAATGGAGAAGCGTGGAGTCGTGGACCGCGATAACACTCGCGACACGGAAAAGCAGTTGCCGGCCGGACAGAAGCAAGCCGACACAAAAACCGCAGCCGATCGCCTGGACGATGACTTTACGAAGCGGGCCTCCGACGCGGCGGCCGACAAATTGAAGCGGTAGTCGGTTTCTAAGTACCAACCGCAGGGAGGCGCAGCATGTCGGACATGATGGTCCATACCCTTGGCGAAAAGGCCATGGGTTCCCGCGCCAACGAGCACTTCCCCAGTCCGTGGTACGACTATGCGTCGATGGTGTTCCCCAACACCATTCAAGACGCCCTGCGGGCTTGCGAGGACATCCTTTCCGCCAACGGTACCTACCGCGAAGCGCTCCGCCGGATCATCTCCTATTTCGTCACCGACGTCGAAGTCACCTCGACCAGCGGCGACATCCTGGGCACCGACGAGAAGGATAAGTACGAGACCTTTCTCGATGACATCATTGGCGTCAAGAAGGTGCTGATGACGGTGGCGATGGACTTCCTGACCTATGGGAATTCCTTCACCAGCTTGATCATCCCGTTTCGTCGCTACTTGAGCTGCCCGTCGTGCGGTCTCGAAGCGCCACTCCGGCGTATTTACAATACGCCGGAATTCAAATTTAGCTGGGTCAATTTCGAGTTTCACGCCGAATGCCCACAGTGCGGTCACCACGGCAAGTTCAACCACATCGATCGTCGCTCACACGAGCAGGACTCGATCCACGTCAAGCGCTGGAACCCGCACGAGATCGACATCCTGTGGGACCCGTACACCGACGAGACGTCGTACATCTGGAAGATCCCCGAAGAGTATCGCTCGCTGATTCGTCGCGGCCATCTCTTCCACCTGGAGCGAGCGAGCTGGGAGATCATTCAGGCGGTCAAGAACAACCAATACCTGTTGTTCGACAAAGACGTCGTCTACCACATGAAGGAAGAGGCGCTGGCCGGCATTCGCAACCGCGGCTGGGGTATCAGCCGCGTGCTGGCCAACTTCCGTCAAGCGTTCTACGTGCAGGTGCTGCATCGCTACAACGAAGCGATCGCCCTGGACTACGTGATTCCATTCCGCGTCATCACTCCGCAAGCGCGGCAAGGTGAGGCAGGCGGAGCAATGGACCCGGCCCTCAGTATCGGCATGGGCGGCTTTGTCTCGCGGGTGCAGAGCATGATCGGCCAACGCCGACGTGATCCGGCTCGCTGGAACATCCTGCCCTTCCCGATTGAGTACCAGGCCCTGGGTGGCGATGCTACACAGCTCGCCCCCAAGGATTTACTTGAGTTCGGCATGAACAACTTGCTGGCAGCCGTCGGCATCCCGGTCGAAATGTACCAGGGCAACATGTCGATGCAGACCGCCATGCCGATGATGCGGATGTTCGAGGCGTATTGGGCTCAGCTCACGCACTATCTCAACCAGTTCCTGTCGAAGCTGGTGGAGAAGATTGCTCAGCTTATGTCGTGGGAGCCCGTGACGTGCAAGCTGCAGCGGACCAAGCACGCCGACGACCTCAATCGCCAGATGGCTCAGCTCCAACTCATGATGGGCGGCCAAATCTCCAAGACGACGGGCCTCAAAGCTCTCGATATGGAGTTCCTCGAAGAAGTGCGTCGCAAGTTGCAGGAGCAAAAACTGGAGCAGGAAGAGACGCAGAAAATCCAGAAGCAAATGGAGCAAGCCAGCGTCCAGGACGAGATGGCGCAAGGCGGCGGTCAGCAGCAACAGCAGCAAGGTATGCAGCAGCCTGGCATGCAACCAGGCATGGACCCCTCGCAACAACAGCAAATGGGTCCGATGGGTCAGCCTATGGGCCCGGGCGGAGCTGCGCAAGGCTTCGCGGCGATGCAGCCCACGCCGCCCAATCAACCTACGACGCCCGAAGAAATGCAGAACAAGGCACAGACGATCGCCGAGCAGGCGATGATGATGCCCGAGAGCCAGAAGGATTCGTTCCTCATCCAGCTAAAAAAGACCGATCCTACGATGTCGTCATTAGTCCGCTCGATTCTCGAAGGGATGCGACGCGACGCAGCACGACAGGGTCAGGATATGGTTATGCAGCAGCAGTTTGGCCAGGGCGGCGGGGGCGGCGATCCTTCGCAAGGCGGCGCCAAGCAAGGTGCGGCCCGATTGCCAAGAGGCTCTGCGCGCCGTTTGTATCAGTGTGCCAGGGAAGCCGGGACTCGCGAACTTCGTTCGATCGAGCTATGATCTGCGGGCATGCGTGCCGATTTAGCGCCTATTGGGCTCCTCACTCGCAACCGCCATGTCTACCTGGACGCTACGTTGCGATCGCTGTCGGCCACCGGTTTGCCAGCTAAGCAACCGGTCATTGTTTTCGATGATGCTAGCGACGAACAAGCAACGGTCGCTTATCTGTACGGTTCCAGTCTGATCCCGGCCGGCGATCCGTGGCCGCGAGTGCCCGCCTGGGGACCGCTGGGGCTCGATATCCTGTGGAAACAATATCGCTCGCCCCACGGCCTGCTTGGTAAAGTCGCCGTAGAGCGGCTCGGAGGCACGCCCCTGGGCGTGGTTAATGCCTCCTGTCAGATGATCTGCCGGCTGTTTAAGCGTTATCCAGACGCCCCGGGCGTGATCCTGTTGCAGGATGACGTGATCTTCAACCACGACTGGTACATGCAGATGCTGATTAACGCCGGCCGTACGGAAATGGGGCCGATCGGGCTGCTATCAGGCTGCCGGCTCAATAAGCCGCTGAAAACCGAATACGCCAAGATGTCCTTGTTGCGGCTCACTCACTCGACGACGGCCCAGTGCTTGTACCTGGCCCGCGAGGCTTATGAGCGCGAGAAGGAGTGGTTCTCCTCGGAACATAACTTACGATCGGGGTTTGATAATCATCTTTGTACGACGGTCCGTCGCAGCGGGCACGTTGTGTGTATGACCAATCCGGCCGTGTGTCAGCATACGGGCCTGCTCTCACTCGTACGGCCCAAGCTGGGCTGGCACGCACGAGGCAAACGCGGACGGATCAGTTACGAGGCCAGGCCGCCGTATGTCCTGGCTGACCGAATTAAAACATTTGCACCATGCGAGTAACACTTCCCACGCATTCGCGGTTTCAAGATTTGACCGGTCGTGATTTTAATGACTGGCACGTCTTGCGGTACGACGGCAGACAAGGCCGACACCACTACTGGTGGTGCCGCTGCCGATGCGGTGTCGAACGGCCGGTGCAGGGCAATCACTTGCGCAGCGACGGCAGCCGTAATTGTGGTTGCGTAGCTCGCGATAACTGTCGTCAACTTCGCACGACGCACGGGATGTCCAGGTCGCCGACTTATGTGTCCTGGAAGAGCATGATTCAGCGTTGTTACGACACAAACAGCGACAACTTCGCGGATTATGGTGGTCGCGGTATTTTAGTGATCTCGCGGTGGCATCGTTTTGAAAACTTTTTTGAAGATTTGGGTGTGCGACCATTGTCTCGTACGCTGGATCGAATCGATAACGATTTAGGTTACTTTCCCGGCAATTGTCGCTGGAGCACTGCGCAAGAACAGGCCAGGAACCGGCGATCGACCGCGTTTTATGAGTTTGAAGGGCAGAGCAAGCCGCTAGTTGCGTGGGCCGAGACTTTCGCAGTGCCTTTGTATATTCTGCAGAGCAGACTCGGTAATGGTTGGCCCCTGGACTTAGCCTTCCGCCAGCCGGTCCGCAGTTTCGCTCCGTTGTCGGCTGAAGATAAACGACAGCATCGCGCAGCATGTAATGCCGTGCGAAACGCGATTCGGCAAGGAATTCTTTTTCGACCGCACGCCTGTTCGTTGTGTCCGTCAGTGGAGGATATTCAAGCTCATCACCATCGCGGCTATGCCCCCGAGCACTGGCTCGATGTGTTATGGGTTTGTCGGACTTGTCACAATCGTGTCTGCGTTCACGTATGACTGCAATTGGATTCTGCACACGTTATTACAGTCACGAAGCCACCTACGCAGCGTTAATCCTAGCGAACTGGGCAGCAGCACAGCACCACGACGTTTCCTTCTTCTCGGCTACCCGTAAGTTCGCCGGTATCGACAGTCGCTGGGACCCTGTCGTGCGCGCGTCGCGAGGCAAGCCCTTTACGACCTGGGCGGACGCGCAAGACGTCGTAGTTTGGACGCACTGCCCGCATATTGAGCAGCTCGAATGGTGTCGTAATGAGGGTAAGCACACGGTTCTGTTTTCGCTGTGGCACGAGTTCGAGCCCTGGCAACGCGACACCTTTCGGGCGGCCGACGTTGTGCTCTCGCCCAGTGAGATAGCGGCCCACATGCTGCAAAGCCGTTGGCAGGTGGGGCGATCGATACCGCTCTGGCTTGACCCCGGTCTGCCGCTGTTCAACAAGCACGAAGAACGCACCGCTCCCAAGCTCTTGCTGCCGCTGTGGGATGGTGCGGCGCGTCGCATTGAGATGACAATGCTGGAGCTGCTCGATCGCATGCTGGAGCTGCACGACGTAGGTCTCACGGTGACTTACAGCTCCAGCACGCTGGCTGGTCACGCTTATGAACGAATCAAGACCCTGCGTCGCAAATATGGGCCTCGCGTCCAGTCGCTAGCTGGCACACCGTGGCGAGACCGGCCGCTGGTCTATCAAACGCACGATCTCACGCTCTGGCCGGCCCACGCCGAGAGCACTTGCCTGACGCCGCTGATCTCGCTGGCGATGGGGACGCCTCTCATTTGCTTCGCCGTGCCGCCCATGCACGAAATCTTGAATCAGGGGAATTCCTACTTGGTGCCCTGCGGCGTGGACTATACGCCGGCCGGGGCCGCTGTGTGCCATCCGGACTACAGCCGGTTCGAGGAAACCCTGCACGAAGGGTTGAAAAACGAAACAGGGCTGCGTATGCTCCAACAGTGTACGGGGGATGGCTTCGCGGTCCGCCGCGGTCTATTCTCGGAAATACTGACACGCGTTTTTTGTTGAGGGAGTAACAAATGAGTCAGGTGAAACACCGGCAGCGGCTTCGCGAGAGACAGGGATTGGGTGAGGAGCCGCAGTTCGATCCCTCATTTGTCCCGGTGGCAGCCGCACTGCCGCTGCCGCGACTGGAGCCCGAAGATGAAACGCCCCTCACTATGGACCAGGGCGAGGAGACAACTCCAGAGGTACCAGCAGCAGTGCCGCCGGCAAATAGCCCTGGCCCGATCTCGACGGCCCATCCAGCGGTTCAACCGAACTCGGTAACGCCGTACAATCCCGAGGCAACGGCTATCACCGTCACCCCCAAAGCACCGGATGCTTCTTCACCCGGCCCCTCGCAGCATCCAGCCATGCACCCATGGCCAGAGGGCGAGGACGACGGCTACACGCTCAGCCCCGAGATCGTCGCGGGCAAGCAATAGCCGTCGGCCATAACCAGGGATGGTTCTATGCCGGCAATGGACAGCAGTCCGATTCCGTTTCCCAGCCGCAAGGTCTGCCGGGAGTATGCAGCGCGCTACGCCCAGTTCGTAACCCGCTGCAAGAATTGCTTCATGCAGCAGACGCTGGCGATCGGCGACATGATTGATTCGCTGCTGACCGATTACTACGTCTATATTAGCGGCTTAGTACTGCCGCCGCAGCGATACATTATCGAGAACGCCTATTGTGCCGGTCTCCTGTATCCAGTGCTGCAGGTCGAGCCACACGCTTGCTTCGATCGGATTGCGGACCTGGCAAATCTGGAGACGGCTCGCCTGGTGAGCTTAATCACGCCGGACTGTCGATTGCCGGGGCCGCAGCGACATCGCGAGCTGACGAGTCGACTGTATGATGCTCCGCTGCCAGCCCAGGCGATCGCCTTTGCCCAGATCATCGTGCAAGCGCAGGAGGTCGTGGACTACGTCAAGGGTACCAAGAAGAAGAAAGAACTCCGTAATCACCGCGACTGGTTGATGGCTCAGATGGAGGTGATGGCGGCCCTGCGCAAAGTCAGTGAGGAAGAGTTTTTCCAGACTCGCTGGCAACGATTCTATGTCGAGCTAGGCACTCTCGTCAAAAAATGCGACCATACGACTCAGCACGAGCGTCTCAAAGCCAACGTAAAAGCCAACCGTGAACGATCTCGACGTCAGGGCGCCTAGAAGGGAAGTCGTGCTCTGCCTGTCAGAGCTGCGGACGATCCTTCTCAACACGTTTGCGCTTGCCGGTTACTATTTCCGCGACCCCGGGCAGCTTGGTTGGCGAACGACCATTGAAGACGATGACGACGAGCGGGGGCTGGCACTGACGGTGCGGGTAACCCACCCAATCGAATCGCGAGTCGTTGCTTGCTGGGTCACTGATCGCAGGGCTGCCGAGCACGTACTACGGTTCCACATCGACACGATGGAGTATTCGTATCGTGGCGAGAACCCGTTGGTGGGGCCGCCTACGACGCTGCTGCCGCCGGATATAATCACCGTCGGCGAGATGCCAGTGCGGCAGGCGGATGTAACTCGCGACGACAATGGCGGCCGCGAGCTGCGGTCGATTGATTTATGACAATGACAGAAGCCGTGATCAGCTTGGCGGCGATAGCGGGCGCTGCTGCCATATTGTTTTGCCTGTTTTCAGATTTGCCGCTGCGTTGGCTTGCGCGTCGTAGTCTCGATGCAGCCACCGATGCCGCGGTAGCACGCGACGCGGCCAGACTGCCGATTGTCGATCAACGCCTGCGACAACTGGATAATAGCCTGACTCAGTTCGCCGGCGACGCGCTCTCGCGAGTGGATCAACAGATGGGCGAGCTGGAGCGGGTAATCGAGCAGAACGTGGGTCAGCAGCTCGCCACGATGCTGACACCGCCCCAGCAAATCTCGGTTATCACATCGCACCCAGAGCCGGTCTCGGTGATCACATCGCACCCGCCGGCGATGACCACGCTGGCATCCGGGACTACGTTCGTGCGGGACTTGTCGCCCCAGGTATTGGGCCGGCCGTTCGAGACAGCCCACGTTACCGGCCGCGTGGTCGCCACACCGCCGGTGTCCGTCCAGCCGCCCTGGAACCCGCCCGGGATGCGACTGCCGAGCCCGTTCAAGACGGCCTTTGACTCCGACGCCATCTTCAAGCAGCAAAAAGACATGCGGACACACGACATTGGCCTGCAGTCCCTACTCGACGCTGTCTTCCAGGCATTGTGGGACCTGCACCAGGTGGGCGGCGATCGGTTCGGGGATTGGGACCGCACTAAGTTCGTGGTCAATTTTGGCACTCCGCCCAAGGAGTCCGAGCGGCGATTCGTGTTTACCTTCACGTTCCCCGTCATCGATCGGTTCGAGGTTTTCCGCACGACCACCCCCGACTTTGGCCCGGCCTGGCATATCACCTCGCAAAAGCTCAACCTTGCGGTTACAGTATCTGGCAGTAACCCGCGGTTGATGGTTCCGGCGTCCCTCTCGGACACGCCAAATAGCGAACCGACGGTTGATACCGACGGTCGCGAGCTGCGGGCGATCACCTTGGATTAAATCATGGACGAACAGGTCACTCCGGGCGGGATTGTCATCCCAGGCACCGAAGAACCGCTGCCGTCGATCCAACAGACGGTCAGCGCTCTGGATGAGATCGGCCCCAAGCGAGCCGAGCATGCGGGTAAAGCTCTCCGCATCCTCTGCGAGCGACTCATAGGCACGGTCTGTGAGGTCGACCGCGAGCTGAATGTCTCGCAGTACCTCAACTCCGTCACCATCTTGGTCAAAGGGACCGGGAGCTACGTGCTGCAGATCGACGATGCCAACACGGGCGTCGATAAGAGGCAGATCGAGCAGGACGTCG
>Ga0310813_10000615_pt1 | contig 22073 bp, 20 predicted proteins | sample YN3metagenome_FD_203086 | JGI IMG/M metagenome (GOLD analysis project Ga0310813, IMG submission 203086) | Soil microbial communities from experimental microcosm in Duke University, North Carolina, United States - YN3 | ecosystem: Engineered > Artificial ecosystem > Soil microcosm > Unclassified...
GCCACGTAATCGAGCGCGTCGGCTTCGTCGACGTATTTGGCGGCCTTGCCGATCACGATGCCCAGTTCGACTTCCCAGTCGGTCTTCTTCGAGCCGCGCGGAATTTCGACGTCGTCGTTCGGGCCGCAGATCGCGCTAGTCCACTTGTTGAACACGACCGGCTCCGGCGGCACCGGCAGGTTCGACTCGGCCGCGTGGTCCGCATAGTTCAGGCCGATGCAGACGAACTTGCCGATCTTGCCGACGCACGGCCCGATGCGCGGATTGCCTTCGACCAGCGGCAGCGACGCCGGATCGAGCGCGCGCAGCCTGGCGAGGCTGGCATCGGACAGCGTGCTGCCGTCGATGTCGGCGACCACCTTCGACAGGTCGCGAAGCTTGCCTTGCGCATCCAGCAGGCCGGGCTTTTCCTGACCTTTCGGTCCGTAACGAAGCAGTTTCATCGTGGCACTTTCCTGTGAGTTCGAGAGAAGTTCAAAGCGATTCCAACGCGCGGACTAGTTCGACCAGCCGCCGTCGATCACATGCGCATGGCCGGTCGTGAAGGCGGACTCGTCGGAGGCCAGGTAGAGCGCGAGTGCGGCGATCTCTTCCGGCTTGCCGATGCGGCCCATCGGCTGGCGCGCGACGAAGGCGGCCTGTACCGCGTCGACGCTCGCGCCTTGCGCCTTGGCCTGCGCGGCGATTCGCTGTTCGAGCGACGGCGAAGCCACCGTGCCCGGGCAAATCGCGTTACAGCGTACACCACGCGTGACGAAATCGGCGGCGACCGCCTTGGTCAGACCGATGACGGCCGCTTTCGACGCGCCGTACACGAAGCGGTTCGGCACACCCTTCACGCTCGAAGCCGCTGACGACATGTTGATGATCGAACCGCCGCCCTTTTCCAGCATGCCGGGCAGGAACGCGCGGATGGTGCGGTACATCGCCTTGGCGTTCAGGTCGAACGCGAAGTCCCAGTCTTCTTCGCTGGCTTCGAGAATCGAGCCGGCATGCACGTAGCCTGCGCAGTTGAACAGCACGTCGATGGGACCGAGTTCGGCGGCCAGCGTGTGGATTGCCGCCGCGTCGCGCACGTCGAGTTCGCGCGCTTCGAGCGGTTTGCCGGCGAGCGCATCGAGCTTGATGTCGGTGGCGATCACGCGCGCGCCTTCGCGGGCGAACAGTTCGGCGGTGGCGAGGCCGATGCCTTGTCCGGCAGCGGTGATCACGGCCGTTTTGCCGGCCAGTCGTTGTGTCATCTAACGGCTCCTGTTGGATTTGAATTTCACAACCTGTAGAACGCGGCGGCATTCGCGCCGAAGATCGCCTCGCGCTGCGCATCGGGCAGCGCGCCCAGCAGCGACGTCGCCACCGCATGCCACAGCAGATAATCGCCATTCAGGTTCAGCACCGGCCAGTCGCTGCCCCACATCAATCGCGCGGGTCCGAACGCGGCCACCAGATGATCGACATACGGACGCAGCGTGGCCTCGGTCCAACCCGAGGCCGCTTCGGTCGCGAGGCCGGATAGCTTGCAATGCAGATGCGGCAGCCGCGCAAGCCGTGTGATGCCGTCGGCCCATGCGTGCCAGCCGGTGCTGCCGTCGCGGATCGGCGGCTTCGCGCCGTGATCGACGACGATGCGCAGCGCGGGGAAACGCCGCGCGAACACTTCGAGCGGCGCGACGTGGCGCGTGAAGATCAACGCATCGAACGCGAGGTCGTGCGCGATCAACGCATCGATCGCGGGCTGCAACGCGGGATTGGCGATCCAGTCGTCGTCGGGCAGGTCCTGCAGCATCGGCCGCACGCCCTTGAATTTCGGCTCGCGCGCGAGTTCGCCGAGCAGCGCGGGCGCCTCCGCGTCGAGCAGCGGCACCCAGCCGACCACGCCCGCCACCGATGCATCGCCGCGCGCGAGATCGAGCAGATAGCGCGTTTCGGCTACGCTCGGCGCAGCCTGCACGATCACCGTTTGCGCCACGCCGGCACCGGTGCGCAGCGGCGCAAGATCGGCAGGGCCGAACACCCGGTATAGCGGCGCCAGGTCCGGCGTCAGCCAGCCATAGTCGCCGCGGGCCGGGTCCCAGTAGTGTTGATGTGCGTCGATTTGCGGCGCGGCCATATCAATCCTTCGGCAGCGGCGCGCGCCGGTCGATCAGTCCTTCGTCCTGCAGCGCCTGCCACAGCGCCGCCGGAATCGGCCGCTCGAACGATTCGACGTTCTCGCGCACTTCGTCCGCGCTGCGCGCGCCGGTCAGCACCGTCGCGACCGCCGGATGCGCATACGGAAACTGCAGCGCTGCCGCCGCGAGCGGCACGCCGTGCGAACGGCACACGTCTTCGAGGCGCGCCACGCGCTCGATCACTTCCGGCGGCGCGGCGCCATAGTTGAATTTCAGGTCGCCCGCCACGCCGCGCGCGAGAATCCCCGAATTGAACGCGCCGCCCAGCAGAATGCTGACGTTGTGTTTCTCGCAGTTCGGCAGCAGGTCGTTCAGCGTGGCCTGTTCGAGCAGCGTATAGCGGCCCGCCAGCAGCGCGCAGTCGATGTCGAACTCGACCATCATCTCCATCACCGCCGGCCCTTCGTTGACACCGAGTCCGACCGCCTTGACCGCGCCCGCCGAACGCAATTCGTCGAGCGCGCGAAAGCCGCCGCCGTCGGTCAGCTGCTTCCAGTAGTGCGGGTTCTGCTCGCCGTGCGTGACACGGCCGATGTCGTGAATCAGCAGGATATCGATATCGATGATGCCGAGGCGCTGTTGACTATCTTCGAACGACCGCAGGATGCCGTCGTGCGAGTAGTCGTAGATCGCCTCGAACGGCAGCGGGTTTTGCCAGCCTTCGCTGCCGTCGTACGGATGCTTGCGCGGCACGTAGCGGCGGCCTGCCTTGGTCGACAGCACGTAATCTTCGCGCGGGTAGCGGCGCAGCGCGTCGCCGAGGCGGTGCTCGGCCTTCGTGTGGCCGTAGTGCGGCGCGGTGTCGAAATAGCGCATGCCGCAGTCCCATGCGGCGTCGACGGTGTCTTGCGCCTCTTCGTCGGTCAGGTCGCGGTACAACCCGCCGAGCGGCGCCGTGCCGAGGCCCATGCCGCTCACCTGCAGCGCGCGGCGGCCGATCGCGCGGCGTCGCCCGACTTTCGAATCGCTTGCGGATGCCATCCTTACGTCTCCTGTGTCGTTGTGCGTCTTGCGTCGGCCGCTGCCGCGGCCACTGGCTAGTGCGGCGCGATCTCGACCACCCGCCGCGGCGGTGCCGCATGCGACGGCAGGCAAGCCGGACCGACCGGCTCGAAGGTCTTGTACGTAAGAATAAACTCCTGATGGCCGAGCGTTTCGGATTTCGACGCCTTGCCTTGCGCGACCGCGACCGTCACGTCGAACACTTCGAGGCCGACTTCCTCCAGCGTCGCGCGGCCTTCGAGGATACGGCCCGCATCGACGTCCATATCGCCGGACAGGTTGCGATAGGTCGCCGGATTCGCGCACACCTTGATGACCGGCGAAATCGCCGAGCCGACCACCGAGCCGCGCCCGGTCGTGAACAGGATCAGATGCGAGCCGCACGCGATCAGCTCCGCGATTTCCGCGTTGTCGCTGATGTTCGGAAAGCCGAAGCGCGGCTCGCCGTCGGGCACCACGTCGAGCAGATACAGGCCGCCGGTGGGCGGTACGTCGCCCGGCTTGACGATGCCGACGATCGGCGATGCGCCGCTTTTCGCGTACGCGCCGAGTGACTTTTCTTCCTGCGTGGTCAGGCCGCCGTCCGCATTGCCGACCGCGAAGCTGCCGTGCCCGAGTATCGAGTAATAGCGCGCCGCCTTGGCGACGCTCGCGACGATCTCGTCGCCGAGTTCGGGCCGCGCTGCGCGGCTTTTCATATGGAACTCGCAGCCAACCAGTTCGCCGGTTTCCTCGAAGATGCAGGTCGCGCCTGCGTCGATCAGCCGGTCGAATGCACGGCCCACCGCCGGGTTCGCCGTGATGCCGCTGGTGCCGTCGGAGCCGCCGCATACCGTGCCGATCACCAGTTCGCTCAAGGCCATCGGCACGGTCTGCTGCTGCGCGAGCTCGCCGCGCACCTGCTGCACCCAGTCGACGCCATGCTGGATCGTGCTGCGCGTGCCGCCCTTTTCCTGAATCGTCAGCACGTCGACCGGCCGGCCGCTCGCGCGCACCGCGTCGACCAGATAGTGCTTGTTCATGCTTTCGCAGCCGAGCGACACGAACAGCACCGCGCCGACATTCGGATGCGTGCACAACTGTTCCATCATCTTTTCCGCGTAGCTGTTCGGATAGCAGCCCGGAAAACCGATCAGATGCACCGGCGGCTCGAGTTCGGCCGCCGGGTCGTCGAATGCGTCGAGCGGCGCGCGAAATTGCGCGACGATCTCGCGCGCCACATGGTGCGCACATTCGACCAGATAGGCCACCGCGATCACGTTGCGGATGCCCTTGCGGCCGTCGTGGCGCAAATAGCCTTGCAGCATCGGCTGCGCAGCGTCGGCAGGTGCCGCTGCGGACGCCGCCGCGGTTGTTGCGGAAATGTCGGTCATGGTCGTGGGGGACGCGCTGCGAGGCCGCGTCGAATCAATGGTGGACGAATGCCTGGCCCGCGTCGTGCGTATAGGTCGGCAGGTAGTCGCTGGCGAGGTTGTGCGTGTGCAGATGCTCGCCACGCGCGACGTCGGCGGTGACGTGGCCGATCACCGCGCCGTAGCGCAGCACCTTTTCGTCTTTGGCAAGTGCGCGGCGCGCGAGCTTGTGACCGAGATCGATGGTCTTCGCGAGCGTCACGCGCTCGCCTTCGATGTCGAGCTCGGTGCCAGCCGCGAGTCGCGCGGCGGCGACGAGGCAATTGTCCTGCGGACTCAGCAGGATCAGGCGGGAGTCTGTCATCGTGTGTGCCGGGGAAGGTTGCGCTCATTCGGTTTTGCCCTTCGCCGCTGGAGACGCGCGCCGCCATCAGCGAGCCAAGGATGATTGCGCTGTAGATCGCCTGGATCCAGAGCGCTTTTTTGTTGACCGGTGTATCGTTGGCATCGCCGCTGATTCACTAGTGAACGTATTATTCATATACGAACTTCGCGAAGTCAAGCTATGTGCAGTGCAGCAACCGTCCGTGTTTTCCCTGGCGGTTCGGGCACTGAATAACCAGATAATCGATGCACACCACCCACCGACATCACCCGGTCACCATGGACGCAGACGACAAGGACGACGGCGACCGCTACCGCGCACCCGCGCTGGACAAGGGCCTCGACATACTCGAACTGCTCGCCGAGCAGAAAGGCGGCCTGACCCGCGCCGAAATCACCAAGCTGCTCGGCCGCAACGCGAGCGAGATGTACCGGATGCTCGAACGCCTTGTTGCACGGCAATACGTGGTGCGTTCGGAAGGCGGCGACCGTTATTCGCTGAGCCTCAAGCTGTATGCGCTCGCGCATCGCCACCCGCCGATGGAGCGCCTGATCTCCGAAGCGGTGCCGCTGATGCAGCGCTTCGCGGCGCAGGCGGAGCAGTCGTGCCATCTGGCGGTGTACGACCGCGGCAACCTGCTGGTGATTGCGCAGGTGGATGGCCCGGGTACGTGGGGCATTTCGGTGCGGCTCGGCTCGCGCGTGGGTCTGATCGATACGGGCTCGGGACGCACGCTGCTCGCGTTCCAGACCATCGAGCAGCGTGCGCAGATGCTTGCCGAACACACCGCCGTGAAAGGCGAGGTGACGATCGATCACGATGCGCTCGAAGACGCATGCGCGCAGATTCGTGCGCAAGGCTTTTCACAGAAGGACAGCCAGCAGATTTTCGGCGTGACCGATCTGACCGTGCCATTGCTCGGCTCATCGGGCCAGGCGGTGGCGGCGCTGACCTGTCCGTTTCTGAAGCGCATCGACGAATACGTCGCGCCGACGCTCGACGAAACGCTGACGATGCTGCGCGAAACCGTGCAGGCACTGTCGATGTTTCGCGAGCCCGATGCCAACGATTCGCACGGCGCGTGATGACGTTTGACTGCTTGTGAACCTGCAACGCCGCCGCGCGGTTCGACGGCGTGCGCGTATGCGTTAGAATGGCGGCCCTTTCAGAAACCGCCGCGCGCGCGTTCGCGCGTGCGCTTTATTCGTTACGCTCCGATACGCAATGGCCAAACTTCTGTCCGATCAAGAATTCCAGCGCTTTTCCGAACTCCAGCAGAAGCAGGCAAGCTTCACGATCAGCAACGACGAAGCCGACGAGCTGCGCGACATCGTCGCACGTGCGCAGCAAAAGCGCGACGACCGCGCCGCGGCGATGCAGGCCATCGAAACGTATATCGGCCAGTTCGACATCACACCGGACGAGCTGTTCTCGCCCGAGCAGATCGGCGACGCGGCCCGCACCTATGGCCTGATTCCCGCTGCGAAGAAAGAACGCATGTTGCCGCCCACGCTGACCTTCAACGGCAAGCCTTATCAATGGACCACGCGCAATCTGCCCGATGAAATCCGCGTACCGCTGTTCGACGCGTTCAAGGACGGGCAATCGGTGAAGGCCTTCATCGCGACGCCGAAGGACGCGGCGCGCTGCGCGGCGACGATCGCGCGGCTCGAGCGCGAAACCGGCGCAGTCTACGCGGATGCGTGGCTCGACGAGCTCGCTGTGTCGCGCGCACAGATCGAAGAAGCCGCGGCTAAGCTGACGGCCTGATACCTGTCTTCCACTCGCGTTTTTGTTTTGATTGCTGCCGCGCGAATCTTTTCCGGTTCGCGCGAGCGAACCGCCGGCATCGTACCGGCGGCTCTCCTCTTCGCTGCTGCTCTTTCTTCTTCACTGCTTTCTCTTCTCTGCTGCCCACTTCTCTACTGCTCTCTCCTCGCTGCGCACTACCCCCGTCCAGCATGCGTAAACCACGCGAGCGCCGCAGTTATTCCATCCGCGCAGTGATCTTCATCAAAAACTTTTTCTGCGTCACAGGTGCGTGACTTCGTTGTGAACTTTTGTGCAAGCGTGCGGAATATCCGCACAACAGGCCATGTTTACCCGATTGCAAACCGCACAATTCGTCAAGGAGACGACCATGAAGAAGTTCGCGATGTTCGCCATGGCACTGGCAGCATTCAGTTCAGCCAACGTATTCGCACAAGGCAAGACGCGCGCCGAGGTCTATCAGGAACTCGTGCAGGCCAGGCAAAACGGCCTCGATTTCGTGACCGATACGTCCTATCCTGAAGTGAACCCGATCTTCAAGGAGACGGTTGCTCACCTGAAGCAGCAGGCGCTCGCGAAGCAGGACAGCCAGCCGACTCATGCGACTGCGGATGCGGGCACCGCTGCCGTTCAGTGAGGTCCCCGGCATGCAAACTCAACACCCCTCTATCGATCGGCAACCCGCACGCGGTATGAAGCAGCGCCGCGCACTGCACACGCTGCTCGCTCGCACGCGCCGCGCCAAAGGCGTGCTGCTCGCCACCGCAACCGTCGTGCTGTTCGCAGGCTGCGCGTCCTTACCGGCCTCCTCCGGCAGCGGCGCCAGCGACACGAGTTCGTGCACCGGGCCGGTCAGTTACTGCAACATCTTCTTCGGTTCCTGAAGCACGCTCGCCAACCCGTTGCGGCGCGAGCCTCGACAGATATAGCGTTCCACGCTGTAACCCATTGCAAGGCGCAAACGAACTAACGTAAAGGCCGCATCTGTGTGCCATTACCTGCAGTTTCGTTTCAACACCCTGTTATGAGGTTATTGCGTTATGAAGAACGGTTGCAGTCTGGCTCAACGAGTCGCGTCCCTGCTGACGGATCGCGCAAGCATGGCTCATTGGGCGCCGCTGCCGCTGCGCCTGATCGTCGGCTATGGGTATATGGCGCATGGGTACGCGAAGATCGTCAAGCATCCCGAGGCTTTCGCGAACATTCTGTATGCACTCCACGTGCCAGCGCCGCATCTGATGGCGTGGGCCACGATCGTCATCGAGCTGGCCGGTGGACTCGCGATGCTGCTCGGCGCGTTCGTGCCGCTGATCAGCATCCCGATGGCCGTGGTGCTGGCAGTCGCGACGTTCACGGTGCATCTGCAGTTCGGCTTTACGTCGATCAAGCTGATGGCCGTCACCGCAGCAGGGCCGCAATTCGGACCGCCGGGCTATGAAACCGATCTGCTGTATCTGGCCTGTCTATTTGCGCTGGTGCTGGGCGGCGCAGGACCGTTTGCACTGGACGGCCTGATCGCGAAACGGCTGCGCGCGCCGAGTCTTGCCGCGTGATGCTGGATGGACCGCGCGACGCGTGGATGCGACGCGCAGAATTCGATAAAAACGATACCGTCTGCCGGTTCGATGCATCGTTGCGCACGCATCGAACCGGCGGCGGCGCGAAGACCGGAGCCCGGCGTGAACCGGCCAAAACCAACATGAGCGTCGGCGACGAGATGCTGCACCACGTGCCGCGCCTGCGCCGCTATGCACGTGCGCTGCTCGGCAACCGCGAACTGGCGGATGATCTGGTGCAGGACACGCTCGAGCGCGGCCTGCGCTACGCCGCGCGCTTTCGTCCCGGCTCCGATCTCGCCGCGTGGCTGATGACGATCATGCACAACGTGTTCGTCAACGACCTGATGCGCCCAGCGAGAAGCAGCCCGCATATCCCGGTGGATGAAGCCTGCGTGATCGAATACGGGCTGAGCGTCGACGACGATCACACGTGTCGCCTCGAGGTGCGCGACCTCGACAGCGCGTTGCAGCAGTTGCCCGCCGAGCAGCGCGAAGTCGTGCTGCTGGTCGGGCTCGAAGAAATGAGCTATGCGCAGGTCGCGCAGGCGTTGAACGTGCCGGTAGGTACGGTGATGTCGCGTCTGTCGCGTGCGCGCGGCAAGTTGCGCACGCTGCTGATGCGGGAGGAACAGAGCCTGACCGCGAAGTAGCTCCGCTGCGCAAACCATGAAGACGATGAAGGCGGCGCATGCAGTTGCACGATGCGCCGCCTTCGTTATGCAGCGCTCACCAGCGCAACACCAGCCTGCCGAGCAGAGCGCCCAGCGCCGCCGGTATTGCTATACCGAGCAGATACCACATGGCCCAGAACGGCACGTCGGTCTCAGGGCAGCGCAGGCAGTACGCGAGCGCGCCCACCGCGCCGGCCAGCAAACCGGCGGTTGCACCGGCCAGCGGCAAACGCGTCGGCGCAAGACTGCGCACTGCCGCGAGAATCGCGATCAGGCCCGGCACCGACAGCAGCGCAATGTTCAGCGAACAGGTGCGCCACGTATGCCCCATCAACAGCGCGAGGCGTGCCTCGCGCGGCGCGAGCCACAACACCACCAGCGCGACGATCCACACCAATGCGGCCGGCGCCGCGAGCCCGGTCCACACGCGCCCGAGCGCGGCGCCGGGGCGCGATAGCCGCGCCGTCGCGAGCATCGCAGCGCCGGCCAGCGTCAACGGCAACGCGATCTTGATCCAGAAGATCGGTCGCGCCACCAGTTCGGGCAGGTCGGAGCGCACGCCGTAGACGCTCAGCAGCAGCGCCAGCGCACCGCACACCGCACATGCGAGTGCATAGACGAAGCGCCGTTCGACGCTGCGAGAATCCACCGGCGCGGCGTCGGCGGCCAGAACTGCGATCAGATTGTCGGTCTTCATGTTCGTCCACCACGTATCTTCAATGCCAAAGCCTTGAGCCCGCGATGTACGCCGATCTTGACCGCGGGCTCGGAAAGGCCCGTCAGGCGCGCTGCCTCCTGCACCGTCAGACCTTCGATCTTCACGTGAAGAATCGGCAGCTTCTGACGGTCGGGCAAATCGTCAAGCAGTTTGCCGAGGTCGCGCCGCGCTTCGGCGGGTTCGATCGCAGATTCGGCAAACAGGTCGGGCAAATCGTCGAGCGGATCGTGCAGCGCTTCGCGCCGCGCGTGCGCGCGCAGAAAATCGACCATCTTGTAGCGCACGATCGCGTACACCCATGCGGTGAGCGGTTCGTCGCGCCGATAGGTATGGCGTCCGCGGTGAATCGCCAGCAGCACTTCCTGCACGATATCTTCGCTGTCGTGCGGCAGATTCGGTAAACGCCGGCGCAGAAACGCCCGCACGTGCTTTGCAAGATCTTGCAGGAACACGTGATAAGCGGCGGAGTCGCCGTCCAGCGAACGCATGAAAAGCGTACGCAGCCGTTCCTCCACCGGGTTCGCGTAGGCGGTTTCGGTGCTTCGGGTCATCAAGGTGACTACTGCTTGCGCAGTGGCGTTTGTTACTTGAGTGCGACTCGCGGTCTACCCGAAAATTCCGGGGCTTGCCAACTAGTTCGCTGCGCAACGTGGTTCGGTTACAGCGGTGAGTGCTTTTTTATGCTGCGATCCGGCACCGTATCGGACCGCCATGCGTTGCGTTGCGATGCGTCGTGCTGCAGGTGTTCTGCAAGCTTGATCACCGATCCTCATTCTTCCGGTTCGTCAAGCGCCATTCTGAAGCCGACCACCGCCGGGTCTTCGGTAGTGTGAACGGTAAAACCACACGCTCTTGCGAGGCCGATCATGCCCGCGTTTTCGCGCAATGCCTCGCCCACCAGCCAATGCGTGCCGCGCGCCTTTGCATAGGCAACGATTCGTTGCATCAACAGACGCCCTAGCCCCTTGCCTTTCTGGTCCGAGCGAATTGCGACGGCAAACTCCGCGGTCTCGTTGTCGGGGTCCGCCATCGCGCGCACCACGCCAAGCGTATGTGGGCTACCGTCTTCGTTTTGCACGGTCGCGATCAGCGCCATCTCGCGGTCGTAATCGATTTGCGTCATGCGCGCGAGCTGCGAATGATCGAACGTGCCGACCGCGCCGAAAAAGCGGAGACGCAGATCGTCCGGCGTCATCGCTTCGACGAACTCGCGATGCGCAGCCTCGTCTTCGGGGCGGATCGGTCGCACGGTCAGCGGCATGCCATGCCAGTCGACCCGGTACTCGTAGCGGCGCGGATACGGCACGATCGCGAAACGGCTGCGCGTCGCCGATAAGCGAATATGCGGCTCGATCAGCACGACGCGGGTTTTCATCACGCGCAACGTGAGCTTCAGGCCAACGATCTCGCGAATGTCGCAGACCGCCTGCGAAACCGCCGTCAACGCGGCCAGCACCGGTTCCGGATCGATGTGTCGCGCGTACGCGGAGTTCGACACGAGATCGCGCGACAGGATCGGATTGAGCGGCGGCACTCCATAGACACGCAGCGGCGGCGCGACGCCGTCTTCCGATGGCGCGGTAAAGCGGAACACCGGGCCGAAGTTGTCGTCGTCGCGCAGTTCGACGGTGAGATCGACGATCGCCGGCTCGGTCGCCGCTTGCTGCGGCGGTGCGACGAGCCCGAAGTGCGCAAGCAGGCGCGCCGCGGCGTCGCCGTCGAGTTCGGCGAGACCGGCCTTCAGCGCCGCGCATGCCTGCGCCTGAGCGGCATCGACAGCTTGCGGCACGCGCGCGGGCAAGCCTTCCGGCGTTTGCATCAGCAACTCGCGGCCGAGCCGATAGTCGGCCAGACGCGCAAACGCGCGCGCAAGGCGCTGCGGCGTCGAATGCACCGGGATGCCCTCTTCGTGCAGCGCGTCGCGCAGTGGCGTGTCGATGCCACCGAAGAAACACACGAGCAGCCCGCGGTATGCATACTTGCGATGCGCGATCAGCTCGCGCGCCACCTCTTCCACCGGTGCGCTGTGAGTCGATGCGTGTACAACGAAAGCGGTGCCCGAGTCGCGGTGTTCAGCCAGCACCTTCAGCGCAGCACCGAAATGTTCCGGGCGCGCGTCGCCGCCGAGCAGCAGCGGGTTGCCGACCACGGCGCGCGGCAACGCCGCGCCGATCTGTTCGGCGAGCGCATGCGCGCACGGCGCAAGCGTGTCGCCCGCGGCGCGGAATGCGTCGCTGGCGAGTGTCGCCACGCCGCGGTCGCTGGTGATCAGCGTGGCCGTAGACCCCGCCGCCACGCGGCCCACGCCGAGCGTTTCGATTTCGTCGAGCAGATCGTCGAGCGAATCGACGCGCACCATGCCGGCGCGGCGAAATGCGGCGGTATAGAGGGCGTCGTCGGGATCGCTGCGCCCTGAACGCAGCGCGAGCACCGGCTTGTTGCGCGCCGCCGCGCGGGCCGCCGACATGAATTTGCGGGCGGCGCGCACGCTATCCACTTCGAGCAGAATGGCGCGCGTGCGCGCGTCGCTGGCCAGATAGTCGAGTACGTCGCCTGCATCGATGTCGGCTTCGTCACCGAGCGCGACCGCGTGCGAGAAGCCAAGCCCGCGCGCATACGCCCAGCCAAGCACCGCATTGGTCAGCGCATTGGACTGCGACACCCATGCGACGCCGCCCGCTTTGACAGTGCAGGAAGGCGCGCCGAGATGCGCGTGCAGCGCCGGCGTCACGGCGCCGAGGCTGGCGGGCCCGAGAATGCGCAGCAGATGCGGGCGCGCGGCCGACAGCGCGTGCCGCAGATGCAGGCGGTCTTCGTCGCTGCGCGCCTCGCCGACGATCACCGCCGCCCGCGTGCCGCGGCCGCCGAGCTTGTGAATCACCGCAGGCCACGTCGCGGGCGGCGTGCAGATCACGGCGACGCTCGGCGCTTCGGGCAGATCGCCCGCGTCGCCGACGGCGGCGTGGCCGTCGAGGATGTCGTATTTCGGATTGACCGCCCACGTCGGGCCGGCGAAACCGCCTTCGAGCAGGCGCCGCCAGACCATCGCGCCGATACTGCCGGCGCGCTGCGAGGCGCCGATTACCGCGACGGATTTGGGGCAGAACAGGGCGTCGAGATTGCGAACGGTCACGGGCGCTCCGGCTGGGTCGGGCGCGCAGCGGGGTGCTGCGGGCGTATTTCAGCAGGATAGGCGAAGACGTGAGCTTCAGTGACCGGAAAGAAGTCAGGCGGCAGCCCGGGCCATGCATGTCCTACTGATACGACATGGTAAAAGTCGCCACGCCTTTGACACCGCCCGGGCGCACCTGCGCCGCTGTCTGGACGTATCGGACAACCAGCGGGATAAGCACCGTCCCACTGTTTGAGGTTCCTGCAAACCATTGATTGGTGTTGCCCGCGGCAGCGGAATCGGAACCAAAACTTACCGGACCGGCCTCATTGAGAATTTGCAAGCCGACGCCTTGCGCCGTCGAATCAGGCTTTAGCGTTAACGTGTTTGAAGTGTTCGTCGGATTGGTGTTGTCGGTCAGCGTGACGAAAACACGAATTGCCGATGATGGACAGGTCAGATTGATCGCTGTCGTTCTGGCACCCGCCGTATCCCCTATCTGCCGGAATGCACTCGAACTCACGGTCGGCAAGTCGACCACAATAGAAGGCGTCGTCACATTGCAAGCAGAAGCAATTATGGCGCTCGAATTTGCAGCAAGAACAGCGGTGAATAGCATCGTTCCGCTATAGTTCACAAAAAATGCGGCGACCTGATTCTTAATTCCCGCACCACCGCTGGGATTGACCGATAGCGAGCCCGAAGAAACCGGGCCGGTCACCACAAGATTGACCGTCACGTAAAGTTGCGACTGGAAGGTTGGGCTCGTCCCGCCGCCTGGGGCAGCGGAACTGCTCCAACTTGAATCCATTGCGATGTCGCCGCTAAATCCTCCACCGGAGATAGAAGACGTATACCCCACTCCCGGAACCGAAGTCGTCCCCACCCGGTTTGCGACAACGGGCCCATCCCTGATTGCCCAATACATGGGTTCGGTGCCCGTGCAGCTTGCGAATTTGAATCCGGACGTAGCGCCCGGTACAGGAACCGTGACGCGCGAGATCACCGTTCCAACAGGGGCATTCGACGAAATACTGATGGCGGCAGGAAAACTGACCGAAACCGCACCGAGGTCGGCAGTACGCGAGCAGCCCGCTGTCGCGTGAAGAGCCGGGTATAGCAGTGACGCGCCGACGCAAATGACGACGATAGATGGAACTGATCGTCGCCGACCGGCACCACACGCCCCGGCAGGACCTTGCACAGATGGCCGCCTTCGGCCGCGAAGAGAGGAATCCCGCTGAATGACGCCTGCTAACGCTGCAACGTTTGACATCGTGCGCAAACATGCTTCGACAGCGGTGGCGCGGTTGTCGATTCCAACCCGCCAACTTGCCACGGCTACAAACAGCGCTTCCATGAACGGCCTCCGGCATCAGGCGGTGCGGAACGCCGCCCCCATCGTCATTCAACAGGATAGGTCGGCTGGCATCGCACCGGAAGTTGCCCGAGGCGTTCTGGACTGTATGGCAGGCTACATCAGGCAGACTTCGAAAACGGCGCGCCGGAGCGCTCGCGCAATTCGTTGAACACGATTTTCGGCCATGCCTTCTGCGCGACTTCGATCTCAGAGATATGCGAGGCCAGATAGGTCGGGGCGTTCGACGCGTCGTAGGCAATTCGCGCCGAATACGAATCCATAAAGCGGCGCAGCTCGCCGGCGTCGTCGCAAGTGACCCAGCGCGACATCTTGTAGCGGGCCGACATCATTCGCACGTCGACCTTGTACTCGGTCGACAGACGGTGCGATACCACTTCGAACTGCAGCTGGCCGACTGCGCCGAGAATCATCAGGCCGCCCACCACCGGCTTGAAGACCTGAATCGCGCCTTCTTCGCCGAGTTGCCGCAATGCTTCGCCGAGTTGCTTGGAGCGCATCGGGTCGACCACTTCGACAGTCTGGAAAATTTCCGGCGCGAAGAATGGCAGACCGACGAACTGCAGGTCTTCGCCTTCGGTCAGCGTATCGCCGAGGCTCAGCGTGCCGTGATTCGGGATGCCGATGATATCGCCCGCGTAGGCCTCGCTGACCGTCTCGCGACGCTGCGACAGGAACGTCACGACGTTGTTGGCGCGGAACATCTTGTTGGAGCGCGTCACCTTCAACGCCATACCGCGCTCGAAGCGTCCTGAACATACCCGAATGAACGCCACCCGGTCGCGGTGCGCGAGGTCCATATTCGCCTGCACCTTGAACACGACGCCGGTGAACTTCGGTTCGTCCGGCTGCACCGGGCGCTGCACGGTCATGCGCGCGGACGGCGGCGGCGCAAGATCGACAAGCGCGTCAAGAATTTCCTTCACGCCGAAGTTGTTGATCGCCGAACCGAACAGCACCGGCGACTGCTGGCCGGCGAGAAATTCGTCACGATCGAACGTAGGCGTAGCGCCGGTGATCAGCTCCACTTCCTCCTTCGCTTTGGTCCACGCGTAGCCGAAGCGGCGCTCGCCGGCTTCGTCGCCGATTGCCTGCAGCGTCTCGACGTCGCCGCCGAGCGTATCCTGGCCCGCGCGAAACACGCGCACCTGGTCGCGCTGAATGTCGTAGACGCCCTGGAAATCCTTGCCCATGCCGATCGGCCACGTGAACGGCACCGCGGCCACGCCGAGGTGCTGTTCGATTTCGTCGAGCAGATCGAGCGGCTCGCGCACTTCGCGGTCGAGCTTGTTGATGAACGTGACGATCGGCGTCTTGCGGCTGCGGCACACTTCGAGCAGCTTCAGCGTCTGCGCTTCGACGCCGTTCGCGCCGTCGATCACCATCACGGCGGCGTCGACTGCGGTCAGCACGCGGTAAGTGTCTTCGGAGAAGTCTTCGTGGCCCGGCGTATCGAGCAGGTTGATCACCGCATCGCCGTACTCGAACTGCATCACCGAGCTCGCCACCGAAATGCCGCGCTGCTTTTCGATCTCCATCCAGTCGGAGGTGGCGTAGCGGTTGCTCTTGCGGCCCTTCACGGTGCCGGCAATCTGGATCGCGCCCGAGAACAGCAGCAGTTTTTCCGTCAGCGTGGTTTTGCCCGCGTCAGGGTGGGAAATGACCGCGAAGGTGCGGCGGCGTTTGAGTTCGGAGAGTGACATGGGTAACGAAGACGATGTGACGTATGCTGCACGGCCGAGAGCCGTACCGCCGTCGCGTCGCGAAGAAGGGGCGGCGTTGAGCAAAATTTCGCTGAAAGCAGGATGATACACGCGCGACGGGCGCCACGCGGCCGTTTGCGGTCAACCCGCCTGTGTACGGCTACTCATAGCTCATTGTAAAGATTGCCGCTGCGCTCACGCTACCGGGGGAGACAGGCTCGGCGCCGAGCCTGTAATACTGTGCATAGAACTGGAACGAAACGTTTCCGCTGGTGCTTTCGGTCAAGCGCACGGGAGAGCCCAAAACGATCGGCGTCTGGCTCGGATCGAGCAGTTGTGCACCGATGCCCTTCGCCGTGCCGGTGTTGGCCAGCACCGAGGGCACACCGGACGCGCCCGAGCTTGCCGCGAATGTGATGGATACGTTTACGCCGGCCTGACAGTTCAATCCGATAGAAAACGACGTGCGGGCTGCTGTCGCCCCCGCGGCCGGAAACATTGCTGGGGTCACCGTCGCAAGCAACACGGTTTGATTGGCCGTGCCTGTCGTGACAGAACAGGTGACGCCGCGTATCGGTGTGCCGTCCGGGACCGACATCCGCATATTCCCGTTGTTCAGTGTGTAGCCGGTATTCAACACGCCGATCAGATAGTAAGCATCCTTGATCGCACCACTGGACACGGCACCTGTCTTTACCAGTTCGAACGTCCCGGACACGTTGAAACTTCCATCTGCACCTGTCATGCCGAGTTGCGAGTCGGTCGAGCACAGGTTGGTTCCGACCATGGGCTTCCCGGCAGCATCCCGCATCCGCATACCAACACCGGCGACATTGGTCGGATAAACACCCGTCATGCCCGGCACCGCGTTGATGTTCTGCGGACACGCGACAACCGGCTTTGAATAAAGCGAACTCAGCGAGCATTTGCCGACGATCGTAAATGCCTGAACGGTGCCCGGTATCGGGTCGCCAACGCCTAGCGACCCGGAGACGGCCACCGAGCCGTACGCGAACGTTGCAGGCAAGCCTTGTGTCGTTGGGCATTCAGCATACGCGTCGCTCGTTGCACCTAATGCGACTGCAAGGACACCAGCAGACAGCCTGCCGATCTTGTTTCCAGATACCGGCCAATTCTTCATCGTGCTTTCCTGATCTGCTGCAGCCGGCGTGGCGAGCGACGATTTCAATCACTCGTGCCGACACAATGCCCTTGCACCGACAAATACGGCGCATCCGCCTTCCCGCTCTGCTTCGGCAACGCATAGTCGATCGCACATTGCTGCGCCGGCTCGTCGCCCCACTTCACCGTCAACGTGCCCTGATCCGCGAGGCCACGCGCGAAGATGCGGCTATCCTGCGCGACCACGCCGACGTTGTGGCCGTTCTGGTCCACGACGTCCGCGCCGAACGGCAACGCGTCGCCCGAAATCCGCGGCGCCTGGATCAGCGCCGCGCGGCCCGTCACCGTCTTGTACTTGAGCATCACCACCGAACCGGCCCGCGGCACCGCGTGCTCGGACGTCGATTCGAATTCGACGTCGGTCGACGTGCCCTTGGTATCCAGATCCACCGTGTTCATGCCATACGGCGTCAGCGACGGTACCACCGCGTAGCCGTTGCGACCGACCGTCACGCCCTGAGCGCTCGTCACATGAGCGCCTTCGGCGCCCTTCGCCTCGACGATGCCGAACGTATCGCCCACCGTCTGCGACAACGTCACACCACCCGGATGCGCGACGATCGATCCGCTGATGCCGGCCGACACCTGCGCCGAGTGTCCGCCCGCGCTCGCCGATGCCGTCACTTGCGCAACCGGCGCGCGATACGTGCCGCTCACGCCCGCGTTGCCGCTGCCCCCCGCACCCGCATTCTGCGCAACCGTTCCATACACGTTATACGACAGCTGATTGTCGTTGCCCAGCGTACCGCTGACGCTGGTTTGCAGATTCGCCGCATCGCCGTTCTTCGACAGACTGGTCGTCAACAGCGGCGCGTGCTGCTTGTGGCCGAGCGGAATCGTCGTGCTCAGCATCACTTCGTTCGACATGGTGCCGTCCGCATTGCGCGTGCGGCCCGCCGTGATGCTATACGTGCCGTACTTGTAGCTGTTCGAATAGCCCGCCTGAAAGTACGTGTCGCTGCCGCTGCGGTTCCAGTAGTGCTGCGTCGATACGGTCACGAATACACTGCCATGCCCTTTCAGATTCTGGTTGACGGTCAGCTGCATGCGGCCACGTTCGCGATCGATCGCGTTCACGTCGCCGCCGTGCAACGCTGCATCGCGCAACGTCGCGGCATCGGAAAAGCTCATGTAACCGGCGGTCGAATAGCGGTATGCAGCCACCGTGATGCTGGTGTCGGTCGGATCGATGAACTTGCTGTAGCCGATGCGCAGGCTCGCGCCGTGCATCGCATTCTGGCCCGGCACCTGCGTGTTGGCCGCGGTGATGTCGGCGGAGAACGCGCCGTACTTCGTATTCAATGCCGCGCCGAAGTCCGCTGCGAAATAGCCGTTCGAAGCGATCGCGCCACCATACAGGGTCACCAGATTGCTGACGCCGTGCTGCAGCGTGAACTGCGCGAAAACCGGCTTGGTTTGCAGCGCGTCGTCGCGCAACTGGCCGGCGGTCGCCGAGAAGCGCGTCGTGCCCGCCCGCAGCGATTGCGCGACCGATGCGTACGGCACGGTAAAGCTCTTCGTGCGGCCGTCCGCTTCGGTCACCGTCACATCGAGGTTACCGCCATAGCCCGTTGCATAAAGATCGTTGATTTCGAACGGTCCCGGCGACACCGTCGTTTCGTAGATCACCTGGCCATTCTGACGCACCGTCACGCGCGCGTTCGAATCGGCCGTACCACGCACCACCGGCGCATAACCGCGCAGCGACTCGGGCAGCATGCGGTCGTCGGTGGCGATCTGCGCGCCGCGAAACGACACGCTGTCGAATACGTCACCGGTCGTGTATGCGTCGCCCAGGGTGACTTGCGAACGAAGTTTGGCAACGTCGTGCTGCACGTAGGTCGCGACATTGTCGAAGCTGGTCGCTTGCCCGCTCCCGGCAGTCACCGACGATTGATGACGAAAATGCCATGCGCCCACATTTACGCCGGCGTTTACGCCGAGATACTCCTGCGTCGAATGAACGCCGGGCCCGTCGGTGCGGTATGCGTTCGCGTTGTAGCTGACGAAACCGGCGTTGACGCCTTTGTCCCACATTTCCGGCGGCACATAACCGCGCGCCGAATTGCGCAGATATTTTTGCGGGACCGTGACGATCACCTTCTGCTCTGAGAAATCGAATTCGACGGTGGCGCCTGGAACAGCGGACGCGAGATCGATGCAGGCTTGCGCATCGGCTGCAGGTTCGGCTGGATCGCTCTTCGCATCTTTGTCCGCGGCCGCCTTCGAAAAGTCGACGCCGAAGCCCTGCAGCTTCGCGCGGCTGAAGCACGGCTGCGCGTTGTCGTTCGCGGCAGTGGTGACGAAGTGAACGTCCTCATGCGCGACGCGCGTTTCGTTGACCCAGATGTCTACCGAGTAGATTCCCGGCGCGACCGTGTTACCGCGCGCGAAGCGGCCTGCGTCTACGGTCTGCGCTCCATCGGTGCGCAGAAAGGTCGTATCGAAAGCGACGGCGCCACTGCTTGCGGCTTGCGCGCTGGTAACGTCCGATGCTACTGCGTGCGCGCTGCCCAGCACCGCAAATGCGGTGAGCACAATGGTCGCAATCGGCTTTAGCGCAATCGCAGAGATATCCGCTTGAACGTTAGCAACTGATTTTTGACGCTGCGAGGGCTTCATCATCTGGAATTCGAACGGGGTAACCGCGATCGTTAAAAAGTGCAAAACGATCTTATTAATTTGCGATTGCGCGGTACCTAGGACGATTCCGATTTATGAGATAGAACCTTAAGAAAAAGCACGCCCACGCGTCGCCATTACGCGGCAGCGAGTCTGAGAAAACGATGAATTCGGACGGCGATATCCGTCCCAGCTGAAACGTTTCCTAACGACGCTATGGCCGCAGCGGCGCATCGCCCGGCATCGCACCGCCGAAGTCGTTAATTGCCGTAAAGCGGACCGTGGCTTTACCCGAAACATTCTGCATTTTCGGTACGGCAATCACGGCCGTGCCGCGCGGCGGCACCATACCGCCTGTTTCGTTTTTCCACGATTGCGAACCTTCGACAACGTCGATCTCGCTGAACGACACGTAGTACGGCGTGGGATTCGAAACCGATAGCGCCTGCCCCTTGCCCTGCGGAGCCGGGACCAGTTTCCATTCCAGTTGACGCGGTGCGTCTTCCGGGCTGCCCGGCAGCTTCTGCGGACGAACAAAAACCTTGATGCGCGTACGAAAGGCGAATTGCAACGAATTGGCGTCGGACTTGGGCTCCGCTTTCGGCGGAATATCGAGCACATTGAGCCAGTACACCGATTCGCGATCTTGCGGCAAGCTCGTGTCGCCGCTGAAAATCACGCGCAGCATCTGTGTCTTGCGCGGCTCCATCCGGAAGATCGGCGGCGTGATCAGGAACGGCACCTTGGTTTCGCCAGGCTTTGCATCCGCGTTGCCGTCGTCCATCCACACCTGCACCAGCGACGGATTCTTGCTGTCGTTTTCGAGCCTGACCGTCACTTCCCGCTGATCCAGCGGATAGACGACCCGCGTACCACCGACTATCACGCTTGCCGACGCACTGCCGGCAAGCAGCGCGCCGACGATACAAAAGCCGATTGCTGTTTGAACGAGCGATTTCATTGCATTCGTCCTTTTTTGAATCGAATTACGTGTCGGGGAAATGGTCAGCCAATCAGATTGCAAACACGCGCTCGTTTCTTCGACATCGCATTGGTCATTTAACTTAAGTGCGCGTGCCGATTTTCAGCATCAAATATATTTTCGGAGTAATTCAGGATAGCCGAGGCATCGTTAGTCGGCATCCCTTTTCGACGATATTCCGGTACCCAGCGCGAAAGCGGAGCGCGGCCCAAAGGCCGCGCGTGAATGCGGTTGCGTGATTACTGATACTGCATCGTGTATTGAACCGACGTAACGACATTGCCTGCCTGTGCCTTGCCGGTCGCGTAATACTGCGCGAAGTACTGCAGCACAGCTGCACCGTTGACGATTTCGGCGCCATCACCCGCGACATCGTTGTTCGCACCAGTCACGATGTTGATCGGCGCCAGCTTCGAGTTAAGCAGACGCACTTCTACGTTTTGCGCAGCACCGGCGCCCGCCATGTTCTTCAGGAAACCGGTCTCCTGATCCACCGTCGGGCCGTTTTCGAAGCGGGCCACAGCGCGGGTCGCCCCACCCGAACATCCGCTCAGCACCATACGAATGTCACTTGCACGCGACATACCGGCAGCGTCGCCCTGCGAAGCAAGCGCACCTGCCGTCACCGTCGGCAGCAGCACACCGTAGTCAGTCGGGGAGCCCGTTGCGGTGCCGTTCAGCGAACATGTCGTGTCCGAGATGGTGCCGGAAATCTGGATCGTGCCGTCCGCAGCACAGGCGTCGAAAGAAGCGAGGCTTACGAGACCAGCGGCAGCAACGATAGCAAACAGGGAATTACGCAGTTTCATATTTGACACTCCAAAGAATCGAATAGACGAAGCCGAAATCGGCGGCACACGGCGCGCTATCTGACGTCACCGCCCCTGACTGATCCGTTGTTCAGCCCGCGTAACGGCGGAGCTATTCGAAGCGCTGGAGCAGTGATCAGGTTGAACAGAATCTTAAAAACAACCCGGATAAGAATCCGTAAGACAACTCCTAAAATTGAGACGGTTGCCTCGGCAACGGATGTAAAGGAAGCAGCGCAGGCGGACAGGTGAGGATTTACGGGATCGCACAGCAAACGCGCTTCCCGGCGACTGCTGGGCCGCAAGCGCGAGCGTGGCGGCCTGGCAGACCGATCACAGGCCGCGCGCTTCGACCCACGATTCAAGCGCTAGAAGTGGCACCGGCACACGACACGCCGCCCAAAAAGAAAACGCCGCATCGTCAATCGATGCGGCGCCACAGAAGCAAGAACAGCAAAAACAAAGGAAAAGGTGAGGACTTTCAGGACCCGTTGACAATCGGGCCTGGCGCGGCCCGTTCAGAATCGCCAGTTCATTCTTCGATCAGAAAGCGTTCGCGATTCTTGCCGGCCAGCCAACCCGGCGCACGGCCACGGCCGCTCCATGTCTCGCCGGTTTTCGGGTTGCGGTACTTGGGCGGAAGCGCCTGCTTGCGCGCTA
>Ga0310813_10000616_pt1 | contig 22061 bp, 17 predicted proteins | sample YN3metagenome_FD_203086 | JGI IMG/M metagenome (GOLD analysis project Ga0310813, IMG submission 203086) | Soil microbial communities from experimental microcosm in Duke University, North Carolina, United States - YN3 | ecosystem: Engineered > Artificial ecosystem > Soil microcosm > Unclassified...
GCCTCGTAGCGGTTCACGGAGTGCTGCAGGCGCGCGACCTTGAGGAGGAGCTCCGCGTCCTCGGCCTTGTGCTTGAGGAGCCGCTCCAGGTCCGGGAGGGCCAGGTCGTTCTTCTGGTAGATGAGGTAGGCTTCGCCGCGGACCTCGAGGAGGCCGGGATCGTCGGGCGCGGTCTTGAGGGCTTCGGTGGTCGTCGCAATGACCGCCTCCATCGCCTGGATGGTCGCGCCGCGGAGGTCCTGGAACTCCTTGCCGAGCTCCTTGCCCGTCTTCTCCAGCTCCTCCCGCTTCTTGGCGAGCTTCTTCAGGCGCTCCTCGTCGTCCGATCCCGCCTGGAGCTGCTCGCGCAGCTTCGCGTCCTCCTCGCCGAGTTGCTGGTGCCGCTCGCGCAGCTTCATCATCTTCTCGATGTTGCCGCGGACGCCGTCGAGATCCGCCCGCGCTTTCTTGGCGGCGTCGGAAGGAGGCGCCTGGACAAGCAGACACGCGACGAGGGTCAAGAGCACAGGATTCTCCTCAATTTGAAGACAGACATAATACGTCGGAAGGCCGCGGATGCAATTGCGGATTGCGACTTCTTCCAGCGAAGGAGTCGATTCTCCCTCCCCCGGGGAGGGGGCAGGGGTGGGGACGTCTCTGCCCCGGTTGCGGGCTGCGGGTTAGCGGCGAATGGGGCGAGGCGGCGACGCCGGCTTGAGGTCGGGGAAGGCCTCGATGATCTTCCGGCGGATCTCGGTCGCTTCGCTGGGCGACAGGCTGAGGGTGCGGCTGATATTGAGGACCGAGTCGCTCTCAGTATCGAACATGATCGATTGGCGGAGCAGCTGCAGGGTCACCGGCGGGAGGTTGGCGACGTTGACCTGCTTGGGGAAGCTCTGGTCGACGTGCTTCGTGGTCGCCGGCGGCATCGACGGGAGCGCGTCGGCGGTGAACTTGGGCGCCTCGAAGACGGGAGCCGGGCTGGGCGCGAGCGGGGTCGAGGAAGGGCGGGGGGGCTCGGGCCGCTTCGCGGTCACGTGCGTCTGCCGGGACGGGGGCGGCACGGAGCGCGGGGGATCGCGCCGGACGACCTCGGTCTTGGGCTCCGAGTTCGCCTGCATCCGCCGGTTCACGCGCACCCGCAGCTCGGGCAGCGCGATCTTCAGCGTTTCGGCGAAGCGGGCCAGGAGGTGGTATTCGGGCGCTTCGACGCGGCCGTCGGCGGCCACGACCTCGATCAGGTCCTCGAGCAGGGCGTCGCGTTCCAGCGAGGTGGCCGGGAGGGAGACCGAGAGCTTCCGCTGCTCCCCGAGGGCGATGATCTCGTTCATCTCGCGGGCGGGGATCTTCAGGGCGGCGGCCTTCTGCTGAAGGACCTCCCGCTCGGGCGCCGCGAGGAAGCCGTCGACGAAGGCGGCCGAGACGAGCGCCTCGAACTTGCGGCGGGTGGCGGCATCAACCATGGCAATGAGACTCCTCCGGGCGCGCTTCCGTGACGCCGGAATTATATCATCGCGCCCGGGCTTTCGTCGAAGGGACCCCGGGGCTTCGCGGGCGGATCGAAGGGCCGGGCGCGGAGGCCGAGCGAGAGCACGTCGGCGACCGCGCGGAGCTTCTTCATCTCCTCCTCGCTGAACGCGGAAGCGCGGCGGCGGAGCAGCAGGCGGCCGCTGGTCTCGCCGATCCCGAGGAGCAGGCAGGCCTCGAAGCCGCCCTCGATCTCCTTCGAGTACTCGGCCTCGGTGGACTTGATGCGCGGCACGTCGCCGAGGCCCGGCCGCTGGGGCTCGGCGCCCGGCTTGATGGAGCGCGACCAGAGCTTGCCCTGGTCCTCGAGGTCGTAGCGGATCCAGTCCGCCGGGGCGACCTTCACGAGTTCGTTGCTGAGATCGGGCAAGAGGGTCTGCACGGCCTTCCTCTGACGCAGGACGGCGGCGATCCGTTCGAGCATGGGGCCGTTGTACCCGCTGTCCGCGGGGCGGCGCAACCCTATTCCGACAGGTCCGGCAGCCCCTTGGCGCGCTCGTGCTCGAAGATGAGGGAGGTCTCGACGTGGGCCACCAGGCGGTGGCTCGTGAAGGCGTCGACGCCCAGCGTCCGCAGGTGGGCCACGTCGCGCACCGCGACGTGGACGAGGAGGTCCACGCCGCCGCTGACGTGGTAGGCGCTCACCACTTCCGGGCGGGCGCGGAGCTGCTGGCGGAACGCCTCGACGTCCTTCTCGAGGTGGTGGGTGAAGCGGACCGCCAGGAGCGCCTGCAGCCCGATCCCGAGGGCCTCGGGCGAGACCTCGGCGTGCAGGCCCAGGAGCGCGCCCTCGGTCCGCAGGCGCCGCACCCGCTGGAGGCAGGAGGAGGGCGCGAGGCGGATCTTCCGCGCCAGCTCCTTGTTGGAAAGTCCGGCGTCCTTTTGCAGTGCCGAGAGAATCGCCCGGTCGGTGGCATCGAGTTTCATGGGTCGCCTGTCCCCCTCTCTCCAGGCGACGAATTCTGTTCGGCGGACGGCCCCGCCGTCCGGGTACTGCAGAACAAAATGCGGGTCCTCTGGTCAAACATAGAATAGTATTCGTTTAATAATATTCAAGTAAAAATAATCGTCGTTTTCTGTGTAGGATCTGCGCATGATTCGGATCGGGCTTTGCGTGGTCCTGGCGCTCTCGCTGCAGGAGCGCCCGCTCGTCGTCCGGGTGGCGGCCGATGAGTGGGGCGACGCCGCGGTCGCGGACATCACGAAGGTGCTCGAATCCGCGGGGGCGTCGCTTGCCGGCTGCGTCCCGGGGCTCGACCTCCCACCCATCGAGGTCTCGCGCTCGAAGACGTCGCCGATCGTGCTCTTCCAGCGCGGCCCGAAGGGCGAGATCCGGGTGCGTCTCAACGTCGAGGACCGCCAGTGGGCGCAGTTCGCGTTCCAGTTCGGCCACGAGATGGGGCACGTCGTCTGCGGCTACGCCGACTACCCGAACCCGAACAAGTGGTTCGAGGAAACGCTTTGCGAGACGGCGTCGCTCTTCGTGCTGGGCCGGATGGCCGAGACGTGGACGACGCGTCCGCCCTATCCGAACTGGAAGGACTATGCGCCGTCGCTGCGGACCTATCGCGACGAGCGCGCCGCCAAGGCGAAACTGCCGGAGGGGGCGACGCTGGCGGCCTGGTTCCTCCCGAAGGAGCCGTCGCTCCGCAAGGACGCCACGCAGCGCGCCCTGAACCTCACGATGGCGGCGGCGATCCTGCCGCTCTTCGAGGAGGCGCCCGAGCGCTGGGCGGCAGTCCGGACCCTCAACACGGTCCAGGGCGACGCCTCGAGAAGTTTCGCGGACTACCTGCGCGACTGGTCGCGTTCCACGCCTGAGAAGCAGCGGGCGGTCATTGCCGCGATCGCGGATCGTTTCGGCGTCGTGGTCGATCGATAGCAAGCGAACCCGAAGGCAGTTCCGCCGACTGCCGCCGAGAGGGATAGAGTAACCTATTGACGATGATGTGGCCGATTGCCGTCGTGGTTCTATCGGGGTTCCTTCCCGTACTCCAAGAAAAGGACTCTTCCAAGCAAGGATCCTTCTCGGAGGCGTTGGAGAGGGGCCTCAAGCCCGCCGCTGATCTGGAAAAGGAACTCACCCCGTTTGAGGATCACAAGATCCATGATCCTCAGGAATTGAAGGCCGTCGTGGCCGCGCTCCGAAATCTTCCGAAGCCGGATTCGAAGGCGGTCCGTCGAGCGGCCAAGCTCTGTGTCGTCGCCAGCCTCTTTGAAAAGGTGGATGGCAAGGAGGCGTTCCTCACGCTTCAACAGGAGGGGATCCCCGAGTTGATCGGTCGCTACGACCAGCTCGAGAACGGCTCCAGGGAGCTCGACGTCCTGGACCTGCTTCGAGTCCTGAGGGTCTTCGCGATCTACAGGACCCGGGAGGGAACGGAACGCATCCTCAGGGCCGTGAAGAGGCCGCTCGGTGCGGAGTCCTACTATTGGGAACTGATCTTCTCCGAGTTCGGCAAGGACCACCCTGATCAATCGGTCTTGATCGCCCGTTTGCGTCCCGACCTGCCTGCGGGCTTTGCCGGCGTCGCCTTCCTGGACCTCTGCAATGATCTGCTTCGGGCAAAGAGTCTGGAAAGTCATCCCTTTGATTCCGAAGTCGGAAGGAAGAGGCTGGAGTCCTACCTGCGGGACAGCGACGAATCGCACTACAGCTATGCCCGGAGCGCGGTCATGGCGCTTCCGTTCCTGGCGGCGTCGGGAGACCGGAATAACCTGCTCAAGATCGCCGATGTGCACCCCAGCCCCGGTGTGACCGTCGACGCTGCGTGGGCGAGGGCCAAGGCGGGGGATGAGCAAGGGATACGAACGCTGGTGAAGTTCTGCCTCGATCTCCGACTCAGCGAGTCCGCCACGACCCACCTGGAAAACCTGGGACGAAAGGACGCCATTCCCAAGGAGGCCCTCGAACCCTCGTTCGCGGCGAAGGGAGAGTTCGCCGAATGGCTCAGTCATCCGAGCGAGCTTGGAAAGTATCCCGATGACCTCGAGATCGTCGCCTCCCGAGTGCTTCATTGGCCGACCCAGGCGCCGGAAAAGACGACGACGTGCTGGCTGATCCGCTACACCCTGGCGCGAAGCGACGGCCTCATCGATCGCGGCGTCGGCATCGTGGGTCCCACGACCTGGTGCTCCCCCTGGGACGAGTATCTGGTGATGGCACCGGACGACGTCTTTGGATGTTATGCCGCCTGGCACATGGTCCAGAAGAAGATGCTGGAGTCCGTGCACGAACCCACCGAAAGCGACCTTTCAGACGTTCTCTCCCGCTGGAAGGGCGCGGAACTTCGGGAGGTACGACTCCGCTCCGTGGAGCGCGTGCAGGGCCCCAAAGATGGGCGTTCCCAGTTGGTTGGGATCGCCGATGCCGTGCAGTCCGGGAAAGCCGGCTGGGCCGTCTTTGACGGCGCCTCAAGCGCTTTTTACCCGAAAGACGGCGCCACGGAGGGCTTCTACTACGGTCACGTGCTTGCGGCCCACGTGGGCCGACGCGCGCTGGGGCTCGACGCCCCTCCTCGGTCGGATCGTTGGAAGAAGCCTGTCGAACGCCCTCGGGACTACGCGAAAACAATCAGTCATTTCGAGGAGATCCTCGCCAGGATCAATGCTGGAACGAATGTCCTGGATGACGAGCGCCCGGGCGACATGGTGTTCGACCAACGATTCAGCCGTTACGCCGAGGCGCTCGGGAAGCTGAACCGGGGACAGGAACTCCGTCCCGTCCTGGAACTGTTGCAGAAGCACTGGCGGAAGGATCGCGAGCCGAACTATGTATTCGGGATGGCGGCCTGGGAAGCCGGTCTGAAGGACGTGGCGCTCCGGTATCTCGATGCGGCGACCGATCGCAATCGCATCTCGGGGCGCGGTAACGAGGCGAGCATCCTGGCGACTCTTCTCTGGGATGCAGGACGCCGGGATGAGGCCCGCACGATTCTCGTGGGAGCGCTTCGGGCCGCCGCGGCCGAGGCGAAGGCGGCGGGCTTCCTGAGCGATCGCTTTCTACACGAAGAGTGGTTTCAGGGATTCCGGCGGACCGCGCTCCAGCTCTTCCGCGACGAAGGGCCGCCCTGGTTGGAGAGTGAAAAGATCCCGGCGTCGACGCTCTCGCCTCCGTTGACCATTCCTGCAAAACAATAACCCGACGCAGAAAGAACCGCCATGAGCCCCGCCCGGCGCGCCACGATCCTGCTGTTCGCCACGACGATCCTCTGGGGCTCCAGCTTTTTCACGATGGCCTGGGGCATCGAGGGCATCGCCCGCCGCGTCGGGATCCACGCGGCCCCCTCGGCCTACATCTTCCTCCGCTTCCTGGCGGCCTTCGTGCTGCAGGGGGTGGTGTTCCATCGCGCGCTGCGCTCCCTGTCGCTCCGCACCCTCGGGGCCGGCGTGATCCTCTCGGTGCCGTTCTATGCGGGGTTCATCCTGCAGGCGATGGGGATCGACTCCAGCAACTCCAGCGTCTCGGCCTTCCTGACCAGCCTCTTCGTGGTCGTGACGCCGCTCCTGGGCTGGCTCTTCTTCCGCGAACGCCTGGCCCCCGCGACCCTGCTGGGCGCGGCGCTGTCGCTCGTCGGGGTCTACGTGCTGAGCAACCCCTCCGGCGGCCTGGGGCGGGGCGAGGTCCTGACGCTTCTCTGCGCGGTCGCCTTCGCGTTCCAGATCCAGTTGACCAACGTGATCACCCGCAGCCACTCGCCGGAGGCGATCTCCTTCGTCCAGTTCGGCTGCGCGGTCGTGTTCTCCGGGATCACGATGCTCGCGATGGGGGTCCGCCCCGCGGACGTCGCCGGCAGCCTTGAGGAGCGCCACGTGGCCTGGACGGTGCTCTACACGGCGGCGGCCTGCTCGGTGGTCGCGATGGGCGTCCTCAACCGCTATCAGCGCGACATCCCGGCGACGCGCGCGTCGGTGCTCTACATGTTCGAGCCCGTCTTCGCGGCTCTCTTCGCGCTCGTCTTCACGGGGGAGGCGATGACGCCGCGGAAATTGATTGGCGGGGCCATCATCCTGGGAGGTAACCTGCTTTGCGAGCTGATCGGCCGCAAGGCCGCGGAAAAGGGCTCGCCCTCCGGAGCGCAACCGGGGGTGAGCGCGAAGGAGGGAGCCCCGTGAAGGACTATGGCGCCGGGAGCGACGAGAAACTCCTCAAGTACCTGGACCGCATCTTCAAGCCGGAAGACCCGGTCCTGAAGACGATCCGGGAGCGCAGCCTCAAGGCCGGGCTGCCGGAGATCCAGGTCGGCAGCATGGACGCGCTGCACCTCGAGGTGCTGACCCGCGCGGTCGGCGCCCGCAAGGCCGTCGAAGTCGGCACCCTCGGGGGCTACTCCGGGACCGCGATCGCGCGCGGCCTCGGCGAGGGCGGCCGCCTCCACACCTTCGAGCTGGATCAGAAGCATGCGGATCTCGCCCGCGAGTCCTTCCGGAAGGCGGGCGTCCTCGGCCGCGTCACCATCCACGTCGGGCCCGCGCTGGAGCGCCTGCCGCGCTGCGAGGGAGAAGGTCCCTTCGACCTGGTCTTCATCGACGCCGACAAGGAGACCTACCCCGCGTACCTCGCATGGGCCGCCCGCCACCTCCGGGTGGGCGGCGTCGTCCTGGGCGACAATGCGTTCGCGTTCGGCGAGATCGCCGACGGGAAGGGCGACGGCCCGTCGGCGATGCGCCGCTTCAATCAGGAACTCGCGCAGGGCGGCCACTTCCGCGCGACGATGCTGCCGACGGGGGAAGGCCTCGCGATGGGCGTGAAAGTCCGTTGAGGGGTATAATTCCTTTTGGTATCTGACCCCGGGGTGAAATGGGCCGGCCGATCGTCTACTGCGGCATCTGTGGCAAGAGCCTGAGGGAAGAGGAATTCTCGAAGGGCCGGGCGCACGTCGTCGACAACGCGTCCTACTGCACGGGCTGCCGGATCGTCCCCGAGCCGCTGGCCGCTGCGGCGACCAAATCGCCCCCGACGCCGCCTCCGATCGTCCCCAAGCCCTCCGGCGCCAGTTCCAAATCCCTGCCTTCCGCGACCCCGCGCCGGGCCCACGCCCCGGTGCCGGAGGAATCGAGCTCCCTGGGCCTCGTCATCGGCATCGGCGTGGTCGTGCTGGCGATCATCGTGCTGGCCGTCATCCTGATGTCGAGCGGCGGTCCGCCGGCCCCCCCGCCGGCGATGCCGACCACGAACGCCCCGCCGCCCCGCGCTCCCGATCCGCCACGCCCGCCGGGCCCCCGGCCTTCGCCGCCGGAGGACGACGGCCAGGCGGCGATCCGGACCCTCGAAGCGTTCGCGTCGTCGTCGACCGACCCCCAGGCCGTCCTGGATCGTTGCGAGGAGCTGAAGCCGAAGCTCCGCGGAACGCCGCAGCTGTCGCGCCTGGAGGCCGTCGAGGCCCGCGCCATCGAGGCGCGCAACCTCCGCAGCCGCGAGCAGAAGCTGACCATGTCCCTCGAGAACGTGAAGAACCTGCGGGAGTTCGACAAGGAGTTCAAGAAGCGCGAGGAGGTCGAGAGTCTCCTCAAGGCCGCGATGGACATCTCCGGGCCCCGCAAAGCCGAGGTCGAGAAGCTGCTCGCGGAGTACCAGAAGGCGGCGGCCGACTTCGCGGCGAAGCCTCGCACGCCGGCTCCGTTGCCGTCGCCCTCGCCGGCGCCGACACCGGGGGGGCGCCTGGGCCCCTATGATCTCGACGAGGGCGGGATGGTCCGCCATTGGCTGGTCCTCGGTCCCTACGGGAACCGGAAGGATCGGAGCGGGTTTCAGGATCACGACCTGCTGAAGACCGAAGTGGACCATGTTCCGGTCCTGGGCCAGGAATTCACCACCCGCGAGGGGACGAAGGTCCGCTGGCAACAGGCCGGACCCGCGGGCGACCGGGTCGTGTTCCGATCCATGGAAGCCCTGGGCCTGGGCTCGAAGCCGGCAGCCCCCGCGATCGTCTTCGTCGCGTGCTGGCTGAGCGTGGAGAAGGAGTCCCACGTCCGATTCCGGATGCTGGTCGACGACGGCTACCTGATGTGGCTGGATCACAAAAGGATTCTGAAACAGTCCGGACAGGGATGGGGGTCGCCGGAAATGGCCCAGGAGGTCACCCTCAGCCCCGGACCGCATCTCCTTGTCCTGAAGGTCGGCAGCGTCGGCGGGGAGGACTTCGGCTTCCGCCTCCGGATCACCACGCTGGCGGGCGAGCCGGTGCCCGGGGTCCGCGTGTGGAACCAGGAACCGGTGATGCCGAGGGTCCTCTACGCCGAGCATTTCAATCAGGGCCGAGGATCCTGGGTCGGCGGCGAGGTCGTGCCCGGGGGCGTCGAGGGCACGACGGCGCTTTCGGTGCCGAAGGGGAAAAGCGGCGTGTACCTGGAGAAGAGAATCCTGGAGAAGGCCGGTCCGTCGTGGACGCTGCGCTTCAAGGTGAAGCCCTCCGTGGACTTGAAGTATTTCGAACTCCTCATCTGGGCGGGTCGCGACCACAGCAATTTCCGCTACCACCTCCGAAACCTCAATAAGGATCAGTGGAATCAGGTCGAGATGAAAGCCGCAGAGCTGAACATCGATTGGAACGGCAAGGGCGCCACGTTCGAAGGGGAAGCCGTGCACGGGTTGAGGCTCTACATGGACGACGCCATGCCCGACGGCAGCAGCGTCTTGATCGACGACTTCGAGATCCTCGAGTGACCTAGGGAAACAGTTTCCGCCGGCGCGCCTCGTCGTAGCAGAGGACCTGAAGGGGCGTGCCGGTCTGGAGCTCGACCCGATCGCCCAGGCCCAGGTCGTAGCGGACGCGCGACCCGTCGATCCAGAGGCCGAGGTCGACCGTCAGGGTCTGCAGCGCCAGCCGCGACGTGAATCCGCGCGCGAGTCGGTAGCGCCGCTGCGGCCACGTGTAGGGCTCCCGTACCAGATACTGAAGGCGGCGGGACGAGATCGGCATCCGGCGGCCGCCCGCCGAGCGGATGCCCGCCGTCGAGCCCGCCGCGGTCGAGACCCAGACGCCGGAACTGCGGTGGTCCTCCTGCGCAGCGCCGATGCCCAGGCGATACCGCGTCATGGCGGCGGGGTTGCGGTGGGCGACGAGTACGTCGTTGAAGGCGCTCTCGCGCACGAGCTTCCCGTTGATCGCGATCGCCATCCGGTAGATCCGCGTGGGTCGCACCTGCCGCGCCAGCGCCCGCTCGAGCGGCTCGCGGAAGTTCGTGCGGTCGGCGCAGGTCCAGAGGCCCAGCGAGTTCGCCGGGTCGGAGTTGATGCCGAGGATCGGCGTGTCCTTGAGGTAGCGCGCCGCGGCGAAGAAGGTTCCGTCGCCCCCGAGCGAGACCACCAGGTCGTAGCGTCGGCGGGCCGCCAGCGAGCCGCGGAAGACCGCGTCGAAGTCGATGCCGCGCCGCGCCAGGTGGGCCGTCAGGTCGCCCAGCGAGCGGCGGTTCTCGACGTCCGCGCGGATGAGTCGATCGCGGTCGGCCGGGTCCAGGTGGGCGATGCCCTTCGGGTCGCCGGCATGCGACTCCAGGAACGACTTCTTGTAGACGATGAGGACCTTCATACGATCTGCCCGTCGAGGATCTTCACCTTTCCCAGCGCGAACGCGTAGAGCCGGGCCGGGCGGTGCGCGCCGGCGGCGCGGGTGCGGCCCTCGGACTTGAGCAGCCCGAGCGAGAGGATCTTCTTGCGGAAGTTCCGCTTGTCGAGCGGCCGCTCGAGGATCGCCTCGTAGAGCGTCTGGAGCTCCGTGAGGGTGAACTGCCGCGGCAGCAGCTCGAACCCGACGGTCGAGTAGCCCAGCTTGGCCCGGAGGCGCTCGAGTCCCGAGCGGAGGATCTTCGCGTGGTCGAACGCGAGCTTCGGGGGTCGGGCCGCCGGGTGCCAGGCGGCGTTCGCCGCATCGGTCGAGGCGCGCAGCGGCGCGGGCGGCGTCAGGGCGTAGTAGGCGACGGAGATGATGCGGCCGCGGGGGTCGCGCTCGGGATCGCCGAAGGTGAAGAGCTGCTCGAGGTAGACCTCGCGGAGCCCGGTCTCCTCCTCGAGTTCGCGGCGCGCGGCTTCCTCGAGAGTCTCGCGTTCGAGCACGAAGCCTCCGGGCAGCGCCCACTGTCCCTTGAAGGGCGCGATGCCGCGCTCGATCAGGAGGACCTGGAGCGCCCCGTCACGGACGGTGAAGATGACCAGGTCGACGGCGACGCGGACGTCCGACGGCTTCACGGCCGCGCGGCCTTAGATCTTCCGCGCGATGGGGAAGCGGCGGCCGGTCCCGAACGCCTTCGAGGTCACCCGCAGGCCCACCGGCGCCTGGCGGCGCTTGTACTCGTTCTTCTCGACGAGCGCGATCGTCTTGTCGACGGCTTCCTTCGCATGCCCGGCCGCGACGATCTCCTCCGCCGACTTGCCCTCTTCGATGAAGAGCTTCAGGATCGGGTCGAGGGCGTCATACTCGGGCAGGTCGTCCGTGTCGCGCTGGTTGTGGCGGAGCTCCGCGCTGGGCGGGCGGTTGATCGTGTTGGCGGGGATCAGCTCGCGGCCGGAGTTCACGACTTCCTTGGCGATCTTGTAGACGAGGGTCTTGGGGACGTCGGCCAGGACGTCGAGGCCGCCGGCCATGTCGCCGTAGAGCGTGGCGTAGCCGGTGGCGATCTCGCTCTTGTTGCCGGTCGAGAGGACCAGGTGGCCCTGCTTGTTGGAGATGGCCATCAGGATCGAGCCGCGGATGCGCGACTGGAGGTTCTGGTCGGCGAGATCACCGGGCCGGCCGCTGATGACCTTGCCGATCTCGCCCGAGAAGGTGTCGAACATCGGCTGGATGGGGACCGTCTTGAAGTCGATGCCGAGGTGCTTCGCGAGGGCCTCGGCGTCCTTCTTGGAGGCGTCGCTGGTGAACTGGCTGGGCATCGAGACGCCCAGCACGTGGTCGGGTCCGAGGGCCTCGGCCGCGATGGTGGCCACGAGGGCCGAGTCGATGCCGCCCGAGAGGCCGACGACCGCCTTCTTGAAGCCGCACTTGTGGGCGTAGTCGCGGGTGCCCAGCACGAGGGCGCGGTAGACCGCGTCGGCCTCGGGGAGCTTCACGCCATGCTGGTCGCCGGCGCCGTAGTCCAGGTCGATGAGGATGATGTCCTCCTCGAAGGGCTTGGCGTGGGCGATGACGTTGCCCGCCGCGTCGACCGCCAGCGAGTTGCCGTCGAAGACGAGCTCGTCGTTGCCGCCGACCTGGTTGACGCAGATGACGGGGCAGTTATAGGCCTTGGCCTGCTTCTTCATCAGCTCCTCGCGGAGCCCGTCCTTGCCGATGCTCCAGGGCGAGGCCGACATGTTGAGAATCAGCTGGAACTTCTTCTTGGCCATCTCGGCGAGGGGGTCCTTGGAGTACTTGCGGGGGCCGCACATCTCGTCGGTCCAGATGTCCTCGCAGATCGTGAGCGCGATCTTCTGGCCGCCGATCTTGAGCGGGGCGGTGCCGGCGGCGGGCTCGAAGTAGCGCGTCTCGTCGAAGACGTCGTACGTGGGCAGGAGGGATTTGAAACTAACGTAGGCGATCTCGCCGCCTTCGAGGAGTGCCGCGGCGTTGTAGAGCGGCTTGCCTTCGGCGGAGAGGTTCTTCTCGACGAAGCCGACGAGCGCGGAGATGTCCTTGACCTTGGGGGCGAGCTCGCCCAGCGCGTTGATGTTCTGTTCGATGAAGGACTGCCGCTCGAGGAGATCGCGGGGCGGATAGCCGGTGAGCGAGAGCTCGGGGAAGACGACCAGCTGCGCGCCGAGCTCGCGGGCGCGGCCGATGTACTGCAGGATCTTGTCGACGTTCCCGGCGATATCCCCGATCGTGGGGTTGATCTGTGCGGCGGCGATTTTCATCGCGGTTCCTTTCCGGAGCGGAGCGGCGCGCCCGGCGCGTCCGGTCCACCCCTTGCTTCTTTAGCCGATCTCCGGGGCCGCGGCGATCCGCGCCGATAGTATCCCCGGTTACGTCACTGTCACTGAACGCTAGTAAGACTTGCCTGCCAAGGAGATACGGAGCTTTCTCCGCACCCGTTTGATCCCGGAATCCGCCTTGGCAACGCGGAGGCCGGTTACGGGGGCCGTCAAAGGGGCCCGAAGCGAGTCGATTTTATACTCACAACAGGTCCGGGATGCAACAGGTATCTGTAGACGGGGGTCCCACGTCGTTGGAACGGAACACTTCCGAGGATGTCCGAAGCTCCAACGTCGTTGAAACGGTATCAGTGGAGGGGGGAAACAGGAAGGCCCGATGGACGGTATCGCGGAACGAAGCCGTTGTTCGCCCGTCTAACGGGTAGTATACTTTTAATAGCTGAAGAGGCAGTCCATGCAGGACCTCGCGGTCGGCGGAACGATCCACGGTCACAAGCTCCTCGAGAAGGTGGGCGCCGGCCATTACGGCGAGGTGTGGCGCGCCGAGTACCTGGGTCACGAGGTCGCGCTGAAAATTTTCACCGGCGACCGCAAGCCCGCCCATCTCCGCCGCGAGGTCTTCGCCCAGTACGCGCTCGGCCGGCTCGAGGGCCAGGAGGGCCGCTGGTTCCCGCGCGTCGACCACCTCGACCTCGACGCCGACCCGCCCTTCCTCCGGATGGAATTCATCGAGGGCTCGCCCCTCGAGGACCTGCTCTCGAACCCCGCCCTCTCGCTGGACGAGCGGCTCTCGATCGGCGAGCAGGTGCTCCGCGCGCTCGCGACCGTGCACCAGCACGACTTCGTGCACGGCGACCTTTCACCGCTCAACGTGCTCGTGACGGCGTCCCGGGACGTGCGCCTCATCGACGTGGGCTACGGCGCGCTCTTCGACGCGTCGGCCGACGTCGCGCTGTCGACGACGAACGAAGACCAGCCGGCCGGCGTGGCGTCGCCGCTCTACTCGGCGCCCGAGCGCTTCAAGCTCGACGCGGGCGGCCTCGGCAAGCCGTCGGACATCTTCTCCTTCGGCAAGCTGCTCTACCACATGATCACGGGCGAACAGCCCTTCGTGATCAAGCCGGTGAGCCTGAAGTTCCGCGCGCTCGGCGCCAAGTGGGATGATTTCGTCTTCAAGTGCCTCGAGGAGAAGCCCGAGGCCCGCTTTGCCGACGGCGCGGCCGCGCTGGCGGAGTACCGGCGGATCTTCCGGCCCGCGCTCGCCGCGGGCGAGTACCGCGCGGAATGCCCCGAGTGTCACGCGGCGCAGTCGATCCCCGGCGGCTGGGCCGGCGAGCGCTACGACTGCCGCGGCTGCGGCCGCCGTCTGGAAGTGCTCTTCTACGACGACGCGTCGCGCTACGCGACGACGGCGCTTCTGACGGGCGCCGACGCCGCCGCGCCCCCGGCCATCCAGTTCCTGGACGGCCCGACGTCCGACGCCCGCACGAAGAAATTCTGCCCGGCCTGCGGCGGGGAGATGAAGGTCGAGGCCAGGAAGTGCCGCCACTGCGGCACCTGGGCCGACGAGAAGGTCCTGGAGATCGTCGCGTCGCAGCCGGCTCCGAAGGCCGTCGAGCCGCCGTCCTACCTGATGGCGGCGGCGGTCACGTTCATCGGGTACTTCCTGTTCTGGATTCCGGGCCTGGTCCTGAACCTGTACTTCCTGAGCGTCGCCCGCAAGGTCGCGCGCGAGACCGGCCGCGAGCCCGCGGGCCTCGGCGTCCTGCGCGCCTTGTTCATCCTCTGCGTCTACGTCCCCCTGGGGATCGTGGCGGCCCTAACGCTCCTCGTCATCGTGGGCTCGTTGATCGCCCTCGCGGTCTCCTGACCGCGAATCACGAATTACGACTCACGAATCACGGCCCGGAAGGGCCCCCCGTTGGGGAGGGCAGGGGCGCGATTCGTGATTCGCCGCCTGTGGCACGACCCCATCTCCGATGTTATATTGAACTTCTAATGGCCATCGGTCACGGCTGGGACGTGCACAGGCTCGTCCCCGGACGGAAGTTCCTGCTGGGCGGCGTCGAGATCCCCCATCCGACCGGGCCCCTGGGCCATTCCGACGGCGACGTCCTCCTGCACGCCGTCATCGATGCCCTGCTGGGGGCCGCGGGGCAGGGCGACATCGGCCGCCTCTTTCCGGACAGCGACCCGTCGATCAAGGGCATCTCCAGCGAAACGATGCTCGCCAAGGTCCTCGAGCTGCTGCGCGGCGCATGGACCATCGTCAACATCGACGTCACCGTGATCGCCGAGGCGCCGAAGATCGCGCCTCATCGCGACGCGATCCGCTCCCGCGTCGCCACCCTCACCGGCTGCAAGCAGGTGAACGTGAAGGCGAAGACCAACGAGGGGCTGGGCTACGTGGGCGCCCGCGAGGCCATCGAGTGCCACGCGGTGGCGGAGCTGAGACCCGCATGAAGCTCTATAACACTCTGACGCACCAGGTCGAGGAGTTCGCGCCGGCCGAGCCGAAGCACGTCAAGATGTACAACTGCGGCCCGACCGTCTATGGCGACCAGCACGTCGGCAACTACCGCACCTTCGCGTTCGCCGACACGCTGCGCCGCTACTTCGAGTTCAAAGGCTGGAAGGTCACCCAGATCATCAACATCACCGACGTCGGCCACCTCACCCAGGACACCATCGACTCGGGCGAGGACAAGATCGCCGTCAAGGCCCGCGAGATGAAGTGGACCGCCATGCAGGTGGCGGAGTACTTCATGAACCGCTTCTACGCCGACCGGAAGACGCTCCTCATGCGCGAGCCGGCGAAGTTTACCCGCGCGACCGACCACATCGAGCCGATGAAGGATCTCATCCAGATCCTGCTCGACAAGGGCATCGCCTACAAAGTCGGCGGAAACGTCTACTTCGACGTCTCGAAGTTTCCGGCCTACGGCAAGCTCTCCGGCAACACCCTCGAAAGCATCAAGGTCGGGGAATCGGGCCGCGTGGGCGACGAGGTGAAGGAGAAGCGCCACCCCGCCGACTTCGCGCTCTGGAAGACCGACGACAAGCACCTCATGCAGTGGGACGCGCCCTGGGGCCGCGGCTTCCCGGGCTGGCACATCGAGTGCTCCGCGATGTCCATGAAGTACCTCGGCGCGACCTTCGACATCCACACGGGCGGCGAGGACAACATCTTCCCGCACCACGAGGCCGAGATCGCCCAGGCCGAGGCCGCGACCGGGAAGCCCTTCGTGCGCCACTGGATGCACGCCCGTCACATGATGTGGGACGGGAGGAAGATCTCGAAGAGCCTGGGCAACGTCGTCCTCGTGAAGGACATGCTCGACAAGGGCTACACTCCCGAGGAGATCCGCTACACGCTGGTCTCCACGCGGTACCGCGAGCGGGCGGACTTCTCGTGGACGTCGTTCGAGAACTCCCGGAAGGCGCTCGGCTACCTGACCGAGTTCCGACGCCGCCTCCAGGACGCCGCGAAGAAGCCCGGCGGGAAGGGCTCGATCAACCTGGACAAAGTTCGCCACGACTTCGAGGCGCGCATGGACGACGATCTCGACGTCGCCGGCGCGATCGGCGTCCTGCAGTCCTTCCGGAACGAGGGCAACAAGGCGATCGATCAGGGCCTAGGCGGGGCGGAGGCGACGCAGGCCCTCGAGCTCCTCGAGAAGATCGGCGAGGTCTTCGGGATCCTCGGCGTCGCGGCCGAGGAGAAGCCGCCCGACGAGGTGGTCGCGCTCGCCACCGCGCGCCTCGACGCCCGCAAGCGCAAGGACTTCAAGGCCGCCGACGAGGCGCGCGACAAGATCAAGGCGCTCGGCTGGTCGGTCGAGGATACGAAGGACGGAGTGAAATACCGGAAACTCTAGAAGGGCATTCTCTCCAGCCGGAACGCTCGATCCACCAGCCACGCCAACCCGAGCAGCAGGATCGGCGCCGACCCGATCCGCACGAGCAGCCGCTGGCGCCCCGCCGTCGCGTCCTCGCTGGCGCCTTTCCGGATCCAGGCCAGCAGCGGGAAGACCACCAGCAGGATCGCGATCTGGCCGAACTCGACGCCGAGGTTGAAGCTGAGCACCGGGACGGCGATTGAATCGATGTCCTGCAGCCGCTCGCGCAGGACGCTCGAGAAGCCCAGCCCGTGGACGAGGCCGAACGCGAAGGTGAGCACCCAGCGGTGCTTCGCGTCCTTGATGAAGTAGTTCTCCAGGGCCACGTACACGATCGAGGCCGCGATCAGGGATTCGGTCACCCGCGAGGGGAGCCGGATCATGTCCGTCGCGGCCAGCAGCAGCGTGATGCTGTGCGCCACCGTGAAGGACGTCACCACGCGGATCATCTCGCCGATCTTCCGCGCCCCCAGGAGCAGCGCGAGCAGGAAGGCGATGTGGTCGTAGCCGATGAGGATGTGGTGCATCCCCCAGAGCAGGAATTCGCCGGCCGTGCTCCAGAATGTCGGCTGGACCCGCGAGCGCGTGAGGTCGAGCTCGAACGGGCCCGTGCGCTTGAAGGTCTTCGGCGCTCCCCCCCAGGCGACGTTGAGCACCGCCTCGTGGCGATCCGTGATCGTCGAGAAGATCGCCAGTGAGAGCTTGATCGTCGTCACGGGGTCGCCCCCGCGGCAGATGAACTGCTGCCGCGCGTGGGCGATGTACTTCTCGCCCGACGCCACGAAGGTCTCGTAGAGGGGCTCCAGCGTGCCCGCGTCGAGCGGGACGGAGCGGCCGTTGATCTCCACCGACAGGCACTTGGAGAGGTACTGGGTGATCGGTCCCTTCATGCCCTGCAGCTGGCGTTCCGAGAGATCGATCGGGTCGGCGGGGAACTCCAGGACCTTCTGGAGTCCCTGGAGCGCGACGTCGATGGTCCAGACCACCTCGCCGGGCCGGACCTCGACCCGCGAGACGGAGAGCTTCTCGTCGTGGGCGTCCGCCTTCGCCGAGGCTACGGCGGATAGGATTGCGAACGCGGCGGCCGCGGAAAGGAGGACGTTTCGGATTCGCATCATCAGGGAGCCCGGATTATGCAGCAACACCCCGGTCGCTACAACCGGGATCTATACGGGGGAACCCGCGGAACGGATCTATCGATGCCGGAGAACGAGGAGGAGGGCGATCAGCGAGGCCGCGAGGAGCACGTTCGAGAACAGATAGCCCCAGAGGATCGCGGTCTTGTGGGGATGCTGGAAGCGGGTGAACGCGTAGGGCAGGAGGCTGAAGGGGATCCAGTCGGAGCCCGCGCCGCCGTCCTTGGACGCGTGCTTCTTCAGGATGGACCCGCAGAGCCAGGCGGGCAAGGCCGACATCACGGCGACTAACACCAGCATGACCGCGAGCGAATTCGACATTTCACCTCAGCTGTAATTGAAACAGGCGGCGCGCTTACTACAATACCATCCCATGAGTGCTCTGCCGATCATGATCGCCGCGTTGTGCGCGCTCGCGATCGGATACCGGTTCTACAGCGCCTTCCTCGCGGCGAAGGTTGCTGCGCTGGACGACGCCCGCATCACGCCCGCCCATCTGCTCAACGACGGCCAGAACTACCACCCGACCAACAAGTGGGTCCTCTTCGGCCACCACTTCGCCGCCATCTCGGGCGCGGGCCCCCTGGTCGGCCCCGTGCTCGCCGCGCAGTTCGGCTTCATGCCCGGACTGCTCTGGCTGGTGATCGGCGTCGTGCTCGCGGGCGCCACGCAGGACTTTCTGATCCTGGCTGCGTCGCTGCGGCGGAACGGCCGCTCGCTGGCCGAGATCGCCCGCGAGGAGATCGGCCCCGTCGCCGGCGTCGTCTGCGCCATCGCGATCCTGTTCATCGTCGTCAACGCGCTCGCCGGCCTGGGCCTGGTCGTCGTCAAGGCCCTCGGCGGCGAGGAGCTGAAGTTCCCGAAGGGGACGATGATCTACGTCGAGAAGGGCGAGATCACCCGGACGCCGGAGGGGCACTTCCGGGTCCCGGGCCCGAGCCGGATCCAGTACGCGGCCGGGAGCAGCCTGACGGTGCAGGAGGACTTCGACCTGGACCTGACGGGCGAGCTCCGCTACGAGAACCGCGTCCTGACCCTTCCGGAGGGGTCGCGCCGCCTGATCCGCGGGAGTTCCTGGGGCGTCTTCACGATCGCCTGCACCGTCCCCATCGCGCTCTTCGTCGGCCTCTGGATGTACAAGATCCGCAAGGGCAAGGTCGTCGAGGCCTCGCTCATCGGCGCCTTCGCGGTGCTGCTCTGCACCTGGCTGGGCAGCCTTATTCCCGGCTCGCCCCTCGAGCACCTCTTCTCGCTCAGCAAGAACGGCGTCACCGTCGCGATTGCGATCTACGGATTCGTCGCCTCGGTCCTGCCGGTCTGGCTCCTGCTCTGTCCGCGTGACTACCTATCGAGCTTCCTCAAGATCGGCACCATCGCGGGGCTGGTGCTGGGCGTCCTGATCGTGAACCCGACCCTCCACATGCCGGCGACGACCAGCTTCTGCGCGGGCGGCGGTCCGATCGTCCCCGGCAAGGTGTTCCCCTTCGTCTTCATCACGATCATGTGCGGCGCCATCTCGGGCTTTCACGCGCTCGTGTCGTCGGGCACGACGCCCAAGATGGTGGACAAGGAAGGCCAGGCGCGGACCATCGGCTACGGCGCGATGCTCATCGAGGGCCTCGTGGGCGTCGTCGCACTCATCGCCGCCTGCTCGCTGCAGCCCGGGGACTACTTCTCGATCAACGTCGACCTTGCGCGGCAGCCGGGCTTCCACGACCAGATGGTGAAGGCGGGCACGTCGGAGTTCGGCGAGCCGCACGAGCTGGGCGCCTTCGAGAAGGGCGTCGGCGAGCAGTTGCAGGGGCGCTCGGGCGGCGCCGTGTCGCTCGCGGTCGGCATCTCGAAGATCTTCTCGGGCCTGCCCGGGTTCTCCAAGCTCATCTCGTTCTGGTACCACTTCGCGATCATGTTCGAGGCGCTCTTCATCCTCACCACGATCGACACCGGCACCCGCATCGCCCGCTTCATCGTCCAGGAGCTCGGCGGGCGCATCCATCCCAAGCTCGGACGGCAGGACTGGATGCCCGGCGCCGTGATCTCCACCGGCCTCGTCGTCCTCGGGTGGTCCTACTTTATCTGGACCGGATCCATCGACACCATCTGGCCGATGTTCGGGATCGCCAACCAGCTGCTCGCCGCGATCGCGCTTTCCGTGGCGACCACCGTGATGGTCAACGCGGGGCGCGGGAAGTACGCCGGGGTGACGCTCGTGCCGATGGCGTTCGTGATGACGACGACCCTGACGGCGGCCTTCCAGATGGTCTTCAACGAGAAGACCGGCTTCCTCGCGCGCTTCCGGGACCCCGCCCAGGATCACTTCAAGTGGGGCCTCAACCTCTTCCTGACGGCCGTGATGGTGATCTGCCTGGTCGTCATCGTGGCGGACTCGATCCGCCGCTGGCGCAATCCCCTCCAACCCAACCCCGCCCCCGGCGTTTAACCTCGGGTTCCTTGTCCTCCTTCGCGCCTCCGGGAAGGCGCTTCGGAGGGCAAGTGCGAAACTTTCCTTAACGGGGTGTGCTTTCTATACTAGTTCCTTCTCATGAGGATGCATTCAATGATCTCCCGACGTCTCGCCGCTGTCGTTCTGGGCCTGCTCGCGTTGCTCGGCTGCCACGAAGATCCCACGGTGGTGAAAGTCACCGTGTCCGCCAGCGCCGACGCGTTCTCACTGAGCAGCATCGGCGGCACGACCTTCGTCCCCTCGGGTGTCGTGGCCACGGCGGGGACCGGCGGCAGCGTCACGGTGGGCGCGACGGGACCCATCAATCTAGGCAGCGGCGCGACCATCCCCTCGGCGCCCGCGCTGCCCTCGGCCCCGGGGACGGGGACCGAGTTGACCAATGCCATGATCGGCACGACCGTGGTGGGGAACATCCTCATCTCCTCGACGCTTCAGATCACGGGGGCGGCCAATCCCGCCGTCATCACCACCAACAACGGCGACGTCGTCATCTCGGGGACCCTGATCGCCGAGCGCGGCGCCGGCGCGACCACGAACGGCATCACGATCAACGCGCCCGCGGGAACCATCTACGTCCTGGGGGCCATCCGGGCGAGCGGCACGGCCGGCGCGCCGGATAATCCCAACGGCGGCGCGGTGGCCTTGCTCGCGAATCGCATCGTCATGACGGGATCCATTGATACCAGCGGGGAGACGGAAGCGGCGGCGCCGGGGGGCTTGGGCGGCCAGGTGTCGCTGCTCGCCGGTCCCAGCGGCGAGTTCGTCTATTTTACGGGGGGATCGATCGTCACGTCCGGCGGCAGCGGGACGACGTCCGGAGGCAAGGGCGGCGACGTCACGCTGAGCGCGTCCAATCGACTCGCCGTCTATGCGCCCATCACGGCGAACGGCGGCACCGCGAATTCCGCGGCGGTCAGCCCCACGGGCGGCCAGGGGGGCGTCGTGACGCTGACGGGCCCCGGCGGCGTCGACGTCGTGTCCACGATCCAGATGATCGGGGGCGACTCCACCGGCGTGACCCAAGGCGCGATCGGAGGCGCGGGCGGCGCCTTCAATGCCACGTCGCCCGCTCCTTATCGGCTCTACGGCTTGATCGCGAACGGTGGCGGAAGCGCGACCGCGACCGCGGTGGGCGGGGGAGCCGTGACGGCCGGCAACGGTGGCGCCGTCAACATCGGCGCGGGCCCTCGCGTTTCCTCCCTGGAAATCGGCCTGGGAACGTATTCGATCCGGGGGGGGCAGGGGGCGTCGGGAGGCGGCAACGCGGGATCGTTCACGATCGAAAGCATCGACGGGGACATCGCCGTGCGCTCGTCCCTGATTGCCCGGGGCGGCGACGCCGCCGGCCCGGGGAACGGCAACGGCGGCAACGGCGGGAGCATCTCCATCAAGGCGGACGCGAATGTGGCCGGCAATCTGAGCAACCACTCGCTGTCGATTCCGTCGCTCGAGACCCTGCTCGACTCCAGCGGCGGCACGCCGCTCGGGGGCAACGGCGGAACGGGCAATACCGTCACGCTGCAGTCCGGCGGCGATCTGACGTTCGGCGCCCGCATCGTCAGCTCGGGAGGATCGGACTCGGTTTCCGGCGCGGGCGGCTCGGCCGGCGCCGTGTCGCTGTTGATCGATACAGCCAACACGGTGCCCGCGGGGGACCTGATCGTCGGGGGCAGCATCACGGCCGAAGGGGGCCTCCCCGTCGGCAGCGCCGCGGGCGGCAATGGGAACACGATCGTGATCCAGCATAACAAAGGCACGTCCATCGGCGGGATCACGTGCTCGGCGACGCTCTCGACGGTCGGCGGCGGCAACGGCGCCGGCGGCAATGCCGGACCCATCTCCATCGTCGCGACCCTCGGCAACATCGCCCTGTCCGGCTCGATCTCGGCCGCCGGGAGAAGCGGGCTGTCCGCGGCGGGTGGCGGTCGCAACGTGGTGGTAACGAGCTTCGGAAGCATCATCAGCAGCGCCGTGATCGTGACCAATGGAGGATCCGGGACGGATACCGCGAGCGGGGTGGCCGGCGCCAATGCCGGGAACGTGAACATCAGCGCGACGACCGCGACCGGGTCCGTGACCCTTTCCGGCACGTCGATCAGCGCGAGCGGCGGGGCCGCCACGCTTTCCGCGGCGGGCGGGACCGGCGGTATCGTGACTGTCCTGACGATCGATCAGCCGGTGTCGATCACCGGCTCCATCACGGCGCT
>Ga0310813_10000618_pt1 | contig 22051 bp, 14 predicted proteins | sample YN3metagenome_FD_203086 | JGI IMG/M metagenome (GOLD analysis project Ga0310813, IMG submission 203086) | Soil microbial communities from experimental microcosm in Duke University, North Carolina, United States - YN3 | ecosystem: Engineered > Artificial ecosystem > Soil microcosm > Unclassified...
TCAGGGCCATGAACTGGTGGAACGCCTCGTGGTAGAGCGTCTGGAGCGTCGCTTCCATGTCCGCGTCTTCGAAGAGGAGCAGCTCCTTGTACATCGGGTGGAAGTACCCGAGCGTCCACTCCTGGCGGTTCGACAGCGTCAGCTCGCCGTACGTCAGGTAGGCCTCGCGGGTGTTGAAGATCGCGACGCGCGGCTTCGGCCGCTTGGATTCCTCGGAGAACACGTCCTTGAAGGTCTCGGCGTAGAACTTGTACGCCGCCTCGAGACGCGTCCCGTAGAGCATCGTCTTGTCGACCGACATGTCCGTCATGACGATGTAGTGCGGGAATTCCTTCTCGTACTTCGCCCCCAGGTGCTGCGGCCCCTTCACCACGTTCAGCACGTTCTTCTGCGTCGTCGAGACCGACTCGTTCGCGGGATCGAGCTTGCGGGCCAGCTCGAGGTCCGCGACGGCATCCTTGGCGTCGTTCGCCAGCGACTTGACGTGGCCCTTGGCCGCGACAATGTTGACGAACTTCAGGTAGGCGCCCAGCGCCACGGCGTCGCCGTAGCCCGGCGCGAGCTCCAAGGCCTTGCGGACGCGGTCCGCGGCCGCGGCGAAGTCACGCTCTTCCATCTCGACCTGCGCCAGGGTGAGCTGCGCTTCGAAGAAGTCCGGGAAGAGCTTGATCGCCTCGGCGATTTCGGCCTTGGCCTCGTCCGTCTTGCGGCCCTGCAGGAGCGCCACGCCCTTCCAGTAGTGCCCGGCGGCGAAGTCGGGCGCGCTCTGGACGACGCTGTCGAAGCTCTTGAGGTGCTCGGGCCGGATCTGGCGCTTCTGGATCGCCTTGACCAGCGAGGCGCGCTGCCGGGTGAATTCGCCCCGCACGGCGCCGGAGAGACGATCCAGCAGGTACTCGTCCTCGGCCGAGAGCGGGTCGACCTCCTCGTCCTCCTTCTTCTTTTTCTTCCCCAGGTCGGCCTCCAGCGCGCGGCGCACCAGGACCTCGACCTCGGCGAAGCGCTTGTCGATTTCGACCGGGTTCACGTGGCCCTGGATCGTGAGCTTCTTGATGCGGATCGACCCGGTCGCGACCCCCAGCAGGCACCAGCCCTTCGCGTAAGTGGCGTCGGACTGGTTGATCACCTCCTGCTCGCCGATGAAGACCTTGAAGACGCCGGCCTTGACCTGGAAGCGCACCCGGGTTTCGGCGCCGGCGACGATCTTGGGCGCCCCCTGGGTGATCAGGGCCGAGGACTTCCCGGGCCCGTCCACGCGATGCAGCACGTGGCCCGGCGGGGTCTGGCTGTTCACGACCGCGTAGTAGCCCTTGCGCTCGAAGTTGTGGAAGGCGCCGAAGAGCAGGGCCGTCTTCTCGTTCTCGAAGATCGCGGTGGCGTCGACCTCCACGTCCCGTTCGAAGTCCACGCCCTTCAGGCTCCACGAGGCCATCAGGGGCGAGACGAGCTTGAGCTCGCCGCCCTCGGCGCTGATCTGGCCGGGCTGCTGCACGGGCGTGAAGTCCTGCGCCTGCGCGGCATCGGAGAAGTCGTAGGTGATGAAGAGCTGGTCGGAGCCGATCTTTCGGGCCGACCCCTTGAACGCGGCCTCGTTGTGAAGGATGCGCGACAGGTCGGGCACCCGGGGCTGGTACGCCGCGTCCTGCTTCACGCACTCCTCGAAGGCCGACTGGGCGTCCTTCCATAGTTTGCGGAGCACGAGGTGCCGCCCCAGTTCGTAGGACCCGGAGGCGCCGTCGCCTTTGTAGATGGCCTTGAGCAGGTCCACATAGGAGCGGTCTTCGACGAAATCGATCGGGAACGCCTGCTCGGCCTGGGCGCCTTCATAGGTGAACGCCAGCCGCAGCTCGTCGCGAGTCATGCCCTGGACGGTGACGTTCTGCAGCGTGAGCCCGCCCTTCGTCTTGATCGTGAGCTTGAGGTTCTTGAGCTTCTCGACCAGCGCCTTCTGGCGGGCGATTTCGGACTTCCGGTCTTCCTCGACCGACTTCTTCGCCTCCTCATACTGCTTGGTCGATTCCTCGCGCCGTTCGCGGCGGCGGCGATCGTAGGCGACGAAGGCTTCCTTATCCCGTTCCTTCTCCTTGGCTTCGGCCGCCTTCCGCTCGGCCTCCTTCTCGGCGTCCTCCCGGGCCTTGTCTTCCTTTTCCTTCTTGTCCCGGTCGGCGGTCTTCTTCGAGATGTCGCCCATGACCTTCTTGCTGTCCTGGATCGCCTTCTTGAAGTCGTCGTCGATCTCGGCCTTGGCGGGCGCGGGCGATGGGGTCGAGGGCTTGGGCGCGACCGCGACGGGCTTGACCGGCGCCGGCGGCGCTGTTTCCTCGCGCTCGACTTTGCGGGGCTTGTCGCCGCCCGACATCATGACCGCCGCCAGGACGACCAGCAGGAGCGCGCCGCCGCCCGCCGCGCCGAGGATCAGGACCTTCTTTTTGCCGTCGGCCGCCGAGGTAGCCGGGCCTTTCGCGGGGATCGACGCGCGTACCGCGGGACGCGAGCCGGACGAGGCGGAGCGGCCGGCGGGAGCCGCCGCCTTGGGAGGCAGAGACGCGCGCACGGCGGGACGCGACCCTGAGGACGCGGCGCATCCGTCCGCCGCCGCGGACGGCTTGGCCGGCGGCGCGGAGCGGGACGGAGGAGAAGAAGGCGCAGTGGGACGTCGCTTGAGTGGCTCCACCATCACTTACCCCTGCCAGCTATTGGCCGTTCAACCCCAAGATGGGACACCGCGGAGACCCCGCGTCTGTCCCATCCCCCAAAAAATGGGAGCCGCAATCCTATGGGATACGAAACCTACGATACCTTGTTTGACGCGCCAAGTCTTCAGGAGTTCCTCATCAAGGGAACACGCGCGTCGCGCGGCGGGCTACCGCGTCACGTAGTTGTAGACCACGTAGTAGATGGTGCCCGACTGCCAGATCCCGATGCCGACCGCGTTGACGTCGGTGGCGAAGATGTGCTGGTTGTCGACGGGGGACTTGAGGAACGCGTTGAACATGGCGTCGGGGTCCGGGGCCACGGTATAGAGGATGCTTTCGCGGCTGCCCCCGTTGAGGCTGTAGCCGCTGGCCCTCCAGGCCCGGTCCGGCAGCGCATCGCCCTCCGGGTCGACGGGCCCGAAGAAGTCGTGCACGGTGAAGTGCTTCGCGTAGGCGCGCGCCAGCGCGTCGGCCGCCTCGTCCCGGTCCAGGGGCGGGAGCCCGACCATGACCCGGTACTGGTTGATCTGGATGATCTGGAACTGCTCAAGGGCGTCCGTTTCCGAGTTCTGGACCTGGGCCAGCGTCAGCGGGTGATCGTTGGGATAGTTCAGGTTCGGGAGAGCCTTCGGAGCGGCCCAATACTGTCGCTCCGGCGGCGGGTCCTTCCCGTCGCCGCAGCCGGCCAGCAGGAGGATGGCAACGAGCAGACGTCTCATGGGCTTCCTAAGGTTTTAGAACCTGCGCCGATCGAATGCAATCTTGAAGCAGCGCGGCCCCCTTTTCAAGAGATACGTCCGGAGGGGGCGCCTCCTGGCATGAAAAATAGAATTTCCCGACCGCTTCTTCTGCGCCAAATTCAGGTTTCCGTCGTCCAACCCTTAGACGGGCCAATCAACGCCCCTCGGAGGCGGACATGAGAATCGAGCAGATCGGCGACTGGACCCTGGAAGACCGGCTGGCCATCGGCCATGAGCCGGTTGTGGTGCGCTTCATGGAGACGGGCGAGAAAGGCGGCGCGTCGCGCCGCGACTTCCTCCGCGCCGCGAAGGTGCACCCGAATGCCCGTTTCTACGAGATCGATCTGGTCGAGAATCCCTCCCTGGCCCAGCGCTACTCGATCGCTAAGGTCCCGATGGTGATCGTCTTCATCCACGGGACGGAAGTCGCCAGGCAGGCGGGCGACCTGGTCGGCACCACCGTCGACCGCGCCCTGAACGATTCCCCCGACAACGCGACGGACTGAGCGATCAAAGATCGCGCTTCCGCGCGCGCCGTTTCGTAAACTAACGGCGCCATGCACGCGGAACGGATTGCCGTCGTCGGCGCGGGGGCGGTCGGCTGCTACTACGGCGCCATGCTGGCCCGAAGCGGCGTCCCCGTCACCCTCGTCGGGCGCGCCCCGCATGTCGACGCCATCAACCGCGAGGGCCTCTTCCTCGAGCGTCAGGACTTCCAGGGCCACGTCAAGCTCCAGGCGGACACGCGGATCGACGCCGTGCGGGAAGCCGGAATCGTGCTCCTCTGCGTCAAGACGGTCGACACCGAGTCGGCCGCAGCTTCGCTCGCGCCCCACCTCGCGAAGGACGCGCTCCTCTATAGCTTCCAGAACGGCGTCGACAACGCCGAGCGCATCCGGCGCGCCACCGGAATCGCGGCGCGGCCGGCCGCCGTATGGGTCGCCTGCGCCATGAGCGGACCCGGCCGCGTGAAGCACAACGGCCGCGGCGACATTGTCATCGGTGAAGAGTCGCGCCTCGTCGGCACGCTCCGGGACGCCGGCGTCCCCTGCCGCGTCTCCGACAACATCGCGGGCGAGCTGTGGACCAAGTTCGTCATGAACTGCGCCTATAACGCCCTCTCGGCCGTGACGCGGGCCCGCTATCAAATCCTCAAGGACGACCCGCGGACCCGCGACGTCATGAAAACCCTTGTCGGCGAGGTCGTCGCGGTGGCCCGCGCGGCCGGCGTCACGCTCCCTACCGCCGACGAGCTGATGGACGCCGTCGTCCGGCTCGGGGACGCCATGGCGACCGCGACGTCCTCCACCGAGCAGGACCTCGCGCGGGGGCGCGCCACCGAGATCGACTCCCTGAACGGATACATCGCCCGGCGCGGGCTGGAGCTCGGCGTCCCGACGCCGGTGAACCGCACGCTCCACGCGCTCGTGAAGATGCTGGAGCCGTCGCGGTGATCCGGGCGCCTCGGACCGTCCAGAGGATATGAGGCTGTTGGCGCTGGCGCTCCTGCTCTCCCAAGTCCCCCCGGGAGCGGAGGAGCGCGCCAAAAAGCTCGCCGCGCAGGTCCGCGTCGCCAAGCCCGAGTCCCGCAGCGACGAGGCTCGACGGGTGATCGAGCTCCTGGGCACCCCCGAGCGCTGGGCCGCCGGCTTCCGGACCGTCGAGGAGAAAATCGGCGCCTTCTCCGACGACACCGCCGTCGAGGTGACCTTCGACTACGACGGCCGTGAGTTCGCCAAGATGGCCGGCGACACGAAAGTCCGCTTCAACCTCACGAAGCTCGAGGAGTATCGCAGGAAGCTCGACGCCCTCGACCGCCAGCGGCAGGAGCTGGCGAAGCAGGGCAAGAAGATGGTCTTCCGGCTTCCGCCCGCGAAGCTGGAGCGCTTCGTGCCCCACGAGCTCTGCCACGTCCTGCAGAAGCAGCGCAAGGTCGAGGCTCCCGAATGGTTCGAAGAGGGCCTGGCCCAGTGGGTGGGCGACGACCCGAACGTCCTGATCGGCTTCGCGTTGGCGGCAAAGAAGGTGGACGGCATCGAGTCGTCTCTGTCCGACCCGGAGGACGTCTACGCCCGCGGCCATCTCTTCTTCCTCTGGCTCGACTCGAAGAACGTCCTGCGGAAGGCGGTCCGCGCCGTGTTCTTCGAATCCGTCCCGTGGAAGAAGGCGCTCGAGGACGCGAGCGGCCTTGCCTGGGAGAAGCTCGTCGCCGCCGAACGCGAGTGGAGTCTCCGCGAGGTCGAGAAGCTGCGCCCCAAAGAAAAGTAGCCGCCGATCTCCAAACGGGAGCGCCGCCTTCCGTTTCTGCGGAGCTTTCGGCGGACAATTCTTCGCGGGACTTTCAAATCCCCGTAACGATTCCTGCATCAAAGGATCTTTTCTGCTGCGATCAAATCTTGGGTTGGACCGAGGTTGGGGAACAATGCTGGAGCATGCGGCGCGCTCTCTGATCCGTCCGTCATCCGCGCCCCGCATCACACCACCGCCATCATCACGAGTGCTTCATCATCGAATCCCCGCGAAGTCTCGGTCGTGCCGGCAGAACACGATTATCCGCTTCCGCGTCGGAATGCCGACCGCGGCGGACATCGAGGTCCGTAGTGTAGGTGTCCCGGTCGGGACGCCGTAACCAGAACCGCGGGTGTGGTCGCCTGATCGAGGACAGCGGCTCCGGGGAGTCGGGGGGAAACGAACTCAATCCAGTCCCCAGTCCGGGGTCGCGCTTTGTCCGCTGCGAGACGCGCCAGCGAGCAGGAGTCGAAACGTGTTCAGTGAGACCAGTCGGCTGAATCTGCGCAATCCGTTGTCCTCGGCCCGGCCGTCGCGGGGGGCGTTCCGTCGCATCCGCCTGGAGGCCTCGGCCCCGGCCTCGTCGGAGACGGCGAGCCGCGACTCGGATTCGGCCTCGCTCCGGCAGGTGACGCCGGCGGACCTGGAGCGGCGGATCCTCCAGAACGCGGAGATCCTGGAAACGGCGCGGCCCCACCTCGAGTGGGTGGTGCGGGTGCTCTCGGACATCGGCGCCGTGGTCTACCTGGTCGATCGCGAAGGCATCCTCCTCTGGTCCGCCGGACCCTCGCAGGATCTGATCGACGAGGCGGGGGCCAACCCCGGGCGGGACTGGTCCGAGGAAGCCGTCGGCCCGAATACCGCCGGCAGCGCGCTTGCGGCGGACGCTCCCGTCTACGGCGTCGGCGGCGAACAGGGAGAGCCGTCCTGGCGCCGCTATTCGGCCATGGCGGTCCCGCTCCATTTCCGGGACGGAAACATCGCGGCGGTCGCGGTCGTCGCGAGCCTCCCCGGCTCCGGCCAGGACGAACGGCTCGCCCTGGCCGCCTACGCCGCGTTCGCCGTCGAAGGCCACCTGGGCGGCGATGAAGGCCCCGGCGGCGAGTCCACGCTGCCGTCGGCCGACGCGCGGCGGAGGCAGGACGAGGCCGGGCGATTCCGGAGGCTCCTCGATGCCGCGCCGGACGCGACGGTGCTCGTCGACGAGAGCGGCACCATCCTCTTCGCCAACGCCCGGGTCCAGACCGTGCTCGGATACACTCCCGTGGAACTGCTGGGCCGCCCGGTCGAGCACCTGGTGCCCGAGCGCCTGCGCGAGCTCCACCTGCGGCACCGGAAGCGCTTCTTCCGCGAGCCCCGCGCGCAGTCGATCGGCGCGAACTTCGAACTCTACGCCCGACGCCGCGACGGCAGCGAGATTCCGGTGGAGATCAATCTCAGCCCCGTACGGATGCGCGAAGGGCTCCTGGTGTCGACGGGGATCCGGGACATCACGGCCCGGAAGGAAGCGATCGCGCGCCTGGAGATCCAGTACTCCCTGAGCTGCGCGCTCGCGGAGTCCCCCGGCATCGCCGAGGCCGCCCCGCGGCTCCTGGAGGCGATCGTGCGGGCCGGCGGCTGGGACGCGGGCGAGCTCTGGCTCGTCGATGCCCCGGAGAAATCGCTCCGCATGGCTTCCCTCTGGGTCTCGCCGTCCCTGAAGGAGCCGGACATCGAAACGGAGATGCAGGAGTTCGCCCTCGAGGAGGGGCGGGCCATCTCCGGCCGTGTGTGGGAGGAAGCCGCCCCCGTTTTCGTCTCGAACCTGACCGAGGGGAACGCCGCGACGACCGACGCCCGGTCCAGGCCGTCGCTCCGCTCGGCGTTCGGCTTCCCGATCAACCTGGGTCAGAAGGTCATCGGCGTCCTCGCCTTCTTCAGCCGAGGCATCCACCCCCTCGACGACGAGACCCTGAGGATGCTGACGTCCCTCGGAAACCAGGTGGGCCAGTTCATCGAACGCCGGCACGCCGAGGAAGATCTTCGGGCGAGCGAGGCCCGCCTGCAGGCCAGCGAAGCCCGGCTGCGCCTGATGACCGAACAGGCCCCGGTGGCGCTGTGGACGACCGATCGCGAGCTCCGGCTGACTTCGGCGTCCGGAGGCCTGCTCGAGGATCTGGGCGTCCGGGTCACCGACGTCCTGGGCCTGCAGGTCGCCGACATCTGCGGCCGGCTCGGGATCGGCGACGTTCCGGACCGCGCGGCCGCGCAGGCCCTGGGCGGTCAGATGGTGGATTTCGAATCGAAGCTCTGCGGGCGGGCTCTGGCGAGCCGCGCGGAGCCGCTGCGGAACCGCCAGGGGGAAATCGTCGGCGTCGTCGGCGTCGTCTTCGACGTGACCGACCGCAAGCGCGCCGAGGAGGAAGCCCACCAGCTCAACGCCGAGCTGGAACGTCGGGTCCAGGAGCGGACGGTCGAGCTCGAGGACGCGCTCCGGGAGATGAATGCCTTCTCCTACACGATCGCCCACGACCTCCGGTCCCCGCTCCGCACGATCGCGTCGGGAACGGACATCATCCTCGAGGAGAGCGAGAATCTCGGGGAGGAAGCCCGGGAGTGGGGGCGCCGCATCAACGAAGAGGCGACCCGCATGGACGAGCTCGTGTCGGGCCTCCTGGATTACAGCCGCTTGTCCCGACAGGAGATCCGCCTGGAGCCGGTTCAGTGGGAGCACGTCGTGACGTCGACGCTCACGCAGCTGGAGCGCGAGATCCGGGAGAAAGGCGCCCAGATCGTCGTGGACGGCCCGCTTCCCCGAGTCCAGGGACACACCCTGACGCTCACCCAGGCGCTCGCCAACTTGATCTCGAACGCCATCAAGTTCGTCGCCCGCGGCGTCGTCCCCCAGGTCCGCATCCGCGCCGAACGGCTCGGAGCGGGCCGCATCCGGCTCTGGGTGGAGGACAACGGGATCGGGATCGCTCCCGACCACCGCGACCGAATCTTCGGCGTCTTCGAGCGCCTCCATCGCCGGGAGAACTACCCGGGGACGGGCATCGGGCTCGCGATCGTCAAGCGCGTCCTCGATCGCATGGGCGGCAAGGTCGGCGTGGAGTCCGAACCGGGTCGCGGCAGCCGCTTCTACCTGGATCTGCAAGAGGCCTGAGCTCGATCTCCGGACTCTTCACCACAAAGACACAAAGGTCACAAAGAGGTCCTTGGTGGTGAATCGGCCCACTCGGATCGGTTACTCCTCGAGCATCTCGCTATCCGCGAGGCGTCTTCGTCGCGCGCAGAGATGGATGATGGCGCAACCGCTCAGCAAAGCGGTCATATTGCCCACGAGTCCCAGGGGATGCCACTTCGGGTAGATCGGGTCTATGTCCCATGCCAGGTCCTCGTTGGGATTCACGAACCTTGGAATACACGGGAAACGGCCAGCCCCAACGTTCTTCCGAGCATCCTTCGTGATGGGTCGCCCACCAGTTTTCGCTCGCGCTCTGGAGAAGGGGCCCGCGGGGAATGAAGTTGAGACTGATCAGGCAGATCGAGAGGCCACCGATCAGCACCTTTGTGGCCTTTGTGCCTTTGTTGTGAATCGGCACCCCCGAATCCGCTACTCCGCCTCGCACTCCGAGAGCAGCTTCCGGTAGACCGTTCGGGCGTGCTCGTAGGCCGCCAGCGCGTCCTGCTTCTCGGCCGGCGCGATGAAGCGCTCCTTCTGGGACCAGCACTGCTCCACCGACTTCAGGCACCACTCCACGCTTCGCCTCGAGGCGCGGATCGGCTTGCCGCCGACCACGACGAACACCGGGTTCGTGTGCGCCGTCCCCAGGATGCGCAAGGCCACCCAGCTCGACCGCTCAATCGGAACGGAGAACTGGAGCTCCTGTACCGTACCGTCGGCCGGGATGACCTTCGAGTCGACGGGATACCCGTTGACGATGACCTCGACCTTCACATTGCGCGAGTCGGCGATCCGCGCGCGCTCGACGTGCCAGAAGGGCTTCAGCTCCGCGGACCACTTGCTCCCCTTCCCCCCCGCTCGGGCGATGACCTCCGCGTAGGGTTTGAGGACGGGGTCCGGCTTCTCGGACAGCATCGCGGAGCCCTTCGCGGTCAGGGTCACCTTGCCCGCCGCGTCGAGCCGCACTTCGCTGCCCTTCGTGCCGAGCTCGACGCCGTTCACGCTGAAGTCGATCAGATGGCTCCGGCCGTCCGAGACGTAGCAGCGGCCGTCCCGGATGCCCTCGCACCAGCGGTCGTAGTCCAGGTTGCCGTCGAGCTTGACGTAGGAGCGACCGAGCCCCACCCGCTCGCCGTAGATGCAGGGGAAGTCGGTTTCCCCGCTGATCCGCGTGCGGAAGCCGGCGTTGAGGGTGTGGTACCAGATGTTGTGCTCCCAGACGTAGGGCGTGTCGCCGTGGGACAGGAAGTCGACCGCGGGGACCAGCTTGCCTTCGGGCCCGGGCACCTCGTGGGTGACGTCGACGATGTACTCGATCGCGCCGATGGAGTCGAAGGGCGGGATCTCGTACGTCGGCAGCTGATCGGTCTGGACCCCCAGGCCCCATCCCGAGTGGGCGGGGCCGCAGACGGCGCCCTGCCGCTTCGCCCACTTGAGCGTGTTCAGGCAGAGCGTCGGCCAGTGGTTCTTCGAGTCGCCGCCCGGATACATCTGCTCCTTGAGGCGCAGCAGGCAGAGGTGGCCGGACTGGTGCGAGCCGAACCCGGAGACCTCGACGTCATAGCGGATGAGGTAGGGGTAGAGCGAGACCTTGTCGGTCTTGCCCGTGAAGAACTGCTTCTGGAAGTCGAAGCCGGGTCCCCATGTGAGCGTCGCGCCGACCTTCAGGTCCTCCCCCAGGATGTGCTTGAGCATGTCGGGCGGGAAGACGCCCTCGTCCGGCTTCTCGTAGTGGGCGCAGCCGGCCGCGTGAATGTGATGGTCGCCGGACCACCAGCCGAGCTTCGACGGGTCCGTCCAGCGCTTCAGGGAAAACTCCAGCGAGACTGCTTCAGCGCCGACGGTCACGCTGCGACGCTCCGGCAGGTACTCCGGCCCGCGGGAGCATTCGACCGTGTAGGCGCCCTTCGGAAGCCGGATCGATTCGCCGTCGCCGCGATAGACTTGCGGGTGGAACGCGAAGTCCGGCCGACGCCGCTTCGCCTGCGACGGGTACACGCGCCCCTGGGGGTCGCGGATCACGAAGCCGGCCGTCGACGGCGTCCCGTCGGCGTCCTTCACTCGGAACGTGAGCGGAATGGAGGGGGCCACGTCGAACGTGAGGGTCACGTCGTTCCGGAACCCGAGGTCCTGGGATCCCTGGCCGACGTCGAACGAGACGACAGCCGCGCGCTTGCCGGCGTCCCGGCTGTAGATCTGGACGACCCGGTACTCCAGCCGGACCCCGGAGAGGGTCTTCTGCAGCGGCCGGTCGTCGAACATCTTGAGTTCCATCCAGCGATCTTCGATCTGTTCCTTCGGGGAATTGAACATCGACAGCGCCTGCGGGCTTGAGGCCTTGAGGGCCGCCGTCACGCCCGCCTCGTTGTGCACCTTGACGAGGAACTGGCTCCAGCCCTGCTCCACCAGGCGCCAGGCCGCGGGGCCGGGCTCGACCTTGACGCGGGACTCGGGATTGATGTGGACGCCGACGAGGCAGAGCGGATCCAGCGCCTCCTGGATCGCCCGGACCGCCTTCTCGGGATCGCTTTCCCGAAGCGCCGCCTCGAACTTCGCCGCCGCTTCCGGAGACAGGGGCTGACCGAGAAACTCCAGCGCCTCCTTGAGCCGGCCGCTGTGGAGGCGAAGCGGCTGGAGATCGACGCCCGTCACGACCGGCAGACGGTCGACGTCCTGGACCGAGAGCGCGAGCGACAGCAGGAGCGTGATCATGGCGGCGATTCCTCCTCTTCTGGAACGTCCTCGGGAAGCACGGAATTGTCGGCGCCCGGGGGGAGACCTGTCAAGCCGCCCGGCGTCGGCTATAATTCGCGGATGGATGACATTGCGCGGAGGCGGCTTCGGCTGCTCACCGCCCTCGTCCCGCCCCTGCTGCTCCTCGGATGGCGCCTGCTGGTCTGTCCCCTCGATCTGCTCTGGCGCGACGGCGCCTCCATCCTGTCGCTCTACGCCCTTTTCGTCGTCGCCACCGTTCCGGAAAACCGGAGCCGGCAGCCCGTCACGATCGCCGTCATGCTGCTCCTGATGGGCGTCTACGGCGCGACCCAGGTCCCGCTGGCGCTCGACTTCCTGCGGCAGGCCTGGTGATGATCGGCCTGCTCGGAATGGCGGCGGCCAACGCCGCGACGCTCCTGGCCGCGAACGAACTGCTCCGGCGGATCCGGACGGACGTGCCGGCGGTCGACGTCGTCCTCTTCCTGCTGCTGCGCTTCACCCTCGTGTCGGCGCTGACGCTGCTGGCGCTGGGGACCGGGATGTTCACGTCCGCGGCGCTGGGACTGCTGGGAGCGGCCGCGCTGGCCGCGCTGCTCGCCGCGGGCGCCCATCGGCGGCTGCCGCGACTGCGCCTTCCCGACGTCCACCCGCTGCTGCTCGTGACGGCCGCGCTGCTGGCACTGCGCCTCCTGCTGCAGGTCTGGATCTTCGCACCCGTGATCCCGGACGTTCTGGCCTACCACCTCCCCAAGGTCGGCGAGTGGGTCGTCCACGGACGGATGACGGGGCAGATAGGACCCGATCTCCGGGCGAACTTTCCCGCCGGCTTCGAGCTCCTCGAGGCGTGGTGGTGCGTGTTCCTCCACCACGACGTGCTGATCGAGATGGCGGGGGTCGAATTTCTGGCCCTGGCGGCCGCGGCGGCCTACGCGCTGGCCCGCTGGGTCGACCTCGACGCGAAGGCCGCGGCGTTCGCAGCCCTCCTCGTCACGCTCACGCCGGGGCTGCACCTGCAGGCCACGGCCTGCCTCAACGACGGCGCGATGGCGGCGCTCACGCTGTCGACCGTCGTGCTGATCGTCCACCGCGTCCATCCCGGCCTCCTCCTCTTCGCGGTGGGCCTGGCCCTGGGCGTCAAACCCACGTTCGCCTACGTCGTTCCGGGACTGGCACTGCTGGGATGGATGCTGAGGAAGGAGCCGCGCCTGGCCCCGCCGTCCCTCCGGATGGTCGCCGTCGTCGCGGCCGCGGGGCTGCTCGTCGGCGGCTTCTGGTACGCGCGAAACCTCGTCGTCCACGGGAATCCCATCTACCCCATGACCCCCCGGGGCATTACCGACGCGAACGGCGCGGTCACGCTGCCCTCGCACCCCGGGATCGATCATCTGCGCCAGAACTTCGAGAAGTTCGCGGGTCGGCGGCTCATGGACCAGGGAGCGGAACCCAGTGCGCTGACCGCGTTCGGCTCGGGCTGGGGCGCGGCGGCCGTGTGCTGCGGCCTGGCGGCCCTGCTGGCCCAGCTCCGCGAAAACCGCCGGCTCAGGCTGCTGTCGATCGCGTTTGTCGTCTCGATGGCGGGCGTCTTCGCGTCCGTGCTCTCCGACCCGTGGTTCCTGCGCTTCGTGCTGTTTGCTCCGGCGCTTCCGGCCATCGCGGCCGCCCGGATGGCCGCGGGCCGACGGAGCGTCCGATGGATCGCGTCGGCCTGCGCGGGCCTCTGCTTCCTCTGCACGATGGTCCCCTCGGAGATGCCGGTGGGGGCGCTGGGCGACTTGGCCCGGCAGCCCTGGAGAACGCGGGTGTCCTTCCCGCTCGCGGGTCTTCCCGACCCGGGGCGGCCGGTCGCGTTCGTGGACGGGTCGCGGGCGAACTTCTATCTGTTGTACGGGCCCGGTTTTTCGCGCCGCGTCGCCTTCGTGCGCGCCGGAACCGCGGACGAACTCCGGGGACAGCTGCGGCAGGAGTCGATCCGCGACCTCTACAGCTCCCGGAACTCGACCGCGGTGCGGGAAGCGATGGAAGCAGGATGGGTCCGGCGCTCGGTCGGGCTCTTCTTCGAAGTCCGGCCCGACCCCTAGAGTCCCTCACCCCTCCGAATCCCCAGCGATCCAGCAAACTGGAATTCCGTCGGGTTTTTTTTGAATGAATCCGTTTCATGGCGGGCGCGAAAGGCTCCGCACATTATGCCGTGGTTAGGCAGATCCTACGGCGAAGCGGTGATCGGAACATCCGTGCTGGTCAACTCGAGAGTAACGAACGCCGGGTAAGAGGCTTCCGGTCTGCCGTCGGGTCGTGATGCATGGTATCGCGTAAGCCCAGGGGGGGAGGGGCTATGCTCCTGATCCTGACTCTCCTCGCTCTCGCTCTGTCTCCGCCCGGAGCATCCGCCTTCCAGGATCCACCCGCGAGCGCCTCCCAGGAACCGCCCAAACCGGGAGACCTCACGGATCTCAGCCTGGAAGACCTGATGAAGGTCGAGATCACGACCGCGGCCCGCAAGGAACAGAAGCTGATCGACACCCCGTCGGCCGTCTTCGTCATCCGGCCCGACGACATCCGGCGGAGCGGCGCCCGCTCGATCCCCGAGGCGCTCCGGATGGCCCCCGGCCTGCAGGTCGCCCAGCTGGACGCCAACAAGTGGGCCATCTCCTCCCGGGGCTTCAACGGCCGCTTCGCGAACAAGCTGCTCGTTCTCATGGACGGCCGCAGCGTCTACACGCCGATCTTCTCGGGGGTCTACTGGGAAGTCCAGGACACCTTCATGGAGGACATCGAGCGGATCGAGGTCATCCGCGGGCCCGGCGCCACGATGTGGGGGGCCAATGCGGTCAACGGGGTGATCAACATCATCACGAAGCCCGCCGCGGACACGCAGGGCGTCGCCGCCAGCGGCGGCGTGGGAACGGACCATCGTGATTTTGCCTCGGCGCGCTACGGTGGCGCCGTTGGCGATGCCGTCCACTACCGCGCCTACGCCAAGTATCAGGACGATGTCGGATACGATCCCAACTTCGACGACTGGTGGATGACCCGGGCCGGTTTTCGCGCGGACGCCAAGCCGGGGGACAACCAGACCATCACCAGCATCGGGGACCTCTACGACGGCCGTCTGGGCGAACGGGTCAGCATCCCCGCCCTGACGCCTCCCTTCACGCAGGTCTACAACCAGCACGTCCCGGTCCGCGGAGGAAACCTCCTGGCCCGCTGGATCTACAAGACTCCCGAGGAGTCCCAGGTGACCGTCCAGACCTGGTACGAAGGGTATCAGCGCATCGGAGGGATCCTGGACGAGCGTCGCGACACCATCGACGTGAGCGTGGACCACCGCATCAGCCCCCTGAAGGGTCAGGATATCGTCTGGGGCGGCGAGTTCCGCTTCACTCGCGACAACCTCAGCAGCGGCGACCCCGCGCAGACCGTGCAGTTTGATCCCCTGGCCCGCGACGCGGTGATCGGCTCCGCCTTCCTCCAGGATGAGATCACGCTGGTGGAGGAGCGCCTCCGGGTAGCGCTGGGTTGCAAATTTGAGTACAACACGTTCAGCCGTCACGACCATCCGGTCGAGGTCCAGCCCAGTGTGCGGCTGGCCTGGACGCCCGACCCCGCCCACGCGGTCTGGGCCTCCGCGGGCCGCGCGGTGCGGACGCCATCACGGGGCGAGGCCGACGCGCGCCTGAACGTCGCCGCGTTCCCCGGTCCCACGGAAGTCGCCCTGATGCACAGCCACGACTTCACCTCCGAGAAGCTCACCGCGCTGGAGCTGGGCTACCGGGTCCAGCCCCTGAAGGAGCTCTCGTTCGACGTGGCGACGTTCTACAACCTCTACGACGACCTCCAGACCTTCGAGCCCGACACGCCCTTCCTGGAAACGACGCCGGGCCCGCCCCATGTCGTCCTTCCGTTCACCATCGACAACAAGATGGCGGGCCGGTCCTACGGGTTCGAGGTTTCGGTCCTGGGCCAGCCGCTGCCCTACTGGCGCATGCAGCTGGCCTATACGTTCCTGCGCCTGAACCTGATCCCGGACTCCAGCAGCGCCGACCCCGCGGCGGAAAACGCCGAGCATGAGAGCCCGGGGAACCAGGTGTATTTCCGCTCCTCCTGGGATCTTCCGGAAAACCTTCAGCTGGACGTCATCCCGCGCTACGTGGGTGTCCTCGGCGCCTTCGACGTGCCGGCCTACGTGGAACTGGATGCGCGCCTGGGCTGGCGTCCGCGGCCGAACATGGAGGTCAGCCTGACGGGCCAGAACCTGATCCACCGCCGGCACTTCGAGTTCGAGCCGGCACTCGTCTTCACCGAGGCCACCGCGGTCGAGCGCGGGGGCTTCCTCATGGTGTCGGTGAATTTCTGATGGTCATGGCGAACGACGGGTCCGACGTCGTGGTCCGCTGCGGAACGGGCCGCCTGTCCACGCTCACGGCGGCGCTGGGCCTGCTCGCGGTCTGCCCCGCGAGGGCGCAGGAGCCCTCGCGGGCCCCCGAGTACCGGATCAAGGCCGCGTTCCTCTACAACTTCACCCTCTACACGGAGTGGCCCGCCGATTCCTTCGCGAAGGCCGACTCCCCCATCGTGCTGGCCATCGCGGGCGACGACCCCTTCGGGGGCGAACTGGACGCGGCGGTCCGCGGCAAGACGGTGCGGGGCCGGGCCATCGAGGTGCATCGCTACTCGGCGGCGAGCGATGCCGTGCCCTGCCACCTGCTCTTCATGAGCAACGCCCAGGCCCGGAACCTGCCCCAGTTCCTGCGGCAGATCGAGGAACCCCTTCCGCTGATCGTCGGGGAAACCGAGGACTTCACCCGCGTCGGCGGCGCGATCCGCTTCTTCGTCGAGGGAAACAAAGTCCGCTTCGAGGTGAACATCGACGCAGCCGCCCGCGCGCGCGTCAAGATCAGCTCCAAGCTGCTCAGCCTCGCGAGGATCGTCCGCGACGCGGAGGATCGGTGAAGCCCATGTCGCGCTCGCGCACCTTCAAGTCGAAGATCACCCTCGTCGTCATGGCGACGAGCGGCGCGGCGCTTCTGATGGCGATCTTGGCGCTGCTCGTCGACGAGTACGTGTCGCACCGCGAGGATGCGGCGAGGCGCCTCCGGATCATCGCCCGGATCGTCGCGACCCAGAGCTCGGCCGCGGTGCTGTTCAAGGACAGCCGGGCCGCCGAGGAGATCCTGTCCTCGCTGCGGGCGGAGCAGGAACTCGTGAGCGCCGCGATCTATTCGATCGACGGGCAGCTCTTCGTCCGCTACCTGCGGCCGGATGCCGGCCTCGAGGGCCTGCCCCCGCGGCCGGAGCGGCCCGGCTCGGGCTTTCGCGGCGGCAACTTCGAGATGTTCGAGCCGATCCTCGTCGATCAGAAGGTGGTCGGGACCTTCTATCTCAAGTCCGACCTCCGCCAGCTTCGCGCGAGGCTGGCCTGGAACCTCGGCATCGCCCTCTGCGTCCTGACGGGCGCCGCGCTCATCGCGGTCTCCCTGGCCTCAAGGCTGCTCAAGCGGGTCACCCGGCCCATCCAGAACCTCGAGCAGCTGGCCAACACGGTCACGGTGCAGCGCGACTACGCGGTGCGGGCCCGCCAGGAGAGCGACGACGAGGTCGGCCGCCTCGTGCACGCCTTCAACGAGATGCTGGCGCAGATCCAGCTTCGGGACGACGCGCTTCGGAAGGCCCAGGGCGAACTCGAGGAACGGGTCCAGGCCAGGACGGTCGCGCTCCAGAACGCGCTGCGCGAGCTGGAGTCCTTCACCTACACCATCTCCCACGACCTGCGCGCTCCGCTGCGCGCCATGTCGGGCTTCAGTCGCGCTCTCCTCGAGGACTACGGCACGCACCTGGACCCGGGCGGACGGGAGTTCGCCGTCCGGATCTCGACGGCGGCCAAGAAGATGGATTCGCTGATCCTGGACCTGCTGGACTACAGCCGACTGACGCGCCAGGAGGTGAAGATCGAACGGGTCGACCTGGAGCCGCTGGCGGGCGACGTGCTGCGACTGTTGGAACCGGAAATCCGGGAACGCCGGGCCACGATCACCCTGGAGCGGCCGCTTCCAGCGGTCCTGGGCCACGCCCTGACGCTCAGCCAGGCGCTCACCAACCTCATCGCCAACGCGATCAAGTTCGTCGCGCCCGGCGTCGACCCGGTGATCCGCATCCGGGCCGCCCGGCGGGACTCGCTCGTCCGCATCGAGGTGGAGGACAACGGCATCGGCATCGCGCCCGAATACCACGAGCGCATCTTCCGCATCTTCGAACGGCTCAATCCCACGGAGACCTTTCCGGGCACGGGGATCGGCCTTGCCATCGTCCGGAGGGCCATGGAGCGGATGGGCGGACGCTCGGGGGTCGAGTCGGAGCTCGGGCGAGGCAGCCGCTTCTGGATGGAGCTGCCCGTGGCGCCGGAAGCGCCCCCGACCAATCCTCCGCCCTGAAGGCCGTCCTACTTCTTCCGGTCGACGCTCACGACCAGGGGTCGGGTGGCGCGCTTGAGGAACAGGATGGCGAAGCAGGTGTCCCAGGTGGGCCGCATGGTCGCGGGGCCGCTTTCCGCCCAGGACCCGTCGGGCTTCTGCTGGTCGAGGATCACCCGGGCCCCGTCCAGATACCAGTCATGGTTGCCGATGAAGGCGGTGTCGTAGAGCATGCCCGCCCGCTCCAGCGCATAGAGGTAGTAGTAGAGGAACTCCTTGGGAGCCTGGCCGCCGGTCTGGCAGGGGCCGATGTTCTCCGTCACCGAGAAGTTCTTGTTCAGCCAGCCCATGCCGGCGGCGACGACCTTGTCCTTCTTCCAATCGTCCCCGAGGATGTAATCGAGGATGCAGACCGCGCCGATGGCGCCCGTCGTCATCGAGCTGTAGGCCGGGTCCGCGGTGTTGTACGACCAGCCGCGCGGATCGGCCAGCAGCTGACCGCCGGCCGTCGCGACCGCGTTGTCCTTCCCGCCCTTCTCGCCGAGCTGGCTGGTAGTCCACCAGTTTTTTGCAGGCTTGATGACCGTCTGCTTCGGCAGGAGGATCCCCGCGTCGTGGCAGGCCCGGAGGCCGAGCGCAGCATACTGCGAGTTGGAGTTATCCCCTGTAGGCGGGCCTTCGCGCTTCTTCTCGACCGGGAGCTTGTGGACGACCTTGGGCTTCTCCTTGGCGGCGCCCGGCGTGAATTCCCGCGCGGCGCTCGCCACGGCGGCCTTGGGGGCGGTGCTGGGCGTGCCGGGCGCGAAGGGCGACGGCTCGCCGTAGGACCACTGCCCGTTCTGGCACTGGTTGTCGACCAGGAACTGGGCGCACTCGAGGATCTTGCGCTGGTACTTCACCCGGTCCAGCTCCTCGAGGCACATGGCCAGCAGGGAGACCTTGTAGGTGCGCTCCATCTTGGCGGTCAGGACCTTGGTGAGGAGTTCCTGCACCTTGGGGTCCTTGTCGGGGACGTCGGCGTGGAGCAAGGTCAGAAGGACGAGCTCGTCGCAGTTGTTGATGTGCTGATCCCAGCCCGACGACTCGGAGGTCCGGAGGTACACGACGCCGCGCTGGATCGCTTCGTCGATCCGCTTCTGATCCACCCCCTGCTGCTGCCGCCCCTCCGCCGGGGCCGTCAGGACCAGGAAGACCAGAGCTCCCCCGAGGGCCAAGAGCCGACGCGCCATATCCCGCCTCCTTCAGACCAGCTTCCTATAGGTACCCGGCCGGGCCCCGAAAAATGCGCAAATCGCCTGCTTTATCGAATTAGCCCGACCTTTCTCTTATTCCTTCTAGGTGCCGATTGTGACTGGAAAATATAACGCCGGACGCTTTTTTCTTACGAGAGGGGAGCGGGAATGACGCGGCCCCGGGGGGTCTCCCCGGGGCCGCGGTCAGGGTTGGATGCGGAGGATGGGATTGCGGTTCTAGCGCCGACGGAGCGCGATCCCGGCGAGCAGCACGCCCAGGATCAGGATCGCCATCGTGTTGCCGCCGGCGACGGCCGTCGCGCCCAGGCAGTGGTGGCCCTTGCCGCCGCCACCGGTCGAGGCGGCCGGGGAGCCCGAGCCGGCGCCCATCGTGACGACGAGGGTCGCCGAGGCGCTGTTGCCGCCGGCGTCATGGGCCGTGATCGTGATGGTGTTCGTGCCCGAGACGAGCGGCATGTTGATGGTCCAGGAGTTCCCTCCCGGCACCGTCCCGCTCTGAAGGGCCTCGGCGTTGTTCCAGGAGATCGAGGCCACGCCGACGTTGTCCGACGCCGTGCCGCTGATGGTGAGGGGGCTGGACGACGCCGTGGCGCTCGGAGGCGCCGGGGTCGTGATCGCGATGCTCGGGGGCGTGGTGTCGCTGGAGGAGCCGACCACCAGGTTCACGGAGCGGGTGGTGTTCCCGGCCGCGTTCGTGGTGTTCGTGAACGTCACCGTGTCCGAGTAGTTGCCGGCCGCGAGGCTGTTGGCCGCGGCCGTGAAGGAAAGGATGACGGTCCCGCTGGCGCCCGGCGCCAACGACGTGGTTCCGGCCAACACGTTGAGCCAGGGCTGCGCCGCCGTGGCCGTGAAATTGAGCGTCGACGTCCCGGTGTTACTCACGGTGTAGACCTGCTGAAGCGGACTGAAAGGGCCGCCCGCAGGACCGCTGGCGCTGAACCCCGTCGCGGGCGTCACGCTCATGACGGCGCCGGTCACCGGACCGTAGTGCACGATGATCGACGCGGTGCCCTGGTTCCCCGAGCCGTCCCAGGCCAGGACATGGATCTGGTTGTCGCCGTTGATGAGGCCGACGCTGAAGGTCCAGGCCGTCGCCCCCGCCATCGTGCCCTGCTCGTTCGTCAGCATGTTCACCCAGTACATCGAGGTGATGCCCGTGTTGTCGGAGGCGGTGCCGCTGACGGTGACCGACGCGGTCGGGCTCGTGGCGTTCGGGGGCACGGGATTGGTGATCGTGACCGTGGGGGGCGTCGTGTCGCCGGCGGCGCCGACGATGAGGGTAACGACCCGGGTCGTGTTGCCGCTGCCGTTCGTCGTGTTGGTGAACGTCACCGTCGCGGTATAGGTCCCCGCGGCGAGCGTGTTCGCCTGGCTGTTGATGAAGACCGGGTTCGCCCAGGCGTTGCCGGCGTCGAGGGTCCCCGAGGTCATGAAGACGGTCACCCAGGGCTGGTTCGCGGAGACGGTGTACCCGATCGTCGCGGTCCCCGTGTTCGTCATGGTGAAGATCTGGACCCCCGGATTGAAGGACCCGCCCTGCGGACCGGAGGAGTAGTACCCGTTGGCCGGCGTGATCTGAAACTGCGGCGCCGCCTGCGGGGCGGCCGACAGGGGGGCGACCCCCAGGATGGCCATCACCGCGAACACCTGTTTGAGCATGGTCTTGTTCACCCGAAAACCTCCCATCACCCCAGAAAAAAAGCTGAACCCGCACCCAAGCACTCCCCTAGTACGAGGTGCCTTCGGAATCCTCAGGGGAAAATGCATGACGGGCCCATATGGGGAAAGGGGACTACCCTTTATGGGTCAATGAGTTGGGGTGGGGCGAAAGGCCGATCGGAAATTGTCCGTTGCGGACGCGGGAGCCGGCCTACTTCGCCGGCAGCGTCTCGATCGTGATGTTCCGGAAGGAGATCTCCGCCTTGCAGTTGCCGTGGATCTGGAGGCCGATCAGCCCCTCCTGCTCGAGGGTCTGGTCGTCCTCGGTATAGTCCACGGTCTGGACGCCGTTGAGGGTCAGGCGCACCCGCAAGCCCTCGCAGCGGATCTCGTAGGAATTCCACTCGCCGGGCTTCTCGGTTTTCTTGATGAGCTCGGGATCGGGCTTGACGAGCATCTTGTTGCGGCGCGACTCATCGTAAAGGGCGCCCGAGAATCCGGCGCCGATGTCCGCCTGGTAGCCCTTCATCTCATTGGGCGGCTTCGGGATCCGGCGGCTGCGGATCTGCACCCCGCCGTTCACGAAGCCTTCCGTGCCGACGAGCTTGTACTCGACCTTGAGGACGAAGTTCGCGTAGGACTTCGTGGTCGTCAGGAACTCGTTGCGGGGGTTGCCTTCCTTCGAGCCGCCGACGATCGCGCCGTCGACGACCCGCCAGACTTTCGTGTCGCCTTCCCAGCCGTCGAGCGTCTTCCCGTCGAAGAGCGACGTGGCCTGCGGCGCGGCGCCGAACGTGGCCGCGAAAACGAGAGCGATCAGGGTTCGCATCGGGGGTTCCTCCGTCGGGGCTGTACGGTAGCGTCCGGCAGCGGATCGGACAACGATTTTACGCCCCGACGCTCAGCGGATTCTCAGGTAGTCGAATCCGAGCTTCATGACCCCGTCGCCCTTGTTCCACTCGGCGGCCCAGGGATTCGAGCCCAGGAGGGTGAACTCCAGCTCGTTCTGACCTTTTCGAAGAAGTGTCTTCTTGAACTCGAACTCGAACACGTAGTTGCCCGGATTCCAGAGGTCGAGTTTTTCGGTGATCGCCTTGCCGTTGACGCTGATCTTGAAGGTCCCCGC
>Ga0310813_10000620_pt1 | contig 22043 bp, 17 predicted proteins | sample YN3metagenome_FD_203086 | JGI IMG/M metagenome (GOLD analysis project Ga0310813, IMG submission 203086) | Soil microbial communities from experimental microcosm in Duke University, North Carolina, United States - YN3 | ecosystem: Engineered > Artificial ecosystem > Soil microcosm > Unclassified...
TCAGTCGTCTTGTTGAGTAATCTTAGAGGATCGACGAAACTCAGAATGACGAGGTTGACAGAGGGAAGTCCCGAACCGTCTCCGCGGTCTATGAGCCAATGGTTCTTGCTGTCGAATTCCGTAAGGTCACGCACGGTCCCCCATGTGCAGTAATCGTTACCGGAATGCCACTCGCCGTAGACAGGGATCGCTGCAAGAGTCGTCGTGCTAAGCTCGGCTTTTTCAGGTGACGGGGTAGCTGTGTTGTCCTGCGGTGCGGGGCTGTCCGGAATGGTACTGCATCCCGTGATAAGAACGCATCCTGAGAAGAGCAGCGCGGTGAAATATGCTTGTAGTTTGTACAATGTGAATTTCTCCTTTTTCGTGTGAGATATTTTTCTATTGTCAGGATCGAACAGGTGGCCGCTGCCGGACGTAATTGACCGGGATTGCTTCAAACAAAAGCCCCGAATCTCTAATGCCACACACCATAGAATGAATTTGGTATATCGCTTTCGGGGCTAATCCTTTCGTCGTCGAACGACTGTCCTGCCGGAGCTATTTCATCAACATGAGTTTACGGGTCGAAGAAAATTCTTGACCGGTTTCACCGGCTGCCGGTACAGCGGTCATTCGGCAAATGTAGGTGCCGCTTGCAACACTTATACCGGTTCCATCCTTTCCGTCCCAAAGGATTGAGTGAGATCCTGATCCGGCTTCTTTATCGACGAGCGAGCGAACTTCACTTCCCGTCATATCGTAGATTTTCAACACGACATGACTTTCGAAGGGAAGCTCATACCTGATCGTTGTCGTCGGGTTGAACGGATTCGGATAATTTTGCAGAAGGGCGAATTCTCTGGGAACCGAACCCGGTTCTGCTTCATTGCCCGTAGGCGCTGTGGCCGATATCGTTTTCTTACCATTCGATTTCCGTCCCGCAACCTGCGCCGCGCCGATGAAGCGGATGTTATCGACATAATACGTTTTTGGTGTGCCGCTCATTTCCATTATATCGAGGCGATGAATCACATAATTACTCGGATTAAGCTGACTCATCGGAATGGAAATAACCTTCCAGGTATTTGCCGGAATGGTTCCATAATCGATTCTTGGGAATGTATTGGCAGCGTCATTTTCAAACAACAGTGAAAGCGTCATGCCGGACGGGCCGCCATACACCGCGCATTCCACACCCTGGTATTGTGCGGGATTCACAGGCACCGGTGAACCAGTGTTTCCGCTGCGCAAGCTCAATCCACCCCATGTCCCCTGAACAACTTTGATGGAAAATGCGCCCGCATACTTTTGCTCGGGGCTGTTGAAGGCCACAGTCGCGCCCCACGAATTATCGATCCACGGAGACTGCAGCGCCTCTTGATAGACCCACAGATCAGCTGAGCTTGATACTGTGTTGGAAACAGTTACCGTGACGGTGGCTATTGATTGATTGCCCAAAGGATCTCTCACAGCTGCAGTGACGGTGTGCGAACCATTCGTCGCCGATGCGGTATTCCATGAATAGGTATATGGAGCGGCAGTGATTTCACTTCCCAAATTGCTTCCATCCAGTTTGAACTGAACGCCGGCAACACTGACATTATCCGTCGCATTCGCGCTGATCGCGATGGTGTTTGATACTGTTGCCCCGGTAAGGGGAAAAGTTATCGAAATCGCCGGCGGAGTAGTATCGGCGTTAAGATTGGCGATTGTCAAGGGAATTGATCCCGTTGTTGTATTTCCGGCGGCATCCCGTGCCGTTGCGGAAAGTGTATGGGAGCCGTTACTGGAAAGCAGAGTGTTCCAGGGAACGTTGTACGGGGCCGATGTGATTTCACCGCCGAGATTGGTTCCGTCTAATTTGAATTGAACGCCAACCACGCCGACGTTATCCGACGCGCTCGCGCTTATGGTGACCGTATTCAGGACGGTCGCTCCACTTGCCGGTGCAGTGACTGAGACCGCGGGGGGTAAAGTATCAGATGGTGCTATGCCGCCAAGGGCCTGCTTGACTGATTGCAGGAGGAGATCCCGCTGCCCGGCAGGCATGGTTGCGCGGTATCCGCCGCCAAGTTCCCAGATGATAACACCGCCAATCTGTTTATTGCGTGCATAGGCAATCTTGGCGGCCACGGTTGCTTCATCATCGTAGGAAATGAACTTATCACTTGCCGAGCCCGCGTTATCGATGCTGAGGTACGAAGCCCGGGCGTTGGCATCCCAGCGGTAATATCCCTGCTGAAAATAGTCGGACATAATTGTGTAATACGGAATATTGCTCTGGACAGCAGGCGCCGTCGTCCAGCTTTGCGCCGGAGCTGTTGCCCCGCCGGTAGGTGTTCCGTCGCCGCCGCTCCATACGTACCCGTAGAAATCAATGCCTATGCCAAGCTTTGCCAGCGGTACTCCCGCTGCGTTCCACATCCTTACGAAACCGTCGGCAGAAATAGTCTGACTACCGATGGTGACTCCGCCGTCATAGGTTGCCGCATTGTGCCAGGTGACCCACCCGGGCCACGCACCGGCGAGGTCATATGTCATGAGATTGATTTGGTCCATCTGGCCTGCGACTGTGGCGGAAATAGGGGCAGTCCACTGAGTGGCCATTGTTAACAACGGACGCGGTGTGATGGCGTTAAGAGCATTCCGCAAATCCGTGACGAATGCCGAATAGTTTACCGCGTCGCCGCTGTTGAGAGGTTCCCAGTCTATATCAATCCCGTCATACCCGCGAGTGCGCATGAGGTTGACGAGATTAGTAACAAATGTCGCACGCGTGGCTCCGGTTGTCGCGCTCATGAATGCCGCCTCTGTTCCCCAACCGCCTACTGTCACCAATACTTTTTTCCCCGCGGCGTGCGCGGGAGTCAGAAGGGCGCTCGCATTTGCCGCCGTGAGGCTGTTGATCTGGTCGTCGACCGTGCCGTTTGAATTTGGCACAAGCGCGAAATGACAGATGTGAGTCATTGCGGCATAATCGATGCTCTGCGGAGGCAGGTTGCCTTGCTGCCAGCCGGCGTAGTACGCCGTGACCCATATGTTTGACTGCGCCAGTAACTGGTTCGAGCCAATCAGTAACATGATCATCGAACACCATAGAACTGCGGATGATACCATAGTTCTTTTCATTGGTTCGTGCTCCTTCCTCATTGTCGATAGCGATTTATTAATTGGACGCATGTTGATAATCCTTCTGCAGGATTTCGATGGCTCGTGGTACCTTGTCGAACTCTGTCGCCTTGTCGAAAAAGAACCTTGCGCCCGCTTCAGTACATTGTTTTCGAAGCACCGAGGATGATGCGTTGGTAAGCACGATGACGGCGAGAAACGCATAGTCTCGGTTGATCTGATGCAGCAATTCGATGCCTTTTCTTACGGGCATATCGATATCAACGATGAGTACGTCGGGCTTCAGTACTTCGATATCGTTGATCGTCTCAGTGGTGCCTGTGTTTGAGCCGGTCAATTCAATGTTGTGCATGCCGTCAAGCAAATTGCTAACGCGTTTCCACCCTACTTTCGGGTTGTCGAGGATCAAGATTTTCAAGACGTGTGCTCCTCTCTGCTCTCGTGACGTAAAGTTCGGTTCTATTGTCCGGCGTTAGTGGTAATATAAGCGGCGGGTGCAGGATGGGGTAGAAGCGGAATGCGCGTTCTTTTGTGGGTTTTTCGCCTGAAATCGTGTCAGCGATCCCTTACAATCAGTGCGTATCGCGGGAAGCGACGGGTGGAGGAGGAGTTAAAATGAAGAAGTGCTGAACTGAGGAAGTGCGGAAACGGAGCGAAAGGGGGGAAAATAACAACGCCCCTCGTACTCTGAGGGGCGCTTGCGGATTGGGTGAAAAATGCTATTAATCGTTTATGCCGGAGTCATTCCTTCACTCTGTGAGTTTATGTTCGATACCGTACCGGATGAGCTCGGCGTTTGAGCTCATGGTCATTTTCTCCAGCACGCGGGTTCTGTATGTTGTCACCGTTTTGACGCTGAGATTCAACTCTTCGCCAATTCTGGTAAGCGGCTTTCCGGAAGCGATCTTGGTGAATACCTGAAACTCACGCTCGGAAAGTTTTTCATGCGGGAGTTGATCGACCCCGGTATCGAGCTGAGTGGCTAACTTTTCGGCCACAGATGAACTGATGTATTTCCCTCCTGCGGAAATCTTTCGAATCGCTTTGACCAGATCTTCCGGGGCTGCACCTTTCGTCATATACCCGGCGGCCCCGGCTTGCAGCGCCCGCACGGCGAATTGTTCCTCTGGCAGCATGCTGAGAAAGAGTATGGGGATTTGCGGGTACTCCTGACGTAGTTGATGGAGAACGTCTAATCCGCTCTTTCCGCGCATGGTGATGTCCAGGATGACGATGTCCCATTTCTTTGTGCCGATCATCTCCAGGAGCTGTTCAGCGCTCTCCGCTTCGTCGAGCACGACCATATCCGGCTCTTCCGAGAGAATTTTCTTTAACCCTTGCCGGACTACCGCATGATCGTCAACGATGAGGATATTGATCATGCTCGCCCGTCTATTCTCATGGGGAGTTCTGCCATGACTGTCGTCCCGCCGCGATGCCGGCTGGTAATATCGACGTGTCCACCGAGGAGGTGGGCGCGCTCCTTCATGCCCAAGATGCCGAATGAATGAAGGCTGATACGTTGTTCCGTATCGATCCCTTTTCCGTTGTCTTCCACGCTCAGCGTGACCCGATCACCGGTCACGTGTAAGCGGACACTGACTTCCGTAGCGTTCGCATGGCGCGTGACATTCGTCAGGCTTTCCTGTACGATACGAAACATCGCCGTTGATCGATGTTGATCAAGCGTAATCTCTTTCACGTTCGAACTGAACGTACAACGTACGCCCGTACGGTTTTGAAACTCTTCTGTTTGCCATTCAAGTGCCGGCAGAAGTCCAAGCTCATCCAGGATTCTGGGCCTCAATTCCGTCGAAATTTTTCGGACTGTCTGGATCGTAGAATCCACCAGTCTGGACATTTCCCGGATCTGTTCCTGGACGTCACTATTCTGTTTCCCATTCATTGAAGATACTTTGGTCTGGAGCCATGAGAGGTCCAACCTCAACGCGGTTAATGTCTGCCCCAGTTCATCGTGAATCTCGCGCGCAATTGTACCCCGCTCCTCCTCACGAACAGACTGCAAATGAGCGGACAAGGCACGTAACTCTTCATTCGATGTGCGCAGGTGCTGTTCGGCTATCTCTCTCTTGTGTTTGGCATCTTGTTTTTCGAGCGCGCGCAGTAATGCGGATGGCAGGCGTTTCAAACTCTGCTTGAGAATGTAATCTTCGGCCCCTTGCTTGAGGCAATCTACTGCGACCTCTTCCGATTGACTGCCGGTAACAAGAATGAAGGGAATTTCTGATCCGCGTTCGTTGAGTAATTCAAGAGCCTCCATTGCAGAAAACTGCGGCAAGGTGTAATCGGCAAGGACGACATGCGGCGAGAATTCCTCCAACGCTTTTAGAAAATCCTCACGGGCCTCAACACGCGTCATTGTAAACGGTATGCCGGCCCTTTTCAGCTCGATATCAACCATCTCTGCATCGGATGCAACATCTTCGAGCAAGAGAATACGAACATTGTCTTTGGCGTTAGATGAATTATTCTTTTTATTTGTGCCGGTATGAGTCACGCTTTCCACTGTCTTGAGTATTGCCTTGCCCCGCCGCTGTGGTTGTCTTCAACGATCACTATGTCAACATCATAAAGGGACATCGTTACGGCGCTCCGTTTGTTGGTAGCGTGAAATAAAATGCCGCCCCCTTGTCGACTTCCCCCTCGGCCCATACGCGCCCCCCGTGACGATGAATGATACGCTGAACAATGGCGAGCCCGACCCCCGTCCCTTCATAGCTCCCGGTGGAATGGAGACGCTGGAAAAGATTAAAGAGTTTATGCGCGTACCGCATTTCAAATCCTGCCCCATTGTCCTTTACGTGGAACACAACTCCGTCTTCCCGCGTCTCGCTTCCTATTTCAATGACCGGTTCGGATCGGTCCCGGGTGAATTTTATCGCGTTGGAAATGAGGTTGATGAGCACTTGCCGCAGCATGGGAGCACTTCCCCTGATTGAGGGAAGATCGTGGATACGAATATCGATTGAGCGGTTTGATTCATGCTTCAGTAATTCGTCGGCGATCTCCTGCACGAATGGCTTCATGTCGATCGTCGATAGAGCCTTGTGATTGTTTCGGCTGAAGCGGGAAAAAGTGAGAAGATCGGTTATGAGCTCCCCCATTTTCCTGATGCTTACGCGTGTGAGGTTCAGAAAATGTTTACCCTCTTCATTAAGTTGCGTTGCATTGTCCTCGAGCAAAACACGAGTAAACCCGTCGATAGCCCGGAGCGGAGCCCGAAGATCATGAGCGACAGAATAACTGAACGCCTCAAGTTCTTTGTTGGCATCCTGAAGCTGAACTGTTCGCTGCTGAACGCAATGCTCTAACTCAGCACGTTGAATTTGGTTGTTCACGAGCGTTGCGCTCGTTTCGCGGAAACCACGGTGAATCATCTCGAAGGGGGATAAGATCTCACAAAAGAAATCGTGAGAATTCTGGAGCACCCTTTCAATATCGACCGGTCGCGGCAGTCCGGGCAGCAGCGGGGCCAGCATTCGTTGGTGATGATCCAGGATTTCCATCACTCCCGATCCTGACGCAAGCATCTGCCGGCTCAGTTCATAGGCTTGAAACAGCGACTCCTCATCTCTCCGGATCAAATAACTTCGGAGTGAAGACTTGTATTGCTCTTCTAACTCATCATCTGTTGATATCGATGCTCTCATGCCATAACATTAGGTTACCATGACAAACTCACCCCGGGGGTGAATCATTTGCCGGGATCAGTATGGATGTGTGTATTGTGATGCCTTCTCTTTTGCTTTGTCATACAAACTGCTGCAGTTCCGTCGAGCCTTCCAGTGCTTTCGTCGATGTTCTCCCTCCGGAAACGACCAGCTGAACCTCATCGAAATAACCGGTGCCGACAAATCTCTGGTGTTTTACGGCCTCATAACCCCCGGTGCGTTCCAGGGCAAACTCACGGTCCTGCAAACCGGAATATGCTGGCATCCCTTCACGCCTGTATGCACGCGCAAGCTCGAACATCGAAGCATTGAGAGAATGAAACCCGGCAAGTGTCACAAACTGAAATTTGTAACCCATCGATGCAAGCTCATCCTGAAACCGCGCGATCGCCTGTTCATCGAGGTATTTCTTCCAGTTAAATGAGGGTGAACAATTGTACGCCAGGAGTTTACCGGGAAATGTTTCGTGGAGTGACTGTGCAAATTCTCTCGCCTCACCAAGGTCGGGAGAGGATGTCTCGCACCACACCAGATCGGCATACGGAGCGAACGAAAGCCCTCTGGTAATTGCATATTCGAGCCCGCCGTTGACCTCAAAATATCCTTCTGAGGTTCGCTTCCCTGTCAGAAATGATTGGTCGACGGCGTCGAAATCGCTCGTAATCAATCGAGCGCCGTTCGCGTCTGTCCTTGCGATAAGAATTGTGGGGACGTTGGTAATATCGCTGGCGAGGCGCGCGGCGACAAGTTTTGTGATAAATTCCTGTGCCGGGATCACAACTTTACCCCCCATGTGCCCGCATTTTTTCAGAGACGCGGATTGATCCTCGAAGTGCACCGCGGCGGCGCCGGCCTCAATCATCCCTTTCATGAGCTCGAATGCATTAAGTGAACCGCCAAATCCCGCCTCGCCATCGGCGATGATCGGAGCAAACCAGTACACGTCGTCCGACGCCTCGAGATGGCTAATTTGATCGGCCCGGAGAAATGCCTTATTAATTCTTCTGACAAGGCCGGGGACGCTATGACAGGGATAGAGACTTTGATCGGGATACATTTCGCCCCCGTCATTTGCATCCGCGGCAACCTGCCAACCGCTGACATAGATTGCTTTGAGCCCGGCTCTTACTTGCTGGAGCGCCTGATTACCCGTAAGCGCACCTAATGCCCGTACATACGGCTCTTCATTCAATAGCCGCCAGAACCGCTCTGCGCCCTTGCGGGCAAGCGTGTGATCAGGCTGGACCGATCCGGACAACCTTCGGACATCTTCAGCAGAGTATGGGCGTTTGATCCCATGCCATCGTTCTTTCGAGATCCATGCGTTTTCCAGCGAATGTGTTCGATCGGTTTCCATGTCGTCTCCGGTATGTGTCATTCAATCTGTTGAAAATTGTTTCGGTTGAGAGGCAGACATTGTCTCTTCTTCGCCAATTATCTATTTGCGATTATGTTCGTTCGAGGATTTCGTAGCCGGGCAGCGTCAGGAATTCAGGAAAATGCCGTTCCAGAACGATCCTATTCAGCAATGATTCTGCGATTTGGTAGTTGCCGTTCCTGAAGCGATCTTCCCCTACTGTTGATCTGATATTCACCAACTCTTCGGATAGGAATCGTTGATACATTTCCCGGTTTATCTTGCGATGATCGAACAGCATGGCTTGAGGGCTAAAAATCCATTGCCACAACTGCGCGCGGGAAATTTCCGCCGTTGCGGTGTCTTCCATTTGGTTGTCAATCGGCACACTTCCGTTGCCATTCAACCAAGATGCTAAATACTGTAGTGCTATACTGATGTTCGTGCGCAATCCGGTTTCGGTAATCTCACCCCTGGGAACGGTCAACAAATCGGCGGCAGTGATATTGGCGTCTTCACGTTTTCTATCGATTTGGTTTGCCCTGGGCATCTTTGCGTCGAACACCGCTTTCGCGAGCGCAACAAGCCCGGGATGAGCGACCCACGTCCCGTCATGACCTTCCGCAACTTCACGTTCCTTATCGGCCTGTACTTTTGCGAGCGCTTGTTCATTCGCGAGCGGGTTGTCCTTGATCGGAATCTGCGCGGCCATGCCGCCGATGGCATGCGCGCCGCGCTTGTGGCACGCCTGAATTAACAAGACCGAATACGCATGCAGGAAGTTGGATGTCATGGTGATGCGTGATCGATCGGGAAGAATGAACTCAGGATAGAAACGGAAGCTCTTGATGACGCTGAAGATATAGTCCCACCGCCCGCAGTTCAGCCCTGCAGAATGATCTTTCAATTCGTGGAGTATTTCATGCATCTCAAATGCAGCAAGGATGGTTTCAATGAGGACTGTCGCCCGAATCGTGCCGCGCGGAATTTCCAGTTCATCCTGAGCCATAAGGAATACGTCATTCCAGAGACGTGCTTCAAAATGATTTTCAATTTTTGGCAGATAGAAATACGGGCCGCTCCCTCGTGCGATAAGCTTTTTCGCGTTATGGAAGAAGAACATCCCGAAGTCGAACAGAGAGGCCGAGACCGGATGTCCTTCGACAAGCATATGTTTTTCTTCGAGGTGCCATCCCCTGGGGCGAACCATGAGCGTGGCAATATTTGCATTGAGTCTATACTGTCTTCCCTCAACACCTGTGAATGAAATCGTTCGATCAACCGCCTCGCCCAGGTTATGATGTCCTTGAATGACATTACGCCACGTCGGAGAGAGGGAATCCTCAAAGTCGGCCATATAAACATTTGCGCCGGAGTTCAATGCGTTGATAATCATTTTGCGGTCGGGAGGGCCCGTGATTTCAACTCTCCGGTCCAATAAGTCATTTGGGCATGTCGCGACTTTCCAGTACGATTGCCTGACACCTTCCGTCTCAGGAAGAAACGTCGGCATTTTTCCACAATTGATTTCAATTTGTCTTGCGCCACGTTTATTCAGAAGGCTGCGGCGCCGGTCACCAAACTCACGTTCCAGTTTCGTAACGAACGCTACCGCTTCAGATGTCAGTACTTGTGCGATCTCTGCCATATCCGAAGGGGTTAGTTTTACGTCATCCGGGGTGGTATGAGGTACAGGTGCTTTCGTGATGATATTCGCACTGCTCATTGAGCGTTCCCGGGTTGCTCTGCGGGTCCGGAAAGCTCAAGTGACAATTGCCTCCGGTGAGGATCTGCCATTCCAGCGTCGTCTTGCCGCTGTCTGGCTGCAATAGAGAGAGGATGCGGCAGTTCGCCGTTGTACTGCACGGGCGGGGAGAAATCATTCCATTGCACTTCGGGCCACTTGATCGCAATTCCCCGGGAATCGGCAATTTGTTTGATCCTGTGAAGAGCTATGGGGTGAATGTCATCATTCGAGATCATGATCTGATCAATTTGAAACTTTTTCAATAAACGGGGAAGCGCCCAATGTCCGCCAAAGACTTCATATCCACTGATCCGCTTGCCCTCTAACTGAGGATTGTCATCAAGAAACCCTATTGGTACAAGGCCTAATTTATCATCGTTCACAATTTGTTGGAGTAAGAGGATACTCTTTAAGCCTGCTCCATAGACGAGTATGTTCTTGCCCGTCCTTGATTCCTTCCGGAACATATACCGCAGTACATGGAATGAAATCCTTGATCCGGCAATCAGCGTGAGGAGAACATAAAAATCAATGATCAAAAGAGAAAGGGTGGAGAAGGAGTGGGTTGTGAACAGAAGTACTGAGGCGAGCGAGGTCACCGCGACTGCCCCCACCACGATTCGAACGATTTTCAATAAATCGCCTACTCCCAAGTAACGAACGGTTTCACGATACAAACCCATAAAATAGAACACTGCCAACTGGATGCCGCAGACAACGGGAAGCGCAGTAAGAAACTCCTGCTTGAGTTCAAGGCTTACCTGTTGTCTATTGGTGACGTAAAATGCGATGCTCAACGCAAGGCAACTAAAACCGATATCGAGAAATCCCTTGAAGATACTCCGGCTAAAAATGGGCCAATCGAACAATGGAAGCAGTACCCCGTTTCGAAAAATTGCTATTTCTTTATAATGAAGGCGGCGTATCCCTGCAAACATAGCCACTGCAAATAGGACTAAGATAGAGGAGGCGCCCGCGCTGCTCACAATTGTCGCGGAGAATGCACCTGCCCCGAAAAGGCAGGAGACAAGATAGAGAATGAGTAAAGCGCTGCGCTGCGACAAACCGAGCGCAAGCAATTGATGATGGATATGCTTGCGATCGGGAAGGAACATTGATCGTATTTTATGAGTAATTGTTTTTGAATCCTGAACCCCGGGAAGATACGACCCGAGCAGCCGCCGCACCATGGAAAGCAACGTATCCATGATGGGTAATCCGAGCGCAAGGGAGGGCACTAATATTGCAATCGCTGTCGATCCTTTCGTAGAGCTTTGAATCGAAAGGAGTGCCAGGGCAAGTCCGATAAACAGGCTCCCCGAGTCGCCCAGAAAAATCCGGGCGGGCTTAAAATTATATCCTAAGAATCCCAGTAAGGATCCCGTAAGCAAGAGCGAAAGAAGTGCTGTGGCCGTATCGCCGCTGTGCAATGTAATCATGAATATCGTGAGCGATGCGATAATACCGACCCCGGAAGCAAGTCCATCAAGCCCGTCAATAAGGTTAAAAGCGTTCGTTACCCCCACAATCCAAATTACAGTGACAGGGAAATCGAGGTTGCCTAAATGAAATAACCCCGGATTGAACGGATCAGCTACGTCTGAAATTCGAAAACCGGCAAAATAACAACCGGTCGCAATCAGGGCTTGCGCGCAAAATTTCAGTCCGGGCTTCAATGATCGAAGATCGTCCCATATTCCCAGGGTCAGGATGAGGAGCAGTGATAGAAGAAATGCTGCGCCTTTCATGGACAAAAACCACGTTGAGCCTACTGGCCACAGGTTGACTCCCATAATTATTGCCGCCGCAAGGAAAAAACTGCCGTACACGGCGATCCCACCCAGCCGGGGAGTGGGATGTGTATGGACCTTGCGCTCATCCGGTACATCGAGGGCGCCAATCCTGCCTGCGAACCGGATAATTCCCGGAGTAAAGAGGAGAGAAGCGACTAATGGAACGGCAACTGCGAGAGCGATACCTATGAACATAACATGTGTCTCATCTTTCACAACGAATAATTATTCTGGCCTCACAACGACGACAATGATGATGTCTGAATGCCATCCCGACGAAATTATGGATCGACATGTGGTGTGACATCGCATCGACATTATCTTACTTAAACGTTATTGATAGTGTGAGTTGTTGAAATTGAATATCTCTCAACGTCGGAGAGATTGCGTAATCGAGTTGCACAACATCCGTACGGATACCTGCGCCATATCGTTCACCCGGCACATCATGGCCGGTAAGATAATATCCCCATCGAAGCGCCAGAAATCTAAAGGGGGATACTTCCAGTCCGGCCTTGTATAATAATCCAAACTCGTTGAAGACTTTCTCGTTTGCGAACGACACCGTCACCACGTGTCGTTTCGCAGAAAAAGGGTACCGCAGGCTGAGACCTATTTCCAAACGCCTCGGAAGTGTTTTCTGAATCAGTCTCGTTGAACGCTGAATCTGTGCTCCATCAACTACATCGCTGAACACCATGCCGTAGCTGATTTCCGGGGAGGGCGTATACAATAGTCCTGCCATCCATGAACCCGACCAGCTCCTCTGGCCTTGAAAGTCGAGATAGACTCCTGTAGCAGTCAGGCCAACTCCAAAGCCCGGAGCGAGAATCCTCGAATATCCGAGGCTCAATCCGAACTGGAGAGAGCGCGTGCCGGACAACTGGCCCGAAGTGATGTAACCAATATGACTCAGGACTCCGCCGAGGCTTATTGTGGTATTCTCGGTCAGGAACACGGGAACAGCGATAACATCATTCATCACATGGGTCGGTGTTTCAGAGTAATGATCAAAGACCACGGATGTCTGTTCAAGAAATGGCAACGCTCCCGGATTCCAATACATCATGAGGACGTCAGGAGCCTCCGCGGTGTACGCGTCGCCCATTGCGGCCGCTCTTGCCCCCGGCAACGGCAAGTGGGTGCTCACTTCATTCATAATCTGTCCGTGCACCAGAGAGCTCATAAAAAGATGAACTACGACGATATTCTTAACCCATCGTTTAAGAGAATGGGTGGGATTTGAATTGAGCATCAATTTCTCCGAGGGTCAATACAAGAGGCGAAATGCCCCAAACAGGAAGGCTACGTCCCTCAAAAACTCAGAAACTACTCGCACCACGTTCTCTTTTTTCGGGACATAGATGACGTCTCCCGATTGCACACTCGGGTTGGCGTCGAGATTGCCTTCCTCTAAAAAGGAGGCGAGGTCCACTTCTGCCAATTCACCCGATTTTCCGTTATGAATGATATACACCCGGCTCAAATCGGATTCCGGAGTCGTTCCCCCCGCACCGGCGATGGCATCGACCAGTGATATTTCGCCCGTTACGGGATAATTATCCTGCCGCGTCACGGCTCCGAGAACGCGGATTCTCTCGCTGGCGAGGCTGGATATTCCGATGGTGATTTCCGGCTCTCCCTTGACAAACTCAGCCAGTTTCTTGCGCATGGTTTCAACGAGTTGCGGCTTCGTAAGACCGGCCACGTGAACTTCGCCTGCGAACGGCACTATGATTGCTCCCGACTCTTTCACCGTTGTTGAAACCTGAAATTCCGGGTAGCCCAACACGGAAAGCTCAACCATATCACCTGCTTTGATCGTGTAATTGCCGGATTGGATGTTCGTCATGGCAGAGCCGGTGATTACCCGGCGGGGTGCGACTGCAAGTTCTTTCGTGTGTGTACAACCGCTGTACAGTATGCCCACGGCGAGAAGCATCGCGACGCACGCTGGCCTCAGCGCCGGGTTCAGTCTTCGTTTGTTCTTCTGGATGGGAATGTTCATACGCTCTTCATCACCTATGAATACCTGGATGTCATTGGTTGAATGTTGCACAAAAGATATGCCAAGAAACCTTATTACTCCGATTGATAGTCTTTAGTGGGCAAGAATTTATTGGTTAAGATTATTTTCATCTCTTTCTCTGCCGGCAATTGTTGTTCGGGGAGCGATTTGTTGTCCATTCCTTACCTACAATTTTCGAAGAAAGTGTAACTTTCTTACTCACCCAAATTCAGAGAACCCATTCTCGCATAACACTCACCCAGTGGTCATCGTTTTCTTCTTTTTTTGAGAGTATACAGCAACGAAGAATCTGCGAAGAACTGGCACGTCTATTGCGGTAGATCGATGTATGTCGCTGCGAACCAATAACAAATAGAGAGGAGAACTATTACTCTTGCGTCCAGCTCAACTGAGTGCCCAGGAAATCATGAATGTCCTTCGCCGGAGGAAGAAATATCTCCTTGTCCCTTTTTTGATTGTTGTGATAGCTTCAATACTGGGCGCCTTCCTGCTTCCGCGTCAGTATGAATCTTCGACTACAATACTGGTTCAGCGCGATGAAATCCTGAATCCGCTGGTCAATTTCACCATGGCGGTCTCGATGGCGTCTGAGGACCGGATACGAACATTCAACGAAATTGTGTTCAGCAAGTCCGCCATCCAGATGGTCATCGACACCCTGCAGCTCGACAGGGATATAAAAACGGCTGTGGGAAAAGAAGACCTTGTGAAGCAAATCAAGAAGAATATCGAGACGGGGCGGCCGGGGTCGGCAACGTTCCGGATCTCGTATGTTGATACGGACCCCGTACGCGCGCAACGAGGAACGCTATTGCTCGCGCACTATTTTATTCGTCAGATTCTTCAAGCCGAAAACCAGCGAAATGAACTTGCCGTACAGTTCTTTGAAAAGAAGTTAAACGAATTTCAAAATAAATTTGAAACAAAACAGAAGGAGATGGTTGATATCCTTCGCAACCGGATACAGGATATGCCGGTTGAAAACCAAACACTGCTGGCAAATGTCGAAGATCTCAACAAACAGATTATCGAAATCGAAGACCGATTGAAAGAATATAATCGCGGATTAACCCTTCTTCAGGGGTTTTCCGGGACGTTGTCGACAGAAAGCGATCACCGAATGCTTTTGGGCCTCCAGCGAATGGAACTTCCGCATATCGGCGAACTTCATCCACTCATTACGAGGTACGAGGAGTACTCCCGCCGTTACACTACAAAATATCCCGAGCTCGAGAAACTGAATTCGCAGATTGTTGACCTCCTGGGGGTAATCCGGAACGGGATTGAGCAGGAAATTTCAAAGCAACGCAAGGCGCTCCCGGAACTTGAGCGACGGCGAATGCATATTGTCGATAACTTAAAGCAAACGAGCACGGCTCAAGAGATTGATAAGGACAAACGAACGAATTTTGACATTGTCCGTACTCTCTATGATGAAATGCAGGTGAAACTGGAGCAGGCGCGGACGAACAGGGACCTGGGGAGAACGGGGAATGAACAATTTGTGCTTCTTGATCCCCCCCTCGTCCCGATTGAAGCCGCAAAACCTAACCGTACGCTTATCATTGCCGGCGGATTAGGAATCGGATTGCTTCTCGGAATTTTCTCGGCGGCGTTGTCAGAGCTGCTCGACCCCACAATACGCAGCTCTCGCGACGTTAGTGTGTACCACAAGCGGGTAATTGCCTACCTCCATGAAGGGACAGCACAATAAGTTCGGCAAGACCAAACATTTATGGAAAGCATGTCAGATAACAATTCCGAGAACAGCCAAACGGCGCACGAGGAGCAAGAAGCGCTTGAAACTCGAAGCAATCCTGTTGTGCGTGCCGATAGCAACATCATCGTAAACCCCGTTCGATCACGATACATCGACGACAATATTGTTTCATCCCATTATTTCAACAGCTTCAATTACTCTGTACTCGCGGAGCATAAAAACAGTGTCCATCTCACACTTGGAGTAACAAGTGCAAACCGTGGTGAAGGAAAAACCTTGACGGCTTCCAATTTAGCGGTCTCTCTTACGCTGGGTTACCAGAGAAAGACAGTACTAGTCGACCTCAATCCCCATGTGCCCCGTGTGCATGAGATATTTGGCGCGCCGGTTGGCCCGGGACTTATGGAAGCGCTCAACGGCGGGGGAATTCACGTCACACCTACACCAATCGAAAATTTATCGGTGCTTACCGCCGGTCGCTCCAACGGTCATTCCGCTGGCCACAAGATAAAACGGGATTCACTCCCCCTGGGAGTAGAACACACGGCGGCATTCGGCGCCGTCATCCACGCCCTTCAGGAAGAATTCAATTTTATCATTGTGGATATGCCGGCAATGAACATCAGAGAGTTTCCAATCTTATTTATTAATCACCTTGACGGTGTATTTGTTGTGGTGGAAACGCGCAAAACAAAAAGACGTGACATTGAAAAGATGCTACACCGCTTGAATAAGCATCAGGTTCTTGGCTTTGTCTTTAACCGCGTACAGGATGATGATGAATAACATGGAATGTCTCTCATGATTACTCTTCTCGGGCTCATCGGTGTATACCTTGCGGCGGTACTCATTGGAAAACAGATTCGCCGGATTACAGCGGGCACCGTGGTGCTCCTGCTGCTGCTTGCAATCTTACAAACGGGATGCGTGCTGGTCGATATGTTTTTGAAACATCTTCCGCCGCAGTAAGAACTGACCAAACAACACGGAAAAGGGTGAGATGACTCATGGGGTCTGATTGGACATACGCAGGTGAATACCCTGATGACCGAAGGACCGGCCGCAACCTCTTAACGATTATCCTGGTCTCGATCTTCACGATAGGGATCTCCTTTGTCCTTCTCGCAACGTACGGAAATATTCTTGCCTCAGGTGCTTGCCTGATGGCAGGAATAATTCTCGTCCTTTCATGCTACCGCCTCGAATGGGGGTTTTATTTCTTCATTGGCATGGTATTACTCTTCGATCAATATGCGATACCGGGATTTGACTCGGTGACGTACGGTGTACTGTACTTCAGGAACCTTAAGGAAATATCATACCTGCCGGCAAACCTGCCTCAGGCGGTAGTGAATCCGCTGGAACTCCAGTTGCTCCTGCTCGTCGTGATATGGTTTGTTGTCTCATGTTTCAAGAAAGACCTGCGTATCGTGCGTGTCCCGATGTGGGGGGCCGCCGCCATTTTCTTCCTCGGGCTCCTCGCTGCATTCGCCTACGGACTGCGGCGGGGAGGCGATCTTCTTCCGGCCTTATGGGAAGTCCGGGCTCTTTTTTATATGGGGATTTTGTATGTCCTCGTCCCTCAGATCATCCGGACGAAAAGCCAGATGCACGCGCTCATTTCGGTATGCATCGTTGCGATAACCTTTAAAGCATTTCAGGGTATCGCAAGGTTTGCGAGCCTGGGATTTAGCTTCGATGGATTACCAACGCTTACCAACCATGAAGATCCTGTCTTCATGCTTGATCTCATAATCCTTCTTTTTGGGTTTGTACTTTTCGGTGCAAGAACCAAACAGCGCACCATACTTCTCTGGTTATTGCTCCCTCTTCTCATGGGATTTTATGCGGGTCAGCGCCGTGCCACGTATGCAGCGCTTGTGCCTGCGTTAATAGTGTTTGTAGCAGTCATTCCGAGAAAACAGCAGAAAATATTTCTTAAGACCTTAGTGCCGGTGGTTGCCGTTGTCGCACTCTATTGCACAATCTTTTGGAACAGTGAGAGCAAACTTGCCTCGCCGGTCCGGCTGGTGAAAACAGGTTTTGGCATCGATCCTGAAACTACGGGGGACCGATATTATTCAAATCTCTACCGCGAGATCGAAAAGCTCGATCTGGCGAAATCTATTCAGGACTATCCCCTCCTGGGAGTAGGATTCGGCAACAAATATGAAATGCCATTGCCCCTTGTGAAGATAGATTTTCCGTTGCGTGATTATATCCCGCACAATGAGATCCTGTGGGTTCTGGTGAAGATGGGCGCGTTCGGTTTTTGTCTCTTTTGCTTTTTTTTCAATGCGTTCGCGTGTCAGGCGGCTTCCACACTGGCGAAACTGAACGATCCATACTTTAAAGCCGTCTGTGCCATGGCTGTAGCGGCCGTCATTAACCAACTCGTCGTCTCCTATTACGATTTACAGCTCACGTTTTACCGCAACATGGTGTTCCTCGGTACATTCATGGGATTGGTCGCTGCGTGTATGATCCTTGATCAGCGCCAGGCGAAGCCGGCATCCGAAATCCAGGTTTCAGAATGAGGACAACAGCAATATTCAATGATGAGCGGAAAGAAGGAACAATGTACCTTCTTGGCGGGAGGGTGGATAATACGAGCTATGAAACTGCGCTGAAGCGCATACGCCGTTTCATAACCCATAAAAACGGATCTCGGACGGGAGAGATCTTTTTTACCAATGTTCACACTATGCATCTTGCACGGCGTAACCCGATGTTGCGTCGGTGCATTCATCGCGCGGATATGGTGTTGCCGGATGGCTCCGGCTTACGTCTGGCAGGAAAACTTATCGGCACCCCAATTCTCGAAAATCTCAACGGGACTGATTTCACTCCGAAAATACTTAATGAAGCGGAGCTCAATGGTTGGACAGTGTACTTGCTCGGAGCGGAGCCACATGTCGTTGAACTGTGTCGTGACCGCCTCTCGGACAAATATCCTCGCCTGAACATCGTCGGCTTCCATCACGGACAATTGATTCAACAGGAAGATCAGGCTATTGTCAACGACATCAACGAGAAAAAGCCGAATATTCTCCTCGTCGCTCTCGGTTCACCATTACAGGAGGAATGGATTGCGCATCACGCCCGCATGCTGAACGTCGGGGTATGCCTGGCAGTCGGGGGACTCTTTGATTTCCTTTCCGGTACTCACAAACGCGCACCACTCTGGATCCGCCGGAGCGGCATGGAATGGTTGTATAGATTCTTTCAGGATCCAAAAACCAAGTGGGCCCGCGTTGTTATTGAAATACCATCATTCCTGATGCTCCTCCTGGCCACCCGGGTTGCCGGCAAGTGGTTACAACCTGTGACCGTGGAGAGGAGGTTCCCATCGCGAATAGCGAAATAGCAACATCCATCGCTAAGAACACGGGCATCATGTTCACCTCCCAGGTCATCACATGGATCTCGAGTTTTGTTCTCATGTTGTTCTTGCCGAGATATCTCGGCAGTGTGGACTATGGACGTTTGTATCTGGCAATTTCCATAACGATGATCTTCCAGATGTTGATCGAGTTCGGGGGACCGTACTTAATTGTGAAGGAAATTTCCCGGCGCCGGGAGGAAACCCCATCTCTCCTGGTACACTCATTGGCACTCCGCCTGATGATGTGGGTCATATCGATCATTGCGATGATCGCCCTGGCATATGTGTCAGGATACTCTTTCACCGTTACGGTGTTGATCCTGATCTTCGGAATATCAAAACTTTGGGAAGGCGCAGGAAAAGTCTTGTCGGGTTGTTTTCAAGGATTTGAAATGATGCAGTATCCCGCCCTCGGAGCGATAGTTGAGCGCGTTGTCGTGGCATTGTTCGGAGTACTCGCGCTCCTCCTGGGAGCGCATTCTATCGTCATTGCAATAATATTGGTAGGAAGTTCGCTGCTGAATTTCGGAGTCGTTGTGAAATTTGCGCGCCGCGTTGTGTCCTCTCTTCCGGAAATTCAATGGAACAAAGTAAAACACCTCACGAAAACAAGCCTCCCGTATTTTCTCTGGTCGGTGTTTGCCGTCGTCTACTATCGAGTGGATGCTGTCATGCTCTCGCTCATGGCGCCGGAGGTTGTCGTTGGATGGTACGGTGCCGCATACCGATTTTTTGACGTTCTCATGTTTTTGCCGAGCATATTTTCAACTGCGATGTTTCCTGTTCTCTCCAAATTATGGGGAAAGGACAACGAGGCTCTTTCCAGTATGACGCACAAGAGCCTGGAGTTCATGCTCCTCGCCGGAATACCGATCAGCATCCTCGTCTTTGCAGGCGCCGAGAACATCATCGGGTTATTTTTTGGATTACAGGAATACGGCCCTTCGGTTATCCTGCTGCGGATATTTTCGGTGGGTTTAGTGCTCGTCTACATTGATTTCATTCTTATCTCAACTCTCGTTGCTGCCGACAGGCATCGGCAATGGACGTTCGCGGCACTCATTGCAATGGTGGCCAATCCGGTGTTGAATTACTTTATGATTCCCTTTACCCAATCGCATTTTGGGAACGGAGGGATTGGCTCGGCCATCGCGACGCTGGTAACTGAATTGGCGGTGATGTGCATGGCACTTTCTCTGATGCCTCACAAAATGTTCGAGCATGCTCGCCAGGAAATTTCGCTGAAGGGGATGCTTGCGGGAGCGATGATGGCAGGTTGTCTCTACGTGATGAGCCATTACGGTATCCCCTTTATTGCTCAGGCGATTATCAGCCTGGGAATCTACTGCTGCGCTCTCCTCACGTTGAAGGCCGTTCGGCAATCTGAATTAGTTTTTGTTCGACAATTCTTTATCAACCAAAACATACGAAAGCTCTTTGCTGTAGAAAAAGGAATCAATCCATGAAGGTTCTCCATCTCATGCCGTATTCTCCGGTACCTCCGACGTTTGGAGGTGCGCTCCGAAGTTATCATCTGCTGAGGCAGCTTGTCGAACACCACGAAGTAACACTGGTCTGTTTTGGAACACCCGATGTGCCAACCAAGCTCAAAACAACATTCAATGCCAACCTGAAGGAAGTTCACGTGGTTCCTGTCCCGCTGATTGGAAAGTATCGCCGCTTCGGGCAGTTATACGCGCACTGGACAAAAGACAGTTTTCTTCACTTGTCGTGCTGGTCGCAGGAAATGCAAACTCTGCTGAATCGCCTGCTGGCAAAGGATGCCTATGACGTTGTGCAGTCCGAATTTTACATGATGGGGAGCTATAATTTCCAGACTGACGCCGTCAAAATACTTGATTCCCATAACGTCGAACACGACATCTATCGAAGGATGACCATTCACGCCGGTTCGTGGTTGAGAAAACAGCATTACGATCATGAGTACCGAAGGCTCTATGATGAGGAACTTACCGCATGCCGGAATCACGATGCCATTTTTGTCACCTCCGCGCGAGATAAGGAAATTTTGGACGCCGATGTCCCCGAAGTACCAAAGTTCATCGTGCCAAACGGAGTTGATACGTCGTATTTTACGCCGTCGGACGAGCCACATGAAGGCGCTTCTCTTGTATTCACCGGGATGATGGGATATGTTCCAAACTACGACGGGATGATCTATTTCCTCGATAAGGTGTTTCCGCTCATTCAAAAGGAAATTCCGCGATTGAAGATTTATGTTGTCGGCGATCGTCCGCCGAAAGAATTATTGAAACGCGCGACGGAACATATCGTTGTGAGCGGCTTTGTCGATGACGTCCGGCCATATGTCTGGAAGTCGGCTGTGTACGTTGTTCCCCTGAGGATCGGCGGCGGAACACGTCTCAAAATTCTGGAGGCGATGGCGATGAAAAAACCCATTGTTACGACGAGCATAGGCTGCGAGGGAATCGACGTGCGGCACAGGGAATCGGTACTCATCGCGGATTACCCCGACGAATTCGCACAATCGGTGATCGAATTGCTTCGCAATGAACCGCTCCAAAACCGATTAACGCAAAATGGATATGAACTTGTTCATGCCCGGTATAAGTGGTCAGTCATCGGTAGACACGTGGAGACGATGTACCGAAGCCTGACGCAATCAGCCCCAATATTAGAAAAGGAAGGATCTCTCTATGAATAATACTGCGCCTCACTATGGAGGAAGTCCACGTGGCACGAAGGTCTTGATGTATCATCGAATCGTTGAAGATAAGGACCTCATCAACAGCCACTGGACATGTGTTGGTGCGAAACAATTTCGGAACCAGCTTGAGTTGCTCGATCGATGGGGATTCACTCCAATTACGTTTGAAGACTACAGGCTTTTCCAGTCCGGCGAGCTGAGTTTGCCCCGGAAGCCGGTCATCCTCACCTTCGACGACGGGTACCTTGACACCTACACTATCGCATATCCTCTGCTCCGGGAATTCGGGGTAAAAGCAGTTGTCTTTGTTTTCGCCGATCAAAAGGTCAAAACCAACTTCTGGGATCGTCACCTGAAGTTGCCGGAGGCGCCGTTGATGAATCGCCGGCAGATTGTGGAAATGCACGAAGACGGGTTCGAAATCGGTTCACATTCCTTAATACACGCCGACCTTACCCATCTTTCCGAAGACCAGGCGTGGGAGCAAATATCGCGCTCCAGAATACTGCTGGAAATACTCCTC
>Ga0310813_10000621_pt1 | contig 22014 bp, 20 predicted proteins | sample YN3metagenome_FD_203086 | JGI IMG/M metagenome (GOLD analysis project Ga0310813, IMG submission 203086) | Soil microbial communities from experimental microcosm in Duke University, North Carolina, United States - YN3 | ecosystem: Engineered > Artificial ecosystem > Soil microcosm > Unclassified...
CCATGCCGCCTTCTCCCGTGGTCAGGTGCTTGACGGGATGAAAGCTGAACACCGTCATGTGCGAGATGCTTCCCACGCGACGCTGCCGGTATTCGGCGCCGAGAGCGTGACATGCGTCCTCAATGAACGTCAGCCCGTTTCGCTCAGCAATTTTCAGGATCGAATCCAGATCGGCCGGATGTCCGGCGTAATCCACCGGCAGCAGCGCCTTGGTTCGCGAGTTCGCACCTTCGGCAATTCGCTCCGGATCGATATTCATCGTATCCGTCATCACGTCGGCGAATACCGGCGTTCCCCCCTGATAGAGGATGCAATTAGCTGTGGCAGCGAAGGTCAGCGGAGTCGTGATCGCCTCATCGCCCAGCCCAATGCCGGCCGCAAACGCAGCCCCGTGCAATGCTGCTGTTCCGCTGCTGAAGCTGACGGCGTATTTCGAGCCCACCCAGGCAGCGAAAGCCTCTTCGAACTCCTCGACCTTCGGCCCAGTCGTGAGCCAGTCTGAGCGAAGGACATCAACCACCGCCTGAATGTCTTGTTCGGTGATGGATTGCCGCCCATACGGGAGCAAGCTGCTCCGCACCGGAGTTCCCCCGTGCAGCGCGAGACCTTCTCGAGTTGGCGCGGTTGTAGCCATGATCACTTATGCGTTTGCCCGCAGCCTTGTATTCCCGCCAACGACGCGCGGCAACGGGCTCGGCGACGCGCTTTCGACCAACTCGAAGAGATCGTCGGAACTGAGCCATTGCGAATTGTTATCGCTCGCGTACCGGAACTCTTCCCTCAGCGGGGTCGCATTCTTCCAGTTCTCTTTTTTCCACCACGAGTGCGCCGGCTGGATGACGAACATGTCATCGGTCTCGACGGCGTTGCGCGACTCATCTTCAGAAAGCAGCACCTCGTGCAGTTTTTCTCCGGGCCGGATGCCTACGCAGTCGATCTGGCAATCTGGGCCGACCGCCTGGGCCATATCCAGAATTTTCATGCTGGGGATTTTGGGGACGAAAATTTCGCCGCCGTGCATCTGCTCGAGGCAGCGGATGACGAAACGGACGCCTTGGTCCAGAGTGATCCAGAAGCGCGTCATGCGCGGATCGGTGATCGTGATCCGGCCGCGTTTGCGCTGCTCCAGGAAAATGGGGATCACGCTGCCGCGGCTGCCGACGACGTTCCCGTAGCGCACGCAACTAAAGCGGGTGTCCTGCGCGCCGGCATAGGCATTGGCCTGCACGAACATCTTTTCGGCGCAGAGCTTGGTTGCGCCATAGAGATTGATGGGATTGACGGCTTTATCTGTGCTCAGCGCCACCAGACGCCGCACGCCGCGATTGATGGCAGCGTCGATGACGTTCTTTCCGCCCATGATGTTGGTCTGAATGGCCTCGAATGGGTTGTATTCGCAGGCAGGAACTTGCTTCAGCGCCGCCGCGTGCACCACCACCGTCACGCCGGAGAAAGCTCTCTCTAACCGCTGCGAATCGCGCACGTCGCCGAGAAAATAGCGCAGACTCGGGTGGTCCAGGCCAGCCGCGCGCATTTCGTGCTGCTTCAATTCATCGCGGCTGAAGACGATCAGCTTCTGCGGCCGGCATTCGCTCAGCATGATTTCCACAAACATCTTGCCGAACGAACCCGTGCCGCCCGTAACCAGGACCACTTGCTCCGACCAATTCATATTCATTCAGACTCCGCAAACCTTCGTTGCCGTCGTACGTCGTTCTCCGAACGCTATCTGCTCATGCAGCCCTTGACTGAATCGCGGACGACATATGACGAACGACGGCCTTTCCGGCCCAAGTATAGCTATTGTTCGACAGCCGCCCTTGTGAATCTCATTTCTTTCACAGCTCGGAACCAATTCGATTAAGGCCAGTTGCAAGTTTTCGGTGCCATACTGAAAATCGCGCGCAAAGTTGTGCGCGGTTTCGTCACGCCAGCCCATGAATGCTGGCGATTCTTGTTCCAGTTGGGAGACAGATGGAGTCAGCGCCGGTGATGCAAATGGGCAATCAGGGTTTGCGTGAGATGGCGCCAGCCGGCATGCAGATCAACCGCAACCTCGCCGCCATCCATCCCGCAATGGCCACGCAGGATTCGATCCTGCGCGAATACCTGCGCGTCCTTATCAAGAGGAAGTGGATCGTACTCGGCACGCTGGTTGCGATTTTCGGCGCATCTCTGATCGCGACGCTGCGAATCACGCCAATTTATGACGCGGTCGGCAGCATCGCCATCAACAAACCCGATCCCATGCTGCAGAACCTGCGCGACCCCGGCAACGCCGGCGTGGATTACTACGATCCCACCGACCTCGACACTGAAGTCAGAATTCTGCGCAGCGATTTGCTCGCCCTGCAAGTCATCAAACAGTTGAATCTCGATCAGCTTCCGGAGTTCGGCGGCCACGGTGTGGCGTCTTCTGCTTCATTGACCTTGACTACTGACGCGCTGGAGCCTGATTCGATCCGGGCGAATAGTGTTCTGGGGGCTTTTAAAGGAAGCCTGCGCGTCGCTCTCGAACCCAACACCCGCATCATTGATATCCACTACCGCAGCCAGAACAAGGAACTGGCCGCGAGGGTCGTCAACACGCTCGCCAACACCTACATCGAGCAGAATTTCAAGACGCGCTTTGAATCCACGATGCAGGCTTCGGACTGGCTTTCCCGGCAACTCGTGGACCTGCAGATGAAGGTCGAGACCTCGCAGGAAAAGCTGGTCAAGTATCAGAAAGAGCACCAGATTCTGGGAATTGACGAGAAACAGAACATCACCACCGCCAAGCTCGATGAATTAAATAAGGAACTCACAACTGCCGAGTCGGAACGTATGGAGAAGGAATCCATCTATCGCCTGGCTGATGCCGGCGATACCGATTCCGCGGCAGCCGTCGCCAATGGAATTTCAAGCAAGGTAACCGGCAGCACTTCCGGGCTCTTGGACAAACTGCAGGCTGCCAAGGCCGACCTGAACATTCAGATCGCCCAGTTCAGCACTCAATTTGGCCCTTCCTATCCTAAGCTGGCCGAGCTCAACAATCAGGTAAAGGAAATTGACTCGCAGATTCAGATGGAGATGAAGAAGGTGGCCAGCCGTTTGCGCGGCGATTATCTTGCCTCCCTGCAGCGAGAGAACATGCTTCGCGCCGCGCTGGAGGAGCAAAAACAGCAGGAAAACAAGTTGAACGAGAGCGCGATCGAATACAGCCTGCTCAAGCGCGATTTCGAAACCAATCGCACGCTCTACGAAGGGTTGCTGCAAAAGTTGAAAGAAGCCGGCGTCACTGCGGGTTTGCGTTCCAATAACATTCGCCAAGTCGATATCGCGCGCACGCCGGAAGCGCCGGCCGAACCGAACATTCCCCGCAATCTGGGCTTTGCGCTGGCACTGGGCCTGACGAGCGGAATTGGCCTGGCATTCCTGCTCGAGGGTATCGACAATACGGTCCGCACTCCCGAACAGGCGCAGGCGATCTCAAGCCTGCCGTCGCTTGGAATGATCCCTCTTGGGTCGCGGAATTCAAACGAGACCAACCCCACCGGGCTTTCGGTGGCTGCGTCAAGAGAAGCGGTCGAGCTGATCACGATCGCGCGGCCGCAGTCGCAGATGTCGGAGTCGTATCGAGCCTTACGCACGTCCTTGCTCTTGACTTCACTCGGAGCGCCGCCGAAGACGATTCTCATCACCAGCGCTTTGCCGCAGGAAGGCAAGACCACAACGAGCATCAACACTGCGACCGTGTTGGCGCAAAAAGGCACTCGCGTGTTGCTGATCGACGCCGACCTGCGCCGTCCCAGTATCCACAAGACCTTGGGGATGGGGCCGCGGATTGGGTTAAGCAACATTCTGACCGGCGGCACCACCGTGCAGCAAGCCACGGTTCGCTCGTCGGTGCTGCCGAATTTGTTCATATTGCCTGCCGGCACGCCGCCTCCGAATCCCGCGGAACTGCTGGCCTCCAGCCAAATGATGGACCTGCTCGCCGAACTCCGCGATCAATACGATCACATCGTGGTTGATACGCCGCCGACTCTCTCGGTGACTGACGCGGTTGTGCTCTCGACCCGTGCCGACGCGGTCGTTCTGGTGATTCGCTCCGGCCAAACCACCAAACCAGCCCTGAGGCGCTCGCGTGACATTCTGGCGCAAGTTAACGCCCGCGTCGCCGGAGTTTTATTGAACGCCGTGGATCTCGATTCGCCCGACTATTACTACTACTACGAATATCAGGGCAAATACGGGCAACGTTATTACGACGAAAATATGACCGGCGGCGACTCAGTGCGTGCGGCATCGGGTAGCGCATAAAGCTACCGCGATCGGATGTGAAATGGGAACTGAACTGGATCGTTCCGAGCGAAAGAGTCGCCTTGGGATTGCCTCACTCGTTGTGGTCGCAGGATACCTGGTCATCGTCACGCTTCGATTTGTGGCCGCCTGCTATTCCGGCTCGCCTGAAGAATCGTCCTTGATCCGGGCTGCACGCCTCGACCCCGGCAATGCTGCGTATGCTCACGACGCGGGCAGATTTGAGCTCCTGGCCGGACCTAACCTGCAAGCGGCTCTACCCTGGCTGGAAAAAGCGACTCAGCTGAATCCACAAAAGGCGAGTTACTGGATAGACCTGGCGCTGGCGCAACAGGCCGCTGGAAACACGACTGGTGAGCGAGACGATCTGCTTCAGGCGCTCAAAGCCGCGCCGCGCACGCCCGACATCGCCTGGCAAGCGGCAAACTTGTTTCTTGGCCAAGGTTCACCGGATGACGCCATGCGCGCTTTCCGGCAGGTGATCGAAAACGATCCGGTGCTTACTTCCGCGGCCATTCAAACCTGCTGGAAGTTTCGTCCGGATGCGCGGTTTCTTCTCGATAACGTGGTCACACCAAATGCCGACGAATCGTTCCTGGAGTTCCTGTACGCGCGCCATGAAAAAGAAGGCGCGGCCACGGTCTGGCAGAGGATGTATTCGCTACAACAGCCGATCAAGCGTCTTCACTTGTTCGAATACATCCGCGAGCTGATCGCGCAGCGGCAGCCGGAAGAAGCCTCCAGAGTTTGGCGGCAGGCGGCGAACATGGCTGACCTTTCCGGGTATCAGCCTTCGTCCGAAAATCTTCTGATAAACGGCGATTTCAGCCTGGAAATTCTAGACGGCGGCTTCGACTGGATGCACCAGAAGACCCGTGGCGTGGCGCTGGCGCTCGATCCTAACGAGACGCATTCCAGTCCTCATTCGTTGCGGATCATATTCGACGGCCCCGGCATTGAGGACGCGGGAATTCGCCAGATGGTTTCAGTGGAACCGAATACCAGTTACGAGTTCTCAGGCTTCTACAAAGCGAGCGACATGGACGGCGCCGGCGGCACTAAATTCGCGTTCCAGGATCTGTATCGCGAAACCAGCTTCTACACGAGCGACGAATTGCAGAACGCCGACTTCTGGAAAAAGGTTGGCGGCAGCTTTGTAACCGGTCCTGACACGCACATGCTGGTGCTGCGAATTGCGCGCGTTCCGGCGGGAAGCCCGATTCGCGGCAAGCTGTGGATCGACGGATTGCGACTGGTTGTAGAGACGCGTCGTGAAGGCACAGAAAGGCAGGGGCAATGAGCGCGGCGCTTGCGCTTCCGGAACTACCTGAAAAGCTGGCGGACGTTCGCCCCATAAGGTCCCTCGTTAACGAAGTGGTTCTTTACGGGACCGCGGGCCTCTTACTCTTTGCTCCGCTCGCGTTCGGGGCGGTCGAACCATGGGCGATTTTCATTTTGCAGACGGCATCGGCAAGTTTTTTCGTCATCTGGATGGTTGGCCGGATGCGAGAACCACAGTTCGCGATTTCGTGGTCTCCGCTGTTTTCTCCCATGCTGGCGTTTGCCGGCGTGGTATTGCTCCAACTTGCGCTGGGACTTTCGGCATACCGGTACGCGACTTCTGACGCACTGTTGCTTTACGTTGCATATGGCCTCATTTGCTTCCTGCTCACGCAAACTCTCACTCGCACACGCCAGCTACGCCGAATTGCAACTGCCGCAGCAATCTACGGCACGGCGGTCGCCATGTTCGCAATTCTGCAAAGCCTGAGTTCGCCAGGAAAGCTTTATTGGTTTCGAGTTCTGCAAGCCGGCGGATGGATGTACGGTCCTTATGTGAACCATAACCACTATGCCGGGCTCATGGAAATGCTGGTTCCCATTCCGCTGGTATTCGCGTTCAGCCGTTACGCGCATGGGCGCGAACGCTGGGTGGCAGCTTCAGCTGCGGCCTTGATGGGGTCCACGATATTTCTCTCCGGCTCGCGCGGAGGAATGGCGGCATTCGCGGTGCAACTTGCGGTGTTGCTCTACTTCGTTTTCCGCGAACGGCGAAGCGAAGGAACGGGAGTTCTGCTGGGGGGATTCTTGCTGCTATCCCTGTCCGCGGTGGCATGGATTGGCGGCCACAACGTTTCAGAACGCATCGCGACTTTTGACAGCAGCATGAAGCACGAACTTACTGGCGATATACGTCTACACATTGCCCGCGATACTGTCGTGATGTTCGCCAAACGTCCGATCTTAGGTTGGGGCCTGGGAACATTTGAAGCTGTTTATCCGCAGTTCCGCAGCTTCTACACCAGCTTGTTCGTGGACAAAGCGCACAACGACTATCTCCAACTGGCGGCTGAGACCGGCTTGCTCGGATTTGCCGCTGCAGTGTGGCTGGTCGCGACCGCGTTGAGAAGGGCTTGGACGAAGACGCCTAAATGGCCTTCCGACATCAACGGTACGATTGCGGTTGCGAGCATCGTGGGGATTACGGGAATTCTGGTCCATAGCTTGGTTGACTTCAACATGCAGATACCCGCGAATGCCGCTTTGTTTTATTCGTTGTGTACCATCGCCGCCATGGCTCCTCGCTTCAGCAGCCGCAAGCGGACACGTCCACACCACGAGGACGACACTACCACTCGCACCATTTCCTAAGCTGAACACCGCAGAAACACGCCCCGATCTGACACTTTAGTTTTGTCTAACCGCTGAAATTTCTATTACCTCCGACAGAAGCTTCGTACACTTCGATCATTGCAGTCCCGGATTTGATCTGCTGTTACTCCAGTAACTTCACGTTGGCGCAACAGCCGCTCAACTCCTATTAGCGTTGGGGGTAGTAAATGCGCTCGCGAATTTGTGTGCTCTTAGTAACTTCATTGGCCGCGATCGCCTCGGCCAACTTGACGCAAGCTCAAACACCAGCCACTGGTTCTGTAGTTATCAGCGGGTCTTTGCTGGGACCGGTGTATCCCTGTGGCAATACGTCTTGCCCCACTTATGATTATGGGCAGGTTGCAGTCGGCGTCGGAAGCTTTATTGCCGTCGCGCCATATGGCAGCCATGGCGGAAGTCGCGCCGAACAACTGGCGCAGTCACTGACAACACAGTTGAACTCCAGTTCGTCTCCGGTTACTGCGGTGCGCAGTTACATGAAGATTACGCTGACCAGCAAACAAACCGGGACTACGACAAACTACCCACTCACAGCGGTAGTGCGTCATACCACTCTGTTTGCGAACTCCTCGTTCACGGCGAGCGCTTCCGGGCCAACGCTTACTGGTGGAACTACCGGAAGCAGTGGCGGCACCGGTGGTGGCGGCACCGGTGGCGGCAGCAACGGAGGAGGCGGCACTGGCGGGGGTAACACAGGTGGCGGCGGTACCGGTGGAGGAGGAACCGGCACGGGCAGCGGCGGAGGAACTCAGCCGCCTCTCAACCCAGCGGGAACGTTAGTCGCCAAGGTGTCCAACAACACCAGCTTGTGCTCCTCGTCAAGCGACCCTGGCGGAAACCTTGCCTATTGCAACACATTTTTCAATGGCTTCAAGACGAACCCGAACAATATTGGCGCGCAGACTCAGGTTCCTGATTCGCCTGCCGGACACGTTTCCAACCTGAGCGTTAAGCAACTGCTGCCCTCGGGCTGGAACGGCCGGGTGATTTGCCACTACATGCCCTGGTTTGGCAGCAGCACCCACAAGAGTGTTGGCTACAACGAGAATTCGGCAGCAACTGTGAATGGTCAGGCTTCGTACATGATCCGGGAAGGCTGCGACGTAGTCATGATTGATTATTACGGATCGCAGGATCCGAATCACGCTTTTCACCTCGCCACGGTGAAGGCGATGTTTGCCGACGTCAACAGCCGTTCAGGGTATCCGCTTAAATTCGCTGTTCAGGAAGACAAAGGCGCACTGAAGGCGAATTGTCCCGTCTCTGGTCAAACTGCAGCGTGGACGGTAACTTGCCTGCAAACCTCTCTGATCAAAGAGATGGACTATATCAACACAAACTTCGCGAACAGCGGAGCGTATTGGCAAGATCATGGTCAGCCGGTCATTGGATATTTCGGCGGTCCAACGGATTTTCCTGTCCTGAGCGCGACCGATTGGGATTCGGTGTGGTCAGCGGTCAAAGCGCACACCGACAATTACAGCACTCCATTCAAGTACGTTTTTCAGTATGGCGGGAAATTCACTAACAGCTCCTGGGACAACGGACGCTATGCCTGGGCGCAGCCTCCGACCTGGGGAGCGACGCAGCAGTTCTGGTGGGGATCGCGCAGCAACCCAACTCCGATCTACCTCGATGCTTTTTATGCCAATGCGCTGAGTCATACATCGCAACTCGCCATAGGCGCGTTGTACAAGGCGTTTGATGACAACATAGCTTCCTGGAGCGGAAACCGTGTTGTCGCGCAGCAGTGCGGACAGGTCCTAATGGATACAGCCGCCGAAATCACCAAATATTACGGTTCTTACGGGACACAGCTTCCTTACGTGCAGCTTGTAACCTGGAACGACTACGAAGAGGGAACGGCACTTGAAGGCGGAGTTGATAACTGTTACAAGGTCAACGCGTCGATGTTAGGCAATGTCGTCAGCTGGTCTTTGTCTTCGTCCGACCCGGTATATGCTTCGACCAGAACCATTCACCACTTCAATGTTTATTTCACCGATACAAATGGAGCTCTGTATTCTGCTGCGCAGAATGTGCCGGTAACCACCAACTCCGTAGATCTTTCCCAACTGGTTCCCACAGGGACGTGGAACGTCTACGTCGAAATGGTCGGCCAGCCACTGATCATCAACCGCATGTCGAATGGTGTTCAGTACATCCACTAAAAATAAAACCAATCTGGGTGCCCCACTTCTCGCCGCCTTTGCGGGAAGTGGGAATTCCCGGGCTTCTCTCCGACTGCCGTACAATCTTCAGCACGCGCATGATCCTCGAAGCCCTGCACCGCATCGTCACGCACCGCGAGTCTCTCGCGCGCGAGGAAGCCCGTGCGGTTATGGGCGAGGTGCTATCCGGCAAGTGCACCGAGTCTCAGATTTCCGCTCTGCTTGTGGGCCTGCACATGAAGGGAGAGACGGTGGAGGAGATTGTTGGTTTCGCGGAAGCGATCCGCGCAGCCGCAACTCCGATTGCTGTGCACGGCCTCGGCGTGCTAGATGCCAGCGGCACAGGGCGTGAAGCCCTCGTTGATACGTGTGGCACGGGCGGCGACGCAGCCGGCACCTTCAACATTTCGACAGTCACCGCTTTTGTGGTGGCGGGAGCGGGCGTGCGCGTTGCCAAGCACGGCAATCGAAGTTCGACACCCAAGGCCGATGGAGTCTCTGCGAAATGCGGCGCAGCCGATGTGATGGAAGCGCTGGGCGTCACCATTCAGCTTGCGGCGGAGCGCATCAGCGAGTGTCTTGAAAAAGTTGGGATCGCATTCCTGTTTGCGCCTTCCATCCACAGCGCGGCCAAGTACGTTGCGCCGGTGCGCCGCGAAACTCGTCTGCGTACGGTCTTCAATCTGCTGGGACCGCTGACAAATCCAGCGGGCGCGTCCGCACAAGTGGTGGGCGTGTACTCGCTCGACCTTGTCGAAAAAGTGGCTGAAGCCCTGAGCATGCTGGGAACGCATCGCGCGTTCGTGGTACATGGCCTCGATGGTCTGGACGAGATTACTATCACCGGTCCGACTCGCATCGCTGAGGTGCGCGAGGGCAACGTACACACGTACGAGATCGATCCGGATGAATTCGGTTTCAAGAAAGCTCCGCTCGATTCGCTTTCCGGCGGAGACGCCTCCGCGAATGCCGTAATTGTGCGCGACATTCTGGCAGGTGAGAAGTCGCCGCGGCGAGACATCGTTCTCATGAACGCGGCTGCGGCTTTGGTTGCCGCAGGGAAGACCGATCATTTGCGCGATGCTTTGCCAATTGCGGAAAAGTCGATTGACTCTGGCGCCGCCCGCGGAAAACTCGAAGCCCTGGTGCAGTTCACACGGATCCAAACAACGATTTAGCTGGAGTAGTTCGCAACCACGCGCACAACTTTTCCTTCACTATTAAATTCCATGAACTCTCCTGATTTCGTACCCGCCTGATTTCGATGATGCAGGACGACACTCGTCAGCCCCCACATTACTTCGATCAGCTCGAACCTGAGCTCGGGAAATGCTTCGAGGCCCTTTTGAAAATAATTCCTGAGCGCAGCTTTTCCGGTAACCGTGCCGTCTGCCAGGTTCAGCAACCTGGCAGCGATGGGTGACGTCAGCACTACGTTCTCGGCATAGTGAGTCAGAATGCGGCCGAGATCATGCGAATTCCACGACTCGATCCATTCGGTTGCGAATCGGCGGGCGCGTTCGCCTGTCAAATTGAAGCTAGTTGACATTTACCTTTTGCATCCATTGCGCGATCTGCACGTTCCATCCCAGCTCTTTTGTCATGGTGTCTCGCAGTTGCGACGATGCATTCGTCTCGCCGTGAACAAGATAGGTGGCGGAAGGTTTGTTGGTGAACGTGCGTAGCCATTCCAGCAACTCCGGTGTGTCCGCGTGATCGCTGAACTGCTCGAAAGCAGCGATTTGCGCTCGGATTGGTACCATTTGCCCGAAGATTTTGACCTCCGGCGCTCCACTCTTTACGGTGAAGCCGCGCGTTCCCGGAGCTTGAAATCCTATGAAGATGACGGTGTTTTTTGGATCGGGCAGCCGTTGAATAAGGTGGTGCTGAATCCGCCCGCCGGTGACCATCCCGCTCGAAGAGATGATAACGCACGGGAATTTGGAGTCATTGATCTTTTTCGATTCCTCAGAAGTCTGCGCGAAGGTGAAGCCCTGCCATTGCAATGGCGAGCCGTAGCGCGAAACCAGTTGCTTGGTCGTGTCGGTGTATTCCTCAGTGTGCTTGAGGAAAATTTCGACCGCCTTGATGGCCATGGGGCTGTCGCAAAAGACCGGCATGCGCGGGATCTGCCCGGACTCCATCAGTTCCTTCAGCATGAAAACGAACTTCTGCGTGCGCTCGACCGCGAATGCCGGGACCACTACGCTGCCGCCGCGCTCCACAGTTTTGCGAATGACTTCTGCCAATTTCGGCCGCGGATCATCGGTTGGGTGCTGGCGGTTTCCGTAGGTAGACTCCATCACCACCAGGTCTGCCATTTCTCCGGCTTGCGGGCCTGAATAGACGACCTTGCCTGGCGCAGTGTGCTGATCATGGACGCGACCAATGTCGCCGGTGAAGAGCATGCGTGTTGTCTTGGAGCCGGCGTTCAGCGTGATCTCCGCCATGCAGGAACCGAGAATGTGCGCCGCATGGACAAAGCGAAACGAAATCTCAGGCGACACCTGCTTCGTCTCGCCGAACTGTACTGGCTTGAAATTCTGCATGCACGCCTCCGCATCCTCCTGCGTGTAGAGCGGCAATGCTGGATCGTGTTTCGAGGTCTTGTGGCGATTGTGGAATTCGGCGTCTTCTTCCTGCAGATGTCCGGAGTCTGGCAGGATGATGCTGCATAAGTCGATCGTCGCCTGCGTGGCATAAATCGGGCCGCGAAAGCCCTGCTTGACCAGCCGCGGAATCCAGCCGCAGTGATCGAGGTGGGCGTGGGTCAGAATCACGCATTCGATCTCCTGCGCGTTAAGAGGAAGTCCTTGCCAGTTTCGCTCGCGCCATTCCTTCTGGCCTTGAAACAGGCCACAGTCCACGAGTACTTGCGTTCCCGCTCTGCCGGTCAGATCGCTGCTTGTGTTGATCAGATGTTTTGACCCGGTGACCGTGCCGGCCGCGCCGAGGAATTGAATGTAGGGCAAAGAAACCTCCGAAAAGACTACTAGCTTCTAGCTGCTAGCTCCTAGCAAGCCAACCTGCCTACCCGCTTGCCAGGAGCTAGAGGCTAGCAGCTATTTCGCTTCAATCTTATACACGTTATCCTTCTCATCGCTCTCCGGCACGCTGCCGTCATTCACCGTTGCTTGCTGGGGGAAGGACGGGCAAACGATTCGTACTGAAGCAGTGGACTTGGCCGGGACGACCAACCGTTCGGCGCGCTCGCCATTTGCTACGAGTATTGTCACCGGAACTTCAGCGCCGGCTGAGCCGCGGTTTTCAACCGTGACGGTCACCATATATCCGCCATTCACGATTTCGCGCGGATACACCGACGCGATCCGCAGCTCCGGCAGGCCGTGATCGCGATAGACCCAATCGTCAAAAAACCATTCCAGGTCCTTATGGGCCCGGGCTTCGATCAGCTTCTGCATGTACTGCGCCGATTTGTCGTCATCCGGTTTGTAGTTATGGAACGCAGCTTGCAGCGCCGTTTCGCCGACTAAGCCGCGGAGCATCCACCAGACGTTCATAGACTTTGTCTGAACGTAGAAATCGTCGCCGGAATTGATCAACGAATGCGCGGCTTGATCATTTGCCGGCACAGATTTCTCGTCGTCGAGCAGCGTCTGGCGGTGGCTGCGGAGGTATTGGACGGCTGCTTCATGCCCCTCCTTACCTTCGATGAAAGCAACTTGCGCGAAGCGGGAAAAGCCATCGCGGATCCAGGGGCGTGGCGAGTGCAAGGTTGCGTGCGTCAAAACGGAGATGGCCGATAACAAATTTGCGGTTTCGTTGCCCGAAAACGGCGTAAGCAATACGCTTCCGGTTTCGAACGGGGCCGCTTTGCCGTCAGGAAGCTCGATGATCTCCGCCGTCGCGTTCTTTTCGCCTGGTAGCCACTTACCTGTGAATTCGGCGGCTTCTTCCACGGCCGACAAGTAGTCATCAGCTTGCGCCTGATGATCAGGGACAAAAACCAGTTTGACCTCGGGTCGATCGGACACTCGAAAGTTGCCGACAGTGAAAAACGGGATGTCAAAGCCGAGATTGCGAAAAAAGCACTCGCGATTGCTTTCGCCCTGAAGGTTGACCGGCTTGTCGACGCCGCATATCACGCCCGGCGCGGTGTCTGCGTTTTCAGCCAGTACTGAAAACCGGATACGCATCTCGGAATCGCTCTCTCTTTGCTTCCAGCGAACCACCGCGTCGAGCACGCTATTGCCTTCTGACAGACTCGCCGCCTCGGTTGACACTGGATACCAGGCGACGTATCCGATTCCTCGAACCGCGGTAAATGATCGGCTGATCTGGTCCCAGTCGGAATGCCTGGCAACGTCATCTGGTGCTCCGATCCGCGCGAGTCGGGTGCCATCCTGCGGAAGTGTGCCTTCGTAGCCAATTTCGAGAGTAATCGTCGCGTTGGGGTCGACAGCTTTGGGCAAAGTGATTACTGCTTCACTCAACGCGCCCGTGTGGTCGATGTCAGAGGTATAAGTCTGCGACAGGTATTGTGCCGGCTTGCCATCGAGTTGAATAGAGAGCCAGTTGAGCGAAGAGGAAATCTGCAGCACTGCATTTTTCTGCGGCGCGTCCGAATCGTTTCTGAGCGTGATCTTCCCACGTGCGCCGAGTCGCTGTTGCGCCGGTTCGATGCGGGCTTCAAGGTCGTAGTGCGTGAATGAGAAAGCTTCGCGATCAAGGCCGAAAGCGGCCGTGCTCAATGCGCACAAAAGCGGAACGAAAAGGAACTTCATTTCGCCTTTTGCCGCCTCTGCCGCACGATCTCATAAAGAACCACTCCTGCTGCCACTGAAACATTCAATGACGGGACCTTTCCCAGCATCGGTATGGAAACCAGAAAATCGCAGCGCTTGCGCACCAGATCGTGCAAGCCTTTGCCCTCAGCGCCCAGCACGACTGCGCAATCCATCTTGTAATCGACAGCGTCGTACGATTGCGCTCCGCGCTCATCGAGTCCGACAATCCACAAGCCCTTAGTCTTCAGCTCTTCGAGCGTTCGCGAAATGTTGGTGACTTTTGCAACCGGCAGATGCTCGCTTGCGCCGGCAGAGGCTTTCGCAACGGTTCCCGTAACTCCTGCGGCGCGGCGTTCGGGAATCAGCACGCCGTTCGCTCCGCAAGCGTCGGCTGTACGCAGGATCGCTCCGAGATTGTGCGGATCCTCAACCCCGTCGAGCACCACTATCAACGAGTAGTCGCCTCGTTTGGCTGCAATCACGTCGTCTAAGTCCGCGTATTGCTTTGATGAGGTCACAGCAACCACGCCCTGGTGACTGCCGCTCGAGGCCAAGCGGTCGAGTTCGACGCGGGGCAAGAAGCGCACCGCAATGCTGTTACTCCGGCATTCCTCGATCAATCGCTGCAGGCGGATGTCGTGCCGTTCCTTGGCGACTCCTACCCATTCGAATGCGCGACCGCGCGCCTTCAACGCCTCCATAACAGTGTTGATGCCGAAAATCACATTCATGAAGGCTCTAGTGTGGCACAGCCGGCTGGGGTGTGCGAAACCAGCCACAGGCGAGCCGCCCGTGCTACATCGGCTATACTTTTCGTAGAGAAACTATGTCGCTTTCCGCGGTAATTGTTGATGATGAGCAGCTCGCGCGCGACGAACTCGCTTATCTGCTGAAGAATATCGGCGACGTGGACGTGGTCGCTCAGGGAAAGAACGGTCTCGAAGCTGTGAATCTGATCCGCGAACACAATCCTGATCTGGTCTTCCTCGACGTGCAGATGCCCGGCCTCGACGGCTTCGGTGTCATCAAGAAGCTGATCGACAAGAAAATCGCGCTGCCCAAAATCGTCTTCTCCACCGCATTCGACCAGTACGCGGTGCGCGCGTTCGAAGTCAATGCAGTCGATTATCTTCTGAAGCCCCTGGATCGGAAGCGCGTAATGCAAGCCGTGGAACGGGCACGGACCATGACCGAAGCCTCGAACTCTTCATCCGACAAGCTCGACACACTGATGAAGATGGTCGAGTCGCAGAAGCCGCAGACTACGCGGAAGATTCTCCTGAAGGCTGCGGGGCGATTGTTTCTGGTGAGCGAGAGGGATATCTGCTTCGCGACCATCGAAGATGGCGTCATCACGGTAGTGACTGGCGGCCCAAGTGGGATGGAAGGACAGTCGAACTGCCGTACGCTCGAGGAACTCCTCGACAGCCTGGACGAGAACCTGTTCTGGCGCGCGCACCGGTCGTATCTGGTGAACACCAACCGCATTCGCGAAGTGGTGCCCTGGTTTAAGAGTTCTTATCAATTGCGGATGGATGACAAGAAGCAGACGGAGATTCCGGTTAGCCGGGCGCAGACGAAGAGGCTGCGAGAACTATTCGGGTTGTAGCCGGCTACCCCTCTCCGACTGCATCCTGCATTTCCCTGACAAAAAGCTTTTAACCGCAGAGATCGCAGAGAATTCGCCGAGTACGCGGAGAACTGCATACGAATCTCATGTGCGCTTCAGGTTTTTCTCGGCGCTCTCTGCGCTTTTCCCGGCGAACTCTGCGGTTAAAGGCTTTTCGCCATCCGAGCGACGCGAACTAGACTGCCAATGCTTCGAGTGCCGGTCGATTGGTGATCACAAGGGTCGATCCTTCAATTCTGATCATTTCCTTTTTCCGAAGGTCACTTAGCAGTCGTGTCACCGTTTCGCGCGATGCTCCGATTCTTTGCGCCATCTCTTCATGGGTGACCGGCGTCTGAATGCGTACCTCCCGCGTTTCACCCTCGCGGCCGACCCAGGAGAGTAACAATCGCGCCAGCTTGCCTGAAGACGATCGTGTCAGCACCAGTTCGTGGATCTCGCGATAGGCGTCTTGAAATTCGCGGCTTACGGCAAGAGCGGAACGGAGTCCCAGTTCTCCGCTCCGCTCGATCAGCCGCAGTAACCCTTCCCGCTCAACGAAGTTGACCAGGCAGGGGCCTAACGTCTCGGCCGCAATCTCGTAAGTCTGTCCCGAAATCATGGCTGCTAACCCGATAACATCGCCAGGTTCGGCTGTCCTGAGGATGATGACTTTGCCTTCTTTTGAAGTGGTTGTGATCTTCACCTTGCCGGAGCAGAGCACGAAAGCGCCACGCGGCATCTGACCTTCGACGAAGAGAACGGCGCCACCCGGATAGCTGGTGATATTGCTGAAGGATTCGAAGGACCGCAGCAGGTCGCCTGACAACTGACAGAAAAAGCCTTCCTTTCTCAGAGTGCATGTCGTGCAGTTCTCGACCATTTCGAGTCCGTATGGTGTTTGCATGTTGTCCCCTTTTGCTGTCCCTTCATCCGGCTGCTCGTTTCTACGCGCGAGCTGAGTCAATCCGCTGCGAATGCGCCTCAGGTCTCGCACTAGCAGCCGGCCATTCTCGGTTCCGGCTAACAACTCCGCCGCCAGGGCGCGAGTTCCTTTGTCGGTGGAACGCATGGCCTCAACCAGCTCCCAGCCACCAGCGGTTTCCGCCCGGTTGTGCCAGTTCAAGCCACAATAGAGAAGGAACAACGGGTCAGGTATGGCGGGCTTGGCTTTAGAACGTGAAGTCGAAAGCTTGTGAACCGGTAGAAAGCTGCCACGGCCTACGGACCGGCAAGCTTTCTTGGCCCGTATGCCTCCAGGCAAAAAGAAGGGTCCCGGTATGTGATGGGCCGGAATCGGCCCTAATGCTTCTCGAAATGGCACGCCCCACCGCCAGAACTCAACGCGTAGTGAACCATTTTGGCAACTCGAATACCAAACTGATCCGTAGACGTAAGTACATGGGAACTAAGGAGGGTAATGCGCAGAACCTACAATTTCGGCACAACCGATCTGCCGAGGGAACGGCACACTGCCGAGCCGTCGGCATCAAGCTGCTGGGAAGAAAAAACGTTCACTTCACAACGAAGTTAACAGCTGAGCCGGCAACTACTTTCGTCCCTGCAGAAGGCTCTTGCGAAACGATAATGGAAGCCGCAGAAGGGGTGGCTGGAATCAGCGGGCCAGGCGCACTCTCTTCCGCGGGCGCGGGCCCAGCTTCCTGGGACGGCGGTGAGGCCGCCATTGCTACCCGTCCAACCGAAAAACCCGCATCATGAAGCGTGTTTGTCACCGTACCAAGCACTTGCCCAGTAAAGTTGGGCATCACAAAGGCCGCGGATGGATCTCCCTGCCCAACCAAAAAGCTGACCTTCGGCGACGAGACATTCGTAGAGTTGGCCGACGGATCCTGAGCGACCACCTCGTTTGCGGTCGAGCCCGGTAGTGACGTTCGCGCGACGGCTTCGACTTCGATTCCGCGTTGCGCGAGAGTCAAGCTCGCGGCCCTCTCGCTGCTCCCAATCAACTGTGGAATCGTTACTCTCTGTGGCCCGAGGCTGAGAGCGAGCCTCACTTCCCATCCGCGCCGCACCACAGCGCCAGGCGCAGGCACTTGAGAGAGCACCTTACCCTCTGTTACGGTGGCGCTGTAATAGCTGCGCTCGACGGCAATTGCGAGACCCGCACGGTCTGCAAGCGGTCGTGCTTCCGCGGGGGTTTTACCGTGCAGATCGGGTACGCTCACTTCGCGCCCGTGGATCGCCAGCCGCATCGCGGTAAGCGCCGAAATCAGCGCCACAATCAACAGCGCCAACGCTTGCAGGGAATGGCGCATCAGTTTGCGCATGCGCCCGATTATAATCGGCGGTTTCACCACTCTCTAGATGAGCGGCAGGAGGAAGTTGCGTGAGATTCATCGCCGGACTGATAGTTGGAATTCTGCTGGCCGCAGGAATTGCCTTTGGTTATTTTCTTTCTGGCTCCGCGCCGGTCGCAGTTGCGGATAAGACCATGCCGTTCGAGAAAATGCTTGCTAACGGCGCACTGCACGCCCGAATGGAGAAAGAGATGCCGAAGAATGTCCCGATCGCGGCCGACGAGCCGGCGTTCCTGGAAGGTGCAAAAATTTATTTGCGGGATTGCGCAGTTTGCCATGGTTTACCCAATGTGGAACAAGGTCCGATCGCAAAAGGAATGTTCCCCAAGCCGCCGCAATTGTTCCACGGCAAGGGCGTGACTGACGACGAACCCGGCGAGTCCTACTGGAAAGTCGCAAACGGAATTCGCCTCACCGGCATGCCGGCCTTCAAGAACAGTTTGAGCGAAACGGAGATGTGGCAGGTCAGCTTGCTACTGGCAAACGCCAACAAGATTTCGGACGCGGTGAAGCTGGAATTGAAGCCGCCTGACAGCGCGCCGAGTCAGATGACTGCGCCGCCGCGCGCTAAGACCCACTGACTACCGATTCCAGGCTGCGGGAATCGGATGATGTGCCTCGTACGCATCAATCGCCGCCGCGTGCTGAAGGGTGAGGCCGATGTCGTCGAGTCCTTCCAGAAGGCAGTGGCGGGTGAATTCATCGATGGCGAACTGGGCCTTGAATCCGGCGCTGTCGTGAACAGCGCAAGTTTCCAGATCAACAGTAAGAGTGTAGTTCTCAATCTCCGAAGACCTGCGGGCGATTTCGGCAGTCTCATCTTCTCGCAGCACCACCGGCAGGACGCCATTCTTTACGCAATTGTTGGCAAAGATGTCGGCGAACGAAGGCGCGATCACGGCGCGAAAACCGAAATCCGCCAGTGCCCATACCGCGTGCTCGCGCGAAGAACCGCAGCCGAAGTTTTTGTCGGCGACAAGAATGCTGCCGCCGGAATACTTTGGTTGATTGAGAACGAAATCAGGATTGGGCAAGCCCTCGGGCGATTTCCGCCAATCGTTGAAGAGAAATTCACCAAAACCTGTGCGCTCGATGCGCTTCAAAAACTGCTTGGGGATGATTTGGTCAGTGTCAATGTTTGCGCGGTAGATCGGGGCGACACGCCCGCGATGGATGGTGAATGGCTTCATTTGTAACCCTTCATCTCTTGTAAAAGAGAGCGCTTCACGGCTAATGCCTCATCTCCCCAAACATGGAATGCTCCCAACGATTTATGATTTTCATCATGGAAGACAACGTCGTAAACGATAGGATTCATCCAGCCGAACACACGAATAACTGTTCCTTCCGCCCCTACGGGTACATCGGCTCCCGGTAAAGGTTTTTCGAGCGTGACAAGATCGAAATTGTGAAACATTGCTGTTTACTGAAATTTCCAGTTCCTGATATCCGTGAAATGGCCTTCTATCGCCGCTGCGGCTGCCATCATAGGGCTTACAAGGTGCGTGCGCCCGCCTCGGCCCTGACGTCCTTCAAAATTGCGGTTGCTGGTTGACGCGCAACGCTCGCCGGGTTTCAAAATATCCGGGTTCATGCCTAAGCACATTGAGCATCCTGACTCGCGCCACTCGAAACCGGCATCCGTAAAAATCTTGTCGAGACCTTCCTGCTCGGCCGCGTGCTTCACCTGCTGCGACCCAGGCACGACCATCGCGCGGACGCCCGCTGCGACCTTATGTCCCTGAGCGACGCGCGCTGCGGCACGCAAATCTTCAATTCGCGAGTTCGTACAGGAGCCGATGAACACCCGGTCCACGCGAATCTGCTCCATCGGGGTTCCGGGATCGAGTCCCATGTACTCGAGCATGCGTTGTGCGTTCGCACGATCCGACCCATTCGCCGGCAGATCGGGGACGCGGGCGGTGACCGCGACTACCATGCCCGGATTCGTTCCCCAGGTCACGAAGGGAGCGAGTTCGTCCGCATTCAGTTCGACAACTTCGTCGTACTTGGCGCCAGGATCGGAGGGGAGCGCTCGCCATCGCTCCACAGCAGCGTCCCACTCCGCGCCTCCCGGAGCAAACTTGCGGCCCTGGATGTAGGCGGTTGTGGTTTCGTCAGGAGCCACCATGCCGGCGCGAGCGCCTGCCTCGATGCTCATGTTGCAAAGCGTCATGCGGCCTTCCATCGAAAGCGCGCGTACTGCTTCGCCGCCGTACTCAATCACATGACCGGTTGCGCCGTCGGTCCCGATCCTGCCGATGATTCCGAGCGCGATATCTTTCGCCGAGACACCATCGCCGAGTTTGCCGTCGACTCGAATCAGCATCGTCTTCGGTTTGCGCTGCGGCAGCGTTTGCGTGGCGAGAACGTGCTCGACTTCCGAAGTGCCGATGCCGAATGCCAGGGCGCCGAAGGCGCCATGCGTGCTGGTGTGGCTGTCACCGCAGACGATGGTCATGCCTGGCTGGGTGAATCCCAGTTCGGGGCCGATCACGTGAACGATGCCCTGTTCGGGAGAGTCGATATCGAACAGGGGTACGCCGAACTCGCGGCAATTTTTCTGCAGCGTTTCGATCTGTTTTTTTGCGATGGGATCGAAGATAGGCGTCCCACGTGGCTCGGTCGGGACGTTGTGGTCAACGGTCGCAACGGTACGGCGCGGCTCGCGCAGCTTGCGTCCGGCGGCACGCAGCCCGTCGAAGGCCTGCGGGGACGTGACCTCGTGGACAAGATGCAGATCGACGTACAACAAGGCTGGCTGGCCTTCTGGCGTGGCGACGACGTGCTCGTCCCAGATTTTCTCGAAAAGAGTGCGTAGCATTTCCAGCTCTAGTTTATCAATAAGAATGCTGGATTCGAGGTGCGGAGGAGTCGCTGGATGCGACCAGGCCCGTCACGTCATTTGTTTAGCCTTGCAAGGACGGTACGCGAAGTGCTTGCAGAGGCGGTGAATCAAGCATTTGTTTAGATCGAGAACAGTATTTGAATGCTTGCTTTTTTCGTGAACCTAGTTTCGAATCAAGAGCAAGCTGGTGTGATCGACATTCCCGTTCACAACTAATTCAGTTTTGATCGTTGACCATTTCGCATTGCCAGAATCAGCATCGGTATTAACATCTGAGAGCGCCCAATACCTGCCTGGCAGTACTCTTGGAAACACAAAGGCGCCATTCTGCGCGACATCTTCCCCGTACACAGGCCCTTGAAATGGTTGATCGGAGCTGATCAAGATAATTTTCAGATTTGCCGGCAACGGTGAGTTATCTGAAAGTGAGACCACACCCGAAACGGAAAAGGTTTCTTGCACAGGAATTTTGAAGATTACGTCCGAAACAATCTCTCCGGGATTGACAGTAATCTCCGTAGCATCGGCCGCTTGCACTGTCCCGGGATAGTACACATATGACGTGATGTCATCGTCCCCAAGCGTATCCGTAAAAATCAAACGATATATTCCGGGGTCGACGTCAGCGCAAAACTTCCCTTTCTCATCGGGTTCGGCTTCGTCGTTCGGTATCGGGGACACGCTGGCATGCCGGACGAATTGAATCCTTGGGTCGTCATCCGCCGCGGGCTGAGTGTCACGCACAATCCGGCCACAAAGCCTTCCACTATGGAAATGCTGCACGTCCCTCGGACCGTCAGGGCTAAGAGATTCCCCTCTCAGGTATGCGAGATTAGGTCCACTCTCCTCGATGGGAGCTGTCGCTGTACAAATTCCCGTCGAAAGTTGCCCATTTTCGTTCTTGTAGGCGTAAACGAGATAGCGCCGTTTCAACTCAAACTGGAAGCCGCAGTCGCCGCCACCCAAACCTGTTTGAAGCTGCACGGTCCGTTTCTGAACACCCTTATAGAAATGTGTATCGGTGAAGGTCACGGACATGATTGGCGGGTATTCCTCTAGACTGGCCGGCAGAATACTTCCCACAGCTGCATCCAGCAAGGGCGACTTCATCCTTGCACTTTGGACGCTGCCCTCGAATATCGTGTCCATCCCAGAGTTTTTCAATTCTGCCAGTTTCTGCGGGTTGGTGTCGGGCGGCAGTTGTTTGCAACTACACCCGAAAGCCTGATTTGCAGCCACTCCGAGTCCCATGAAAATCAGGGCGGTGAAATACAACAACAGCTTCATGTTCCGTATGCTGACTCAACTCCACACGTTTCCGCAAGAGTATCTTGGAAGTCCG
>Ga0310813_10000623_pt1 | contig 21924 bp, 17 predicted proteins | sample YN3metagenome_FD_203086 | JGI IMG/M metagenome (GOLD analysis project Ga0310813, IMG submission 203086) | Soil microbial communities from experimental microcosm in Duke University, North Carolina, United States - YN3 | ecosystem: Engineered > Artificial ecosystem > Soil microcosm > Unclassified...
CAGATCGTTGCAGAATGAAGCGTGCCGGTCAGTGCTCGCGCACCAGCGGCAAAATAACCAGCGCGCCGACGATACTGGCAATCACGATAACCAGCAGTCCCGCATGAAAGCTGCCGGTGTGGCCGACGATCCAGCCGATCAGCACCGGCGCGCACGCGCCCACCAGATTGCCGATGCCGTTCTGCACGCCGATACCCGACGCGATCACCGAACCCGGCAGCACCTCCATCGACAGCGCATACTGCGACGGCAGACCGAGGCCCCAGCAGCCCGCGCTCAGCGCGATCACCACCGCGGCGACGTGCGGATCGTCGACCACGGTGCCGACGTACAGCAGGCAGCCTGCACCGAACAGCCCGATCGCACACAGCAGCGCCTTCTTGCCGAGCCGGTCCGACAGCCAGCCGGAAGTCATTTCGGCGATGAACATCAGCACGAACGGCAGCGACGAATAGACGCCCATTTCGCGCAGATTGAAATGGCGCGAGCGTTCGAGGTAGGTCGGCAGCCAGCTGTTGAGACCCCACAGGTACATCAGCAGTCCGCAGCCGTACAACGTCACGAGCCAGAACTTGTAGTTCTTCAGAAACAGCGCGGGGCTGGCTTTCTGCTTCGGGCCCGACACGGGCTCCGGCGGCATCAGATGCTTGCGCTCGCGCGTGACGGTGAAGATCAGCGGCGCCATAATGAAACAGCTGAGCGCACCGAATACATAAAACGACGCACGCCAGCCGTAGCTGTGCACCAGCCACAGCGACAGCGGGAAGCCGATCGCCGAACCGATCGGGCTGCCGACCATCCACACCGCATTGGCCCGGCCGCGTTCGCGTTCGGGAAACCAGCGGTGCACGAGTTTCGAAATCAGCGAGAATTGCGGGCCTTCCGTGACGCCGAGTGCAACGCGCGCCACCATCATCGTCGCAAATGAGCTCGATGCGCCCATCCATGCCATCAACCCACCCCACAGCGCCGTGGCGATGCCGAGCGTGCGGCTCGGCCCGAACAGGTCGCCGACGAAGCCGAGCAGCAGCGACGAAATGCCGTACATGAACAGGAACGCGGTCATCAGCAGGCCGAGCCGCGCGGGATCGAAACCGGTGCCGATGCTCGTATAGAAATCGGGATTCGTGAACAGCACCGCCACGCTGATGCGATCGAAGAAGCCGACCACCACGGCGCCGAACAGCACCAGCACCACCACCCAGCGCCAACGCTGCGCAAGCGCGCTCCGTGGGAGCGCCACACTCTCTGCCATATTCGCCATCGACCAGTTTCCTCGCGGGGGCGCGGTGTTGCCGCGCGGCTTCTGCATTTCAAAATAACGACCGGCAGCGGCTCACCGCCGTGCGCGAAATCTCATCGTCATTTGAAATATATTATCGTCACACAATCGGTGGCAAGTAAACAAAAAAGAACGCGCTGGGGTGGGGGCTGAAGATGGAGGGAGGCCGTCGGATAACGTAGCTTCGCAGCGCGAACGACGGCGAGGCGGTACGTATGAGGCAATAAGGATAGCGTTTCAAAAAAGCGTGTGCACGGCGATGCGATTGCAATATGGCGGCCGGCAGCGCGACGAAACGGGCTGCGGTGCTGCGTTGCATGGCCGGCGAGCGGCACGCCGATGACGCGATGCGATGCTACGCGACGCGCGGGCAGAGGGTTGGCAGGTTACCGGGGGGAGGGCAGCTGGGCGACAGGGATCGGCCCGCACGGCAAGCGTCGGCGGGCGCGTGTGGACTCAGTGGTTGCGAAATGAAATGAAGCGGCGCGTGTAAAAAAAGCGCTCAGGAAGCCCGGCGCCGCGCGGCCGGGCGCGCCCGCGGCGCGACCGCCACGGCCGCTTTCTGCGCGCGGCGCGGCGACGCCGCGCGCTCCGGCAATCTGGCTTCGCCGCCGGCGCGCGGCGTGCTGCCCGTGGCCCGCGCAAAATCGAGCCGGCCGCCGAGCGCGGAACGTTCGAGCACTTGCTGCATGCGGTCCCATGCGCCGGCGTCTTGCCAGTTGCGCAGCCGGCGCCAGCAACTGATGCCGGATCCGCAGCCCAGTTCCGCCGGCAGCTCGTTCCAGTGAATCCGGTTCGCCAGCACGAACAGAATGCCGTTCATTGCCTGCCGGTCCGATACCGGCTTGCGGCCCGGATATTGATAGCGGCGCGGCTTGGCGGGCGGCAGCAAAGGTTCGAGCTGCGCCCACAACGTATCGTCGATCAGCGGTTTGCCGGCTTTCGCGGCAGTGCCGCGCACGGCGCGCGGCGCGGCGGCGGCCGGGGCGTTGCCGCCTGCGGCAGACATGTCGCGCTTTTTTTCATGCCTGTTGGCGCCATCGCCTGCGTCGCGACCATTGCCGGCGTCATCGCCCAGTGCCAATTGCGCCGCATCGCGCGCCGCCATCACGTGCGCTTCGGCAGCGCTGCGCGCGGCATCGGCGTCGCGTTTGCTGACCGCGTTCAGGATCCGGCGCATTTCGGCAAGACTGTGTCGGGAGCGGCCGGGATTGGCCATCGACTTGGCGCGCAGCACGTTGATGCGCGCCAGCAGCGAGCCGAGCACCTCGTGGATCACCAGGTTGCCGCAGCCGTTCAGAATGACTTCATAGAACTCGCTGGTCGAGCGCACCCGGTCGACCGCGGATTCGTTTTTCACCGCGGCCTCGAAGCTGCGCAGCGTGCGCTCGAGGTCGGCGATCTGCGCGGGGCTCGCGAGCGTCGCGAACAGCGCGGCCGCTTCGCCTTCCAGCAGCTTGCGCACGTGGTAGATCTGGTCTGCCTCGCTGCGCGAGATGATCGCGACCGACGGGCCGCGGTTCGGCACATTGGTGACGAGCCGCTCGGATTCCAGCCTGCGCAGCGCCTCGCGGACCGTCGTACGGCTTACGCCGATGCGCTCGCACAGCGTCAGTTCGACCAGCCGTTCGCCGGGCGCGAAATGGCCTTGCATGATCGCTTCGCGAAGTTTCAGCGTGGTTTGCAGCAGTACAGTCTGAGGGGTGACCTTGATATCCACGAGTTCCGCCTGATTCGGTTTGTTGCGCGTCGTCCGCGTTGCTCACGCCGATCGTTGTTGTGTGTTTCGCGTGCGATGCGCGTCGGCGCGGCGCCGCGCGCGTGCACCGCCAGCGGCGCCGCGCACGGCCGCGCGATACGTGGCTGCACGTCATGCGACTGTACCACAATCGTGTTTCAAAAAGGAGGGCGCAGGCGACAGCGGGCGCCGGCCGCATCGCGCGGCGCGGGCCCGCAAGGGGAGGCGGTGCTTTAGACGGCGGGCGGCGTAAACCGGGTACCGAGGCGGTTGAATACCACGTAGTGGCCTTTGAACCAGCTTTCGGCGGCAAGCTTCGCGCGCCAAGGCGACGCGCGCGCTTCTTCGCGTTCCGGCGCCGACAGTGCATCGGTCGATGCCAGATAGTGCAGCGCGAGGTGGGTGTACTTGCCGGGTTCGCCGTCGACGATTTCAAAACGACGCACCATCAGCCAGTCGGCGCATTTCATCAGCGTCGGGATGTGATCTTCCGCGTACCAGCGGTCGAATTCATCTGCGCGCTCGGCCGGCACCTCGAAGAACACCGCGTACAGCACCGGCGCGTCGATGGTTGCAGAGCCGGCCTTTTCCCAGCGTCCGCATTCTTCGCCGATATAGCGGGTAAAGCCGCTGACGTCGCGGAGCATGCGGCGCGTGCGCTCGCTTGGCGAGCCCTTGATGGTCTTGTACTCGGGCGTCGCCAGCGCGCCCGCAGTTTCCATTTCGTAAACCGCCAGGTAGGCCGGGCCCTCGTTGGCCCGGTAGCGCTGCGCACCGGTGAAACCGGGCGCGCGCATCCGCACCGGAATGTGCTCGGTGTTGTACCAGTCGTTGAAATCCGCTTCCCATTCGGGTTGCGGAGTCATTTCAGAAAAAAGCACGGCTTTTTTTGGCATGGTTGACTCGCTGTTGTCGGATCCATTTTGCTAACGGGTATTGACGTCATTGTACGACAATCGTAGAGTTTCGCAAATTGCAGTACCCGTAGCAGCAGTACCCCGACACCCGGGCCGGCTTGCCGGCCCTCCTGGAGCCAGTATGAATTTGCAGATCAGAGCGTTTCACACCCTTGTCGAAGATCATCTCGTGCCGTCCGGGCACGATACCGAAGCGCCGCTGCGCAAGGTCGCCGTGGTGGCGCTCGTAAAGAACCCGTGTGCGGGCCGCCACGTGGACGATCTTTCTGAAATGATCGACGCGAGCGGCATGCTCGGCGAGCAGCTCGCGAAGCTGGCGACGGATGCGATGCATCCGTACCCGGTGCAGAGCTACGGCAAGGCCGGCATCGTCGGCACGGACGGCGAGCAGGAGCATGCGAACGCACTGCTGACCACCGTGTTCGCAGAGCCGCTGCGCAAGGCGCTCGGCGGCGGCAAGGCGTGGATTTCGTCGTACACGAAGGTGGCGACGAGCGGCTCGTCGATCGACGTGCCGCTCGCGCACAAGGACGCGCTGTACGTGCGCTCGCACTACGACGGCATGACCGTCACGGTGCCGCACGGCCCACTGCCGGATGAAGTGGCCGTGATCTTCTGCGTGGCCAACCGCGGCCGCCTCGGCGCCAGGGTAGGGGGACTGAAGGTCGACGAAATCAAGGGCGAGGACGGCCTCGTCTGAGTCTGAAACACCTGACTCCCGAACGGAGGGAATACGCATGAAGACGGCAATAGTGAATCTGGCGACGATTGTCAGCGGCGAATGGCGCGAGCCGTTCGTGCGCGGCGACGGCATTCTGATGGACGAAGGCAAGATTGCCAAAATCGGCACGCTGTCCGACGCGGATCTGAAAGACTGCGACGTCGTGATCGATGCGGATGGCGCGACGGCGATTCCGGGCCTGATCGATTCGCAGATCCACAACACGTTCGGCGATTACACGCCGCGTCAAAAGACGGTCGGCTTTCTCGAAAGCTATCTGCATGGCGGCACCACCACGTCGATCAGCGCGTCCGAGGTGCACGTGCCGGGCCGGCCGACCGATCCGCAGGGTGTAAAGGCGCTCGCGGTCGCCGCGCAGCGTTGCTTCGAACACTATCGGCCGGGCGGCATGCGGGTGTTCGCCGGTTCGATCATTCTCGAACCGGGCCTCGTCGAGGACGATCTGCGCGATATCGCGGCGCAGGGCGTATGGCTGGCGAAAGCCGGCTTCGGCGCGGTGAAGACGCCGTACGACTACGCACCGATGATCGGCTGGGCCAGAAAGCACGGCATGATCACGACGGTGCACACCGGCGGTTCGTCGATTCCCGGCTCGTCGGGCATCTGGGCCGACCATCTGCTCGCGATGAAGCCGCACGTATCGTTCCATATCAACGGTGGGCCGGTGGCGATGCCCGACGTCGATTTCGGCCGCATTCTGCACGAGAGCGATATCGCGATGCAGGTCTGCACGGCCGGCAATCTGCGCACGTTGCTGAAGATCGCCGATATGGCCGTCGATGCCGATCAGTTCGACCGCTATCTGATTGCCACCGATACGCCGACCGGTAGCGGCATCATGCCGTTGGGCATGATGTACACGATCACGCATCTGGCGAGCCTCGGGCGCCGCATGCCGCCGGAAATGGCGATCTGCGCAGCCACCGGCAACAACGCGCGCACCTACGGCATCAACTCGGGCTTTCTGCAGGTCGGCCGCGACGCGGATGTGGTGATTCTCGATGCGTGTGTTGGCGGCACGCAGCGCACCGCGCTCGACGCGCTGGCGAATGGCGACATCGCCGCGGTTGCGGGCGTCGTGACCGACGGCGTGCCGCGCTTCGTCGGACGCAGCCGCAATACGCCGGCTTCGGAAAAGACCGTGCGGGTTGCGGTGTCGCGCGTGATGCAGGACTTCGCCACGCCCCGACACTAAGGCAGACACTAGAGCAAGAAATTCAATGACACAGCAGAGAATCATCGTCGTCGGCGGCGGCCCGGTTGGCGTCGTCACGGCGCTCGCATGCGCGCAGCGCGGTTTCGCGGTCACGCTGCTCGAAGCGCAGACCGAAGTCGATCGCAGTCCGCGCGCCGCCACCACGCATCCGTCGACGCTCGAAATGATCGCGAGCGTCGGCTTGATCGACGAGTTCGTGAAGGTCGGGCTGGTGGCCCGCTATTTCGACTTCTGGGACCAGACGTCGCACCGGCTCGTTGCGCGTTTCGATCACGACGTGCTGCGCGACGATACGGCATATCCGTTTGTCGTACAGACCGAACAGCACAAGCTGGTCGACATCGGCCTGCGCAAGCTCGCGCAGTATCCGGACGTCGAGGTGCGCTTCGGCGCTGCCGTGACCGCGCTCGAACAGGACGAACAGGGCGTGACGGTCAGCATCGAAAGCCGCGACGGCGGCGCGGAAAAGTTGCGCGGCACCTTCGTGGCGGGTGCCGACGGCGGCCGCAGCACGGTGCGCAAGCTGCTCAACATCGAGTTCGAGGGCTATACGTGGCCCGAGCGCTTTCTGGTGCTGACCACGTCGTTCGATTTCGAAAAGGCGATGGGGTGTTCGTTTCGCAGCTATCTGGCCGATCCGGTCGAGTGGGGCAATCTGTTCAAGATCGCCGGCGACGATCTGAAAGGCCGCTGGCGTGCCGTGTTCCCCGCGCCCGTCGACGTCGACGACGACACGGTGATGAGCGATACCGAAGCGCAACGCCGGCTCAACCGGATCGTCGATCTCGGCGGCGCGCCGTACGAACTGTTGCACCGCAATCTGTACCGCGTGCATCAGCGCGTGGCCGCGTCGTTCCGCCAGCATCGCGTGTTTCTGGCCGGCGATGCCAGCCACGTGAACAATCCGATCGGCGGGCTGGGTCTGAACTGCGGGATTCACGATGCGCTGGAACTGGCGCAGACCTTCGCGGAATGTGCGAACGGCGACGCACGCGCGCCGGTGCTCGATCGTTACGAACGCCGCCGCCGCACGCTGAACGTCGAGTTCGTGCAGCAGCAGACCGTCGCGAACAAGAAGCGGCTCGAAGAGAAGGACCCGGAGCAACGCGCGAAACATCTGGACGAGCTGGCACAGACCGCTGCCGATACGGCGCGCCAGCGCGCGTTTCTGATGCGCACGTCATTGCTGCAAAGCGTGGCGCAGGGCAGGTCGATCGCGTAAGGGCGAGCTTGTTCCTATGTGCCTGCGCGGGTTTGGCCAGCGCAGCGAAAGGGCGATGCAGCGCAGGCTTGCATCGCCCTTTTTTGCGGTTGGTTGCTGATGCAGTCGCCAGTAGCAACGTGCGCGGATTACCCGATACGCTTGCCGGAGTCGGAGCCGCTTCGGCTCAATGCGTGCGCGCTTCGTTCGCGAACCAGCTGGCGACCGAAAACAGCGCCGCATCTTCTCCAGCCGCGCCGATAAACTGCAGCCCGAGCGGCAGATTTTCGTCGCTGAGCACGGGCAGCGTCAGCGCGGGCACGCCAAGAATCGAAGCCGGCACGGCGAACGCCGCATTGCCGGTGGACGCGAAACCGGCTGGCGCGGCGCCGCTCGCGCTGAGTGTCACGACGCCGTCGCAGCCGGCGACGAGTTCGGCGAATGCGGCACGCAACTGCGTGCGGCGCGCGAGCAACGCGATGTAGTCCTGCTGCGTCATCGCAGCCGCACGCGCAAGGCGCTTGAGCATCGTGTGGCTGAGCGCGCTGCGGTTGCGTTGCGCATAGCTCTCGAGCGGCCAGCGCGATTCCCACGCGATGATCGACTGCGTCAGTTCCAGCAGACCGTCGGCCAGCTGTCGTTCGAATTGTTCGACCTGGTCGGACTGCGCACGCGCGACGACGTCGACGCCGCGTTCGCGCAACCACGCGAGCGCCGCGTCGAGTGCCGCGCGCGCACCGGGCGTCGCGCTGTTCCAGCCGGCCGTTTCAATAAGAACGACGCGTTGCGGTGCGCGCGCCTGCGGTAGCAGGTCCGGCCCGGCGAGGCCCGGATAACCGGGATCGCCGCCCACTCGCGATGCAATCGCGCGCGCCGCGACCCACACGTCGTCGAGCGTCGCGCCGAGCACGCCCGCGCTGCTGTGGCTCAGCTGATCGTAAGTGCCGCCGCGGTTCAGCGCGCCATAGGTGGGCTTGAAGCCGACGCAGCCGCAATAGCTGGCCGGCCGGATCGTCGAGCCGACCACCTGGCTGCCGAGCGCGAGCGGCACGAAGCCGGCGCCGACCGCCGCGGCGGAGCCGGCGCTCGAGCCGCCCGGCGTGCGCTGCGGATCGTGCGGATTGGCCGTGCTCGCGAACATTTCGGTGGCCGCGAATTCAGTCGTGGTGGTCTTGCCGACGATGATCGCGCCCGCCTCGCGCAATGCCTGCACGGTCGCCGAATCGCGCTCGGTGCGAAAGCCGGTCCACATCGGCGAGCCCTGACCGGTCGGCAGGTCCGCCGTTTCGATGATGTCCTTGATGCCGACCGCGATGCCGTCGATCGGCGACAGCGGTGCGTTATCGAGCCAGCGTTGCGTCGCGCGTTGCGCATCGGCGCGGGCGCGTTCGACGGCGAGCGCGACGAACGCGCGCACCGCGGGCTCGCGCGCTTCGATACGCGCAAGCCCCGCTTCGAGCAGCGCGAGTGGGCTCGTCGTGCCGCGCCGGAACGCATCCGCGTGGCTGGTGTAAGAGGGGGCCGCCGGATAGGCGATCTTCGGGCTCTGCATGCGGAAATCCTCCGTGATGCGTTGCTTCGTTTCAGAATGAACGGCACATTTACGCGGCCTGGGTAGCCTGCCGGGTCGATGCAGCCGGGCGGCACAGCAGCCGGTACAGCACGACGATCGATGCGCCGCCGAGAATCACCGGCTGCGACACGATGGTCTGCAACAGCGTCGGCAGGTGCCGCAGCGCTTCCTGCGACACGAACAGCCCGCCGAAACCGAGAAACAGCGAGAAGCCGACCACCATCACGCGCCGCTCGTCGAGCCGGCTCGAAAAGATCAGCCGCGCGCCGTGCGAAAACACGCTGCCGAACAGCACAGTGGAAATGGCCGAGATGATCGGCCCCGGAATCAGCGCGAACATCAGGTCGATCTTGGCGAAACAGCCGAGCGCGACCAGCAGCACGCCGGTCGCGAACGTCACATAGCGCGAGCCGACCCGCGTGCTTTGCAGCAGCGACAGGTTGGTCGCATAGAACACGGTGCTGAAGCTGCCGAACACGGCCGCGAACACCGACGCGAACGCCATGGCGAACACGCCCTGCGAGACGCGGCCGACCGACAGCGGCTTGCCGATCCACGTGGCGATCAGCTCGTACATCGCGATCGACTGTACACCGGTCGGCAGCAGCGTGAGCAGAAAGATCAGCACGAACACCGGCCGCACGCCGAAACCGAACGCGAACGGTTGCGGCACCACCAGCAGCGGCGCCGCGCCGTCATAATGCAACGCCGCCGGGCTGCACGCGAAGTACACGGCGCTGCCGACCAGCAGCGAAATCAGCACGGCGCCGCGCCGCGCGAGCACATGGCGGCGCAGCATCAGCACCATCAGCACGACTACGGCGAGCGCGCCCGCCGCGATGTTCAGCACCGGATAGCCGGGCGAGGCCGGCTCGCCGATCCAGTGCGGCACCGTCGCGCCGGCGATCTGCACCATCGCCAGCACGATGATGACGCCGGACACCATCGGATCGAGAAAATAGCGCGACAGCAGGCCGATCAGGCTGACGCCGCGCACCGGCAACGCAAACAGACTCCAGATCAGCGACGCAGCGAAGAACGAACCGAACGCGGTGCCAAGATTGCTGCCCGGCAGGTGGCCGAGCACGATCAACGCGGAAAAGGTCGGCGCCCACGGTCCTTGCACCACCGGCAGACGCAACAGCAGCACCGACTGAAAGATCGTTGCAAGCCCGCACGTGATGAAACAGATGCCGTACAGATAGGCGATCTGCGCGATTTCCATATGAAATGCGCGGCCGAGGATGCCGGGGAAGATCATCATCGTCGTCATCACCGAGATGTTCTGCACCGACAGGAAGAAGCTTTGTGCGAGCGACACCTTGTCGTCGACACCGACGTCGAAGATGAATTCGCGGCCGGCCGGGGCGGCTTCAGTGCTCATCGCGATCTCCTTCGAGCGGCTGGTTCATCGCCACGTCGGCACGACGCTGGCGCATGAGGTCGTCGGCGAACGAAAAGTAGTCGCTGCGTGCGGCCGCCTGGGCCTGCGCTTCGAGGTGGGCGGGCCACGCGCCGAGATCGTAGCCGTGCCATGGCGCCTGCGGGGTCAGCGCGGGCAGACCGAGCCGTTCCCAGATGTGCCGCGCGTGCTCCATGAATTCGCGCTTCGGCAGTGCGACCGGCGCGAAGTCCTCCTTCAGCAGCGCGTTGATCAGCACCGACGCGCTGGCGCCGTCGTCACGCGGTCCGCGCGGGCCGTGCCCGGGGTCCTTGTGATCGAGCACCCGCAGATCGTGCTGCGGCTGGCAGCGATACGACATCGCCCAGAACAGCGCATCGGCGTTGGTGGGATCGATATCCTCGTCGATCGCGACAATCCATTTGCCGGCAAAGCGATGCAGCGTCGATGCGCCATACAGCGCGCGCCACACTTCGGTTTCGGGCACGCCGCGCTCGAACTGCACCGCGATCACGGCATACAGGCTCGTCAGCGGCTCGTGCATCGACACGCGTTTGACGCCGCGAATACCGAGCGCCGTGCGCAGATGGTTCAGAAATACCGGCTCCATTGCCACGCGGCGGATCACGCTCGATTCGCTCGGCGTCACCTGGCTGATGAACGACGTCAGAATCGGCGCATGCCGCCGCGTGATTGCGGTGACGTCCATAAACGCGTTGTATTCCTGCAGGTTCACGTAACCGTGCGATTCGCCGAACGGCGCTTCGGGTTCGAGCCATTCGGTGCTGATCAAGCCTTCGATCACGTATTCGGCTTCGGCGGGCACCAGCAGGTCGACGGTTTTCGCGCGCACCACGTCGATCGGCGCGCCGGCCAGCGCGCCGGCCACCGCCAGTTCGTCGACGCCTTCGGGCAGCTTTTGCACGGCCGTGTACGACACCGCCGGCGGACAGCCGACCACCACCGCGCACGGCATCGGTTCACCGCGCGCCTTGTATTTGAGCCAGTGCGAATAGATGCCGGCGCGCAGTTCGACCGACGGATTCATGCCGAGCCGGCGTGGCGCTTTCAGCTGGCCGCGATAGTTGCCGACGTTCTGCACGCCGGTGTCGGGATCTTTGGTGATGTAGTGGCCGGCGGACAGGTACGGCGCGTTGTCCCAGCCGGGCGTCGAGATCGGCACGGGCAAGCCGTCGAGTGCTGCGCCGGGCTCATCGAGCGCGGCGCCGAGCGTGACGACGTCGTGGCACGGCGCACGCTCGACGAGGTTCGGCGCGAGCGGCGCGGCGATCGCACGCACCCATGCGTCGCCGATCTGCTCGAGCGGTTTGCCGAAGCCGACGCGGTACACGTCGGGCGTTGCCGCGAGGCCGCCAACCAGCACCGCGCCGTTATAGCGCCGCCCGTGGCTGTCGACCGGTTGTGTGAACAGAAATGCCTTGCGCGCCGCTTCGGCGATGCCGCCGCGATATTGCCAGCGCACCAGCGGATGCATCTCGGTGTCCTTGTTGATCGGCTCGTCGACGACGCATAGCAGCCCGCGGCGAGCGAGTTCCAGCACGTGCGCGTGCAGATCGGGGTAGTGGCGTGGCGCCGCGCCGGGTGGGGGTGCGTAGCGGGTAAGTGCGTCGGGCAGCGGGGTATCGCCAGGCTGGTTCATATCGGTCTCGCGGAAAAGCCGGCGCCGCGACCGACGCCGGCGCGGCCGCCCGATGCGGCGGCACCGCGTCGGCGAACTGCCCGCGCCAGCAGGGGTTGAACGGAAATGAGCGGCACCGGCGCGCGCATCAGAACGAATGCACCATGCCGAGCACCGTGGCCAGCTGGTTGTGGCCCGGCAACACCGGAATGCCCGGGCCCTGGCCGCTGTTCGTCGTGAACGACGCAAGACTGCCGTTCTGGATGTACGACACGCCGCCGTAGACGCCGGTGCGCTTCGACAGCCGGTAGTCGTAGCGCATGCCGTACGACGTCGAATTGCCGTTGGAATCGTGTTGCAGCTTGTACTGGCCGTAACTGAGCATCAGCGTGCCGCGTAGTACGTTGGGCACTTGCGCCGACACTTCGTAATAGAAATTGTTCGGCGCAGCGAACGTGTTGGTGTTGGTGACGGTCACGTCGCCCGCGCCCCGGTGCAGCACGAACAGACCATCGAGCTTGAAGGGGCCGAAATCGTACGACACGCCGAACAGATCGTGCGTGCCGGTAGCGGTTGGTGAACTCGCAACCACGGTCTGCGATTTCGTGTACACCTGGCTCAGATAGTCCGCTTCCAGCGACAGTGAGCCGTTCGAGTAATACGCGCCGGCCGAGAACGTATTGCCCAGCGTGCGCGGCTGCGTCGGGTCGCCGTTCGCGCCGAAGCCCCACATCAACGAAAGCGTGAGCCCGTTCAGGTTCGGCGACGTATAGATGATCGAGTTGGGGATCTTGGTGGACGGGAAGAAATCGTAGTTGTTGGCCGCGTGGCCCCAGTCCCAATGGCCGAGATCGCCGGCCAGGAAGCGCAGCAGGCCCCACATTTCAGGGGTGTTGTTCAGGCCGGCCTGAAAGCGCCCGAACGGGCCCGACATACCGACCCACGCTTCCCGTCCAAAGAATTTGCCGGCTTGCGCGCTCTGGCCGTTCGCAACGTTGATGCCGCTTTCGAGGCGGAAATTCACATGCACGCCGCCGCCGATGTCCTCCGCGCCCTGAATGCCCCAGTTGGACGGAAATGCGTTGCTGCTGTCGATGCGTGTCGTGCTCTGACCGCCCGAGCGCGCGTACTGGATCGACGAATCGAGCACGCCGTACAACGTGACGCCGGTACTTTGTGCATGTGCTGCAAAGGAAGTGCCGCACAGGACTGCCACGCATGCATATTGTTTGACCTGATTTTTCATCGTTGAAATCTGAAGTTGACAACGCTGGTTCTGGAAGCTCGCGGGCAATACGACGCGACGCCGCCTTGCGCGGGCGGCGGTCTTTCCCCGATGTGATACGTCGTGTGGAGGTCTCGCGGCGGCAGACGGAGAGACGCGAAACGACGCGTCTTCCATCATTCTGAAATGCCGAAGAACCCCTCGTCGCACGGGACACCTTGCGTTCACGGCGCCGTGCGTTTCCGTTGACGTAGGGCAAATATATGATCGTCGTACAATGCGGACAAGTAAACAAAAATACCGGGCGACAGTTTTTTTGCGCTACGTAGCTCTTAATATGCGCAGATGATTGGTTTATCGTGTTTCAAAAAGAGGAATTGAAACGACGTAGACTGTGCCCGAGTAGGTTGTCGCGGTGCGCGCTGCACCAATCTGAAACGGGCACAGGGGGGCGCCCGGACCCGCTCAGCGGTCGGCTGGCGCGAGCGCGTCGCTGGCTGCGCGGCTGGCGCCGTCGATATGAATGCAGCGCACGTAGCCGTCGCCATGCGCGGCGCGCAGCGGCGGTGTCGCCTGCGAACAGGCGGAATCGGCGCGCGGGCAGCGCGCTGCGAAAGCGCAGCCGGGCGGCAACGCGCGCAGGTCTGGCGGACTGCCGGCGATGGTTTGCAGTTCGAGCTCGCGCGGCCGGCCCGCTACCGTCGAGGCGAGCATGGCCCGCGTGTAGGGATGTTGCGGCGCAAGCAGCACGTCGCGTGCGGCGCCATATTCGACGATCTGTCCCGCGTACATCACGGCGACCTTGTCGGCGATCTGCGCGGCCACGCCGAGATCGTGCGTGACGATCACGATGCTGGTGCCGAACTGCGCCTGCAGCTGCTTGAGCAGCACCAGCGTCTGGATCTGCACGGTCGCGTCGAGTGCCGTGGTGGGTTCGTCGGCCAGCAGCAGCCGCGGCCGGCACGACAGCGCGATGGCGATCATCGCGCGCTGCCGCAGACCGCCGGACAGTTCGTGCGGATAGGCGCGCAGTCGCCGTTGCGGCGACGGCACCCGCACGTGCTCGAGCAGCGCGAGTGCCTGCTCCTGCGCTTCTCGGCGCGTCACGCGCCGATGTCGGACGATGGTCTCGACGATCTGCTCGCCGATCGTATAGACCGGATCGAGCGCGGTCATCGGTTCCTGGAACACCATCGATACCGTTGCGCCGCGCAGCATCGACAGCTGCCGTTCGCTGAGCGCCAGCACGTCGGTGCCGTCGATCCGGATCGAGCCGCCGAGCCGTGTGCGGTCGGCCGGCAACAGCCGCATCAGCGCGCGCAGCGTCACGCTCTTGCCCGAGCCGGACTCGCCGATGATGCACAGCACCTCGCGCGCCCCGACACGCAGCGAAACGCCGTTGACCGCATGCACGGTCGCGTCGCGGCTGACGAAGCGTACGGTCAGGTCATCGACTGCGAGCACGGGCGCGCAAGCGGGAGTAGAGGCGGGGGCAGCAGCGGAAACAGAAGCGGCGTTCATGATCGAAGGAGGTCGGGTGGCCGGCGTGCGTCGCTCGCATCGCCGTCGGCGCGAAACGCGTGCGGCATACCCGCCGGCGGGTCGCCTGCGCGCGTATGGGCCGACGCGGCGTCATGCATGTGGCAGGCCACCGCGTGCAGCGGCGCGGCAAGCGCGTCGCCGAGCGACGGCACGCGTGTCGTGCACACGTGTTCCGCATACGGACAGCGCGGATGGAAGCGGCAGCCCGGCGGCGGATCGACCGGATTGGGCGGGTCGCCCGCAAGCGGCGCCTCGGCAATGCGGCGGCGCGGATCCGTATCGAGCTGACAGCCGAACAGCGCGCGCGTGTACGGATGCCCCGGATTGCGATACACGTCGTCAGCAGGACCGATTTCGACGATCTCGCCGAGATACATCACGAGCACGCGGTCGGATACGTAGCGCACCACATGCAGGTCGTGCGAGATAAACAGATAGGTCAGGTTCAACTGCGCTTTCAGCGCGCGCAACAGCATCAGCACCTGAGCTTCCACCGACTTGTCGAGCGCGGAGACGGCTTCGTCGAGAATCAGCAGGCGCGGGTTCAACGCGAGCGCGCGCGCGATGTTGACGCGCTGCTTCTGGCCGCCGGACAGCTCATGCGGATAGCGCGCGGCAAACAGCGCGGCGCGCAGCCCGACCTGCTCGAGCAGCGTATGCGCGGTCTGCCGCGCAGCGTCGCGCGTCGCGCCGTGCACGCGCATGCCGTACGCAATCGATTCGGCCACCGACATGCGCGGATTCAGCGACGCCGACGAGTCCTGAAACACCATCTGCACGTTTTTGCGCAGCTCGCCCAGCGTGAGGCCGGTGCGCTCGCCGACCGCTTCGCCGTCGAAGATCAGTTCGCCCGCATCGGGCTCGACGAGCCGCATCAGCAGCCGCGCGAGCGTCGATTTGCCGCAGCCCGACTCGCCGACCACGCCGAGCGTTTCGCCTTTGGCGATGCTGAACGACACGCCGTCGACCGCATGCACGTGCGCCATCGTACGGCCGAACAGGCCGCCGCGCACCGCGAAGCGCTTGCGCAGGCCGCGCGCGATCAACAGCGGCTGGCGCAGGCCGCCGCGGTCGCGCGGATCGGCTGCGGGTTCGCCGGCGAGCCGCGCAGCGCGGGCGTGGCTTGCGGCATTCGAACCATCGATATGCGACACAGGCGGACGCCTCCTCATGCGCGAATGTCCATGGCGTGCCGCAGCCCGTCACTGACCATGTTGAACGAGAACGACACGATGCAGATCGCGAGCCCCGGCAGCGCACACACCAGCGGCTGCAGATAGATTGCCTGGCGCAGGCCCGCGAGCATTTGCCCCCAGTCGGGAGTCGGCGGCTGCACGCCGAGCCCCAGAAACGACAGACCCGCGGCGAGCAGCACCGACACCGAAATCAGACTCGATGCGAACACGAATAACGCAGGCAGCACGTTGCCCAGCACGTGCGCCACGATCACCGACAGGCTCGATGCGCCGGTGGCCTGCGCCGCTTCGACGAAATCGAGCGCGCGCACCTGGGACGTCGCGGTTTCCGCGATCCGGCACAGCGACGGGATGAACACCAGCGTCAGCGCCAGCAGTCCGCTCGCCACGCCGCCGCCGATCGTGCCGGAGATCGCGACGGCCAGCAGCACCGACGGAAACGCGTAGAACACATCCATCGTGCGCATGATCGCCATGTTCAGCGCGCCGCCGTAAAAGCCCGCCAGCACGCCGAGCGTGCCGCCGATTGCGAGCGCCAGTGCGACCGGCGCCACGCCCATTGCCAGCGACATGCGCGCGCCGTACAGCAGCCGCGCGAACATGTCGCGGCCGAGGTCGTCGGTGCCGAGCAGATGGCCCTGCCAGCCTGGCGGCTTCAGGCGCCCGAGCAGGCCGGTCGCATACGGATCGTAGTGTGCGACGAGCGGCGCGCAGCACGCGGCGAGTACCGTCAGCACCAGTAGCGCGGCGAAGCTGAGCGTCACGTAGTCGTGCCGCAGGCGGCGCGCGATCGCGTGCAGGTAGCCGGGCGGCGCTACTGCGCGAAGCGCGGCGGACGGAAGGGCGGCGCTCATGGTGTCGGTTTCCTTATTGACGTTGCAGGCGCGGATCGGCGCAGGTCTGCAACACGTCGACCGCGAGGTTGATGAATACGAAAGTCAGCGCGAGGATCAGCACGGTACCTTGCAGCAACGGCACGTCGCGCGTCAGGATCGCCTTGCTGAGCAGAAAGCCGGTGCCGGGCCACGTGAAGATCGTTTCGATCAGGATCGAGCCGCCGGTCAGGTAGCCGAGTTGCAGGCCCATCACGGCCAGCACCTGCGGCAGCGCGTTGCGCAGCGCATGGCGCATCAGCGCGTGCGGCGCGAGCCCTTTGGCGCGCAGCACCTGCATGTAGTCCTGCGCCAGCGTGTCGGCCAGTGCCGCGCGCGTGCTGCGCATCACCACGCCGAGCGGCAGCAGGGCCATCGTCAGCATCGGCAGCACCGCGAAGCGCGCGTCGTGCCAGTCGAGCCAGCTGAAGGTCGCCGCGCCGCTGCCCATGCCGGTGGCCGGCAGCCAGCGTAGTTTGACGGCGAACACGATGATCAGCACGATGCCGAGCCAGTAGCTGGGCATGCTGATGCCGAGCGTCGATACGGCGGTTACTGCGCGCTCGAGGAAGCGGCCGCGATGCCACGCGGCGAGCATGCCGGCCAGCACGGCGAGCACGAACGCGATCAGCGCGGCCCCGGCTGCGAGGCTCGCCGTATTGGCCAGCGCGCCGGACACTTCGACCAGTACCGGCCGGCCGGTCTGCAGCGAGGTGCCGAAATCGCCGTGCAGCGCGCGCCACAGCCATTTGGCAAACTGCACCGGAACCGGCTGATCGAAGCCGTACAGCTGGCGGATCGTCGCGATGTCGGCGGCGCTCGCGTCCGGCGGGATCAGCGACGCAGCGGGATCCCCGGGCGCGAGATAGACGAGACAGAAACAGACGAGCGATACGCCGAGTGAGATCGGTATCGTGTACAGCACGCGTTTTGCGATGTAGATCCACATGACGTGTCGTTCCTGGTTGCGCGGTCAACGATCTCGATCCGGTCGGCTCGCTCAGCGGGCGGCGGCTAGCGCGACCGGTTCCCACACGTCGCAGTGACGTCCGGCACCGTAGGCCACGGTGACTGCCGGTGCGCGCGTGTCGAGCCGCTCGACGCTATCGTTTGCCGCGCTGTAGCGCGGCCACGCGGCGGCCGGCGTGCCGCTTGCGGCGAAGTTCGTCCAGTCCGCGACCATGCGCTGCGCGAGCGCTTGCTGTGCGGCGTCGAGCGGATGCGGGGTACCGGCGCCGCCGTGAAAATGCGGGAACAGGTACTGCAATTCCGCCGTGTGATAGGCCCGCATCGGGTAGCTGACCGCGCCGAAATAGGAGGGCGCGCTGCGGTCGTCGAACTGGTAGCCGTATACCGGCACGTAATTCGCCAGGTTGCGATCCAGATAGCGCGCGATGCAGATCTTCAGGTCCTGCGTCGCGGCGATTTCCGCTTCGCTCGGACTCGCATACGATGCGAGCGGGTAAGCGTCGCGCAGCGCCGCGCTATGCGATGCGCCGAAGCTTTGCAGGAAGCGCCGGTAGCCGTCGGCGTCAAGCGGCGCTGCGCCGGTCATCAGTTCGGGCAGGAAGAACGCCTGTTCGTCGGCGACCAGCCCGTTGACGACCGGCACACGATTGAACTCGCCGTGCTCGAAAGCCTGCTGCGCGGTGCGCGTGACGATGGCGCCGTCGACCACCGGGAAGTGCGTGCCGATGTAGCGGGCGATGCTCGCCTGATGCCGCAGAATCTGCCGCACGTCGAGCGCGCGTAGACACTGCGCGCTCTGATCGGCGCAGCCGGCCGATGCCGCGAACGCCGCGCCGGCCGCCAGCGCCTGCTGCGGCGTGTATGGCGCGATGCGCGTGCCGCTTTGCACGATCGCGCGCTGGAACAGGCCCGCGGCGGCCGGCGATGCGAGCTGCGCGAGCACGCTGGAGGCACCGCCCGACTGGCCGAAAATCGTCACCTTGCGCGGGTCGCCGCCGAATGCGGCGATGTTGTGCTGCACCCAATGCAGCGCCGCCTGCTGGTCCATCAGGCCATAGTTCGCATACGCGTGGCCTTCCGCGTCGAGCGCGGGCTGCGAAAGAAAGCCGAGCGCGCCGAGGCGGTAGTTCAGCGTGACGACGATCGCGCCGGCGCGTACCAGCGCGCTTGCGTCGTAGTCGTTGCTTTCGCCGCTGAAGAGGCCGCCGCCATGAATCCACACCATCACCGGTCGCGACGTCGCGCGATCGGTTGCGGCGCCGCGCGGTGCGAATACGTTCAGATACAGGCAGTCTTCCGCTTCGCTCGGCGAGGCAAATGCGCCGCGCGGCGACTGCGCGCAGGTGGGCGCGAAATGCGTTGCGTGCAGCACCGTTTGGGTGGGTTGCGGCGGCTGCGGCGGACGCCATCGGAGGTTGCCGACCGGTGGCGCGGCATACGGAATGCCGAGGTATTCGTCCATGTCGGCGCCGCGCAGGCCTTGTACCGGGCCGCCGCTCGTTGCGACCACGGCGCTCGCTTGCGTAGCGGGCGGCACGGCCGCAGTGCGCGGCATACCGGTGCCGCACGCGGCGAGTGTCAGGCACGCGAGCCAGGCCGCCGCCGTGTGCGATAGCCGGCGTGCCGCGGCGCGCGGCGCTAGGGAGGCGGCGTTGGCGCGTCGGCGGCGCGGGGCCACCTCGGGCCGCTGCACGCAGGTGTGCGGCAAGCGTGAAGCCAACCAGCGCGGCATGCTGCTCATACGCGCGTGCTCGCGCCCGTGCGCTTCGCGTTGTCGCGCAGGCAGCGCACCAGCAAGTCGGTGTCCATCACGTCGCCGAAGATCGCGTAGAACGCCGTGAGCGTCGCGTTATGCTCGTCGTCGGTGCCGGCTGCGGTGCCGTCGCTGATCATGATGGTCTTGTAGTTCAGCATCATCGCGTCGCGCGCGCTGGATTCGCAGCACGCGTTGGTTGTCGTGCCGGCGATCGCGACGGTGCGGATGCCGCGCGCCTGCAACAGCTCGTGGAGATTCGACGATCCCTGAATGAACGCGCTGTAGCGATACTTGAGCACGGTTTCGTCGCCGGGCTCGACGACGAGGTCGCGGTGCAACTGGTGACCGGGCGCGTCTTTCTGAAATGCCGCGGTACGCTTGGCCGCGCGCGCCGGATCGCCAGCGGATAACTCGTACCACTGCGACCAGTTCTTCTGTTCCGTCTCGTTGACGGTATTGCGGACCCACACCACGAGGCCGCCGGTTTCACGCACGGTCTGCGCGAGCCGGTTGAGGTTCGGCATGATCGTCAATGCCTGCGCGCACGGGTAAGCCGCGTATTCGTCGAGCAGAAAACCGTTCTGCATGTCGATCACGACGAGCGCGGTGCTGGTGGGATCGAGGTCGTCGTGGATATGTGCGCGGCCGCGCCGCCGTACGACGCGTTCGACGATGTGTTCGGGAATTTTCACTGGATGCATGATGGCTCTCGGTGGTGACGGTGGCCGCTGCGCCGACGACATGTGTGGCGGCGCAGCGGCGCGCCTCGCGCGATGCATACAACGCGGCGAATGCGTGGCTCCGAAAACGCCGCGGCTCAATGAACCACGATCGGCGTCAGGTCCTGGAACCAGCTCTGCGCTTCGACATAGCCGCTCAGATTCGGCGCCAGCGCGCGCGGGTTCAGATCGCTGACGATAAACAGGCGCGCGGCGTCGGCGACGTACAGCTGATGGATCTGCGTGAGCAGCGCCTGCTGCTGTTGAGCATCGAAAGTGGACAGCACGCGCTGGCCGAGCGCATCGATGCGCGCATCGCCAAGGCCTCCCCAGTTGGTGCCGTTCGGGGCCGCGTAGACCTTCTCCACCGCTTTGAGCAGGCTGAGCGGATCCATCACACCCATCGAGAAGTTGATCGCGTCGTACTTCGGATAGGCCGCCGCGCCTTTGACGAACACGTCGGTCATCGCATTCCAGTCGATCGTGTCGAACACGACCTTGAAGCCGGCCGCATCGAGTTGCGACTTGACCAGTTCGTTCATCGGCAGCGGCTGCATCTGCCCGGACCCCGACGGCGAAATCGCGACGTGGATCTCGCAGGGATAGCAGTGCGCGTCCTTCAGCAACGCGGTTGCCTTCGCCGGGTCGGTGTGGATTGCCGGCACGTTGCCGTAGGCCGCCTGGCTCGGCACGAGCGCGCCGTAACTCGGTTTCGCGAGGCCGCTCAGCAGCGCGACCATCGCGTCGCGATCGACGGCCAGATTCGCGGCCTCACGCACGCGCGCATCGGTGAAGGGCCCATGTTGCAGGTTGAACAGATACGGCCACGCATGCGGATAGACGTTCGTGACGACATGCATGCCGGCCTGCTTCAATTCCGGCAGCATGTCCGGCGACGGCGCCTCGATGAAATTCACCTCACCCGACAGCAGCGCGGCGGCACGCGTGGTCGCTTCGGGCATCGGCAGCAGCACCAGCCGGTCGTGTTTCGGCACGCGCGCCAGGTCCCAGTACGACGGATTCTTGACCAGTTCGAGCCGCTGGTGCGGCACCACCTTCGCGAAGCGGTAGGGGCCGCTGCCGGCCGGATGTTGCGAAAAGACCGCGTAGTTGTTTTTCGCCGCATCGACCGCGCATTTTGAAATCATCAGCACGTACGGCAGGTTGTACGGGAACAGCGAGTTCACCGTTCTGGTCGTGATGGCGATGGTGTCGTCCGAGACCTTCTCGACCTTGTCGATATCGCCGGTGCGCGCGCGGGCGCGGGCGAAATAGACCGGGCTGAACGCAGGGCTGTTGCGATCGGTCAGGCGTACGAGGTTCCACACCGCCGCATCGGCATTCCATGCGCAGCCGTCGTGAAACTTCACGTCGTGACGCAGCTTGAAGATCCAGCGCTTCGGATCGTGCGGGTCGACGTGCCACTCGGTTGCGAGGCCGGGCTTGATGGCGACTTCGCGGTCGGCGTGCGACAGATCCCAGTTCACGAGGCCGTCGTACAGCGAATAACCGACGAAGCGGTAGCCTTCGAAGCCCTGATCGGGCTGCCCGGCCCAGTCCGGGATATCGGCTGCGGTCATCGCGACGGTCAATACCGATTCCGCATACGCGGCGGTCGTGCCCGTCGCGTATGCCAGCAGCGCCAGCGTTGCCATCGTGGAGGCGCGCAACCAGCGCGTCAGACCCGTCTTGCGACTACGCATAACCGTCAAACCCCCTGGGTTGAGAAGCGCGGCTGGGTTCTTCGCTTTATTTCGAAAAGAACGCAGACGCCCGCGGCCAGTTGAATTGACGTGAATATATGATCGTCTGACGATGTAGGCAAGTGGACAAAATAAGACCGGCACCGCCCGATATGGGCCGTGAGGTGTTCACGCGCTGCGATGCGTATCTAAATGACTGGCTATTTTCGTTTTGTAATGGCGGTGTGGCCCG
>Ga0310813_10000625_pt1 | contig 21912 bp, 17 predicted proteins | sample YN3metagenome_FD_203086 | JGI IMG/M metagenome (GOLD analysis project Ga0310813, IMG submission 203086) | Soil microbial communities from experimental microcosm in Duke University, North Carolina, United States - YN3 | ecosystem: Engineered > Artificial ecosystem > Soil microcosm > Unclassified...
CCGGCATGCTTCGCCGGCCAGCGTCATCCTGATCTTGCGGAGAGGTGGCTGAGAGGTCGAAAGCACCGCACTCGAAATGCGGCGTGCCGGCAACGGTACCGTGGGTTCGAATCCCACCCTCTCCGCCAAGCACCCCTGAAACTAGTCTCCAATCAGGGAGGACAGGTGGCGGCTAGGTAGGCCCTGAAGCGCCACACGAGATTCGATTTCCACTTAACGGCGAAGTTGGAGTTTGATGATTGCTACCGTTTGGGCGATTGGGGGCGCCGATTTCAAAGTGATACCTTAACTCGAGCCCAACGGTACGATTGCAATCATGTCGCTGGCATCTAATCAAGGTCTGGCCGGAGCGCTCGAAGAGCGACGATCCGAACTTCGCAGGTTCCTCATTGCGAGAACCGGAAGCGAGGCGGACGCTGAAGATCTGCTGAGCGAACTGTGGATCAAGGTCAACGAAGGCCGGCCGGGCCCCCTCGCCAATCCCACGGGGTATCTCTTCCGCATGGCGAACAATCTCGTCCTTGATCGTCTACGCGAGGCGCGCCGCCGCGAGCGGCGTGAAGGCGACTGGAGTGCCGACCAATATGGTCCGGACGCTGCGTCGGTGGAAGTCGCCGACCGGACCCCGGATGCCGAGCAACTGCTGGTCGAGGCCGGCGAAGCGCGGCGACTGGCAGATGCAGTCGCCCAGCTGCCAGCGGGCGCTCAGCGCGTGCTACGCCTGCATAAGCTGGAAGGCCTAAGTCATGGCGAGGTCGCCGCCGAACTCGGGATCAGCAAGAGCGCCGTGGAGAAGCATATGGCGGTTGCTATGACCCACCTGCGACGGTTGCTGGAGGACTGAGGCGATGGTCGTGCCGCAACGTCAACGCAATGAACAGGGAAGCTCGAATGCAAGCGCATCGAGCTGCAAGGCATGACGATGGATCGGATTTACGAGGAAGCCGCCGACTGGCTCGTTCGGGAGCAGGGCGACGACATGGATTGGGTTGGATTCACTGTTTGGCTTGAAGCCGATTCTCGGCATCGCAAAGCGTATGACGAGCTTGCTCTCATCGGCTCGGATCTAGACGATCATTCCCATGCGCTCGCCTCCGCGCGTCACTCGCCGCTACCGGTGGCTGCCAATGATCGATACCCGATCAGCTGGGCCCGCTGGGCTGGATTGGGGGGCGGCGCAATCGCCGCCGGTCTCGCCATCCTCTTCGCGCTCCAGCCAATGGTTCATCAATTGCCGGTCCAGGACTATCGATCGGTGAGCGGCAAGAGCATTCGGGTGGCGCTTGACGACGGTTCCTCGGTCGTCCTGGCCCCGGCGAGCCACCTGACAGTAAAAGGACAGCAATTGGCCCTTGATGGCACCGGCTATTTCGAAATCCGGCACAAGCCCGGTCGGACGCTCGCCATTCAAGCCGGCGATTTCCTTGTCACTGACATCGGGACCCGCTTTTCCGTCGGCAATGAGACCGACGGCGTCAGTGTCGATGTCGCGGAAGGCTCCCTGTCGGTGACGTCCGGGCGCCTGGCGAAACCAATCGCTTTGGCGGCCGGGCACGGGCTCCGCGCCGATCGGTCGAGTGGGACCGTTCGCTTGACCAGTGTCGACCCGCGCCAGGTCGCCAGCTGGCGCAGCGGGAAACTGCAGTTCGATCAGGTCCCGCTTGCGCTGGTGGCACGCGACGTCTCGCGCTATTCGGGTGAGCTGGTGACGGTCGATCCGGCTATCGCCGACCGGCCATTCAGCGGGGTGATTGCGATTGACAAAGGTGGGTCACCCGCGCGGACCTTGGCCCAAATACTTTCGCTGGACGCCAAGCCAGTGGATGGTGGTTTTCGCCTGGAGTCTCGCGACCGCTAGCGGCTTGGCCTTATCCGTTCCTGCATATGCGCAGTCGCGGACGATCTATATTCCGGCTGGTCCACTCGCGCTTTCGCTCCGGCGACTTTCTGAGGGCACCGGAGTGTCTGTCGGCTATGTCGGAAGGCTTCCCGATGTTCGCGCACACGCGGTACGCGGCGCGTCCAATGCTTCCGACGCCCTGCGGCAAATGCTTCAGGGAAGCGGTTACCGCGCAGTTCCCACCGGGCCATCGAGCTTCAGGATCGAACGGCTGGAAGCCCAAACCCCTCACAGTGTTGCACCCTCGGCGGCTCCGCTGCCAATCGAGCCTCCGCGGCCCGAGATCGTGGTCACTGCGCTTAAACGTTCGAGGCCGTTGTTGACTCTGCCCGCCACGGTTCGCGTGCTTGGCGAGGACCGTTTCCAGTCGTCAGCCGGCCTTCCCGGCAGCGACACGCTGGCGCGCGAACTCCCCGCATTAAGCATCACCAGCTTTGGACCCGGCCGTAACCGGCTGTTCCTGCGGGGGATCGGCGATGGGCCACTGAACGGCTTCAATCAGGGCAGCGTCGCGATCCTGCTCGACGAAGCCAGGCTCAATTATGACGCACCCGACCCGGACTGGGCATTGATCGACGTCGCCCAGGTTGAGGTGCTGGAGGGTCCGCAAGGCCCTCTCTATGGCACCGGCGCATTGGGCGGCATCGTCAAGATATCGACCAACGGACCCGACACGTCCCACTCATTTGCACGAGCGTCTGGCGGGCTTTCGCTGACGCAGGACGGCGACATGTCGAATGACCAGTCGGTCGCCCTCAACTTGCCGCTGGCAACCGGTCGCCTCGGGCTTCGGGTTGTCGCTTATCGCCAGGACCAGGCCGGCTGGATCGACAATGTCGGAGGACGCGAGGATTCAAATCGGGAGCGGTTGGTTGGCGGGCGGCTTGCCGTTCGCTGGATTCCCGGGAGCTGGACGCTCGACTTGACGGTCGCGGCACAAGGCCGTGGTGCGCGTGACAGCCAATATGTCGATGGAGAATTTGGCCCGCTGGAAAGGCCGGACCGCCTTCGAGAGAGACGCGATCTTGACGCCGAACTTGCGTTGATGACGGCCAGGGGGCCGGTAGGACGCCTCGAAGTCACGTCGATCACCAGCATCAGCCGACAGGAAGCCGTCGCCGACTATGATGCGACGCCGCTCGCCGCCGAACTAGGGACCGTTGGCCAGACCAAGGTTGAAGACGATCGCAACTACCGTTTGTTCGACCAGGAAATCCGCGTCAGTGATCCACGCGCGGGGCGGCTTGATTGGCTCGCCGGCATTTCGCTGATCAAAGCGGCCACCGACGTCGAAATCCAGGCAGAGGATAGCGCTGCCCTCTTTCGCGTGCTGACCTTCAAACGGTCCGTAACCGAGGCGGCATTGTTCGGCGAAGCCAGCCTTGCGGTGACTCCAAAACTTGCAGTGGGTGCCGGGGCACGGATCTTTTCCAGCAGGGTGGAAGACGAGGGTCACGAAGGCGACTCGGACAGCGCCAGCGGCCGGGGAACTGTAAGGGCTGCGGGCAGCGCGAGCATCACTTGGAATCCGGCCGAAAATACGACCATTTTCGTTCGCGCGGCGACTGCCTATCGGCCGGGCGGCATCAATGTTCAGCCGGATGCGACGCAGGCGTCTTACGATGCCGACGAACTTGCCAGCATCGAATTGGGATCGCGTTTCAAAATTGGGACGTCGCTTTGGATCGACGCCACGGCCTTCGCCGCTCAGTGGCAACATGTTCAGGCGGACGAGTTGCTGGACAACGGACTGGTTGCGACGCGGAACGCGGGCGACGCGCGAAACTTCGGCGTCGAGGCGGATATGCGCTGGACGCTTACCCAAGGAACGGAGCTGACGGGCGGCCTGATCGTCCAGTCGGCGCGTCTGGAGTCGACGGGCCCCGGTGGAATTTTCGAGGATCCTCGCTTGCCTGCAGTTCCCCAGTTCGCGGGACGATTATCGCTGGCGCATGGGTTCTGGCTCGGACTCTGGGCAGGCAAGGGCGATCTGGGCCTCAAATACGTCGGTGCCACGCACCTAAGCTTCGATCCCTCGCTCGATCGCCGGACCCGCGGGCACGCCGCCATCGACGCATCGCTGCGTTTCACTCATGACAAGTGGACTGCGATCGTGGCCGCTGAAAATATTACCAACAGCAGTGCCGACACTTTCGCATTCGGCAACCCTTACCGGGTCCGAACGGTGCCGCAGCGCACGCCCGTCAGGCCGCGCACGATAGGCCTGACGGTCAGCCGCAACTTTTAGGGAAAAATTTTCGCCCCGTTCAACTGGGGTCCCCGCTCGCTTGCGTCGTCCTATCCCCGAATGGCCGGGGAGTATTTCATGCACGCTGCAGCCGTCAGGCAGTTGATCGAACGCCGTTATGCGATCGCCCACGGAGCGGTTCCGGCAGCGAACTTTCCACATTTCTGCGTTGTCGACCCAGGCGGCGCAACAGGTCCCACCGCGGCGCTCGGATATCGCTTCGCCGCGAACGGGCGGCTCTTTCTTGAGGATTATCTCGACGATCCTATCGAAGCGGTCGTAAGCGCGGAGTTCGGCCGTGTCATCGACCGCAGCCGTATCGTCGAGATTGGCGCGCACGCGTCAGACCGCAGCCGCGCCACGGTGGCCCTCTGGGCGCGTACGGCGCGCCATCTTGACGGACTTGCGGATGTCGCCGTGGCGGTCCTCACGGCACCTTTACGATCCATGCTCAAGCGCCTGGGCATATCCGTCCACGAATTATGCGAGGCCGATCCCGCAAGGCTGCCGGATGGGGGCACTGGTTGGGGGAAATATTATGACCAGACACCGCGCGTTTGCGCAGGCCTGATCGCTCCAGCTCGCCCGAAACTGGCCGGTTACGACGACGGACTCGTCGGAATCTGCGCATGATCTGTCTGCTCGATTCCATTCGGGGCCATGCCAAGGACGGCCGCAGAAATCTGGCGGTCGACGACGGCGTCAAGCCGCTTGACTGGGCCGGCGCGGCCAAAGGTATCGCTGGTACGACTGCCGAGATCGACCGGCTCGGTTTCGGAGAACGGCCGGTCGGACTTCTTCTCGACCATTCGACGGCCAGCGCCATCCTGCTCGTCGCCTTTCTGGAGGCAGGAGTGCCGATCGTCCCGCTGCCACCATATTTCAGCAAAGCCCAGGTCCATGCCGCGCTGGATCATGCTGGCGCGGGCGCATTGGTGACGAATTGCTGGCTCGACCGGGAAGTCGTCCGCCTTGAGTTGGAAAGACGCGAATCCGCGGCAGCTGGCCTTCCCCCCGGCACGGCGGTCATCAGCTTCAGCAGCGGCTCGACCGGCGATCCCAAGGGCGTATGCCTTTCGGCCGGGCACCTGATCGCGGTCGCGACCGCAATCTGCGACCGGCTTGGCCGCGACCTGGCGGGGCGCCACTTGCCGATCCTTCCGTTCGGAATCCTGCTCGAACAGGTGGCCGGCCTCTTCGCGTCGCTAATCGCTGGCGGAACCTATGTTCCGCTCCCAGGCGCGAAGGTAGGCCTGTCCGACCCCTTGCGGCCAGACCTGATGGCGATGCTCGGCGCGATCGAACGGACGCGTGCCACATCTCTGATCCTAGTCCCTGAATATCTGTCTGCCCTTACTTCCGCGATGGAGCTGAGCGGCATCCGCTTGCCGCAACTGAATCTGGTAGCCGTTGGCGGCGCCAGCATTTCGACGGCCCTGCTTGAACGGGCAAAGGCGGTAGGGCTGCCGGTTTGCCAGGGATATGGGATGACCGAAGCCGGATCGGTCATCGCCTTTGAGGGCAGGACTAGCACTTCGACGGGCAGTGTCGGCCGGTCGATCGGCGCGCATCGCATCACCCTTGCCGATGACGGGGAAATTGTCGTCGACGGCCCTCTCTTCCTCGGCTTGGTCGGCAATCCCCGCAAGGCCGGCCCGTTTGCGACCGGCGATGTCGGACGATTCGATGAATGCGGGAACCTCTGGATCGAGGGCCGCAAGTCCAATCTCATCGTCACGAGTTTGGGCAGGAACGTGTCGCCGGAATGGATTGAAGGACTACTGACCGAACAGCCGGAGATCGCCCAGGCGATGATCCGCGGCGATGGGGATGCCGCCCTTGAAGCGCTGATTGTGCCATCGGGACCATCGGTCGACCTTCGCCCGCCCGTAGACCGAGTGAATGGTGAGCTCCCTGAATATGCGCGCATCAGGCGATTCAGGCCGGTGCTGCCTTTCACTGCTGCGAACGGGCAACTCACTGCCAACGGCAGAGCGCGGCGGCCTGCAATCAATCAAGCCTATCCCAAGGAGATAAAGGTGCTGCAGTTCTTTGACCGGCTTGTCGCTGAGACGCGCGAAGACCAGGCGCAATTTGCAATGACTCCGCAGCTGGTGTCCGGCCTGACCGGCCAGATCAGCCGGGCCGACTACATCGCCTATCTCACCGAGGCTTATCATCACGTACGCCATACGGTCCCGCTGATGTTGGAGGCGCGCGCCCTCCTTGCCGGGCGCGGAAATGAGTTGCTGGTCGATGCCCTCGACGAATATATTGTGGAAGAGACCGGCCACGAGGAGTGGATCCTCGAGGATATCGCGGCAGCCGGCGGCGATCGCGACGCCGCGGCCCGGAGCGACCCCTCCCCAGCCACCAAGGCGATGGTCGACCATGCCTATCGCACCATCCGCAACGGCAATCCGGCCGCCTTCTTCGGGATGGTGTTCGTGCTTGAAGGTACCAGCATCGCGATGGCATCCCATGGCGCCGCGTCCGTGCAACATGCTCTGGGCCTGCCAAAGACCGCTTTTCGCTACCTAAATTCCCACGGCGAGCTCGACCAAGGCCACATGAAATTTTTCGAGGCGTTGATGAATCGCGTCGAAGATCCGGCGGACCAGTCAGCGATTGTCGCAATGGCCAGGGACATGTTCGCGCTGTTCGGCGGCATTTTTGCCGGTATCGAGCTGGAAGGGGCCCGTCATGCGGCTTGACGGCAAGACGGTAGTTCTAACCGGCGCGGCCGGCGGGCTGGGCAGTTTGCTGAGCCGAGAATTGAAGAGCGAAGGCGCGCATCTGGTGGGCATCGATCGGGTCGATTGCCCCGACTGCGACGAAACCCTCATCGCCGACCTTTCGGACAAGGATGGGCTCGCCGACTTGGGAGCGGCGCTCTTGAACCGGCGCGTCGACCTGCTCGTGAACCTGGCCGGGATGCAATATTTCGGCCCGTTCGAGCGGCAGGATCCCGGCAACATCTGGGCGGGGTATGTCGTCAATCTCATCGCACCGGCCACGCTGATGCGTTTCGTACTTCCGCAAATGCAGGCGCGCTGCGATGGACAAATCGTCAACATCGGCTCGGTCATGGGCGCCGTGAACTACCCGCACTTCGCCACCTACTCGAGCAGCAAATGCGGACTTCGCGGACTGTCCGAAGGGCTTCGCCGCGAGCTCGGCAAGTCTCCGATCGCCATCACCTATATTGCACCGCGCGCCGTCCGGACCGGATTCAACGACGCCACGGTCAACCGCTTCCTCGAGGTCGCCAAGATGCAGGTCGATGACCCGGCGCTTGTCGTCCGTCGCATCGCCAAGGCGATTGTCGACCGGCGCAAGGAGGTCACGCTCGGGATCGCCGAGCATATCTTTTCCCGTCTCAACGGACTCTGTCCCCGTCTTATCGATGCCGGCCTGGAAGGCACGACCGCGAAGGCACGGGCGCTATTCGCAAATTGACCGATGAAGCAAAGGACCTATCGATGATCTCTATCCGTTATGCCGCCTTTCTCGGCGTCCTGGCCCTTGGCGCACTGGAAATGCCCGCGTTCGCCTCAGACAATGGCGCGATGGATGCCGACGTCATGCGCATCAATAATAGTTGGGCCCACATTCGTTACCAGGTGAAGGACCGCAACCTTCAATACAGCCAGCTCGCGTCGCTGGAAAAACAAGCCCACTCGATCACGCAGAAATATCCAGGCAAGGCAGAACCATTATTGTGGGAGGGCATCGTCGTCAGCGAGGAAGCGGCTCGCGCCTCGACCTTCAAACAGCTCAGCCTGGCGACCCGAGCGCGCGACATTCTGGCCAAAGCCTATGCGATCGACCCGCACGTTGCCGACGGCGGCGCTGCGATGAGCCTAGGTGTCCTTTACTATAAGGTGCCCGGCTGGCCGATCGGCTTCGGCAGCACGGCCAAGGCCCGCACCTATTTTCAGCAGGCGCTGGCTCAGGATCCCAAGGGGCTCGACAATAATTTCTTCTACGGCGACTTCCTCGCCCAGGAGGGCGACAAGGTTCACGCCCGGCAATATCTGCAGCGCGCGTTGCAGGCGCCCGGCAATCCGAACCGGCCAGTGTGGGACGCCGGACGCCGAGCCGAAGTACGGGCCCTGCTTTCCAAGCTAGGCTAATGATCGATCGATGGAAGGCCCGGACCGGGCTGGCGATCGGCCGCCAGCTTCGTCATCCGAGTGGCGCGTGGGGCCGGTTGCTCGGCATGGCGATGCGCGTCGCCAATCGCAGACCGGTGGAGGCGGTCGTGGCTGCACTCGACCTGCATCCGGCCGATCGCGTGCTGGACATTGGTTGCGGCGATGGATCGGCAATTGCCGCGATGACCAGGGCGAACCGCATCTCGGGGCTCGAGCAGTCAGAGACGATGATTGCTGCCGCCTCCAGGCGTAATCGGGCAGCGATGCGTTCCGGCCGGCTGTCGCTTCGAAAAGGCGATATGATGGAGCTGCCGTTCGGGCCAAGGGCATTCGACAAGTTCGCCGCGATCAACATTCTCTATTTCTGCGATGACGTCCCGGCCTTCATCGCCGGGATTCGGCGAATTGCCCGGCCAGGAGCTCGTCTTGCAATCTATGTCACTGCCGCAGAATCAATGCGCGGCTGGATTTTCGCGCCGCCCGCCACCCATCGCCATTTCACTCGCGACCAGCTTGAGCAGGAGCTCGCCCGTGCGCAAATAAGCGCCGGCGATCGCAAGATTGATGAGATTGCCCTGCCGGGCGGCCTGACCGGGCTCGTTGCGACCGCTCGAATCGATCCGCTTGATTAGTGGATGGCGGCACAGCCGACCCGGGCACCTGCCCCGCCGATCGGCTGGGTCTGATGATCGTCCGCGGCTGCATGAATGATGAGCGCCGAACCGTCACTATCGAGAATGTTTAGGCGCCCGGAAGCGTCGCCCAAGGTAAGATAGGGCGTGAAGGTCTCGGCTGCCGCGTGGCCGTCGGCGCCGGCAAAAATGTTCGGCAGGTCACCGAGATCCGTTTGCATTTGGTTGAGAATTCCATGGATCGTGGTCGCCGCGCCCGTGCCATGGACATGGCCGCCTGACGCCTTGAAGCCGGCGTCCGCGCATGTCGCGACCGAATGAATGTGCATGCCGTGCCAGCCCGGAGTGAGGCCGGAGACCTCAACTCGGATCAACAGCCCGCGAGGGGCGTCGATGAGGTTGGCGCTGCCAATCGCCTTTCCGCCCTCGCCGACAATTTCCGCCGTTCGTGAAATGCCCGCCGCCTGAAGCGGAGACGTCGAAAGTAGAATGATAAGCCCGGCGAGCATCGACTTGTGCATGATGGTCACTTCCTTTCTGAAATCCGTCCCTCGCTATGACGTCGCCGGCCGAAAGCTACCGCAGGTGCGTGCGGCTGCACATGGCTGGGCCGTCCGTCCGGCAATCGCCCCGCCGCGAAAGGTGCCGAACATTTGGGCCGCGCCGCAACGTCCGATTTAAGCCCTTAGCGGCGGCGGCCATCGGCCGATAGCCGATGCTGGACTGTGGCATCTGCTTACTCGCGGCGTCTCGCCTTTGAACCACAACGGAAGATGACCATGCCGACATTCGACAAAGGCCGGCGCGCCCGGACGCCGATCTCCGGAATTGCGATCACCAAGCCCTTCCAGTCGCCAGCCTTTCGAGCCGCCTCATGAGCATTCGGCGACTTTTCTGGAACCTGGCAGCCTCGCCGCCGGTGCGCATGATTTCGATCCTGCACAGCGAGCGCCAACTTAGGAAATGGCGCCGCGAGCATCCCGGCGCTCCCTTTGCGAATTTCTACGCGGAAAGGATCGCCGATAAGCTGCGGAGCGGCCGGGGCCACACGACCCTGGGCGCGCGCGGCTGGCTCGTCGGGGATGATCGTCCCGTCGAGTGGAACCTCGACCTGTTTGCCCGGCGGGCACTTAAGAGATGGAATGAGATCGTCGGGTTCGGCCTCGAACCGAACATGCGCTGCGTTGACTATGGCTGCGGCAGCCTGAGGCTCGGGCAGCACGCAATGCGCTATCTCGATGCGGGGAATTATTGGGGCATCGACGTCACCGATGCGTTCATCAAGACTGGCCTCGAGCTGGTCGATCCCGAGCTTCTCGCGCGGAAGGCGCCCCGCCTGTCAACAATCAACGGCCAGGTCCTGCGCGACATCCGGACTTGGGAGCCTGACTTCATCTTCTCGAACGCGGTGCTGCAGCATGTGCCGCCGGAGGAATTGAGCCTGTTCTTCGAGCGGTTGGAAGCGATGATGGGTCCCCACACCAAAGCCTTCATCCTGTACATCGCGGAAGAGCGGGTGCTGCGCTTCGACTCGCTGAGCTGGGGCTATCCCGCAGACTTCATCCGCGCCGCCGCCCGGTCCGCGGCGCCGTCGTTGAAGATCGCCGAACGGAATATCTATCATGGCCGGCGTGGAGATGGGCGAGGCCGGGAAGTCCTGGTCCTGGAGGGCAGCGGCGTGCGTTCCGATTCAGTTCCTCCGGCGCAAGCCAAGCTTTCTGCCTGAACCAGCGCCGGCTTCGACCCATTGCGGCGAGATGGCCGCAATGTCATGCTGATCACCGTTGCGCACTGAGCCGCTAAGGAAATCGCTGATGAATCGCCGCATGACTGCAGCAATGATCGCAGTCTCGTCACTCGCCGCCACTGCCGCTCAATCCGACATGGATCGACCCCGCTGGATGGCAAACATGGCCCGGCACCAGAAGGTCGTCATGTACGGGGTTCCCGCCCCATACAGCAATGTTCGGGATCCGTTGCCTGATACGGCCGCGAAGTTCCGGCGCGGTGCGGCCGTGTTCGATCAGCATTGCGCATCATGCCACGGGTGGAGCGGCCAGGGCACCGGGCCGGAGGGCTTCTTCCTTGTCCCGGCGCCAGCCGATTTGGAATGGCTGGCGCACACGCCAAAGAACAAGGCCGTCCCCTACATCTACTGGAGCATTGCCGAGGGCGGCAAACCATTCGATTCCGAGATGCCCGCGTTCAAGCGGACCTTGTCCCAGCGGGATATCTGGTCCGTGTCTGCATATCTTCGAGCCGGAATGCCGCACGCTTCGCCCTAGGTTTGTGCGGGGTCGGGCTTTGGCCAACCGAATAAGGCGGAGGCGAGTGGATGAGACATCCGGCAATTGAAATTTTGGAGGCGCATAGGACGATGGCGGTCTCCACGGTCCGGCCTGACGGGTGGCCGCAGACGACTGTTGTTGGTTATGCCAACGATGGTTGGAAAGTTTATTTTCTGATTTTCCGGGCCAGCCAGAAATTTGCGAACATTGCACATGATGATCGCATTTCCATCGCAATCAGTGGCGACCCGAATTATCTTGGCGACATCAAAGCCGTCTATGCTGGCGCCCATGCGTCCGAGGTGACCGACGCGGGGGAGCGAGAGAGCGCATGGAAGCTACTCCTGCAGCGGCACCCGAACCTGGCCGATTTCGGCTTTCCGGACCTGAACGAAACCGCCCTAATGGGCGCAGAGTGCAAATATGTATCGTTGCTCGATTACAGTCAGGGCATCGGGCACACCGAGGAACTGACAATTGGGGAAGACAGTCCCGGTTGAGACCGCGTCACCGCTTCTCCGGCCGGAGGGTGAGCGACGGAATTGGTCGCCGTTATGCTATGTTGGGCTCCCGCGCGTCGAAAGGACGAGTCGATGGTGCTCGGCAGCCGACCTTACGAAGGTAGCACCAAACGAAGTTGGCCGGTCCGGCACTTATTGATCCTGGGCCATCCGGATCCAGGCAGCTTCAATCATGCGGTTGCAGCCCGCTATGTCGAGGTCGCTCAATCCAATCATCAGGCGGTGGACGTCCGGGACCTTTATGCGATCGGATTTGACCCGCTGCTGAAAGACATCGAGCGGCCGCAGCGCCGCCCTGGCGTTTGCGGACCTGATGTTCGGGACGAGATCGCGTTGATCGAGCAGTCGGACGTGATTACGTTCGTATACCCGCTGTGGTTCGGCACGCCGCCTGCGATCATCAAGGGATATATCGATCGGGTCTTCGGAGCGGCCTTCCTGCTTCCCGATCTTAAGCGCGAGCGCAAAGCCGGCTCCTTCGTTGGCAAGCCTTTGTGCCTCTTCACTTCGTCCGCAAGCACCGGTCCGTGGCTTGACGAGCAGGGTATCATGACCTCGCTTCAGCAGTCCTTCGGCCGTTATCTGGCGGCGATCTTCGGCTTTTCGAGCACGCACTTCTTTCATGCGGCCACGGTGGTCGATGACATGAGCGCCGAGGCGGGTGAACAACATCTTTTTGAAGCGGCGGAGCAAGCTCGGCTCATTTGCGCCGAAGCGGCTGCCGCACGGCATCATGCAGAGATCTAGCTAGCGCGTGCCGTCGCACTTTCTCGCAGTCGCCCTTGCTCTGGCGCAGCCAGCCGAGCCTGGTCTTGAAGGCCGATGGAGCAACCCCGACGGCGCCGTGATCATTGTCATATCTCCATGCGACAGCACGCTCTGCGGACGAGTGGAGTGGGCTTCCGAAAAGGCGATGGCGGACGCCCGCAAGGGCGGCACCGATCAATTGATCGGTGCCCGGCTGCTGACCGACATAATTCCGAGCGGCGATGGCCGCTGGAAGGCCCGGCTATTTGTGCCCGATCTCAACAAGACCTCAAGGGCAGAGCTGAAGTTGTTGGGTTTAGATCAGCTCAAGGTTTCAGGATGCCTGATTGGCCGCCTGGCGTGCAAATCCCAGCTATGGACGCGAATAGAGGCGCAATAGCCGGAGCTCAGTGTCGGCCTTCCGCGCCCCCCCATCGCGCGATACGCGCCGCCGGCGGCCTTCCGGCGGGTGTTGCGACGAGAGGCCATCGCGGCCAGAGTTAGCGAATGAAACCTGGCGGGCGTGGAGAACTCAACGAAAGCGGATTCCGCTCGTTCTTAAGAGCGCTCGGTCCGGGGCTGGTCACGGGCGCCGCCGATGACGATCCTAGCGGTATCGGCACCCACAGCCAGGTCGGCGCTGAATTTGGTTATGGTCTCGCCTGGACTTTCGTTCTCAGCTTTCCGCTGATGGTCGTCATTCAGGAGGTCGCCGCCGATATTGGCCGCGTCACTGGTGTCGGCATCGCCCGGAACATCAAGCGGCATTATCCGGGCCTGTTGCGGTGGATGGTCGCACTCCTGCTCCTCGCCAATGTTGTAAACCTGGGCGCCGATCTCAGCGCGATGGGAGCCGCGCTGGCGCTTCTCGCAGGTGGAAATGAGGTCCTTTACACGCTGCTCTTCGGTGTCCTGTGCATCACCCTCGAGGTCGCGATCAGTTACCCGCGTTATGCTTCGATCCTGAAATGGACCACACTTTCCCTTTTCACCTATGTCGGGGTGGTGATGGTCGCGCACGTGCCCTGGCCGCATGCGCTTCGTTCACTGGTCGTGCCGGAACTACAGTGGAACGCGGCATATGCCACCGCCTTGGTCGCGATCCTCGGCACGACGATCAGCCCCTATCTCTTCTTCTGGCAGGCGGCGCAGGAAATCGAGGAGCAGCGCCGGCACCACGTCAAGGCGCTTTGTGTGACCCCCGGTGCCGCCGGTCCCGAACTCCGGCGCATCCGGCTGGATACCCTCACCGGAATGGCGTTCAGCACAATCGTAAGTCTTGCGATCGTGTTCGCCACGGCCGCGACGTTGAACGCCAACGGTATTAAGGACATCGCCACGTCGCAGCAGGCCGCGGAAGCGCTTCGGCCGATCGCAGGCCAGTTCGCATTTGCGATGTTCGCGGTCGGTATCATCGGCACCGGACTTTTGGCCGTACCCGTGTTGGCAGGCTCGGCAGCCTATGCCGTGACGGAAATGGCCGGCTTCCCGGCCAGCCTCGACGCCAAGCCGCTCAAGGCGCGGCTATTTTACGCGACGATTGCCATCACTACCCTGGCTGGGGCCTCGCTCAGCTTGGTTGGCATTGATCCCGCACGCGCACTTTACTGGGCGGCTGTGGTCAACGGCATTCTCGCCGCACCGCTAATGGCAGTCATGATGCTGATCGTAAGCAATCCACGGGCAATGGGGCGGCTGGTTGCAACAAGGCGGGCGATTATACTCGGCTGGTCCGCGACGGCTGTCATGTTCGCCGCCTCGGCGCTGTTCTTGGCATTCACGATCATGTCGTGGGCCTAGAGAGTGTATTGACCGCTTTCCACCCACTTGGGCCATTGGCCAAGTTGGGCAAATCTTCCGTTGAGCGCCGCTATCAACCCACCGCTGTTCCAAACAGCCGGCCGACACCTGCGGTGACGGCCATCGCGAGGGCGCCCCAGAAGGTCACTCGCAAGATCGATGGAACAAGCGGAGCGCCCCCGACCCGCGCGCCGATTGTGCCGAGCATGGCAAGGCACATAAGAGATACGACAGCCACGACCGGCACCACCATCGAAGGGGAAGCGAACGGGACTACAGCAAGGGGAGCTGCAGCCCCCGCGGTAAAAGTGAGCGCTGATGTCCCGGCCGCTTGGAGCGGCCGTGCCGAGGTAATTGCAGAAAGTCCGAGCTCGTCGCGGGCATGGGCAGCGAGTGCATCATGGGCCATCATTTGGCCCGACACGGTTTCGGCCGTATTCCGATCCACGCCCCGCGCTTCATAGATGCGCGTAAGTTCCTCGCGCTCAACTGCCGGCTGTTGCTCAAGCTCGGTCGCTTCTCGAGCAAGATCGGCCCTTTCTGTGTCCAACTGGGAACTAACCGAAACATACTCGCCGGCGGCCATCGACATCGCGCCGGCGAACAGGGCCGCGACGCCTGCGATCAACACGCTGGTCCGGCTTGCGTCCGAAGCAGCGACGCCCACGATCAGGCTTGCGGTCGAGACGATCCCGTCGTTTGCCCCAAGCACTGCGGCGCGCAGCCATCCGATGCGCGCAGTTGCGTGACGTTCACGATGTGCGTGCAGCCGGCTCATCTTGTCTCACCTGCCTCAAGCCTACTCGCCCCTTGTATATTTGGCGACCTCCAAGAGCATCGCGCCCGCCGCCATGCAGCCCGTGCGCCAGTCTCCAAAATGGGGACATGCGCCAAACTGGCGGGAGAGCGGCCGCCGTTCCCGCCCGGCGCTACTTTTTCCGGTACTTGTCGAACCAGGCGATGATCGCCGCCGCCTTCGCTGCCGATTGCGATGGCCTGGCGGCGATTCCGCCGTGGCTGGCACCGGGCACTTTCACCAGGGCGGTAGGCACCCCTTTGAGCTGAAGCGCGGCATAATATTGTTCGGACTCGCTGACAGGCGTCCGGTAATCCTCCGCTCCGACCACGACGAGGGTGGGCGTCTTCACATTGCCGACCAGGCTCAAGGGCGACCGCGCCCAATAGCCTTGCGGGTCTTCCCAGGGCATTTTCTTCATCCAGTAGCGGGCAAAGAAGGGCACGCCGTCGGCGGTGAGCACCATGCTCGTCCAGTTGATGACCGGTTTCTGCGTCGCTGCGGCGCGGAAGCGGTCGCTCTTGCCGATCAGCCAGCTGGTCAGAACGCCGCCGCCCGATCCGCCCGTGACGAACAAATTGTCGGGGTCGGCGATTCCCGCTGCGATTGCCGCGTCCACCGCGGCCATCAGGTCGGCGGTGTCGCTGTCGGGATAGCTATTGTCGATCTCGTCGGCGAAAGCCTGGCCATAGCCGGTCGAACCGCGCGGGTTGGTGTAGAGCACGGCATAGCCCGCGGCCGCGTAAAGCTGCACGTCGGTCGCGAATTGGGGGCCGTACGAAGCATAAGGGCCGCCGTGGATCTCAAGGATCAGCGGGACACGCTGGCCTTGCTGATAGTTGGGGGGAAGCACCAGCCACGACGGGACCTTGCCGCCGTCAGGCGCGGTCACGGCGAGCTCACGGACCTCGCCAAGCCGCTTGGCACCGATCCAATTGTCATTGAGATGCGTAAGTTTGCGCGTCGCTCCGCCGCTTGCGACGGCAAGATCGGCGGGGCTGTGCGGATCGCCGGTCGAAAAGGCGACCACCCCGTTTGTCGAGACGCTGAAGCCGCCGCCGGCGTAGGGCCGGTCGAACGCGCTGTCGACCAGGCCGGTCGCCACGTTCGACACACGGCCGTCGAGCCCGATCCGCGACACCCGCTTCCCGCCATTTTCCTCATAGGCAGCAAAGAGCGAGCGGCCGTCGCGCGCCCATTCGATCTGGTCGATGCTCCGGTCGAGGCCGGCGGCGACTTGCCGCTTTCCGCTGCCGTCGCGGTTCATGACGTAGAGCCGCGACTGGTCGAAGCCCTTCCCGACATCGTCATTGCCGAGATAGGCGATCTGGCGGCCGTCCGGCGAGATTGCCGGGCTGGTATCCGGGCCCTTGCGGTCGGTCAGCGGATCGATCCGGCCACTGGCAATGTCCAGCGCATAAATGTCGCTGTCGAACACCTCGCGTTGCCAGTCGCCCTTGCGAACGGTGCTGAACAGGATTTGCCGGCCGTCGGGAGTCCAGGCAAGCGGTCCCGCGTCAGGATACTCGCCGAACGTGAGCTGGCGGGGCGCGCCGCCGGACGCGTCGACGACGAAGATATGGTCGAAGCCAGGCTTCACATAGCCGCCGCCGTCATTGCGATAGGTAACCTTGTCGATGATCTCCAGCGGCGGCGCCCATTCCGCGCCGTCAGGCTTGTCCGGCGACTTCCCGAGCTTCATTCCGTCATCGGGGACGGTCATGACATAGGCAAGGCGCCGTCCGTCGGGCGACCAGCTGATCGAACTGGGGCTGTTGGGAAGGCCGGTCACCCGCGCCGAGGCGCCATTGTCCATCCAGCGAACGAACAGCTGCGGCGCGCCGCCTTCGCCTGTCGAGACATAGGCCAGGCGCCGCCCGTCGGGCGACCAGCGCGGCTGGCTGTGCGAGCCCTTGCCCGTCACCAGCGGCCGCTCCGCGCCGGTCGCGACGTCGACCAGCCAGATTGAGTTCACGGCCCGGTCGGTCATGATGTCGTTCGACTTGCGAACATAGGCGACTTGCCGTCCGTCTGGACTGATCTGCGGGTCGGATGCCGCGCTGAGGTTGAACAGGTCGGCCCCGGTAAAGGCCGGGTTCGGCCCAGTCGCAGGCGCTGCGATCGCCAGCCCCGCCGTTCCCAATGCCAGCGCCGCCAGCCCGATCCGCCATGCCGTCATGCCTCGTCCCCTCCTGGTGAGTTGCGGCAACAAAGCAGATTGGCGCGCCGGCGCAAGGCCCGCGCCGTAGCGGGATCAACTTTGTTCTAATGCCCGCAATGAGTGAAACGCGGCCATTAGCGATAACCTGCCAAGATCGCAGAGTTTTGCGCGACTGACTGCGCCCGACCACAGCGGGCAACTCCCAATTCGGGAGCTTTTCCATGGCTCCGATGGCGGCGGTTTAGTCTTGCGCTGCAACTTAAATCGGCTTTTTGTAACAAAAACTTCGACGAACGGTCATATTGGGCCCGCTAAGGGCGGTTCACCCGGCTGTGACTGGTTGTCGCAACTGTTAATAGGCCCTTCCGCATTCGAGGCGTGTAAACAAGGATCAGCGATGGCTTTTGGCGTGTCAGGTCGGTCTTTCGTGCGTCTCGGAGGATTGGCCACGCTGTTCCTGCTGTCGGCTGCCTGCGGCAGCGGCTCGGCCGACGATAACAAGGCCGGGCAAGGTGGACCTATCCAGGTCGGCTACGTCGTGATCCAACCGTCCAGCGCTCCGGTTGAACAGTCGCTTCCGGGCCGCGTTGCCGCGTTCCAGATCTCCGAGGTCCGCCCCCAGGTCTCCGGCGTGATCACGCGCCGGCTGTTTGCCGAAGGGTCGATCGTCCACCAGGGCCAGACCCTCTATCAAATCGACCCGAGCCTCTACCAGGCGCAAGTGTCGCAGGCCGCCGCCAACCTCCAGAGCGCCAGGGCCAGCGCCGAAGCAGCGCGAGCGCGCGCCGAGCGTTACCGCCCGCTGGCTGCGATGGAGGCGGTATCCAAGCAGGATTATAGCGATGCGCTGGCGCAGTCGCGGCAGGCCAATGCGGCAATCGCCCAGAACAATGCCGCGCTTCGCACCGCCCAGATCAACTTGCGCTACACCAGGGTCCCGGCCCCGATCAGCGGCCGTATCGGCCTGTCGAAATTCACCGAGGGCGCGCTGGTCACGGCCAATCAGGTGGACGCGCTGACGACCATCACCCGGCTCGATCCAGTCTACGTCGACATCCAGCAGTCGGCGCCGGACCTGCTGGCCCTCCGCCGGTCGCTGTCCAAAGGGGGCGCCGTCCCGCTGACCACCCAGGTGAGGCTGAAGCTGCCTGACGGCAGCGACTATGGTTACACCGGCATCCTCCAATTTACCGAGGTCGTGGTCGATGCGGGCACCGGATCGGTCACGCTCCGAGCGCGCTTCCCCAATCCGCAGTCGCTGTTGCTGCCCGGGATGTTCGTGACCGCGAGCTTCGCGCAGGCGATCGACACCACCGCTTACCTTGTCCCGCAGGGCGCGATTTCCCGCGATCCCAAGGGCAATGCCAGCCTTTGGGTGGTCGGACCGGGCAGTACCGCAGTCCAGCGCACCGTGGTTGCCGATCGCACCGATGGCGCCAATTGGGTCGTGACCCAGGGCCTGGCCGGGGGCGAAAAGGTCATCACGCAGGGCATCGCCAAGCTGAAGGAGGGCGCCAAGATCAAGCCGGTCGTGGCGAGCGCGCCTCAGCGAGCGGCACCCGGCCGCCAGACTCAGGCAGGTCGATAAGCCTCCGTGTCGCGTATTTTCATCGATCGCCCGATCTTCGCCTGGGTCATCGCCATCATCATCATGCTGACGGGAATCGGTGCGATCACCAAGCTCCCGATCGCCCAATATCCCGACGTCGCACCGCCGCAGGTCAACATCCGCGCCACTTACCCCGGAGCCTCGGCCCAAACCTTGCAGGACAGCGTAACCCAGGTCCTGGAACAGCAGCTCACCGGCCTGGACGGAATGATCTATTTCCAGTCCTCGTCCAGCTCGCGCGGCCAGGCGACGATCACCGTCACCTTCGAAAAGGGCACCGATCCCGACATCGCCCAGGTCCAGGTTCAGAATGTGGTGCAGGCGGCCCTGTCGCGCCTGCCGCAGCAGGTTCAGCAGCAGGGCATAAGGGTCACGAAATCGTCCAACGACTTCCTGCTGATCATTGGCGTTTACGATGACAGCGCTCGGACCACCGACATGGACGTGTCCGATTGGCTGTCGAGCAATATGCAGGATACGCTGGCCCGCGTGCCGGGTGTCGGCGACATCAACGTGTTCGGTGCGCCCTACGCCATGCGCATCTGGCTCGATCCGGCGAGGCTTCGCTCATTCTCGCTGATGCCGAGCGATGTCATCAGCGCGATCAGCGCGCAGAATGTCGAAGTCGCTGCCGGCGAAGTTGGCGGCACCCCCGCGATGCCGGGGCAGATGCTCAACGCCACCGTCACCGCCTCATCCCGCTTCCAGACGCCGGAGCAGTTCCGCAACATCATCGTCAAGGCGGACGCAAGCGGCGCGCGCGTGCGGCTCAGCGACGTCGCGCGGGTCGAGCTCGGCGCCGAGAATTACAATTCGGATCGTCGCCTGAACGGCAAGCCCGGCGCCGGCATCGCAATCTTCCTTGCTCCCGGCGCCGACGCGCTCGAGACGGCCGATGCGGTCAAGGCCAAGGTCGAGCAGATTTCCGCAAGCTTTCCATCGGGCTACCGCTACGCCTACGCCTACGACACAACCGACTTCATCAAGCTGTCGATCCAGGAGGTCGTAAAGACGCTGGTGGAAGCGATGATCCTCGTGATCATCGTCATGTTCGTGTTCCTGCAAAGCTGGCGCGCGACGCTGGTGCCGGCGATCGCCATTCCGGTCGTGCTGCTCGGTACCTTCGCAGTTCTTTACGCGCTCGATTTCTCGATCAACACCATGACCCTGTTCGGTCTGGTGCTGGCGGTTGGGCTGCTGGTCGACGACGCAATCGTCGTGGTCGAGAATGTCGAGCGCATCCTTGAGGAAAATCCCGACCTGACGCCGCGCGAAGCGACGATCATGTCGATGGGACAGATCCAGACCGCACTGGTGGCGATCGCGCTCGTGCTGACCGCCGTGTTCCTGCCGATGGTGTTCTTCGGCGGTTCGACCGGAGTGATCTACCGGCAATTTTCGGCAACCATCGTTTCCGCGATGGTCCTGTCGGTGTTCGTAGCCATGGTCCTCAGCCCGGCAATCGCCGCTGGCGTTCTCAGGCGAACTCATGTCGACCCGCGCGACACCGCATTCGGCAAGCGCTTTCCGCGCGCCGCAGGTTTTCTCGCCGCATTCCGCGACCGGTTCAACAACGGCTTCAATCGACTGCGCGACTGGTATGTCGGCATCATCACCTATGTGACCGACCGCAAATGGCGCTTTCTCGGCGGCTATGCGCTGGTCTTCGCCGCGCTCGCGATCATGTTCTTCCGCTTGCCGACCGGCTTCCTGCCGAGCGAGGACCAGGGGGCAATGCAGATCCAGTTTCGCTTGCCCGCCGGCGCGACGCTGGAACGCACCAAGGAGATGCAGCTAGCGGTTGAAGATTATCTCGCGAGAGGCCCCGACAAGAAGAATTTCCGGGCTTATTTCATCGTCGCCGGTGGCGGCCAGGGGGCGACCGGCCAGAATGCCGGGCAATCCTTCATCAACCTCGCACCGTTCGAGGACCGGCACGGCAAGGACAATAATGCCGACGCGCTGGTGCAGCGCGCGCGCAAGGCATTCGACGGCTATCGCGACGCCCAGGTGTTCGCACTGATCCCCCCGGCGATCCGCGGCCTCGGCCAGTCGGGCGGCTTCAACATGCAGCTGCAAAACACCAGCGGCATGAGCCTGGAGCAGTTTGAGCAAGCCCGCGACCGCTTGTTGCAAATGGCATCCGCCGACCCCGACCTGCAGCAGGTGCGCCTGTCCGAGCTGCCGGACGTGTCGACCCTCAAGGTCAATGTGAACCAGGAGCGGATCTCCGCCCTCGGGCTCGATACCGGCAACGTCAACAACACCCTCGCTACCGCCTGGGGCGGGCGCTACGTCAACGACTTCATCGATCGTGGCCGGGTCAAGCGCGTCTATGTCCAGGGCGACGCGCCATATCGCTCCAAGCCGGAAGACATTGGCCAATGGTCGGTACGCAACGACCAGGGCGAGATGGTGCCATTCTCCTCCTTCGCCCAGACCGGCTGGTCGACGGCGCCGGTGAGCCTTTCGCGCTTTCTCGGCCTGCAGTCCTACGAGCTGCAGGGGCAGCCCGCGCCCGGCAAGAGCAGCGGCGATGCGATGAAGGCAATCCAGACGCTCGCAGATCGGATTCCCGGTGTCGGTGTCGCGTGGTCGGGCCAATCCTATGAGGAGAAGCTGTCCTCCGGCCAGGCGCCGTTCCTCTACGCCGTCTCGCTGCTGGTCGTATTCCTCTGCCTGGCGGCCCTCTATGAAAGCTGGTCGATCCCGTTCGCGGTCATTCTGGTTATCCCGCTCGGGCTGGTCGGGGCGATCTTCGCGGTTACGCTGCGCGGTCTTCAGAACGACGTCTATCTGCAGATCGGATTGCTGACGACGATGGGCCTTGCCGCCAAGAATTCGATCCTGATGGTTGAATTTGCCGAGCGGGCGGAAAAGCAGGGCAAGCGAGTCATCGAAGCGGCGCTGGAGGCAGCGAGGATCAGGCTCCGGCCGATTCTGATGACCAGCTTCTCGTTCATTTTCGGCGTGCTCCCGCTGGCCATCTCGACCGGCGCCGGGGCCAATAGCCGCATTGCCATCGGCACCTCGGTGATCGGCGGCATGATCAC